>Ga0315279_10001206_pt1 | contig 44027 bp, 28 predicted proteins | sample YL17G06_20_MG_FD_203694 | JGI IMG/M metagenome (GOLD analysis project Ga0315279, IMG submission 203694) | Sediment microbial communities from Yellowstone Lake, YNP, Wyoming, USA - YL17G06_20 | ecosystem: Environmental > Aquatic > Freshwater > Lake > Sediment | place: USA: Wyoming | collected...
AGGACCCCGACCAGGATTTGCGTAAAGAGGTTGCAAATGCTTTTGGCAAATCTAAAAATGACACGGTTATTTCGATTCTGGAAGGAGTCAGAGTGGGCGATGACAATAAAGAAGTGCGCCAGGCGGCAGACCAGGCTATAAAGAACATCAAGGGAACCTGACCTTGATTTTTCTTTTGAATCGGCGGCTCTAAACCGAGGTATTAAAACGGCAATGAAATATAGACTTTCATTGCCGTTTTTGTTTGGCAGTATGGTCTGTAATGATATTTTTCAGCCTCTCCGTCAGTTTTTAAAAAACCTCCTGATACGTATGATAAGCTTCAGGCAGCGAACCCGAAGCGTGGGGGGCTTAAAGTTTTTGTAAAATTATGCCGCCCACGATGAATACTAATCCTGTTACCGTTGACAGTAGAATCTTTTCGCCGACCGCAATAGAAATCACTAAAAGAGAGAGGAATGGGGTCAAATAAATTAAATTTGCAACGTGTGCGGTTGTTTTCGACAGTTTTAATGCTTTGAGCCAGAGTAAAAACGTAACCCCCATCTCAAATAAACCGATGTAAACCGCCCCAAGGGCGCCTTTGAGGCCTGGGATTTTTACCTTTGTAAAAAGTAACATCGACAGGAGTATAAAGGCGGAGCCGAATGCGAAATTAAGAAATAATCTGACGGTTTCGTCACGTTCATCTTTTACGTTATAAATCCAGAATATCGCCCAGATTACCGTGCTGCTTACTGCCAACAATACGCCGGCAGGACTGGCAAACTTAAATCCCAAAATATCTCCTCGAGTTGAAATGATAAGGACGCCGACAAAGCTAATCACTACCGCAAGGATGTCCCTTAATCTGATTTTTTGATTTAGTAAGGGAATTGAGAGCAGAACGAGTGTTATTGGCCAGATAAAATTTATGGGCTGGGCCTGCTGGGCGGGGAGCAGTGAGTACGCTTTAAGCAGGATAACGTAATAAAGAAAGGGATTAAGAAAACCCAGCAGTGCAGAGCGCAAATAATCTTTTTTGGATAAGGTTTTGAGCAAGTTTAGCTTTTTGGAAAATAATAAACAGATAAAGAAAATAGCAGTCGATGTGACTGAGGCATAAAACAAAAGAGGGATGACATCTAAATAACGCAGTGTGATTTTGAAAGCAGAAGCAACAGTGGACCATAACAAAACTGTGCCAAGAGCATAAAGGTAAGCGATTTTCTGGTTATTCATATTAGCAGGCAAAAATAGTTCACTTTAGACATCGCAGAATTCATCGAGCAAGACACGCTCAGTTTAACGCTGCCTGAAGACCCATAATATCAAACCAGGTTTTGATATGCAACGAGCCTTTTGGTCTCAATAACCTGTCGCAGGAATAAATCTGTGTTATCCACTATTTTAGGAATTCCCGCCTTTTTGCTTCAAATCCGGCGGCTTAATATTGAATCTTATCAGACGTGCAGCATCGCAATTTCCGCTCTTGAGTTTTTTGGCTTGAAATTATTATTTATATTTTATTTGGTGGTCTTTATGGATAGCTGTGTGCCCATAAGCTCGTTCTTGGTTGCGGGAGGATAAGTCTGTTTTGAATTGACAGTATTGCCGAGAATATGACGCCGGTTTTGAGCTTTAGGGCTAAAGAAGTTCTATCTGAACGAACGGTTGGTAGTAGAGATTTGACAATATGCTTAAGAAGGTTGCTGTTGTCGGTTTAGTTCTGTTGCTTGCCGGAACCGCGGTGCTCGGCTGGGTCCTTACCGACAGAAGAAGGGAACAGCGGGATGCTGCTTTTTATAAGCTCAAGTACGGCTCAGAACTGAATGAATATCTAAAGCAATATAATGAATGGCTGCAATTGCCTCCCGAAGAGCGGACTAACTTCGTGGTCGACAAAAATTGGAAAACCAAAACAGAGGCGCAGTTGCTGCAGGAACGGCAGGGAAGACTCAAGGCCGACTTAGACAGGTTGGCCGCCGGTGAGAAAGATACTTATCCCTTCGCTAATATCCTTTACGGCAAAAACTGGCAGGAGGAATTACGCAACTACAAAAGCCGAAAAGAGCAAAACGAGTTTATTCTGACCGGCTCTACCGTCTGCGCATCTGCAGGAGGAGCGATTTTTGTTTGGTGCTTATTAGTGGGGATAGCGAGGCTCATTATCAGATGCTTGTCTGTTTTGTGGGAGTCTTTGACTGATATTTTTACAACTCGAAGAGGAGACAAAGACGAAACGCTTACCGAAGCCGGAACAAACGAAGATGGAGCACAAGCAGAGCAAAAACAAAAACCCTGCAAACGCAAAAGTCGGTTTGGAAAGCATTCAAAAGTTCTCGTAAATTCGGGCTGGCAGAGTTTTGGGGCAAATTCTGTAAACCGCCCCGAGCCCGCTCCTGTGCAAGTGAATGTTTCTATCGGAAGCAAACTTCATTCTGATGACCAAAGCCCCATACACGCAAGGGAGCGATTGGAAAACCACCCTGCAGGGAATCATGGAAGAATTGCTGCGGTGCTTTCTGACCAGGAATCCGTCACATCTGGAGCGCCTTTGATAAGAACCTCAAGCGAGGATTTTGATACGACCATACCGCAGCTAAACCGGACCGGAAGTGTCCGGAAAATTGCCTCGTCGGATTCACCTAAAGATTTTCATAAGCTTGAGGATTCGCTCAAGGCCCAGACCGAAAATCTGGAGAAACAGATGGTGGAATTCAGACAGATGGCTCAAAGCGTTCAACAAACCACGCTTGAACATTCGAAGCCGCTCGATAATGTTCTCAAGGAATTGACCCAGCAGGTGGGAGCCATTCGTGAATACGCTGCCTGCCAGCAGGAAAAAGTTAAAAGACTTCAGGAGGGATATGACTGGAACATAATCAAGAGCTTCTGTCTGCGTATTATCCGTTGCATAGACAATCTTGAGAGTCGTATTGTTCGGCTGTCCGAACAGGATGTTGAGATGGTGCACCTTAAAGAAGTCAGAGACGAGCTGGTTTTTCTTTTGGAGTCCAGCGGAGTTGAGCGATTTGAGCTCGAAATAAACAGCGACTATCACGGGCAGGAAAGGCTCGCTGAGGCCGTTAAGGAGAAGGAATACTGCTATGACCGCAATCTGGCAGGTAAGATAGCAGAGGTCATTCGGGCAGGTTATCAGTATTTTATTGACGATGAGAATTTCAAGGTGGTGCGGCCGGCTCAGGTTAAGCTATTTGGTTAAGTGTATGGCCTGACTACCTGACTAAAATAAAACTGAAGGATACAAAATGGCTAATATAGCAGGTATTGATCTTGGGACGACTTTCTCGGCGCTGGCGGTTCTCAATACTATCGGCAAACCAGAGATAATCCCGAATGCTGATGGTGAAAGACTCACGCCATCTGTGATTTTCTTTGAAGAAGACAATCCCGGTGTAATCCGGGTGGGTGTAGAGGCGCTTAATTCACGTTATCTTAATGCTCAAAGGTCCGTTCGCTGGATAAAGCGATATATGGGAGATGCGGAGTATCGTAAAAATATCGACGGAAAAGACTGGACGCCTGTGGAATTGTCCAGTCTGATTTTGAAAAAGCTTAAACAGGACTGCTCAGCCGAGCATGGTGAAATCCGCGATGCCGTTATTTCTGTTCCTGCTCACTTTGACGAAGTCCGCAGGAAAGCGACTATGGACGCAGGAACAATGGCCGGGTTGAATGTGATTGGAATTGTTAATGAGCCTGTGGCCGCTGCATTGTATTACGCTACCACACGCGAGGTTTCGGGAAAGGTCCTCGTATATGACCTCGGCGGAGGAACCTTTGACGTAACCATAATGGATGTCAAGGGACATCAAATGGATATTGTTTGCTCACAGGGCGACCATGCGCTCGGCGGCATAGACTTCGACCGCAAGATTTTAGAGATTTTGGAACAAAACTACAAAGACAAATTCGGCGTCGAGCTGATTAGCTCCGATGAGGATAGGGCAAGGTATGAGGATGAGGCCGAGGATATTAAAAAGACATTGTCCAGGCGTGACGTTGCCAAAAAGATGCTATATGGCCCGGCGGGCAGTATGAGAGTTGAAATCACACGCCAGACGTTCGAACAGACCATTTCTTCACTGATGGCTCGCATAGATATTCTCGTGGAGGTGGCGCTCGAAGAGGCTGGTGTTAAACCTTCCGGAATTAACAAGGTGCTTTTGGTGGGCGGCAGCACCCGAATGCCCCTGGTCCAGAAGCGTCTGGAAGCAATGTTCGGATTTGCGCCGGATGCGGCGGTTAATGTGGATGAATGTGTTGCGCTCGGTGCCGCTTTGCATGCTGGGCTGACGACGCTCAGGGAAAACCCAGATGCGGTACCGGCAGGAATTGTCGGCGGGCTAAGAGACATTAACCTCACAGATGTTTGTAATCACAGTTACGGAACTATTTGCGCTCCTATAGATAAAGAAACCGGCCGACGAACAATTCAAAATTACATCATCCTGAAGAAAAATACACCGCTTCCCTGTGAAGCGTCACAAATGTTCTATACTATGTCTGAAGGACAGGCGGAGGTTGAAGTGACCATAACGCAGGGAGAAGATACGGCTCCCGAGTATGTAAATAAGATTGCAACGCATAAATTTGAGCTCCCGCCCGGCAGACCGGCAGGATGCCCCATTAAGGTTACTTACAGATATGACGTTAACCAGAGGATGCACTGCAAGTTCGAAGACATCGAGTCGGGCAGGGTTCTTGAACTGGATTTTTGTTTGGACCAGGATGGCAAAACACCCGAGAGTAACATAAGACAAAAGAGTGAGCAATTAGAGCTATTCAAAGTCGCGTAGTAATATCGGCAGGTATATAAATGGGGGAGGCTCTGGTTCCAACCTTATTTCGTTTGGTTAGTCGTATCAGTTCTGCGATTTTGCCAGGGGCGGTCTCTAACCAGGATACCGAACAGGCCCCGCAGCTCGATATGGAGGTCCTGAATTGCCGTGTTGAGCTGACAAAACAGGAGAAAGAAAATCCTATTTCTGATGTATTTGCTGTGAAGATTTGCGGCTCGATTCACGCTCCTGACGACACACACTATACCTCTCTGAAAATTTCGATTATGGATATTACCGGCGGAGTTTCCGAAGCTACGCCGGTTCACGCCCGGATTAAACAGTGGCAAATGCCTGCCCACCATACGTCTGGCGGGCAGGATTCGCCTGTGTTTTGCTACAATGCTGAAATTGGTAAACTTCCTCAGCAGACCACTATTCTATCGGATTGGACTACTGTTGCGCAGTTGCATCTTGAATGGCTGATATTTCCTCGCAAAGGAAAAAGGAATTTGCAATTTCATACATCCATCTTGTCCCGCGAGAGCGGCAAAGAGATTGCTTATGCGAAATGCAATTTTACTTACGAAAATACCGAGTTTGGGCATATCGACTTGCAGGAAAATATCAGCCGAACAAAGGCCCTTGCGGTGCCGTTAGCATTTGCCGTCAGTGCGGCAGACCGCAAACTGCACAGGCGCGAAATTGACTTGATAAAAAACTGGACAAGAAGCAGCATCGATTTGTCTAAAGCTCCGGATGAAGTGATGCGTGAGCTTGACAGGGCGCTCGACAAAACCGTTGCTTTTTTCCGCGATGGCAATCAGGTCAACGTTCATAAGATTTGTAAAGAGCTTGTTGGAATTGCATCTCTTGCACAGCGCTACGACATTTTAGAGCTTTGCTTGTATGTTGCGCAGGCTGATGGTCTCGCAGCCGTTGAAGAGCTGGCCATCCTGAAGAACCTGGCAAACTGGCTCGAAGTTGATGCGGATAGATTCCGCTCTATGATGGAAAAAATTCTTCCGGCCAGTATGCACGAAGTTAAGGACACGGAAGTTATACTCGGCGTAACTTCCGATATGGATAAAGAAAAATCTCGCCGGCAATTAAATAAAGAATACATCAAATGGCATTCGAGGGTTACAAACTCCGACCCGCAGATTCGGGCACAGGCCGACCAGATGCTTATGATGATTGCTGATGCGAGAAGTCAATACGTAGGATAAATCACCTCAAATTCGCATAGTTCCCCGCCGGTCTTCAATTCACATATCTTCTGTAAAACAGATACTTTCCCTGATAATATAAATATCGAAGGTTCTATTGCCTGTGGGAAGCTGGTGCATTATCATTAAGCTGGTTTTACTAATGATATTGCTTTGTAGAAAAGCCCTATCGTCATTTCGACCGAAGCCCCAGCGTCTTCTGTCGAAGACAGAAACGGGGGCGAAGCGGAGAAATCTGTTCAGAAATAGATTTCTCGACTCGCCCCGCCGAAGGCGGGCTTGATCCGATGTAGGGCTTCGCCCTGCCGGCTCGCTCGAAATGACACTCCGGACGATGATGTTAAAAAGGGTAAAGATGTGGATTACCAGGAAAATTGCGCTCAAGACGATTTTGGCAGTTGTTAGTGTCGCAGGTATAGGCGTAATTCTCGCAGCAATGGTAACTGGCCGCAGTAAACCCGGCGACAAGGAAAAGGCCGCAGAGGTTCCTCGACCGCAAGTCCCGGTTGTCGATGGCAGCAGTTGGCCAATGTTTCGAGGCGGGCAGAATCTTTCAGGTAAAGCGAATGGAACTCTGGCCGATTCGTTAGTCCTTCTCTGGAAATTCAAGACCGGCGGAGAAGTCAAATCTTCACCCGCCATAAATGACGGTCTCGTTTTTGTAGGTTCGGCCGATGCAAATGTTTACGCAATCGACTTGGAAAAGGGACACCATGTGTGGGAATACAGGACGGGTGATGCTGTTGAGGCTGCCCCTTGCGTAGTTGGCGGTTCAGTTTTCATCGGGGCATCGGATGATTTTCTGTATGCCCTCGATGCGAAAACCGGGCAGCTTAAGTGGAAGTATCAGACCGGCGGAAAGATTATGGGAGCCGCTAATTGGACGCCTTCGCCGGACGGCCGCAGAATATGGCTCCTTGTGGGCAGCTACGACAATAAATTGCACTGCGTTGACTCGGCAAATGGTAAGGTTGTCTGGACGTATGAAACCGGCAGCTACATAAATGGCTCGCCGGCAGTCGGGCAGGGCGAAGCCCTGCAACGGATCAGGCCCGCCTTCGGCGGGCAGGGGAAGGCTGTTTTTGGCGGTTGCGATGCCAAAATTCACGTTGTATCAGTGGCCGACGGCAAAATGCTGACCCAGATTGATACCGGCTCATATATTGCCGGCTCTGCAGCGCTCGTTGAAGGGCGGGTGTATGTCGGCAATTACGATAATGTATTTATATGCGGCGATATTGCCGCTGGCGCGGTCGTGTGGAAATATACTGACGAAACTGCTCCCATTTTTTCTTCGCCGGCAGTTAGTGAAGACTTGCCCGCCATACGTCTGGCGGGCGTTGTTGTCTTTGGTTGCAGAGATAAGCGAGTGCATTGTGTCAGCCGGGATAACGGAAAGGCGGTTTGGACGTTTCAGACGTCAGGTGAAGTTGACAGTTCGCCGGCTATTTGTGGGGACAAGGTCGTTGTCGGTTCCGGTGATGGGCGACTTTATATGCTCCGGCTTTCCGATGGCAAGCAGGTGTGGTCTTATGAGGTCGGCCAGCCCATTACCTCCTCACCGGCGGTGGCTGGAGGGATAGTTGTTGTCGGCAGCGACGATGGTTTCGTATATGCGTTCGGTCCCGGGCGATAGAATTGGAGCGCGGATTTATGAGGATTGTTCAAATCACGCCTGGCTCAGGGGACAGCTTCTATTGTGAGAACTGTTTGCGGGATGCTGCCCTCGTTAGGGCAATGCGGGAACTGGGCCATGATGTCCTGATGGTCCCGATGTATTTGCCGCTGCAGGGTGACCAAAAAGAAACATCGAGTGATACGCCGATTTTTTTCGGCGGAATCAATGTGTTCCTTCAGCAAAAATCGGCGCTCTTCCGAAGAACCCCACGCTGGATAGATTATTTGTTTGATTCGCCGCGGCTTTTACGATGGGTTGGTCGCAGAGCGAAGATGACTAATGCAAAAGATTTAGGCGAGACGACAATATCAATATTGCTGGGGGAAGAGGGTCAGCAGACAAAAGAGCTGGATAGACTTGTTGAATGGCTGTCTTCGCAGGATAACAGGCCCGATATCGTATGTCTGTCTAATGTTTTGTTGGCAGGACTTGCCAGACGCCTTAAAGCAAAACTCGGCGTGCCCGTAGTGTGTCTGCTTCAGGATGAAGACGGGTTTCTGGATGGATTGGGACCGCCGTACACGAAGCAGGCGTGGGAAATACTCGCGGAACGCTCAAACGATATTGACACTTTTATTGCCGTGAGCAGATACTATGCCGAAGTTATGCAGCGACGGCTGGGACTTGACCCGGGTCGGGTTTATGTTGTGTATATGGGGATTTCCCTTGATGAATATAAGTCTGCTGAAGCCAGAAAGGGTGTGCCGAAAGTGCCCACCATTGGCTATCTTTCGCGTATGTGTTACGATAGGGGCCTCGATACGCTGGTTGATACCTTTGTCATACTTAAGAAAGACCAGAAATTGAAAAATGCTAAGCTGCGGCTCGCGGGCGGCAAAAGTGGCGATGACCAGTCATTTATAAATTGGATTCGGCAGCGGTTAAGCTCTTGCGGCCTGATTGGTGATGTTGAGTTTGTGCCGGATTTTGAACGCGATGCCAAAATCGCTTTTTTGCAGACCCTTTCGGTATTATCTGTGCCGGAGAAACGACCTGTCGCTTACGGTTTGTATGTGCTTGAGGCGCTTGCGGCGGGCGTGCCGGTGGTCGAGCCGGCAACCGGCGTGTTTCCGGAATTGCTGGAAACAACCGGCGGCGGTGTGCTCTATGAGCCGAATAGCGCACAAGCCCTGGCTGCCGCGATGAAGCCGCTGTTACTTGAGCCGGGTTACGCACAGCAGCTTGGGAAACGGGGCAAAGAAGCGGTATTTGAGAAATTCAATGTCGAGCAAACTGCTGAAGAATTGGTGCGTATATACCGAATGATTGTGCAGCAGTTTCGCTGAGGATGACGATGCTTGAACTTGTCAATGTTGCAAAAAGTTACCCGTCACCTGGGTCCGCCAGTGGCGTTTGTGTTTTAAGAGAAATCGCCTTAAGGGTTGAGGATGGCCGGTCCATCGTAATAGTTGGACCATCGGGCAGCGGCAAGAGCACACTGCTTAATATTATTGGCGCCCTGGACCGTCCCACATCAGGAGAGGTTCTGTTTGACGGCAGAGACCTTACTATTCTCAATGAAACCGAACTTGCCAGAATCCGCAATCGGGAAATTGGATTTGTTTTTCAGTTGCATCACCTCTTACCCCAGTGCACGGTGCTCGAAAATGTCCTGGTCCCGACACTTGCTCACAAGGACAGCAGCTCAAAAAAAGATGCTCAGGAAAGAGCGATTAATCTGTTACAGCGTGTGGGACTCGAAGACCACTTGCTGCACCGGCCGGGCGAACTCTCAGGAGGACAGCGGCAGCGGGTTGCGGTCGTCAGGGCTTTGATTAACAGGCCAAAGCTGCTGCTCGCTGATGAGCCGACCGGGTCGCTGGATGCGGATGCTTCAAAAAATATAGCAGAGCTGCTCGTCGAGCTAAACCGCAGCGAGAAAGTTACACTGATTATGGTAACACATTCTCTTGAGCTTGCTGAGTATATCGGGCAGGTATGGCAGTTAAGTGACGGCGTTCTGAAGAATAGGAGCCGGTAATGAGTTTGTGGAGACTTGTTAAAAGAAGTCTCGGCTTTTATTGGCGGACGAACCTGGGGATTCTGCTGACTGTCCTCGTTGGCACTGCTGTTTTAGTGGGTGCGCTGGCCGTAGGGGATTCCGTGCGTTACAGCCTTAAAATGCTCGTAAAAGCCCGATTGGGCACAGCGCAGCTTGCTCTCGTTACCCCCAATAGGTTCTTTAGGGCTAAATTGGCGGACGCGTTCGCCCGCCCTACGTCTGGCGGGCTGGCAGCAGAATTGAATACAGCGGTGGCGCCCTTGTTACAACTGCGCGGGCTGATTGCAAATAGTAGTGGCACAAGGCGTGCGAACAGAGTTGAGGTCCTCGGCGTTGATGAGCGATTCTATAAGCTCGCAGGAGAGAAAAATCCATTAGCGGGTAATTGGAGTGAGGGAGTTGTTCTAAACGTTCCTCTGGCAGCAAGACTTGGAGCTGGTGTTGGAGATGAAGTTGTGCTGCGAATTGAAAACCCGGGTCTAATGCCGCGGGATGTGCCGCTGTCACCGGATTCTGATTTGTCGGTCGCTTTTCGGCTGCAGGTTCGGGCAGTTGCCGGAACATCGGAATTCGGGCGTTTTAGTTTGCAGGCAAATCAGGTCTCGCCGCTGAACGTCTTTGTGCCGCTCCAGTGGCTGCAAGGGAAATTAGGCCATACCGGCCAGGCAAATATGCTGTTAGTCGCTTCGGACCCGCAAAATAGCATAACGGTTGAGAAGGCAACCGCGGCTGTCAAGAAATGCTGGCAGCTTGGTGACGCGGGCCTTGAGCTTCGCCTGTTGGACCGACAGGATGCACTTGAGATACACAGTAGAGACGTGTTCATTGGTGACTCTGTTGCCGAAGCTGCGATGAAAGCAGGCAGCGGAGCTGTTGGAATTTTGACCTATTTTGTGAATGAATTGCGTCTGGGTGACAGAGTGACTCCATATTCGATGGTGGCCGCTATGGGGTCGGAAGGTACTGATAGCTTTATTCCGGCGAATATGCAGGATGATGAGATTGTGGTGAATCGATGGCTTGCCGATGACCTTGGGGCCAGGGTGGGTGATTCGCTCGAACTTACTTATTTTGTTCTTACAACGATGAGAAAACTCCAGCAGCAGAAAACTCGTTTTCGGGTATGTGGGATACTGCCTATGGATAGTCCCGCGGTTGACCCTGAGCTGATGCCGGATTTTCCGGGCCTGGCGGATGTAAAGAATTGCAGGGATTGGAAGCCGGGCATCCCGATTGAGCTTGATAAGATACGCCCTCGCGATGAGGATTACTGGCAGCGGTATCGCGGTTCACCGAAAGCTTTCGTTACGCTCAAGGCCGGCCGGAATATGTGGGGCAATAGATACGGGAACTTGACCGCCGTCCGCTACCCACACGGCAAAGAGTCTAAAGAAGACATAGCAAGTAGATTATTAAATACGCTCGACCCTGCTTCGTTGGGGTTATTTTTTCAGTCCGTTCGGGAGCGCGGCATAAAAGCCGGCGATGAAGTGACAGATTTCGGTCAGCTTTTCCTGGGCTTTAGCGTGTTTCTTATCATAGCGGCGTTAGTCCTGATGGGGCTTGTTTTTGTATTTGGCGTTGAGAGCCGGACGCAGCAAGTCGGAATGTTACTGGCAGTAGGGTTTTCGCCGAAGCTGGTAAGATGGCTGCTGTTTATAGAGGGAGGGACATTGGCGGTGCTCGGGGCGATTGCCGGGACCGCAGCAGGGCTGCTTTATACCAGGATAATGATTTACGGACTTGCCACCGGCTGGCAGGTAGTGGTGGGTGGTTTGCCAATCCATTTCTATGTAAAGGCATCCACCTTGCTTATAGGAGCGTTGGCAGCGGTAGCTATCTCTCTGATTGCGATATGGTTGACTTTGCGTCAGCAGGTGTCTCGGCCGGCTCATGAGCTTCTTGCCGGAGTTCCGCAGTGGCAGTTTTCTACCGCCGGACCGGTCTCAAGGAGCAGGATTGGATTATTGGTAGCAACAGTTGCAGCAAGTGGAGCAGTGATGCTTCTTGCCATAATGAGCACGGGTGACAGCGGGACTGTCTCTGCGGCGTTTTTTGGGGCTGGGGCTTTGCTTTTGGTCGCAGGACTTGGATTAAGTCAGGCTTTGTTAAAAATCGCGGCAAGCACTTGGAATAGACCTATGGTCTCTCTGTTTGGTCTGGGGCTGCGGAACTCAACGAGACGAAGCGGGCGGAGCTTGGCCGTTGTGGCGATGCTTGCATGCGGGGTTTTTCTGGTGCTCGCGGTTGGGGCAAATAGAAGCGACCCTTTGGCGAAAATCGGTGAGCGAGATTCGGGCACTGGCGGCTTTGCGCTATTTGGCGAATCGACTATACCTGTTTTGCACGACTTGAATAGCGAATCTGGTCGGCGAGCAATGGGTCTGGATGATACTGCCATTGCGGGTGTCAGGATAGTGCAATTGCGGGTGCGGGACGGGGACGATGCGAGCTGTTTTAATTTGAATCGTGCACAAATGCCGCGTTTGCTGGGCGTCCAGCCGGAGCAGTTACAGATGCGAGGCGCTTTCGGATTCATTAAGACAATCGAAGATACAAAAAAGGCGGATGCCTGGAAACTGCTTGAAGGTGACTATGGCAGGGACGTTGTGCCGGCGATTGGCGATTATGCAACGATTACCTGGGCGCTTGGTAAATCCGTTGGAGACCAGCTTGACTATATTGATGAGCAGGGGCAAAAGTTTCATTTGCGACTGGTAGGTATGCTGAAGAGTTCGATTCTGCAAGGGAGCTTACTTATTTGTGAGGACCAGTTTGTCAAGCGATTTCCATCAGAGAGTGGCTCCAGAATGTTTCTTATTGATGCGCCGGAAGACAAAACCGAATCTGTAGCCGAAAAACTTTCTGCTGCATTGATGGACTTCGGGCTGGCGATTACGCCGGCAGAGCAGCGACTGGCAGAGTTCAACGCTGTTGAAAATACGTATCTATCAATCTTTCAGGTTATAGGAGGTTTAGGGCTTATTCTGGGTAGTATAGGACTCGGACTGGTGGTGCTTCGCAACATCCTTGAACGGCGTGGTGAGCTTGCAATGCTTCAGGCCGTGGGCTTCTGTAAAGGAGCGATTAAACGGATGGTGTTTTACGAGCATTGGGTTCTTTTACTGGGCGGCTTGGCGTGTGGGGTTATAGCAGCATTAGTGGCGGCCGGTCCCGCCATTCAATCACCCCGCTCAGAAGTGCCGTATTTTTCGCTGGCGCTGACAATTGTCGCTATAGCTGCCAGTGGTGCGATATGGATATGGATGGCAAGTATGCTTGCGCTGCGTGGAAAAATGTTGGATGCGTTAAGGAATGAGTAGTGCCTTGTCACAACTCAATTGATGGACTACTATTGTACGGAAAGTCGTCACCCCGAGCGAAGTCGAGGGGTCTATTAAAACAGATTCCTCGAATCCGCTGCGCTCCGCTCGGAATGACGAACTCTCAAAGAACATGTGAAAGAGCAGTAGTCGCAATAATCGCTTGTTGAGAATAGTATGAAGCAGTCTGTTGTTGCGTGGATAGTGCCGCTCGCGTTGGTCGTTGTGGGCACCGTGTTGCTATACCTATGGCTTGGCGCTGATACGGCTATGGAACTGACACAGCGTCTGCCCACTGCTGAAAATGTCCTGCAAATACTTTCAGAGGAAAGGGGAGCAGGAAAGCCGCAAGGCGAGCTGGTCCGGTTCGATGGTGTCGCTGCGGATTTGCCCGGCGCCTGGCCCCGGTTTAGAGGAGCGAGCTTCAACGGAATAAGCAGCGAGAATGTCACCCTTACAAAGAAATGGTCGCCAGGTGGACCGAGGGTCCTTTGGTCGATCGACGTGGGAGAAGGCTATGCGGGGGCGGCAATTTTAGCAGGGCGTGTGTATGTCTTGGATTACGACCGCCAAAAGCAGGCAGACGCCATTCGCTGTTTGTCACTTGTGGATGGCAGGGAAATTTGGCGGTTCTCATATCCTGTCAAAGTCAAACGCAACCACGGCATGAGCCGGACCGTGCCGACGGTCACGGACAAATACATAGTAACATTGGGACCGAAGTGCCACGTTACCTGTCTGGATTCGGCGACCGGCCAATTTCGCTGGATGCTGAATCTGGTGAATGATTTTAAGGCAAAGGTGCCGCCGTGGTATGCAGGACAGTGTCCCCTTATTGATGGCGACAGGGCGATAATCGCCGTTGGCGGCGACGCTCTGGTGATGGCAGTGGATTGTAACACAGGCGATATTGTGTGGCGCACCCCCAACCCGCGTCGCTGGACGATGACGCATTCTTCTATAATGCCGACCGACTTTATGGGCAGGCGTATATATGTTTATTGCGCGAGCGGCGGCGTGGCGGGCATTTCAGCGGACGATGGCAGCATCTTATGGGAATACACCGGCTGGAAGATTAGTATCGCAAATGTCCCCTCGCCTGTGGTGGTAGGGGAGGGACTTATTTTCCTTTCGGGCGGCTACAACGCCGGCAGCGTAATGCTGCGTTTGGTTCAGGAAGGAAACAAAATAAATGCCCAGCCGGTCTTTCAGCTTAAAGCGGATGTGTTTGGCTCGCCACAGCACACCCCCATTTTTTATGATGGCTATATCTACGGCGTTCGCCCTGATGGCCGGCTGGCCTGTCTCGATTTGACTGGCCGGATTGTATGGACGAGCACGAGTGCTCATCGTTTTGGGCTTGGTCCTTATACTATCGCTAATGGCCTGCTCTACGTTATGAATGATTCCGGATTACTGACCCTCGCAGAGGCGACGCCGGCTGGTTACGTTCAGCTTGCTGAAGCGAAAGTTTTGGATGGCCCGGACTCGTGGGGGCCTATGGCAATCGCCTCCGGTCGGCTAATTTTGCGCGACCTGACGCGAATGATATGCCTCGACATCTTGGAAAGCTCAAAACTGAAAAATAAGGTAGAGTGAGCTCCGCCCACCAATTCCTTGTCATTCCCGCTTTCGGAGCTGTTGCCAAAGTCGTTTTCTGGTGCTATATTGGCAGTGGTTGTTATGAAAGTCAATAGAAATGATTTTGGGAGGACCTAAATCTTGCAAGGACACAAGGCACTTGAAGGTCGGCTGTTTTATCAGGTCTCGCTTGTTCAACTGGTACCCAAGGATCGCCTGGTTCGTCGCCTTCAGAAGAGATAACGTTTTCGGCCCGCCTACGGCGGGGAAATCAGATGTCAAAGCAAGACAAACGACGTTGCTGTGGAGCGGCAGTTACTATTCTTTCAATTGTGCTCGTTGCAGCGGTAATCTGGATGGGATGCAAGAAGCATCCTGACCAGCCGACCCAGACTGAGCGTCATCCTGAAGAATTGCAGTCTGAACCGATTGCCAAAAATATCGCTGAACCTGTAAAGACTGATACCAACGCTCCCGCCGGCCCAAAGGTAAGTTTATACAGTGTCGTCAAGGCCGCAAGGACCTGGCGGCCGGTTTATACATCATTGTATCACAAGCCGGCGCCGGATTTCACCTTGACCGATACTGCCGGCAAAGAACACAAATTAAGCGATTACCGCGGCAAAGATGTCCTGCTTATCTTCTGGGCAACCTGGTGCAGGCCCTGCCAAATGGAGGTCCCGGGTTTAGTCGAATTACGCAGGACCATCAGCGAGGACAAATTGGCAATGCTGGCCATATCAAGCGATAAACCGGATGTGGCGAAAAGGTTCGTCGCCGACCAAGAAATAAACTACACGGTCCTTCTCGACAAAGGCAATATGCCGGAGCCGTTCGGCGTTATGAGGATTTACAGCAGGACCGGTGTGCCTTGCAGTTTCTTTATTGGTCCCGATGGTAAAATAAAGCTGGCTACATCCGGCCTATTATCATTGGGTAACATTAGGGCCATTCTGCAGGCCGAATAACCACAAAGCCATATTATGGTGGAATCTTGAAGCAGTTTTCTCTTCCCAGAAAAAAAAAGATTAGAAACCGCAAACAGTTCAAAGCCGTTTTTGCTCGCGACCTGTGTGCCAGCAACGGGTTGCTCACGGTCTGTGTGGCAGAGAACGATTGTGGTTATCCGCGGCTGGGTGTTTCTATCAGCAAATCCTGCGGCGGAGCAGTTGTTCGTAATCGGCTAAAACGGCTCTTGCGAGAAACCTTTCGGCAGAACCAGAGCTCAATTCCGCCAGGTTTCGATTATTTGCTTATGATTTCGCCTCGATGGTCGAAAAGAGATAGCCGGGTGAATACAAGGCAACCCACCCTGGAGCAGGTAAAGACCTCGTTTTTGGACTTGCTCGACGCTCTGGTTAGGAAAAAGCGGACAAAAAATGGCGGATAGCGACAGAAGCTGGGAAAAAATCGGTGTTAACCACAAATTATGCCGATAAAATAAAGAGTCAGTGGAATCTATTGCAGAAAGCTAAATGCGTAAATGAGTTTATGTGTGGATGTGTAAATGAGTTCACTCATCTACTGATTTGCTAATGCTACCCATGACAGCTATGGCAGCAGGAATAGCCGTGAGTCAGAAAAACAAAAGTAAATTAACGTCGATAGGTGCAGCCGCAAAAAAAGCTGGCATTTCGCGGCAATCTTTGCAATACTACCTGATGATTGGCTTGCTCGAGCCTACGGAAGTTACGGCGACCGGCAGACGGCTGTTCGACCAGAAGGGCATTGAGCGGATTAAACTGATAAAAAATCTTAACGAGAGCGGCTATCCTTTACGCGGCATAAAGGAATTATTTATGGAAGGCCGCACCGATTTGAAAGGGAGAAAACAGTGAGCGACTATGAAACTATCCAAAAAAGACGCAACATTATTGTAGGAATTTTTGTGATAGTGGCTTTTTGTGCGCTTGTGTGGCTGATATCTAAGTTCGGCGACCTGCCAATGACCATCAGCAAAATCAACTCTTTTGATGTGCGCGTTCAATTCCCGACAGCGCCGGGTGTCCAGAAGGATACCCCTGTGCGGTTTTGCGGCTTTCAAATCGGCAGAGTAACAAAGGTCATACCACCTGAGGTTATGAAGGACCTGAAAACCGGCCAGTTTTATCACCAGACTCGGGTCGTTCTTACTATAGACAGGAAATACAGTGACATTCCGGCCGGTGTTGAAGCAAAACTAATGACGAGGGGGCTGGGTAGCAGTTATATTGAATTAAAGCTTAAACATTTTGATGTAAATGAACCCACCGGCCCAGTTTTGGCTGAAGGAAGTTTATTGCAGGGTTCTACAGGTATGACCAGTGAGTTTTTCCCGGAAGAAAGTCAGAAAAAACTTGACGATTTGATTACGGGCCTGAATGCTTTTATGAGTAACGCCAACAAAATCCTTGGCGACCCCAATAATAAAGAAAATCTCAAGGAAGGTCTGGCTCATCTCTCTGAGGCATCCGGGCATGCTACGCAGACGCTACAGGATGTTAACGAGACGATGCAGAAGGCCAGAGTGACGATGGAAAAGTTCGGAAAGTTAGCTGATGCGGGAACAGCGACTTTGAAAAATGCTGACGCCCAGGTAGAGAAGCTTGTTACTGCGATGGCGGGTACGAGCGAAGATTTGAGTAAAGTGTCATCGGAGCTGCGGCTAATCCTGGAGAAGATAAACAGCGGTCAGGGCAGCGCCGGGCAGCTCCTCAACGATGGACGCTTCTACGAAAACCTGCTTGAGAATACTGAGCAACTGCAGGCGATATTGGAAGAGTTGAAATCCTTCGTAGCTGAAACCCATAAAAAAGGCGTGAAGGTAAAGTGGTGGTAAAACTTCGCCTTCATTAGCTCCGGCAAAACCGCTTTGTTAGCTGCCTATTATCGTCGCTTTTTTCTGCTGCACATATTCTGCCACCATTTTGCCTGCAAGGCAGCCGGTAGAGAAGGCAATCTGTAGATTGAAACCGCCGCACGGACCGTCAACGTTTATGACCTCGCCCGCAAAGAACAGGCCGGGGCATAGTTTCGACTCCATTGTTCGGGCATTGATATGGTCTATAGAGACACCGCCGCGAGTGACGGTTGCCTCGGCAATGGGACCGACAGCTTTGATAGACAGCGGCAATTTCTTGAGCATGTCCACTAACTGTCTGCGTTGGTGCTTTTGCAATTGGCCGGCCAGAATGGTCGCCGAAGGATTTATCTGGCAAGATAAGTTTAAGGCCAGGGAATGAGGAATAAGCCGGGCCAGGACACCAGCCAGTTCTTTCTGGGAATTCTTGGCGCAAAGGGATATGATTTCTCTATCAAGCTTCTGAGTCTCGTATGCCGGCAGCATATCAATAGTTATCTTTATCGGTTGAGCGGCGCTGGGTAAAAAATCGGTGATAAGCCTGCTAATGTCGAATACGGCTGGGCCGCCAATACCATCGTGAGTAAACATCATCGGTCCACTCACGCAGAGTTTGCGATTGTCGATTTTGGCAGTAATAACAACATTTCCGACACCTACGCCAGCCAATTGACCCGGCCAGGTTTCAGCGGTTATCAGGCGAGTCAGACACGCTTTGGGTGCAACAATTGTGTGGCTGAAGGCTTGAGCGAATTTATACCCATCACCCGTTGAGCCCGTGTGGGGCCAGGTAACGCCGCCGGTTGCTATAATAACGGAGCGAGCTATAACCTTTTCGCTGTCGGCCAGCAACACAAAGCCGTTTTCGTTTTTCTCGACATTTTCAACCCTTCTGCCGCATAGTAAACGCACGGATAATCCCCGCGCATCATCCACAAGCACACGAACTATGTCACCTGCACGGTCGGTAGCTGGGAAAACGCAACCATCCTCTTCCACTTTTGTTTTGAGGTTGTGCTCGGCAAAATACCGGCGTAAATCATCAGATGAGAAGCTGTAGAGGCTGTGACGCAGGAATCTTCCGAAAGGACCATAAGCTTTGATAAAATCCTCGACTGAGCCGATGTGGGTCAAGTTGCAGCGGGTGCGGCCAGTCCGAAGGAGCTTTCTACCGGCGCTGGTGTTAGCCTCAATAACGGTGGTTTTAGCACCGGCCTTTGCGGAGGAAATCGAGGCCATCAATCCAGCAGGACCCGCCCCTATGATAGCGACATCTGTTTTCATAGTTTTCAGCCAAACCTGATTTTCTTTACCTTTTTGTAGATAGAGATGTTACGCTCAGGTAACGTCTTAGTCAACAAAGCTTCAGGATAAGCTGTCCGCAGAGCAGCTTGAAATTTGTCATCGGTTCTGGTATTATGGCTTGGCTATGCGACTGTGTAGCCGTGCCTGTCATACACGGTGTCCACCTTTGGCGGATTACCGACCCCCCCAGGTAAACTCTACAGTTCCTCCTTTAGAGACTCAATGAACTTCAGCCATATATTTTCGTCTATGAGCTTTTGTGCTTCGGGGTCGAGCCAGACCTCCTCAAGCCATTTTATTAGCTGTTCGATTTTAAGAGGCGAGACCTTCTCTATTTGTCACTCTGCTGAAACCGTTTATATCAAGGGCGAGAGAGTGCATCCAGCCAGCAGCGATGTTGTTGATATCCTGCAGGTGAGGAGTATTCATAGTTCCACCTTCAACCTGGATGAGTGTCCACTGGTCAACATTATTACCGATTCCAAGTTGGGACCAGTAATTTGAACCGCAGGCCCAGACAACCTGGTTCTCGGTAAGAACAAGTGTGTGGTCTTCACCGCCGGAGACCTCTATACTTGCTGCTTGTGCGATGCTACCAACAGAAATAAGCAGTGATACGATAACGCGAATTGGTTTGCGAGCTTGCATGTTGGTTCCTCCTTGAACAAAAGGTTTTAAAGTTTGCTATTAGGTTCTTTTTCTCAGTAACGACAATCCCAAACCAAACAACAATATCGTTGCCAGCTCGGGAATTAACACGGCCGAAGTGACATGAGCCACAATACCAAAAGAGTTCCCCCGCACAGGCCCGTGAATTCCAAGACTGTTCGACTGCCAGTTATCTAAAATGGGAGCGGTTATGAGCAGTGCGTCACTTGAAAGTGCATTTCCAGTAGGATCGTAAAGCCACCAGGAAATTTCATCAATTAAAGTTCCGTTAGAAAGGGGTATATTGTTACGGCTTAGTAAAAAGTAGTCATCATTTGGCGGGTAATTATTGGTTATTTCGACGAGAAAGTTAACACTTGCAGGATCTGTTTTGAACTCAAAACCGCCAACCGTTAAAGAAATTCCACAAGGGGCTGCACGATGCAAATAGTCTGCCACCTGTGGTATCGGATTTGAATCCGGTGTCGTGGATTCGTAGGTGTAAAAGCCGGTTATAATATCGCCGACCTTGATTTTTCCTTCGAAGTAGCCGTAGGGGTCGCCTACAAAATCCACCTCTCCGGTGATTTGTATTGTTACAAGTTCCGCCCGTGCCGGCAAAGTCCAAAAGGACAACGCACAAATAATTATCGTTATGATTCCGCGTTTCATTTCTTGCCTCTTCAAAAATTGATGAGAAACATATTATGACTTTGATATTTGCGCGCATTGGTTCTGCAGTTGCTGTAATCAACAGCCGAAGTCTCAATAGAGAAATAATGATTACAAAAAATCTGGAAACAAAACAACACCCCCATATCACCCTGCCTCAATAAATACTTCATACCCTCGACCTTTAAAATTGGCCGTCCCTGACCGCCATTTCTCATGTTTATTCCTCTGAGCTGAATATTATTATACTGCTTTACTCGCGATATAGCAATAAAAACCCCCGAAACCGGCCAACTGTCAACAGAAAACACCGCAAAATATGGAAATTTTTCAAAAAGTTACTAAAACGGCGAAAAATTACGCAAAAATCTATATTTATTTCGAGGAGGATAAGTTTCGCCGAGGCCATCAATTTTTTCCACCTACCGTGGTCGGGTTGCACATCAGACAACGCATAAAATTATGACAAATCAGGCATTGAAAAGTGAAAAAGTCCCATAATTATTGGGATAGTTACCCCGACAGCAACCCCGACAGCAAATGACCTTGACATTAAGGCCGAAAGAACATATAATGTATTCGTAGGGTGTTAAAAAAGAACCCAAGGGAAGGGGTAAACAGGCACTTCATTTGGCTGGTTCGTCAGACGTATGGCGGACTGGAGTCCTGCTGGTCTTGCAGCAGTATTCATGTGCGCTAAGGCATTAAGAGATGCTGCCGTTTTCGATAAAGGAGTGAGGGACATAGAACGAAAAAACACAGTTTTTGTGACGGTTTTAGTGCTGTTGCACCTATTCTGCAGCAGTTTGTCGGCACGGCCCACGACTGCACATCAGGCCCGAAAAGTAGTGACGGGTTGGCTCAGAGCCGATTTCCAACCGCTCGGCACAGCTCTCGGCCGAGGGGTGCTGAAGGTTGATACCTTCACAGACAGTGCCGGCGAGCCGGTTTACCACGTCGTTTACCTGCAACCCTCCGGATTTGTGGTTGTCTCAGCGGACGATTCGGTTGAGCCGATTATCGCTTTTGCCGACGATGGCACCTACGACCCCTCACTTGGTAACCCTCTGGGGGCGCTAGTCAGCCAAGACCTCAACGAGCGAGTTACAGCAGCACGTACCCCCAGCCACCCAAAAGCAGGGCCTCAAAAGCCAGCCCCTGCTGACCCTGCTGACCATCAGAATAAATGGAACCGGTTTGCGAGCATTGCAGAGGCCTCCGAGAATACGTTTGCCTTTATGGGCACAATATCACCATCTGATATTCGTGTGGCCCCACTACTCCAAAGTAAATGGTCACAGAGCTATGTGTGCGGCAACAGTTGCTACAATTATTACACGCCCGACAACTACCGCTGCGGCTGTGTGGCTACAACTATGGCTCAATTGATGCGGTATCACCAATACCCCGTTGTCGGGATAGGTGTGCAGGGGTTCTGGATCAGGAAAGATTACAGCGACTGGTATGCAGCATACACCAGGGGCGGTGACGGGGCCGGCGGGCCATACAAATGGAGCGATATGGTAGCTGTTCCCGATTGCAGCACAACCTTAACCCAGCGACAAGCCATAGGAGCGCTGTGCTACGATGTCGCTATTTCCATCAACACGAACTTCTGCAGCGACCATGGAGAAGCCGACACTCGCCAAGCCAAGGATGCTCTGATAAACACCTTCCAGTACGGCAACGCGGTCAAAGGCTATAATGCCGGCGCGAACATCGGTCCGGGGCTAATCAGGATGATTAACCCTAATCTCGATGCCAAAGACCCTGTTATCCTCGGCGTTAACGGTTCGAGTTCCCACGCTGTCTTATGCGACGGTTACGGTTACAATTATTCCACACTATACCATCATCTTAATATGGGATGGGGAGGCACGTATGACGCCTGGTATAATCTGCCTACTATTGACTGTGACCCAGCGTATAGCTTGGTCTATAAATGCGTTTACAACATCCACATCACAGATGGCGGCAACGGCGAAGTCGTAAGCGGTCGTATCCTCAACGATAAAGGCCGTCCCATCGCAAACGCCACCGTCGATGCCAAACCCGACAGCCGTGTGGTGTATATTCGTGCTAATTCTGACGGCAAAGGAATATACGCCTTTGACAGTCTATCCTCAAAAACCATCTATACCATAAGTCCGGTAGCAACCGGATATGTTTTCCAAAGCCAGAGTGTTGTCACAGGAACATCCAGTGACAATTCTGCTAACTCCGGAAATGTCTGGGGCGTTGACTTTTATGGACAGGTACTTATCGTAAGTGACCTAAACCACGATGGCGTGGTGGACATGGCAGACTTCGCCGTGTTTACATCAGCGTGGTTAGCTAAACCCGGAGATGCCAGCTGGAATCCCGATTGCGATATTAGCACTCCTGCCGACGACTTCATTGATGCGCAGGACCTTGCGGTGTTCGTCCAGGACTGGCTGGCAAGCGGGCAATAGTTTTATCGTGAGTGTTACAACAATGAGTTGTGTGCTCAAGGCACGCAGTTTTTTTACATTCCTCGAAAACTTCGGGTGATTTAATATACATCCCGGTCATAACCCTGCGGAAAATAGCCCGTAAGGACGGGTGGTGTTTCAAATTCTGGAATGTAAGCGGGCTTTTTTTCTTGCCTTTTGGGCGGTTTCGGATAGATTATAACAAATTAAGAACTAAAGGCCGAAAACTAAAAATGCCGATTAAAAGTTGGAGTTTCTCAACTTTTGTATTTGGAGATTGGCAATGATAGGTAAACAGATAAGACTTGAGAGAATAATCAATCGCAATTCCCGCAAGACGGTAATAATTCCGATGGACCACGGTGTCACAGTTGGGCCTATCGAAGGCCTGGCGGATATGCGGACTACGGTCAGCAAAGTTGTGGCAGGCGGAGCAAACGCAATACTGATGCACAAAGGGATGGTTTCCGCAGGCCATAGAGGTAAAGGTAAGGACGTCGGGCTGATTATCCACCTTTCCGGCGGAACATCAATGAGTCCCGACCCCAACGCCAAGGAACTGGTCTGCTCTGTCGAAGAGGCAATCAAGCTCGGCGCCGACGCCGTATCCGTCCACATAAATCTCGGTGCGGAGACCGACAAAGAGATGCTGCGGCAATTGGGAGACGTCAGCGGACAGTGTATGGAGTGGCAGATACCGCTCGTTGCAATGATGTACACCCGCGGACCGAAAATAAAAAGCGAATATGACGCCAATAACATCAAACACGCGGCAAGGGTTGGAGCGGAACTGGGTGCAGATATTGTCAAGGTAGTCTATACCGGCAGCGTCGATAGTTTCATTGAAGTAGTTCAGGGCTGTCCGGTCCCGGTTGTCATAGCCGGAGGGCCCAAAATGGATAGCGACGAAGATATCTTCAAAATGGTCGAAGGCGCTCTCAAGGCCGGCGCTGCAGGTGTATCTATTGGCAGAAATGCCTTCCAGCACAAAACGCCTGAAAAAATGGTCGCTGCACTTTGCAAAATGGTCCACGAAGGAGCAGGCGTCAAAGAAGCAGTTGCGATACTAAAAAAATAATGTAGCCACCACAGAAAACTCACTGGTAGGGTGTGCTTTGCACACCACATTTTTAAAATCATCGGGTAGGGTGCGTTCTGCACACCAATCGTGCTGCCGAAAAAATTGCTACCGTAATTTTCGCTCTGAATTATAGCCGCAGTCCCAGCAGCGCGTCAGTAAATAATCGCTGCTTTTTGATAGTCCGGCCAAATATGCTTATTGCATTAAAGTTAAATTTATTGACATAATACACCGATTACAGTTAAATCTTATCAAAAACCGGCGATTCTCTGCTAAATAACGGTAAGGAAAATGAATCCGCCGCAGAACGCACAAAATAGATAAAATTTAGAGTTAAAAAATCTCTGTGTCCTCTGTGTGCTCTGTGGCAAAAGAATATATTAAAATGGAATAGGCCAATGAAAAAACTGTGGGTAAATGTAATTCCATACAATAAGCAAATCGCCATAGCAGCACTTGAAAGCGGAGCGGAGGCGGTCATTCTACCTGACGGCGATAGTGAGAAGGTTCGACAGTTCGGCAAAATCAAAACCGTCGAGAAAAATGGTGACATCCAACCCGGCGTCCAGGTCGAGTTCGTTGATATAGCAAGCAAGGCCGATGAAAATAAAGCCGCCGCCGTGCCGGGCGAAAAAGTTGTCGTCCTTAAGATGTTAGACTGGACAATCATCCCGATTGAGAATCTGCTCGCTCGGCGAGGAAAAAATATTATGGTGCAGGTTGACAATAGCAAACAGGCCAAGCTTATGACCGAGATTCTCGAAAAAGGCGTCGATGGCGTCCTGCTAAATACTACCGATGTAAATGAAATAAAGAAAACTGCGGAAATCATCCATAGCATTGGTGAAAAAATCACTCTCGTAACAGCTACTATAACAGCCACAAAGCAGCTCGGAATGGGCGACCGCTCCTGTCTCGATACCTGCACGCAAATGACTTTAGGCGAAGGAATGCTTATCGGCAATACCGCTTCGGGCTTCTTTTTAGTGCACTCCGAATCCATCGACAATCCTTATGTTGCCTCTCGCCCCTTCAGGGTCAATGCCGGAGCTGTGCACGCATACACTTTAACTCCCGGCGGCAAGACTAAATATCTGGCAGACCTCAAGGCCGGTGACGAAGTATGGCTGGTAAATTTTCAGGGCAAAACCCAGACTGCATATCTTGGCAGGAACAAGATTGAAAAAAGGCCGATGATACTTATCGAAGCTGATGCCGAAGGCCAGCCGATAAGTCTGGTCATGCAGAACGCTGAGACAATCCGATTAGTTAGTCCGGAGGGCGAGGCAATTTCGATTACGACCCTCAAGGCCGGCGATAAAGTGCTCGCACACATCGAAAAGGCCGGCAGACACTTCGGTATGCAGGTCGATGAAACGCTGATAGAAAGATAATGTGGACTGCGCTACTTCCACGAAGAAAACGTAACGCTACGGAGGTTAAAAATGAAGCCACCAAGAAAAGACCAGATTCACTCATATTGTCCTATGTCACGGAGATGTTCGGGGTCCGGAAGAAACCATCGCTGGTTAAGATATGTATTTCCTCTCGCAGGGCTGGTTTCGCTTATATGGTTTTTAATACGAGTGATACCAAAACCTTCGCGGGCAGCGTATCCCTGTCAGCGCGTGGTTTTTCCGCTGGCCTCGGGCTTTGTGGCCTGGCTCTTGGGTCTGGCTGCCTCAGCAGCAGTGCTTAAAAAAGCCAGACTGAACTTTAGTCGCAAGCGTTATGTGGTTGGTTTGGTTTGTATTGTTATGGCTGTTGCGGCCATCTGGCTGGTTATGAGCGCTACCGCCGAAAAGTCAGTGATAGCGGAACCTCAACCCGTAAATCAGCCGATAGGAGTCGCCAGAGGAATTTATCCAGGGCGGGTTATATGGGTGCATGACCCGGACGCGACAGATTGGGCTGGGCCGGGGAACGGCCATCCTTGGGAAAGCAATCATACTAATCAAGAGCGAGTTAGCGAAATGGTGTCAAAGGCAATCCGTGAGCTGAGTGGTTCTGCTACTGATGCTGCGGCGTGGGACAAACTATTTAGACACCTTAACAAAGAGCGAGGTAAAGGGGATGTCGGCTATAAGCAGGGCGAAAAGATAGCCATCAAGCCGAACTTTGTAGGGTTTATATGGCGTCACGGCGGGGTCAATCCCGACAATTATAATTTAGAAACTAAAAAGGACTATATGAATACCTCGCCGCAGATGCTCATTGCCCTGCTGAGGCAGCTTGTGAACACCGTTGGCGTAAAGCAGTCAGATGTTACTATAACTGATAGTCTGGCGTATTTTGCCAACGAGTATTACAACATTTTTCATAAAGAGTTTCCGGATGTGCAGTATGAGGACTATACGGGCAAGTTTGGACGAATTAAGGCGAAAGTATCTTCGATTCAGCTCTACTGGAGTTGCAGGCCGCAGGACTGCCAGCAGGATTATGTGCCTGTCAGTTTTGCCCAGGCCGAGTACATAATAAATTTTGCAAACCTTAAGGCGCACACAGGGGCGAGCGTCACACTCTGCGCGAAAAACCACTATGGCTCGCTGGTACGCTGGCCCGCCCAGGAGAGATATTACGATTTGCACAAAACTGGTTTCCCCGATGGCACAACAGGCAAATACAGAAATCTTGTGGATCTGATGGGGCATTCACATATTGGCGGCAAGACCGTGTTGTATTTACTTGATGGACTGTTCTCAGGAATACATCCCATAGATATGGACAAGGGGCCAAGAAAATGGAAATCTTATCCTTTCAACGAAGATTGGACCTCCAGCTTATTTGCTTCGCTGGACCCTGTAGCTATTGATTCGGTTGCCGTTGATTTTCTACAGGCAGAATACAAAAACCCTCCCGATGACTTCCCGTGCAAAAGCGGTGTTGATGATTATCTGCACGAGGCGGCGCTTGCAGACAACCCGCCCTCGGGGACATTCTACGACCCTGACCATCCCACCAACGTCAAGAAACTTGCCAGTCTCGGCGCCCACGAGCACTGGAACAATCCGAATGAAAAGAAGTATTCCCGCAATTTAGGAGCCGGCAAAGGCATCGAACTGGTTACTGTAACACCAGGCAGCAGCGACAAAAAGCCGAGTATCATCGCACCAGGAGCGAAGCTTGAAAAGCTTGCAGGCGACTTTGGATTTACGGAGGGGCCGGCATGTGATGCTGAGGGGAATGTTTTCTTTACGGACCAGCCGAATAATAAGATTTATAAATGGTCGGCGGATGGCAAGCTCTCGGTCTTTCACGAAAGCCCAGGAAGGGCCAACGGTCTTTATTTCGACAAGGAGGGAAACCTCCTGGCCTGTGCGGACCTCAACAATGAGCTGTGGCTCATAGCTGTGAACGGAAATGTCACCATACTGGTCAAGGATTATAAGGGCAAGAAACTTAACGGGCCAAATGACCTCTGGATGGACCCGAAAGGCGGCATATACTTTACGGACCCATTTTATCGCCGGCCATACTGGAACAGAGGTCCGATGGAGCAGGATGGCCAGCACGTCTATTATCTGTCGCCAGATAGACAAACACTCATAAGGGTAACAGACGACCTTGTCCAGCCAAATGGAATCATCGGCACTGTTGATGGCAAGCTTTTGTATGTAGCCGATATCGGTGACAACAAAACCTACGTCTATACCATAAACCAGGACGGGACGCTCTCTAACAAAAAGCTTTTTGCACCGATGGGCTCTGACGGGATAACCATTGACAACGAAGGTAACATCTACCTGACAGGAAAAGGTGTCACCGTCTTTGACGCAGAAGGTAAGCAAATAGAACATATCGATGTCCCCAAGGGCTGGACCGCCAACGTCTGTTTTGGCGGCAAGGATAGACATACACTCTTTATTACCGCGCAAGACTCGCTATACGCACTGCGGATGCGAGTTAAAGGTATCTGCAGTGGTTAAGAGCTTGATGCGGGTTAAGAGCGTATAGCACACACGAATACTGCGGATTTAGAACATTTAGCAGAACGATGGTTTGCTCTTACATTTTGCGAAAGTCGAGAGAAGATACGGGTGAAAAACAATTGTTTTAGTCTGTGCTTACTGGTTTGGGTCGGAGCAGTATTTGCTGCTACGCCTGTACCTGTCAATGTGGAGCTTGTTGAGGTCACCAAGATTTGGGACCAGGCCCCTCATAACGCATTTACCAACCTTGTCAGATGGAATGACTGCTTCTACTGTGCCTTTCGCGAGGGTGCAGGACACGTTTCGACCGACGGCAGAATACGGATACTCGAATCAAAAGACGCCGAACTCTGGCAGTCAGCGACGTTGGTGGCCTTGCAGGGTTATGACCTGCGTGATGCACACTTATCCATAACGCCGCAAGGTGAGCTGATGCTGCTTGGAGGAGCTGCGCCGCGGAAGCAGGATAACCAACCTGCACCCACTGGTACATTTGTGTGTTTTTCAAAAGACGGCAAGGTGTGGAGTCAGCCGAGGATTGTCATAAACCCCGGGCGCTGGCTATGGTGTGTCACCTGGCACAACTCAAAGGCGTATGGCGTTTCTTACGCCGCCGACGACAATATGCCATATCTCGAACTTCTCACAAGTTCCGACGGGGCGACCTTTCAGTCGCACGTATCTCGACTGTTCGGCGACGGATACCCGACTGAGGTAACACTGCGTTTCGACAATGATGAAACCTGTTACGCCCTGGTGCGCCGGGACCAAATGCAGGGTCAGCCAAGCAGCGCTATGCTCGGAGTCAGCAGACCTGATTATACAAAATGGCAGTGGCACGACCTCGGAGCACAGTTTAATGGCTTCGGCGGTCCAAATCTCATTCGCGTATCCGGCGGGCATTGGATTGGCGCGGGTCGAATGCACGATGGTGGTGTTCATACGGCATTGACCTACATTGATGTAAAAAATGGTACGATGGCAAAACTGTTGAAGCTGCCGAGCGGCGGCGACACAAGCTACCCCGGCTTGCTCTGGTATGATGGCATACTTTATGTAAGCTTCTACTCCGGTCACGAAGGAAAGACAAGCATTTATCTCGCTAAAGTAATTGTAATTCAGACGCCTTCTGAAATATCAGCAATTTCTTCGCCTGATGCAAACAGCGTCTTTGGTGCGCAGGCAAACCCAACCAAAGACCCCATTGGTGGTGGCAAAGGATACAGCAGAATAATGACCCGCAAAGACTACGTGGTTAAAACTTATGAGGAATTGATAGTTTCTCTTAAAAAGGCCGCGTCTGGCCAGATTGTGTATATTGCCGATGATGCCGAACTGAACATACCAGGTAAAGATAAAATTGTCATACCTCCCGGCGTAACTCTCGCAAGTGGCAGAGGACAGCATAGCTCACAGGGCGCACTTCTTTACACCAATGACCTGGCTGCATCACCAATGATTCTGGCAGATGGTAATAATGTCCGCGTAACCGGCCTTCGCTTGCGCGGCCCCGACCTGCAGCGCCGCACCGAGCAAATGCGAGAACTACACGCCCAGGGCCGCTACTACAGTATTCCTAACTCCGATGGAATAATCTGCGAGCATCCGGGTCTTGAAGTAGATAACTGCGATATGTGGGCGTGGAGCCACGCTGCCGTATTTCTCAAAGCCGGCGCATCCAAAGCACATATCCACCACAACTATATCCATCACAATCAGCGTAGCGGCCTGGGTTACGGTGTTTGTCTCGACCAGGCAAACGCACTGATTGAGTGCAATCTGTTCGACTGGTGCCGCCATCACATCGCCGGCACCGGCAGGACAGGCACCGGTTACGAGGCCCGCTGCAACCTTGTTCTCGAAAATGCCAACAGCCACAGCTTTGATATGCACGGCGGCGCAGACCGAGGCGATGGGACCGATATTGCGGGCGATTCAATTCTCATTCACCATAATACTTTCCGGGCGACGTCCGTGCCAGCAATTGTCATCAGGGGACGACCTAATCATAGCGCCCAGATACACCACAACTGGTTTCTGCATCCCGACGCTCAAAAAGCAATCCTTCAAACTAACGCTGCCGGAAATATGAATATTTACGAAAATAAGTTTGGTCCGATGGAACTGTTAAAACACTAATGCAACTGTTTCAACCGTAGCGCACCGACGCTGCAAAGCAGGGTCCGGTTTCGTGGTCTTGCAGGAGATGTGAAAAAGTTGTTAAAATGTGCTAACGTGCATAGCGATAATATCGTGCTACATCACAACCATTTTGTTGACGCTTGGGTTTGAAAGTGAAAGGAGATTCAAATGGATAGAAAATGGATTGGTTTGGTGGTATTGGCGGTTATGCTGACAACAATTGGCCGAGGTGCCGAAAAAGTCAGTGTGGTCGCATCGGGAGCAAAAGTGGAAAAACTTGTCGGTGACTTTAAATTCACAGAAGGTGCGGCATCAGATGCTGAAGGGAACGTCTTCTTTTCGGACATCCCGAATAATCGAATTCTTAAGTGGTCGCTGGCTGGTAAGCTGTCAACCTTTCGAGAAAATTCAGGCGGCTCTAACGGCCTTTACGTTGACAAAAAAGGCAACGTTGTCGCCTGTGAAGGAGGAGGACGGCGTTTAGTATCCATCGACCCTAAAGGCAATGTGACGATGCTGGCTGATAAGTACCAGGAGAAGCGATTCAACAGTCTCAACGACCTCTGGCTCGACCCGAAAGGTGGTATTTACATTACCGACCCGCGCTATGGAAGCAGAGATGACATAGAGCAGGACGGCGAGCATGTCTATTACCTTTCGCCCGACCGCAAAAAGCTCATCCGTGTAATCAATGATATGGTCAGGCCAAACGGAATCGTAGGAACCCCCGACGGCAAACTGCTCTATATTGCCGACCACGGCGGAAACAAAACCTATGTGTATGCCATCAATAAGGATGGGACGCTATCGAATAAAAAACTTTTCGCTCCGGAAGGCTCGGATGGAATGACTATCGATAACGAGGGCAATGTTTACCTGACGACGAAGGTCGTGGCAGTTTACAGCTCGAAGGGACAAAAAATTGAAACCATCGAGATTCCGGAAGGGCCTGCTAACATCTGTTTCGGCGGCAAAGATATGAAGACGCTATTCATCACGGCTCGGACGTCACTGTATTCGGTCCAGATGCGAGTCAAAGGAGTCGGCAGCGGCTAAAAAACACCTTAAACTCGGAATGTTATCGTTTGACAATACCTCAGCTTGATACTATAGTCTCACAGGTGAGATAGACTGAAGTTTATTTTCCTATCCAAAGGATAGGAAACTTTGAGTCAGAGGTATGTCTATGCGTGACTCTCAGGAAAAGGACAATGTCCAGCCAGATAAGAATGAGCTGCCCTCTACAGTGAGCTTACCCGGCCTGATAAAGGGACCAGGCAGCCAGATTGGCAGATTTCGTATCGAGCAGGAGTTGGGCCGTGGGGGGATGGGAGTGGTCTATCTGGCTCAAGACACTAACCTTGGCCGGTCGGTCGCCATCAAGAGTCTGCCGCCGGAGATCGCCGAAAATACCGAACTATTGTCACGCTTGAAACGCGAAGCCAAAATCCTGGCATCGCTAAATCATCCAAATATCGCCACCATTCATGAAGAGTTTCAGGAAGGGGGAATCAGTTATCTGGTCCTGGAATATGTTGCCGGCAAAACGCTGGCGGAGCGGCTCGTAGAGGAGCGGCTTAAGCTGGAAGAGGCATTATCAATCGCGCTTCAGATTGCCGAGGCCGTCACGACAGCCCACAATAATGGTATCATACACCGCGATCTGAAGCCAGGTAATATCAAGATTACACCTGAAGGGAAGGTCAAGGTCCTGGATTTCGGGCTGGCCAAAGTAATAAAAAGTCAATACCCTGGCCTGCAAAGCACCGCAACTGAGCCCGGCAAGATTTTCGGGACGCCGGCCTATATGGGCCCTGAGCAGGCCCGCGGCAAAGAGGTCGATAGTCGCGGCGATATTTGGTCGTTTGGCTGTGTGCTGTATGAAATGCTTACAGGAGAGGTTCCCTTCAAGGGCGAGACATCTTCCGACACGCTGGCCAACATCCTCAACAAGGAGCCGAACTGGCAGGTGCTACCCCAAACCACACCACCGAACATCCAGGTTTTACTGCGGCGTTGTCTCGAGAAGGACCCGCGTTCGCGGCTTCAGCACATAGGGGACGCAGTTATCGAAATCCGCGAAACACTAAGCCCACCATCCACCGCACCGCCTGTGACAAGCCCTTCGATTACTTTGCCCAGGTTAGAAGGCGCTCCCCGGACAAAGTCACGGACAGTGGCGATAACCATTCTTGTGGCCATTGTTTCCATTTTAGCGGCGGTTCTCCTATGGTCTGTTTTTAACAAGCAAACTCAGCCTCCTTCAAAAGAAATACGACTGGTGGTTCTGCCGTTTGAGAATCTGGGGCCTGCTGATGACGAGTATTTTGCCGCCGGCATTACTGATGCTATCACCGCTCGTTTGGCCACCATTCATGGGCTGGGTGTCATCTCACGCCAAAGCGCAATGCAGTATAAAAAAAGAGAGAAAAGTGCACAGCAGATAGCTAATGATCTGCGGGTTGATTATATTCTGGAAGGCACGGTCCAGCGTGAGCGGCCCTCCGACCCAAATAGCAGGGTCAGAATTATACCTCAGCTTATCAAGGCTTCCAACGACACACACGTGTGGGCACAAGCCTACGATAATGATATGAGCGAAGTTTTCCAGGTTCAGTCCGACCTGGCTGAGCGGGTGGCACAGGCACTGGATATTACCCTGGCTGAACGTGAACGGTGGGCACTACGGTCCAGGCCAACAGAAAATATGGAGGCCTATGACTATTTTCTACGCGGCGACGAATACGAGCGCCGAAGTGAGCTCGAAAATGACTTCAAGATAGCCATCCAGATGTATGAGAGGGCGGTCGAGCTGGATCCAAAGTTTGCTTTGGCCTACGCTCATCTCTCAAGGTCTCACGCAAATATGTATTGGTATTACTATGATAGAACCGAGCAGCGTCTTGCTATAGCAAAGAAGGCCGTGGACAAGGCCTTACAGCTTGCTCCTGACTCACCGGAGACACATTTTGCTTTGGGACATTATTATTACCATGGCCAATCTGATTGGGACCGTGCCCTGGAGGAGTTCGCTATTGCCCGGAAAAACCTGCCTAATGATGGCGACCTGCTGAGTTTTATCGGTTATGTTCAAAGGCGACAGGGAAAATTCGAGGAGGCGCTGGCCAATATCAAAAGAGCTTCCGAGCTCGACCCTCTTTCTAACATAGCTGCCAGTGAGTTGGGTGAAACGTTTGAATTGATGCGTAACTACCCGCAAGCATTGCGCTATTATAACAGGGCTATCTCGCTGGCTCCCGATCTGCCAAGTCAGTATTATGATAAATCCGGGCTGTATCTATTATGGGAAGGTAACAAAGAAAAGGCACGGATGGTCATTGAACAGGCGGCACAAAATATCGGCTCTTTGGGGGAGGACCCTTTCATTGTCCTAAGGTCTGTTTCGCTTAATATGTTTGATGGCAAATACCAGGAGGCACTGGCCCAGCTTTCTTCGTGCAAGGTAGAGGCCTTTAGTTCCCAATTTGTTTTTATTCCAAAGGCACAAGTAAATGCTCAGATATATGGCCTGATGGGAAACAAGGAGGTCGAACAGGCCCAGTATGGGTCCGCTGTGAGCATTCTGGAGGCCAGGATACAACAGGAGCCCAACGATGCGCGTTTTCGCAGTTCCCTCGGCATCGCCTACGCGGGTTTAGGCCGCAAGCAGGATGCAATCCGGGAAGGCAGATTGGCAGTGAAGATGCTACCTGTAAACAAGGACGCCATGCGAGGCTTCCATCTAGCTAAAGATTTAGCCCGGATATATGTGATGGTTGGCGAATTTGATGCAGCCATCGACCAGATTGAATTCCTGCTGTCTATACCTGGGCCGCTATCGGTCCCCTTACTGCGACTTGAGCCGGTTTGGGCCCCGCTGCGCGAGCATCAACGCTTCAAAAAACTCCTGGGGGCAAGAGAGTAGTCCACAGCATAGTATGAGAACCCGAAGTTCTATGGTGAGGCCATCTCACGTTCTTACCGCGTATCTTGACACCACACTGGTCGGATGCTATAGTGTCGCCTGATTAGAAAAACCCAGGATTATTTCCTATTTATGAATAGGAAACTTTAAGTCAGAGGTACGTCTATGCGTGACTCTGAGGAAAAGAACAATATCCAGCCCGGTGAGGACAAAACCATTCCCACCGCGAGTTTTGCTGGAGCGGCTGCAGGTCCCGGCGGCCAGGTTGGGCCATATAAGATTCTCTCCATCCTTGGTGAAGGCGGTTACGGCATAGTCTTTCTGGCGGAGCAGCAGAAACCGGTTAGACGCCGGGTCGCTTTGAAGGTCATCAAGCCGGGTATGGACACCAAAGAAGTTATCGCCCGATTTGAGGCTGAACGCCAGGCCCTTGCCCTTTTAACTCATCCCAACATCGCCCAGGTATATACTGCAGAAACGACTGAGGCCGGCAGGCCTTACTTCGTCATGGAATATGTTAGGGGCGTCCCCATCACAGAATACTGCGACACTGAAAAACTCACAGTTGAGCAACGCCTCAAATTATTCATGCAGGTCTGTGAGGGAGTTCAGCATGCCCACCAGAAAGGAATCATCCATCGGGATATCAAACCATCGAACATCCTGGTGTCCATTGAAGCTGATAAGGCAACACCGAAGATTATTGATTTTGGAGTTGCCAAAGCCCTCAGCCAGCCGTTAACTGACCGCACGCTTTACACCGAGCAGGGCCAGTTCATCGGCACACCTGAGTATATGAGTCCTGAACAGGCGGAAATGACACACCAGGACATAGACACACGCTCGGACATCTACTCGCTGGGCGCAGTGCTTTATGAACTCTTGACCGGCGTTTTGCCTTTTGATGCCAAAACGCTTCGGGAAGGCGGGGTTGACCATATTCGGCAGGTTATTCGTGAAGAGGAGCCGAAGACACCAAGCACAAGGCTAATCACTCTAAGTGGAGAAGATTCAACGAAAGTAGCAAAACACCGTCATGTTGATTTCGGTTCGCTTCAGCGGAAGCTTCGCGGTGATTTAGACTGGATAACGCTTAAGGCCCTGGAAAAAGACCGGACTCGTCGGTATGGTTCGGTGAGCGAGTTCACTGCTGACATCAGTCGCCACTTAAACAATGAGCCGATATTAGCCAGGCCGCCCAGCACACTATACAAGATTCAAAAATTCGTTCGGCGAAATCGGGTAAAGGTAATAGCAGCAGCAATAGTGGCGGCTGTGCTGGTGGTGGGCCTGATTATAAGTATGACAATGTACTTACAGAAAAAGCACGCATTGGATACGTTGGCTAAATTGGAAACTGCGGTGGAAGCTGACCGTAATTTATCGACTGTCCAGAAACTCTATGCTGAAGGCCGTTACCAGGCCGCTCTAAGCGAAATCGAGACATACTTGCAGCGCAAGGATGCAGTGCCCAAGGCACGGTTCCTTCGTGCCCATTTGCTTTTCGAGTTAGACCGTTTTGATGAGGCGGCGACTAAACTGAAGGAACTGCTTTCCGAGCAGCCGGAAATTGCAGGCGCTGCACATTACCTGCTTGCAAGAATATATATGGGCAGTGACCCGAATAAAGCTAAGGAACATCAACAACTCGGCGAATCGTTGCTACCCCAAACTGCTGAGGCCTATTCCCTGCGTGGGATGACTACCAGCACGCCAGACGAGACTATCCAGTGGTTATCCAGAGCCGTAGAGCTTGACCCGAGCCATTACCCATCTCGCAAAGCACGGGCTTTGGCATATTATACTCTGAAGGACTATCGTAAAATGGCTGAGGATGTGGAGGCAATCATTGTAATGCGGCCCAAGGACTCATTAGGTTATTCTCTTCGTGCAATAGCCCGCCGTGAGATGGGTAGGTTCGATGATGCCATCAATGACCATAATCGCGCCATTGAGATTTGCGATGTCAAATCCGAGCTTGCCGAACTTTATAACCAGCGCCGTGAAACTTACGAACATATGGGCGACTATAAAGCGACGCTTCATGATGCGCAGCGTTGCATCGAGCTTGAGCCAAATGTTCCTGTTTACCGCTTTAATGTATTCACTGCACTGGTTTCACTTGGCCAATATGACTCTGCAAGACAGCAGTATAAGGATATTGTGGCTGACGAGCCCGGGCAACAACAGCAGTTCAATGCACGAATGGTAAGGCACGTATTCGATGTTCTGGGTGCCGGCCAGCCGTTTGAACTGCCTGCTGATAGCACACAGGGCCCACCCTTCTCTGTAATGCAGGAGGCTGCCCAGTATTATCACATATTACAGAAAAAGGCAGTCCGCTTGATACCTTCTGTATTTGGGCAGTCAAGCTGGTCACCTGATGGCAAGCAGTTAGCTTATGGGCGAACCGACCAATACGCCTGGCAACCAAAAGCATTGAGGGCAGAGGCGCCCTCCATATATGGCTCAAGTGGTATTGAAATCCTAGATTTAGAATCTGGGACAACTCGACTGTTAGTAAGTTCGGGCAAAGACCCGGCTTGGTCACCCGATGGCAAGTATATTGCTTTCGTTCGTGAGCCATACCAAGAGGAATTATGGCTTATCCCGGTGGCAGGCGGAGAACCAAGACGACTGGCTGTGGGCCATTGGCCTATCTGGGCGCGTGACTCAAAGCGATTATTCTTTCATTCGTATGCTGCTGATTGGGCATTTTATTCTGTCTCTATTGATGACCCTGCTGTCAAGCCAGAACGTATTATAGATTGTCCAGGCGATTTCCCCTGGGTGTCACCGGATGAGAAATATGTTGCATACGCAATAGGTAATGAGCTTCGAATCGTGGAGATATCCTCCGGCTCTGTGGTGACAAAATGGACCGCCCCCGGGCCGGAAAGAGGAATGCTTGTGAAGTGGTCGCCGAATGGAAAGGAAATTTTCCTGGCAGGATTCCATGATTCGGACTTAGGTTTATGGAGTTTTGATGTGGGGCGTAAAGAAGCACGGCAGATATTTGATGCTCCCGCTACGATGGGGACCTTGTCACCCGACCGGTCTCAGATGACCGTTGAACTTCGCGTTCCTTTTGGTGAGATATGGCTTGCAAAGCTAAATCCTGCAATTCCTACCTATCAGTCACTCGCGCCTGTATTTACTCGTGAGGAGTTCCTGCGGCACAGGTACGAGCAGTATGCCCGCGTAATCAAGAGTAATGCCCTGGACGACAGAAGCTATTCTTATGCAATTAAAATGATAAAAAACCTTACCTTGCAGGGTATGGAACACTATCAAAAAGGAGCTTACGAAGAGGCGCTTCCAATGTTAGTTGCTGTCGACAACATCTACCGCGCAGCCAATAATAAATCTCGTCCATCTGATTTAGCGTTCATCACAATGTCGCTATTCCAGCTTGGCCGAAACCAGGAAGCACAAACTTCTCTTAATCGATTGCGAGAGATGTTTGAAGACGACCGATATGCCCCTGAGGAACATTATCTTTATGAGGCCGAACAACTCTTCGCCGACGAAAATACAAAGGTTTATTCAGCGTGGGAATGTATCAAAGCTGGTAAACTCGATGAGGCCTCGCAACTTGTAGAGGAACTGAGATCACCAAAAGACCCCAATACCACTGGAGGCATAGATGGTGTTATCAAGGCGTTAAGAAGGGCGTATTACAATCGGGGCAAAAGTCGCAGGTATGAAGAAGGAACCAGGTATGCAGAAGCGATTGCAGATTATGAGGCAGCCGTGCGATTCGACCCGAACTATGCCCGTGCCTTCACTGACCTTGCCTACTTGCAGGCCGCATGTCCGGCACCTGAGTTTCGAAATGCCGGTAAGGCAGTCGAGAACGCTACTAAATCCTGCGAGCTAACGAACTGGAAGGACTACCGTTACGTAAGCACCCTGGCAGCCGTCTATGCTGAGGTCGGTGATTTTGCCTCTGCCGTCAAGTGGCAGAAGGAAGCTATTGATTTACTGCCAAAGGATAACCGCGCCAACCGGCAGGCCAATTACGAGGCACGCCTGAAACTGTACGAATCACGCAAACCGTTCCGTATGGGTAACCTGTGGAGCTTTTCGACAGGCGAAATAGTCGCCTGGTGGAGATTTGATGAAGGTAGTGGAGAAATTACGTATGATTCAGCCAGTAACAACTTTGGGATTATAAAAGGGGATAAGACCTGGGTAAACGATCGAGATCGTGGGTGGTGCTTGAGTTTTGATGGAAGCGATGATTACGTATTGATTCCCGGTGCATCTGACCTCAACACAGATACAGTGACAGTATCAGCATGGATTAAAGCGGAAACTTGGACGCCATATTCCTGGACAGGCAGCATTGTTTCAAAAGACGATTGGGACTATGGTTATCATGGTTATGCGCTTAGGTGTGGTGATGGTGGAATGCTATCTTTTGTAATAAGCACTGTTGAAGACATCTGGCCTGACGCTGTAAGCGACCCCGTAATGGGAATAGGTAAATGGTATCAGGTTGTAGGGACATACGACGGCGGTACTATTAGAGTGTATATAAATGGAGCCGAATCCGACTCGACTTCTGCAAAAGGTCCGATTAATAGCTCATCTTATGACCTGAATATCGGAAGGGGCACATATGCTAAAGAAAGGTTATTCCATGGCCTGATTGACGATATTCGCATCTATAACTATGCCCTCAGCAAAGCCGAGATAAAAAATCTTTATATTGGTCGTGAGCCAGCCAAAAAATGAAAGCAAAAGAACTTAAACTGTAAAACACCTTGAAAAACCGATAATAGAAAAGGAACCAGCAATGGTAAACCATAAGAATCATCCAAACAGACGCGATGTTCTAAAAGGGCTTGGTTTAGGAGCGATGGGTCTTGCGCTCGGCGGGAAAATCTTCGCACCTGCAAAAATTCTCGCCGCTGTCGGCAATCCATATCGCAGAGGAGGCAGACTGTTCCAGAAGATAACCGGGCCGGCGAAAGTGAGTCTGGTCAAAGGTAACGACCGGCGGGAAATCGTTTATCAGGCGATTAAGAACATAGAAGACCAGGTCCTTGCTTCCATCGGCGGCAAGAAAATTCTCATTAAGCCAAACTTTGTAGGGTGCGATATTCCGCTTTGTGCCACGCATGTGGATGCGATACGAGCCATTCTGGATTTTCTCACTCCGCATTATAAGCAGCAGATTATCATCGGCGAATCCACCGCTGCGCAAAAGCGGACACCAGAAGGGTTCAAGAATTATGGCTATCTTGCACTCGAAAAAGAATACAACGTAAAACTTGTGGACCTTAACGAAAATCCGTCCTACGAATACCGCTATGTCTTCGGCGAAGGCCACAAGCCGCTACCGGTCCGGATTATTTCTGCCTTTCTGGACCCCAATACCTATATTATTTCTGCTGCCAGAATGAAAACCCACGACCGCGTGCTGGTTACGCTGTCTCTCAAAAATGTCCTGCTCGGTGCGCCTCTCAACGATTACGAAAAGAACGACAAATGGCTGATGCACACCGGTGAAAACACCATCAACAACTTCTGCCATTTCAATATGTTCCACCTTGCCCAGGAGATATATCCTGACCTGTCGGTCATCGATGGTTTTGAGGGAATGGAAGGCAATGGGCCGATGTCCGGGACGCCATTCGATTCGCGGGTGGCGATTGCCAGTTTAGATGCTCTTGCAGCAGACACCGTGGCTACGAAGGTGATGGGATTTGACCCCAAACGGATTATCTACCTTTCAGCGATGAATGAAGCCGGTATGGGGCAAGGGGATTTGGAGAAGATAAATATCCTCGGCACGCCGCTCGACCAGTGCCTCTATCACTTTAAGCCGCACGAACACATGGCAAAGATGTATGGTCTTTGATTAGCGGCTTTCACGGCTAATTTGTAATCACTTCCTGCGATGGCGTTTGGGGGACTGCAAGTTTCGGATTTTCCCGAGCAAATCAGTTCGACGGACGGATTTGAGAAAATCCGCTACGATTTTCTCGTATCGCGGCTGATAGTATTGCAGTAGTGCTGCCTGAAGGCGCTTGTCCCTGCGGCCTCGGGAAACGTAAATCTTTTGGCCGTGCTGGTCCGTGCCTGAGACATACATAGCCGTTGACAGCGCCAGCGGAATCGGAACAAAATCCTGAACCTGACGCGGACGCCATGAACGCGATACAAGATAATCAGTTAATGCCAGCGCATCCTGCGTTGTGCAGCCCGGATGAGAGCTTATAAAATACGGCACAAGATACTGCTCTTTGCCGGCCCGGCGAGAAGCTTCATCAAAGCGGTTCTCAAATTCCTCAAACAGTTCAAACGGCGGTTTGCCCATCAGTAACAGGACCTTACTGCAGTAATGCTCCGGTGCGACTTTGAGATGGCCGCCGACAAATGAGCCGACCAATAGTTCAATATAATCCTGACTTTGAAGAGCCAAATCGTGGCGGACACCTGAAGCGACATAAACGTTTGTTTTTCTGCTTCCTTCCTGCTCCCAGCGAAGAAATGACTCCATCATTTCCATCAGCAGCCTGTGGTCGAGCTTTAGATTTTTGCAGGGCGAAGGCAGCAGGCAGCTGGGCCGGCCACATTCGTCCTTTTTGCCGCATTGCATCCCATACATATTGGCGGTCGGGCCGCCGAGGTCAACAATGGTTCCGCGAAATTGATGGTGACGCCGGATTACCTCCGCTTCGTTCAAAAGGGACTGAATCGAGCGTGAGGTTATGTGTTTACCCTGATGGAAATTGATAGAACAAAATGAGCAGCCGCCAAAACAGCCGCGATGGGTGGTTATTGAGAACTGCACGGGACCCAGAGCCGGCATACCTCCCTGCTTGTCATACCGGGGATGCCAACAGCGGGTAAACGGCAAATCATATAACTGGTCCAGCTCCAGCGTAGTCAAAGGCTGAGCCGGCGGCATTACCACAATTGTGCCTGGGTCCTGCTCCTGGACCACCGGCAGACCCTGGGGATGCGATTGCTTTTGGTATTGCTGCTGGGCCGACATAACCAGGTCCTTATCGGCCTGCTGCCCAGAGAGGGACGGCAGTGTTGCGGCATTATCCGGGACACGGATGTCACCTACTACTCTGTAAACTGTGCCGGGTATGTTCGCCAGGTTGCTTATGCTGCCGCCAGCACTTAATCTCTTTGCGATTTCGAGTATCGCAAGCTCAGCCATTCCGAAGACGAGCACGTCCGCCTTGGCGTCAATAAGAACAGAGCGCTTGATTTTGTCTTCGATATAATCGTAATGCACCAGCCGGCGCAGACTTGCTTCCAGACCGCCGAGTATTATCGGGATGCCTTTGTAGGCCTCGCGTGCTCTGGCTGAGTACACTAATAGCGGCCGGTCAGGCCGCAAACCTAAAGCACCGCAGGGACTATATACATCCTGCCCGCGCCGGTTGCCCATTGATGCGTAATCGTTAAGCCGCGAATCGACACAGCCGCTGGTTATGCCCCAGAATAGCCGAGGCGTGCCGAGAGAGCGGAAGGCATCGACGCTGCGCCAATCCGGCTGAGCCAAAATTGCAACGCGATAACCGTGTTTCTCAAGCAGTCGCCCAATCAGGGCAACGCCGAACGAAGGATGGTCAATGTATGCATCACCCGTGATAAGTATAATATCCGCCTGCCCCCACCCTCGCTGTTTCATTTCATCAAGCGTTGTGGGCAGGAATGTGCCCATATTTTCATGTTTCATAGCCATAATATCATTTTACCAAATTCTGGTAAGGTTAGTTCAAACTTAATCGGCGCAAAGGAAAAGGCCGAGTGCGAAAGCACTCGGCCTTCATACCTGTCTTGAGCTTGTTTACACCGAGCAACATCGAAGTGCCGAAAGAGCAAGTTCCACAAGCTGTTGCAGCCCATTTAACTTCTCAATTTTACATTCGTTCTCCCCGTTTCGCCATCCAACTGTTCGTCACCGAATCCTCGCATTTACCCATCCACGCGTATCGAGAATCGAGTATCAGGCATCGAGTATCCTGTCTCACTACCCACTCATTTACGCATACACCCATTCACAGGCCACGAATCACGATTCACGAACTACGAGATACGAACGACGAGCGACAGACCTTAAGCCTAATCGCTGTCCATAAACCGATAATCCTATTACGTTACCGCCACCGGTATGTTCTCCATCTGGTGCTGCGGTAGAAGCTGACGGCGTTTCTTTCGGCGGTTAAGTGTCCTTCGTTCGCATCGCGGCATCTGGATGTCGGTTAAAGCAATCTGCAGGGCTTCGAGGACTGTCGCAGCATATAAGTCTGCGTCCATTTCCTGCCATAGCCCTTCGGCCCGGTTGAACAGGCCGCCTGAGACCATTATGCGCATATTCGGCCAGGCATTCACAGCTTTTATAGTATCTATCAGTCGCCGCACCTCAGGGGCTTGCTTTGGGGTGGTGCCATAAATTAAAAGAATGTCGGGGGCGTATTCGTGGATGTAAGCGAGGGTGTCATCGTTGGTTAAGCCGCCGCCCAAGAATCTTACTTCCCAGCCATCGCTTTCAAACAGGTCGGTCATCATTTGTGCGCCAAGCTCCTGCAGTTCGTTCGGTGCGCAGCAGACTACGATTTTTTTGTTCTTGGCGAGCCTGTGCGGCAGCTTATTCTGGAGCTGGTCCACAATCGTGCGGTTAATCCGCGTGGCCAGGTGTTCCTGTATGGATGTGATTTTATCGGTCCGTAGCAGTCTTTCGATTTCGACCATAATCGGCCAGATTATATTGACATATACGGAATTGGCAGGTATGCCGCTTTGGAGGGCTTCCTCTATAACGGCACGGCAGGATTTTCTGTCGCCACGCAACAAGGGCTCCAGATAACGTTCGAGAATGTCTTGCTTTATCATAATTGTATCTCCACTATTGCCTTTCGACTTTGATATTTCCTATTTTACCAGAAATACAGACTTAATGACTCATTAGTGTTAATATGGGCAATATATTATAAATGTCAATATAAGTATCGGAGGGGGTCTCGAAAAAACTTTAGCTAAAATAGGTAAAATGGCTGGTGGAAGCATAAATTTGCCAGTTTTACAGAAGGGTTGTAAGTGGCGATTTTGGCGGAAGTTATGATATAGCTCGGTGGACGGTGTGTGAAAAGGAGGTTTTTCTCAGCAAAAAGGATAACTTGTGAGTGGTGAATTGTGATTAGTGATTGGTGGTTGTTGAACACCTTGAGAAGGTCCTCAATTTGGACACTTGGTTATGCGGGAAAATCACAAAAAAGTTACATAAGTGAATTAGAGATAAAAGATTAGGTGCAAAAGGGCGAAATTGCAAAAATTAGCATTTTTGATTTGAAGCTGGATTTTTTGTATTGAAATTGGCTTTGTTTCGGTTTGTTTTCAGGGCATCTGAAAAGCCGTTTATTTTCATATTCCTTTGTTGTAACAGAGCTTATATTCATTTGAGTATCCAGCAAATCGGCTTTGTTTTGCATAATTTAGTTCATTGTCCATAGTTCATTGGCCCCTAAGGGGTAAATTATTGGTTATTCTGGAACTGCCCTTCGACTACTTCGACTCCGCTCAGGACAGGCTGTTCCTTAGCGTGCGGTTCTCCGCAGACCCGTTTGGGGGGCCTCCCCCAATTATCGATATTATACCAAACCTCGCCTTTTATTCAATAAAAATCTAATTTTTTAGGCAAAGGTTTTTTGGTTTTGTTTGTCGGATTTTGGGGTAAAATGAATTTGAAAATAGTGATTGCGGTTTGGGGTAATGTATGCTTTCCAAGTTATATGTTGTAAGTGGGTTTCGTCCTTCGTAGTAAATACTACGGAGAATGGAAGTGTAGGAGAAAAAGACAATGGCGGAAGAAATAATACGCGAAGTGCCTGTAAGAGACATAAGAGATCCTGCCAGAACTGGGTTGAATGTCAGGCAAACTGATAGAGATGTAGATGTAGAGGATCTCGCAAAGAGTATTAAAAAACACGGGCAGTTGCAACCAATCCTTTTGCGCGGTGAGCTCGGCAAGCCACCTTACGATTTAATAGCGGGACACAGAAGATTGTCAGCGCATAAGCACCTGAGCAAGACGGCCATCTTGGCAAGATTCAAGCCGTCGAACTATGACGATTTTAAGGCGCGAATTGATTCATTGGTGGAGAACATGCAGAGGGTAAACCTGAATCATGCTGATGCAGCTGAAGCTATTACTGCAATGTATAACAAATATGAGAAAGATGAGAAGAAGGTAGCTGATGATTTGGGGCTGTCTTTACGAACAGTTAGGGACTACATTAAGATTGAAGAGCAAGCATCGCCTTAGAAGTTGTCCCGCTTCTCGTTGGAATTCACGCGGTCGGGGACAGTTTCATAGTTTAAGCTACGGCCTCCTTAGTGTCAACATTTCGCTTTAATATTGCAGCCAGCATCGGCATTTCACGATGTCCTCTGATACGGTAGAATCG
>Ga0315279_10001207_pt1 | contig 44007 bp, 25 predicted proteins | sample YL17G06_20_MG_FD_203694 | JGI IMG/M metagenome (GOLD analysis project Ga0315279, IMG submission 203694) | Sediment microbial communities from Yellowstone Lake, YNP, Wyoming, USA - YL17G06_20 | ecosystem: Environmental > Aquatic > Freshwater > Lake > Sediment | place: USA: Wyoming | collected...
GGAGCTTTGGCAGCAGAGAATTAATTCTATGTTCGATAATAGTACCGGACATAACAAAATACCAGAATTCCTTATTACAGCGTTATGCTATGCTGCATGAGCCAAACAAAAAGTGCGAAAGTCAACTAGTAGAAAAGTGCCGAATCGGATTCCGTTTGACAAAGAAAAAACTGGGTCCCCCTTCCTCCGCCCGGCAGAACATTATTTGCCGGGCTGGACTCAGGGTTAAACCCGCCATACGTCTGGCGGGTAAACTTCCCTATTTTCTCAATGCCGGTAGGTCCGGCTCGATATGAACAACGACATTGACGGGGCGGGTTATCTCCGCTTGCAGGGCGTTTTCCAGCCACTCCGATACTTCATGAGCAGCGGCTACGTCCAAATTCGGATCTACAAGAATGTGCACGTCAAGAAACATCTCCCTGCCCACCAGCCTGGTCCGCAGATTGTGCCACTGCCGTATCGAAGGGTTGGCGTTAATTATGCTTTCTACGTGGCTGATTGTATCCTGGTCAACCGCACTTTCCGTCAATTCATCAATACATCCACCGATTACTTTAAGACCGACCAGCGTTATCATTGTGCCGACCACAACCGTCGCAATCTGGTCGCCGTAGTGAAATCCAAACTTCATCAATATATAGCCGATTATGACTGCTAAAGAGCTGAAGGCATCGCTGCGCTGCTCCCACGCATTGGCGTAAAGAGCGGCGCTATGAGTTTTAATGGCAACCTTTCTGGTAACTCTCGAAAGAGACTCTTTGGCAATTATCGCCAGTATCGCAACTATCAATACAGGCAGATGAGGCGTTTTGATATGACCTTTGGCTATATCAGCAACAGCATAGAAAATCGTTCCCGCACCAACGACAAGCAAAGCTATGGCTATAACACCTGTCGCCAGCGTTTCAAGCCGCCCATGCCCGTAAGGATGTTTCTGGTCCGGCTCTTTTGCACCCAGCCGAACACCTACCAGAATCATCAGGTCGGTAGTCATATCGGAAAGCGAATGAATACCGTCGCTAATCAGAGACATCGAATTTCCTATAAAACCCACTATCACTTTGACTGCGCACAGACCTATATTTATTGCAATGGCCAGATTTGTAACACTTCGTATCTGTCTTCTTGAAATTTCCTGTTTCGAACTGTCCATTCCTGGTCTAACCTTCTATTTTCCTGCGGATTTTCAAAACCGCGTCGATATATTTTTGAGCGGTGGTTTGGTCCTTCGCCTCAACTATGACCCTCATCACGGGTTCGGTGTTACTGGCTCGCAGGTGTAACCAGCCATCGTCGAAATCGAATCGGCAGCCATCGGTCGTGTCAAGCTTTGCCTTCACAAAAGTCTTCTTTGCCAAATCCAGAATCTTCGGCACCATAGTATCGTCGGCAGCAAACTTCTCCTTCGTCATATAGTAACCGCCGATTTCGCTAACAAGTTCGCTTATCGTCTTTCCTGTCTCGGCCATCAATTGCAGGACAAAAGCCATCCCAACCAGACTATCACGGACCGGACTTACTCGCAAATCAATCGCACCGCCGTTACCTTCTCCGCCGATGATGCAATTGTGTTCGAGCATCGCTGCTGCAACGTTGGCTTCGCCGACAGCGGTGCGGATAACCTGACCGCCCGCCTTCTGGGCAATATCATCAATCATTCTTGAGGTGGAAAGATTTGTCGCCGCCCGGCCGGTCTTTTTGCTAAAAATATACTTCGCTGCCAGAGCAAGAGTGTATTCTTCGCCGATGTAGGTCCCGTTTTCATCAACGATTGCCAACCTGTCGGCGTCCGGGTCCAGGCCAAAACCGAGGTCGGCCTTTTCCGCCATAACTTGTTTGCAAAGGTCTTTCAGGTTTTCGGCAAGCGGCTCAGGGGTGTGAGCGAACAAGCCGGTTGGCTCATCGTTTATGGCCGAAACTATGCAGCCGAGTTCGGCTAACATTCTTTTGACGACCCGCCCCCCTGCACCATTGACACTATCCAGAACGACTTTGAATTTCTTTGCCGCGATTACCTTTTTGTCAACGATTGCCAGGACTTTAGCGATATGCACAGCATCGGTTTGGTCATTAGAAGTTATTTTGCCGCACCCGCATCTTCTCGTCGAAGACAAGAGCGGGAGCTTGTTAGAAAAATACTGCCTGATTTGCGCTGCGGCACCAGCCGGCGGGGCAACACCATTGTCGAGCAACAATTTTATGCCATTATACTGGACAGGATTATGGGAGGCGGTGATGACCACTCCGCCGACACAGCCCAACTGCCTTACCATAACGCTCACGCCGGGCGTGGACACAATGCCTAAATCAATCACGTCGATTCCGACGGAACACAACCCCCCTGCTACCGCAGATTTTAGCATCTGGCCGCTCGGGCGGGAATCTCTACCGATGCACACTGATAATCTTCTATTATCAGCGGCGTATCTGTCTTTTACAAACATCCCGAAGGCACTGCCATATTCGGCAGCAATGGAATCGGTGAGGTTTTTACCGACAATGCCCCTCACTCCGCTAATACTTATTATCAACTGCTCAGCCATATCAAAAAATCTATAAGTTACCTCTCCTGCTACGAGCATCGAGAATCGAGTATCGAGAATCAGTCCAGCCGGCAGACATAAAGCTCGTTTACAAAGTCAAGATTATTAATCTCTTCAATGGTCTGGGTGTCGGGTTCCTTGTCGAGACTAACGGCAAGGACGGCCTTTCGCACTGCCGGCTTTTGCCCTACTCCCATCGTGCAGATATTGATATTGTGCCTGCCACAGATAGTTCCAACTGCGCCGATGACGCCGGGCCTGTCGTCATTAAAGATAACCAGGACCGCACCCTGCGGCGTCATCTCTATGTTGAAGCCATCGATTTCAATAATCCGCAGCAGCCGGCCGAAGACCGGCTTGATCAAACCCGCCTTCGGCGGGCCGCCGAAGACCGAGCCGGTCACGACACGTGTAACCTTATCGGTAGTGACTTTGGCGGTGAAGCTGGCGGCGACATCCTTAGCTTCGGTATTTTTCGTTTCGTTTATGCTTATGCCGCGCTCTTTTGCCAGAACAGAAACATTGACCACATTCAGAGGCATATCAAAATGCTTTTGCAACAGGCCGATTGCGAAATGCAGAGTGACCAATTCGACGGCCATTTCTGCGATTGAGCCGCGATACTGGACATCAACACTCTTGATATGGCCCGGCCCGATGGTGCTGATAAGCGTACCGATTCGCCGGGCAAGCTCAGCATACTCTCTTACAATCGGCGGCATAACTGCGGTGGTAGATGGAGCATTAACGGCGTTCCTGATGGGGCCGCCTTTGAGGGCATCTACAAGAATCTGGGCAGCTTCTACGGCAACTTCGATTTGCGCTTCCTCGGTGCTGGCGCCAAGGTGCGGCGTAACGATGCAATTTTCAAGCTCTCGGAAACGCGTATTCGTGGGCGGCTCCGTAGAATAAACGTCAAGAGCGGCACCGGCTATACGCTTTTCGCCGAGGGCATTATAGAGCGCATCTTCGTTTATAATTCCCCCGCGCGCGCAGTTGACTAAGCGGACGGAGCGCTTCATCATTGCAATCTGTGGGGCATCAATCATATTTACCGTTTGCTCATTTTTCGGCGCGTGGACGGTGATATAATCGGATTCTTTGAAGATTCTTTCGAGCCGGTCGGTTATTTCAACGCCGAGTTTTTCTGCCTCGGTTGGCGCTGCAAACGGGTCATAGCCGAGTATTTTCATATTGAAACCCTTTGCTATTGTTGCGACGGCCATACCGATTCTGCCCAGACCTATCACGCCGAGGACTTTGTTGCTTAGCTGGTTGCCCATATATTTTTTTCTGTCCCACCCGCCGGACTTTAAGCTGTTGCAGGCGGGAACGACATTCCGGCTCATCGCCAGTATCAGACCCATTGTGTGCTCGGCCGCGCTGACGGTGTTGCCGCCAGGCGTATTCATAACCAGGATTCCTTTTCGGGTCGCCTCGGTAACATCGACGTTGTCCACGCCGACGCCGGCCCGTGCTATGGCTTTCAGTTTGCCCGGTCTGGCCAGGACCTTGCCGGTAACCTTTGTGCCGCTGCGGATAATTAATCCGTCATATTCGCCGATAATTTTAGCGAGTTCGTCCTCGCTTATATCGGTTTTTATGACGGCTTGAGCATCTTCTGTGGAATTGAGTAAGTCAATTCCTTCCTGTGCAAGTTTGTCGGTGATGAGAACTTTAATCATTGTGTAACTCCGAAAATTTTGACTATTGCCAAAACCTGCGAAATACCATATCCGAAAACGCGACTCCATACTATCTGCAAAATCGCCGACAATCAATAGGGATTTTACTGCGGATTGGTTAGTCCTCAAAATTGAGAAATTGTCATTCCCGTGAAACCTGTCCCGCTTGCCCTGCGAAGCCCCGCCGTTTAGGGCGAAGTGGGGAGCGCAGCCGAAGGAACGGGAATCCAGATGTTTAGCCCCGAAGCCTGCCCTGATGTCTTTGTATCGGGAACTGTCGGGTGTGCTTCACGTTTATAGGTAAAGAAGGTAGCACGGCCATCCTGGCCGTGCTTTCACGGGCTGGAAGCCCGTGCCACGCCGTGTGAAAATAATCTACCTACAAAGATGAATCGCACCCGGAACTGTCTTCGGGGTTCTTATTGCCCTTGTAATCGTAATAACCTGCGGTATAATGCCTTCTTACAGGAACATTACGGGCGATTCCCTTTTGAATAAAACTAAAGGTGCGATATGGCAGAGAACGTTTTGTATTATGGCGATAACTATGAACATCGAACGGGTAAAGCAATTCATAAAAGAGGTCTGCTGGGGTTTCTTGGCTACAACCGATGGCCGTATTTCCTGTTCAACCTCAGTGCCTGTCTGTGTTTCTGTCCGTGTCAGTCCGTGTTTATGAAATACTCCGCCGCTATATCGAAGACGAATCGACGGTATAATTAACCTCGATTCTTTGAGGGGCAACTAAAAGACTCAAAGGAAAAGAACTTTGGAGCAAACGATAAAGTTATAATGTATCTTTCCGAACTCAAATTGTGGAATTTTCGCAAGTATGGCATTAAAGAGGAAGAATTTGAAAATTCAGAGCCGGGATTAGTAATTCAATTTAATCTTGGTTTGAATGTCCTTATCGGCGAAAACGATTCTGGTAAAACCGCTATTGTTGATGCAATTCGATATGTCCTTGGTACTCATAGCAGAGAATGGGTTTCTTTTGAGGAAACAGATTTCCATCGACTTAAAAACATTCCTGCCGAAAAATTCAAAATCGAATGTGTTTTCAGAGGATTCAAACATAAGGAGGCTGGTTATTTTCTTGAATGGATGGGATTCGAGGAAATAAATGGAAAACAAGAATATGTCTTGTCTGTACGATTAACCGCACAACGCAAGGGGCACAGAATCATTCCAGATTTACGTGCTGGCCCCGACTCTATTGGTATTCCAATTGAAGGAGAGGCTAAAGACCGACTCCGAGCAACTTATCTTAAGCCTCTCAGAGATGCTGAAAGCGAGCTTATACCAGGCCGACGTTCACGCCTTGCCCAGATACTTGCCGCACACAGTTTATTTCAAAAAGTAAAAGGTGAAGACCATGACCTTGAGCGCATACTGAAAGAAGCAAACCAAATAATAGAAAATTATTTCAATCCGAGCAGGGAAAAATCCAAAGGCCGGGAGATAATGAAGAACATTAATGCTTTGCTTGAAGGATTTTTTCCTCAGAACGAATCACCATCCGCAGCGATCCGTGTCTCGGGAGGAGAACTATCAGACATTCTTCACCGTCTTGAGTTGGCAATTCAAGACAACCCTGCTGGCCTTGGAACACTAAATCGTCTATATATGGCCGCAGAATTACTCTTATTGCAATCTCCAGATTATGATGGTTTACGTCTGGCACTTATTGAGGAATTGGAAGCACATTTGCACCCTCAGGCGCAGCTGAACTTGATACATTATTTTCAGAAAAATCCCAATATTGGGCAATATATACTATCTACACACAGCACGACACTGGGAGCCAGTATAGACTTAAAAAACCTGATTATATGCAAAGGCGATCAAGTTTTCCCCATGGGGCCTGATTATACAGAATTGGCACCTAAAAATTATGAATTTCTCCAGCGATTTCTCGATGCAACCAAAGCAAATTTATTCTTTGCTCGTGGTGTTATTCTTGTAGAGGGTGACGCAGAAAATCTACTACTGCCGACTATTGCAAAGATCGTTGGACGTCCACTACACAGATATGGTGTCTCCATTGTTAACGTTGGGAGCAAAGCTTTTCTCCATTATGCCAAAATTTTTTCAAGAAAAGTTGAGCCCAATATTGGAATTAAAGTCGCAATCATCACTGATATTGATGTAACGCCTTATGAACACAAAGATAATAAAAATCCTTTGGAGGATATCAATAAAGAAAAACAAAAGAAAATTCGATCACTTACAAATGAATTCGACAAAGGAGAGACTCGCTGTTTTGTTGCACCTGATTGGACTCTGGAATATGAAATTGCATTATCTGGATTTTGCAAAAGATTTTATAAATCTGTTTTATGGGCTGAAAAAAAACAGAACGCAAAAAGTGGAATCCCTCAGGATAACAGATGGAGCGAAGTTGAGGACGCTGTCGAGGCAGACTTAAAAGCTTGGAAAGCCCAATGGAAAAACGATGACAGACAACGAGAACGAATTGCTTTGGAGATTTGCAAAAAGATTTTGGTGGATAGCAAGCTTTCCAAAGCTATTACTGCTCAAGTATTCGCCGAATCACTTGAAGAGAGTTTTCAAATAAAGAGCGAAAAGATTCGAGCTTGTCTTTTGAGACAAAAATCTTTGGGTTATCTGGTTGAAGCAATTTGTCATGTAACTGAACCGTTGGAGAAAACCGAGGATGGTTCAGATAACTGATAATGATATTGAATGGACAGAACGAATTCTTTTACCTAAAGGATGTTGTTTTAATGAAGAACGGCGGAAGTTTATACGTTTCATGGAATCAAAGGATGTTGTTGCTTGTCCGGGTAGTGGAAAAACAACAGCTCTTTTGGCAAAAATTCTCATTTTGGCTTCAAAAACGCCTTTCCCTGACACTAGAGGTATTTGTGTAATAACACATACCAATGTTGCGATTGATAAAATCAAATCAAGGTTGGGAACAGAAGCAGAACATCTTTTTCGGTATCCAAATTTCTTCGGTACAATCCAGACTTTCATTGATCGTTTTCTAGCAATACCAGCTTATCGAAATGAATTTAAACAGGCCCCCCAGTCCATTGATTGGGATATGTATTTCAACGCAATCGAAAGAGCATATTCTCAAAACAGAAGGGAACTATTTTGGTTAGAAAACAGAGGGGACAGTAAAACGCTGGCATCTTACTGGTTTTCTCCGGTCGATTTATCAATACAAAAGGATTTAGACACGAAAGATATAGGACTAAACAATTCAACTCCTACATATAGTAAAATTAACAGTGTACGCAGAGATATACTACAGCAGGGTATTTTAAGTTATAATGATGCCTATTCTCTTGCATTAAGGTCTGTTTTAAAAAATCCTATTATCTGTAAAACCTTCTATCATCGTTTTGGGTTCGTATTTATTGATGAAATGCAAGACACTGATTCTCACCAGCTAAAAGTGCTCGAGCAAATATTTGATAAAAATAAAAGCGTTGTTCAATATCTTGGAGATCCTAATCAAGCAATTTATTTAGAAGTCCGCAAAGACAATGTATGGCAGCCGAATAGTAACGTACTTCACTTTTCTGATACAAAACGCTTCGGCATGACTATTACAAAACTTCTCGATACGGTTCGCATTGACAGGCGAATATCTTTGGTGAAAAATCCCGATATAAATTCGGCGAGGCCTTATATTCTTACTTACACAGAAGATACCATTGGAAAAGTCTTGCCAGCTTTTGCGGAATTGATACGAAAGAAAAAATTAAACCAAAATGAATCAATTAAAGATCCTGTATTTAAATCTGTAGGATGGGTTGGAAAGGATAATATAGAGGAAGGAAAACGTTGCTTAAAATCCTATTTTCCCGATTATCGAAAATCAATACAAAATCGTAGACAGTATTTTTCAAATTTAATTTCCTACCTTCATATGCCTACGAACAAAGATCTGCGGATCGAAGGGACAAAAATTTATAAAGATGCTATTTTGCGTGGAGTTATTCATGCATTGGAACTCGGCGAAATCAAACACCCGGAGAGTAATCTCCCTTTTACTATTCAAACATTACTTGGATGGATGCGTGAAAAATGCGAATCAGATTACACAAAGTTTCTCGGGATGTTATCGAAATGGATATTATCTATTCATAGGAAAGAAAAAACGGCCACTCAAATAAAGGATGAGATAGCTTCTATTGTCCGTGAAAAGCAGGGCATTCAACATACAACCGCACTCAAACGATTTCTTGACGATAATAAACCAGAGTTTCCCTTGGAAAAGCAGAAATCATCAAACACTTTTATAACGGACGACGGGATTTTGATTGAAGTAGGAACCGTTCATTCAGTTAAAGGCCAAACTCATACGGCCACTCTCTATCTTGAGACATACTATGATAAAAAGGTAGATTCCCAAAGACTTATTGAATTTCTTAAAGGAAAATATCCCAAATCCGAAAGTCAAAAAGTTAGACACATGGAGAATTTAAAAATTGCACATGTTGCTTTTAGTCGCCCCATTCATTTACTCGCATTTGCATGTCACGAAGATAATATCAAAGGCCATGAAGAAGAATTGAAAAAAAATGGATGGTCAATCCTCAAAGTATAATTAAATCGAATCTAAAAAAATCTCTGTGCTATCGGTGACCTCCGCGGCTAAATTTTTTATGATATTGTTAGATTTTTATTGAATAAAAGGCAAGATTTGGTATAATATAGACGAGATTTGGGGGGAATGACTCCCGTCAGGAACGGGAAGAACGCGGAGACCCGCACGCTAAGGAACAGCAGTTCCAGAATAACCAATAATTTACCCCTTAGGGGAATAACCAATGAACCATTTAACCAGTAACCAATTTCCAATAACCTTGGAGCGAAGCGAAAACCCCTTAGTGGAATAACCAATTAACTAATTAACCACTTAACCAATTATGCAAAACAAAGCCAATTTGCTGGATACTTAAATGAGCGTAACATCGGCCCATATAACCAGTTACCAATTACCAGTAACCAATTACCAATATGAAAAACAAACCCAATCAAACCCAATTGCAAACCAACCACCCCAAATTTTAAAATTTCTCTCAAAAACACCCTATTTCTTGATTTTTTATCTTTTTTTCTCCCCATATTGTTGAAATTTCCGCCCCCCTTTTATGCGTCCAAAACTAACAACTCATCACTCACCACTCACCACCCTCCACTCATCACTCTCAAACGTTCCGTTTTAGTTAGGTGCTTATATGGCACAGGACTGCCAGCGCCCAGAGCAGTTCCTTTTTAGCCACTACCTTCGTTTCATACCTTTCGTTTATCGGTATAAGGTGAACGCCGCTCTCGGTTGTTCTTATGAGCTTGCAGGTAACGCCTATCTGCCTTGCAACGCGAGCGACTGCCAATTGGCCCTGTGCCGCAGGCACTGAGGGACTTAATATCACGATGTCACCATCGTTTATCCGTGGTGACATACTGTCGCCATCTATCCGCAGCGCAAAACTATCAGGAAATAGCTTCTGAATCTGGTCGCAGTGGACAAACTCAACTATCTCGCCGGGCTCCTGGCCGCAGACCTGGATAAGATTGGCCTGCTTTTCTTTCACACCATCCAACAAAGTTCGCGCTTGCAAATCAATCGACACAGTGCCATCTGCAGAACTGACAATCGTTTTGCCGAGGTGCTTTTTCACCAGTTCATCAAGCTCGGTAACAGCCTGTTCCCGCTCGGGCAGAAGCTCCTGGTCCCAGAAATAGACTATACCTGCCGCAGTTCGGCCAAGCACCGGAATCCATCCTGGCCGGGCTGTTTCGGACTGTGGGGCTTTTGGCTGAAGTTGTCTCTCAACCCCTTTTTTCTCTCGTAGTAGCTCAACGAAAGCCAGGACCGCCTCCGTTAGCTCCGGGTTGTCGGTGAAGAGATTGTCTAATCTTTGCAGAAGCGCAGCATTTGGGCCGGATGCGAATCTTTTCTCGCTGCCGCGACCTGTCAGTAGCCACTCCAAATCTGCTCCTGTAACCTCGCATATTTTCAGAAGAATCTGCGGTGGAGGGACCCTATTACTTTCATAATAGCTGTAAGTAGAAGCACTTATACCCAAGGCACGGGCGAATTTGCTCTTACCTCTGCTGCCTGCATATTGTGTTCGCAGGCCTCTAATCCGCTCAATCATCGCCTTTTCGTCAGAATTTTGCATATTTTAACGAATTTGTGAATTTTTCTCTTGCAATAATTCGCAAATGCGTTAATATCCTCACAAAACTATTCCTTAATGAAAGTATTTTAGACGCAAATATGAATTAGGTCAACGGGGAGGCCATAATAAAATGGTGAAATCTGCAAGAAAAAAATCAAAAGCGGTAATCCAAGCGGGAAAAACTAAAGAGCCGGTAAAGAGCCGAACGAAGGCAAAGGAGTATGTAGGCTATCTTTTGGAATTGCACAAATTGCAAGGGGTGCTGCTGACCGAGTTGCATAAGAAAGTTTAGCAAAGGCAGCAGTGCCTGAGGGTGGAGTCCGCCTTATTTGGATTGAGTGCGAAGGGTGGGGTTTGACGCGGAAGAAAGTTTCAAATATAATGTTAAGGAAAGGAATGGTAAGCTTGTGCCTTTATCGCAACTTCAAAAGTTAGAACCTATTATTGGTGGTCGAGTAAATATGTTTGTGAATACAACTGTAGCTGACGTTCTTCGTCCTTGTGAGAGAAAGCGGGCCGGGCTATATGACCTCGCATTGATTATTGGCGGCTCCCTGCTTATCGGCTTGAGCGCGCAGCTTGCGGTCCGTTTGCCATTTAGTCCCGTCCCTGTGACGGCTCAGACCTTCGCGGTCCTGATGATAGGGGCGCTCTTTGGGTCGCGGCGTGGGGGCTTGAGTGTGCTTTTGTATGTAATTGAGGGGGCGATGGGACTGCCTGTATTTGCAATGGGACAAGGCGGCGCTGCGGTGCTTTTGGGGCCACGAGGAGGTTATCTTGTCGGCTTCATAGTCGCTGCTTATGCGGTAGGATTGCTTGCCGAAAGGGGATGGGACAGGCGAATCGGGAGTACCATTTTGGCGATGGTCTTGGGGAACGCGTTAATTTACACGTTCGGCCTGCTGTGGCTGTTTTGTTTAAGATTAGTCTTTAGAGTCCCCATAGGCACTGGCAGCGTGCTGGCTATGGGATTGTATCCTTTTATTGTGGGTGATGTTTTGAAGATAGTGTTGGCGGCGATAGTTCTGCCATCGAGCTGGGAATTGCTGCGTTGCCGGGAAGACAGAGTAAACAGCGGCCAGTGAGCTGTTGACACCTGTTTCCAGGAGTTTATTGGGGAATACTGTAACGGCAGCACAACTTGAGGTTTTCACCTTAACGCCTCGCTGTCAAATGCACATCTGCAAAATCCATAAACCGTTGCCAGTCATACTCGGTCAGTGCATGACCGCCCGAGCGGATGTGGTAACCGATTGCCCCTTGTTGTTCAGGTTGATTGAGACCGGGCATGTCTTCGACCCCCAGTCCATTAACACCCAGCAGCCGATAAACAGAGTCGGCGTGTTTGCATGCCAAAAACTCACCCAGCGGATCGGCCCACAAGTCCTCATCAGCACTGGCCACGTATGCCGGACGCGGCGCAATCAAGGCAATAAGCATGTGCTGGTCAACCGGCAGGTTATCTTCCTTATCGTTGTATTTCTTGAAGTTTTCACAGAACCAATGCGGAAAGCTCTGATTGATACGCTCCACAGTTTCGCCGAAGCGCCGCCGGCTAAGTGCCGCTCCGCCACAGCCAGAGTTGTTGGAAATCACAAACGCAAACCGCTCGTCCTGGGCCCCAGCCCAAAGGGCCGTCTTACCAAGACGTGAGTGTCCCATCACCACGACGCGCTTTGCGTCAACATCCTTGTCGGTTTCCAGGTAATCCATGGCCCGGCTCAGCCCCCATGCCCACGCGCCAATGGCACCCCAGGCATCGGCAGCACGTTTGCCATCGACCAGTTTGTCAAACACTGGGTGCACACCATTCATAAAACCATCGTGAAAGTCCGGGTCGATGTCACCATAGTATATCGTCGCCAGGCCATAGCCCCGCTTAAGGATTTTTTCGACTGGATAGCTCGAATAGTCCCGGCCGCGAGAATCTTCTGTCGCGCGGTTATTCGCTACTCCTGCACTTCCCTGGCGCATCCAGCTTTTCGACAGCTTAATCGCCGGATCGGGATGGATGGTTTGGTTACCTCCAAAATTCAAAACGACAAAAATAGGAATGGGCGTCTTGGCGGAGTTGGGTAGGTATATAAGGATATCCATTCTCGGGCCGTCTTTTTTGCCGGTGAAGCTTACTTCCACTTGCTTACGGGCAGCCAGACCGGCCAGCGCCTTGCGGTCCACATCAAAGAGTTCGAAGGTCATGTTCTCGGGCCGGCCGATGGGTGAGCGACCATAGACATGTGCCCGGAACAGCTCGAGTATTTCCGGCCGACGCTTAGCCTGCCACATTTGTGCGTCGGTTACCTTCGAGCCGTCGGACATAGTGAGCGGGTCGGGCAAACTGTATTCCGGGACTTTTTCCTCGTCATAGTTGACCCGGGGGTCTCGTTTCGTGAGTTCCTCAGCCAGTTTAGGCGAGGCCTTCCAGCCCTTGTAATCGTTGGTGTCAAAGCCAAAGCTGTCAGTGTGGAGAGGAACAGTGATAAGAAAGCTCATCAACGCGATAAGTAATTTGCTGTTGACCATATCGAAACCTCCAATGTTATCAGTTACCCAATTCTAACAGGTGGAAGTTTAAACAGTCAATGCTCAAACGTGCCGACTTTAGGATGAAAATGGAATAAAAAAAATCTAAAGACTTCACATGCTGTGGGTTTTTGGTAACTGACCCGCTCAACTATGGAAGGCCGATTACTTATAAGAGCTTTCTCCTGGCAGATTTACGAAGGGGGAACTCACTCCTACGCTCGGCCTGGCCGGTGATTGCGGAGAGGGAAAGGATGACATAAATAATAATCTACCGGAAAAAATTTTAAGAACGATTCACCAGCCGTTCCCCGCGTCGCTTTCCCTGCTGGAGAAAGTAATCACAAAGACATAGAGTACCGTGGTGAAAATTTGCTTACCTCTATGATATATACGACCTTTCGTGCATGCTCTTTTACAGGAATACAGACTCGCCGTGAAACTCGGCCTTCATGTCGTGGCAGCAGCAACTGACTTGTGGTAGGCCGGCAGAAGAAAATAATATCCAAACTACCTCCAGGTTATGGTCTTTATTGAGTCCAGAATCCCAACTTTCTCTCGAATCTTAGTAAATTTCATCCACACTAATTTTCTATTGACGTCGCAAAATTTCCATTGCTAAACGCTTACGCAATTCCAGTAACCGGTGCGGGTCCTGTTCCCACGTTCCCCAGGTCGGCACTGCAGACCGGACGATTTCCTCCACCACGTCTTTCCCCTGGCGTTTCTCAAGAATCACAAAGTATTCATAGTCTTCCATCCCGTCCCGCAGGTTCTTCAGCCGAATGGACGCAACGGGCCCATCAATCCCAGCATCCTGACCAGGATAAAAAAGGGACCCTTCCCCATTGAATTGCACCCGGAACCCCGGGTCGTCCCAGGGATTACGGTCCGGACTACCCCAGTAAACGGTAGCCCAGTACAAAAGACCCGTGATTCCGTAACGTCTATTAAGCCACGGTGCTATTCGGTAACTTACAACAGGAAAATCAATCTGCCAAAAGGGTGGGTCGTCATTCTTAACCTTTGCATATTCAGGATGATAAGATGGTGCCTTCTGGCAAAGCGCCGTATAACTCCAGACCTCGTCACCCTCTCCCTGGACGCGCTTGATGCTTGGCTCATCAATAAACGCGAATAGCGGACACCAGATGTCAACAGCGTCGTCAATCGGGCCCCACTGGGGATTTTGCGAATATGGCTGCTCAACAACCAGCCGCCGAAGGTGCGGCTCCGCTTCCCGCACCAGCGCACCTAACTGCCGAACCTGTTCGTACGCCTCTTTATCGTTCGGCTCGTCAAGCATATAAAGATATGCTCGCTCGGCCCAGCCTTTCTTCTTTAAATAAGTGTACCACGCTCGGTAATACCGCAGCGCCTTTTCCCTACCGGCCCCCAGAACATCAGCAAACGGTGCACGGGGAACTTCGATATTCGTAATATGATAGCGCTCAACAAATTCCGTGATTCGCCGGTCGGTTTCTTCGTCAAATAGCGCTGTGCCATCTTCCCCAACCTTAGGGTAAAGACGCTCCGGCAGCAGCGGGTTAATACGATGCGCCGCCATCATTTCAATGTATCTATCCTCAAGCAGATAATACTTCTCCGACTGACGGTCCAGCTTGTGATACCTGGCCAGATAAGAAAAGCCGCCGAAATGATTTTCAAGCGTAGGCCCGTCCGGCAGAACAAAATCCCAAACGGTTACCCGCACCGGCATAGTAGCCGGCGTCTCATTGTCCGCCCGGACTGTAAAAGTCCCGCTATAAAGCCCCGGCGCAGTTTCTTTCGGTATTTGCACATCCACCCACAATGGCTGACCCCTCCCCTGCCATATATCAAATCCCAAGCCGCCGAACCGAGCTCCTTCAAGCTTTTCATCACGCCATCGGGGGTCCCGTATCTCTTTGCCGGTGTATGGGTCCACGAAGGGAACCAGCGGGTCGGCTATTAAACCGGGCGGCACAGTCGCTCCCGGCGAACTGTAACGTATCGGAATAAAAACTTCGCGGTATATTCTGACGTTGTTGGCCGGGATGCTTTCGTTCGCTTCGTTTTTCAGTGGCGATATCCATGCTGAGATATTTTGCAAGTTTCTATCCGCTGCCGTTACTACAACTTGAAAAGATTCAACTTCACCGCGTGCGCAAAATATCTCCGCCACATCGGCTCCGCTGACCGGTCCCTCCTGTCGCACACGCACCGTTGATGGTAAGGCTTTTAGCCGTATTGCCTCCGCCTCAGTCACCACCTGAATGAAACACAAAATAACTGAAAAAGCCATTCCTAATTTCATATTGACAAACCCTTAACAGGATAATCAGCTGGTTAATATTTTCCAATTACACTTGGCCCAAACCGTCGGGCCTTTTTCCACAATCATACTTACAACGGTCGGGCGAGGCAAGCCACCAGAGTCCGACAGTAAACCAAATCGCAAAGGGTGTCATGAATAGGGGAAAGTGAGAAACATACCTTCCTCTGCGAGGCTTGGGCAGGATGCCGGCGAAGAACATACTTTCCGATGCGAGGCTCGGGTGGCGATGATGGCGAGAGAGGCTATTAATCATTTGAGGCTTCCGGATTGACTTTGCCGACTACGATAAGCAGTTGTCGCCTCTTAATACAAAACCTCAAAAGAGCGAACCACTGTCTTTTTGCCTTTTTTATTTTCAGCCTCGACCACGATGGTATTATCCGGTGAAAGGGAAATGTTCTCCATAAACAAACCGTCAGATGCGACAGGCAACTCTCTACCGTTAACAACTATCTTGGTTTGCGGCTCTACCCATCCGAACACGTCTATAGCGCACTCGTTTGCTATGGTCGAATGCTCAAGAGGGTTTGTCTGAACAATCAATTGCGGCGATTTATCCAAATCTAATAGCTCATCGATAATCTGCTTTTTTGCGATATACAATGTTGCCGGGTTTTTATCATACTCATTTATTGCTCTAACAACTCTCGATGATATTTCCACCGGTCTGCGGGACGGTTCAATTATTGCCGAGACTCGCTCGGCGAGTGTGTCCTCTATTTTCTTTAGTTTATTTTCGAGCAGCCAGAGATACTCATAGTCCTGAATACCGTTCCGCATTTGCTCCCAACGCAAGGAATTAATCAGTCCGTCTTTTTTGGGATAAACGTGCCAGCCGTCACCGCGGTGTTCGCCCGGAGCTGTGAAAGGGTCATCTGTCCAGTGGTTAAATCCCCAATGAAGATAGCCCTTCAATCCCAAACGGTAATTTAGCCAGTGGAGAATACGTGACTCTATTAAAGGAACGTCAACGGTCTTATTTGGGAGCGAGCCTTTCTGAAATATCCCAACGGTGTAGAACCACAGTTCATAGCCCTGACACTGGGCCTTTTTGTAAACATCATACCATGTGGCCAGATGGTCTAATTTTGGAACCCAGATTTCCAACCTGTCGAAGCAGTGCGTTGTCTCTATGGCATCGATTCTTCTAATCGTGGGGGCATAAGTGTGCACGAAGTTTGAAGCTTCCCTCCAGCCCATCACGTTATGATTCGACGGCTCATCGGCAATGTGAAATACTGTTTTTTCAAGCCATCCCTTTTCTCTCAAGTGTTTTTCAAATGCAGGCAGAAATTGCGGAAGAAAGTCCTTTCCTGGGACCGTTATTAGCTGATTTGTTGATTCTTTCTGAACACGGAAGTCTCTCAACACGATTTCATTGCTGGACCAGTCTCCCTGGCCGAATCTTGCCACAAATCCTGTCTCAAGCAGGTCCATACGTCCCGTGTTCCAAAAAACCTCCGCCCATTTGTCAAACCGCGAAAAATCAAATTTCAATTTGCCGTCGGCATCCTGCCTACCGGTGAACAGGTCGAGACTAACGCTAAAGACATTCTGTCTATGTTCAGCCATATTTTGCGCATATACTTTGAGCATTTCATAGAAGCTTTCGGAATCTGATGAATCTATGTTATGAAATCTCTTAAAGTTACCTGTAGTGTACCATTCGGTAACCATCAGGTGTCGCTCATCAGGCAGCATCAGGGGATATACAGTAAGATGCAAGGGCAGGGATTTGCTCCCTTTGTCTGTGCTCACTGTAACGGTCCCTTCGTAATCGCCCGCCTCAGCGTCGCGCGGTATCTTCACCGTTAGATAGACCGCAAGGCATTTACCCTTCTGTGCGGAAACTTCTTTTTCTTCGGCCAAATAATCGGGGAATCGCGCAGGTGCAGGACGAATTAAATCAGTCTTTCTGAATTTTGGAGTGTTTTCAACTATTGGAATAGAGCCTACAAAATTCCATCCTACCGTGATTGAGGCCGGATGTGCAGCAGACTTAGCATTTATCAAGGGACTCACTGACACTGTAACCTGTTGTATATCCTGGTTAGCTTTAATCACACATTGAGCAGAGACGTATTCGTTTCTTATGCCGAATATTTCTATTGCTTTCTGTGGCGCCGGGCAGTTGTAACCATCTTCAAAAACCCTAACAAGGTCGCTTACGGCGAAACATTCGAAGGGAATCTCCTGTCCCCGGGCGCATGCTAAACTTATTAGTAAGACAGTTATGAAAGCAATGGAATATGAAGCCAATACCGTTCGTTTCTTTTCTGCCTTGCTCATTGGGTCGGTCTCCTTGCCTTGTTTGTTTTCGTTTAACAGATATCCCACAAAAGCAGCAGTCTGTTTTATTTTACCTTAACTCCGATAACGAAAATACTGCTATTTGGAAATTTTTCTTGAACAGATTAAAAGTTCGAAAGCTTTTTCGTTTTTCAACACAGCAAGGTAGTTTCTTAGTCGGGCCTGTCTTTTGGAAAGGAAAAGGGTATCATAAGAAAGGCTGCCCTAATTTCAGCCTGAATTGTTCAGATTAAATATTGCTCTAAAACAGGAAATTCACGAGATTAGAATTACAACTACTGCTGAAGCACAGCGTGAAAATTTGTTCTTAAGTGCATACGACTCTGGGTTATAGCCGGAATAATTCATGTTAATGTTTTTTCGACCAAATAGCTTGTTACGCAGTTGGCGAAAGACCCCATCGATATATATGGCTGCTTTCTTTATGTCCTTCTATGGCGGCATTTACATAGTTTCCATACCGTTTGTCATCGCCTTCCTTGGCGGCACGGACAAAGATTTAGGCCTATGTGCTTCGCTGGGTTTTGTGTCCTACCTTGTGGGCTGCACCGCTACCGGCCCTTTGCTTGATAGGTTTAACCCGAGGCGCCTGGCACAGTTTGGCTCTGTCGTAGTGACCATAAGTGCCTCGGCACTGTTCATGATAGTTTTATTAAGTGTGCGCGGCTACAATCTGCCAAATCCTGTAGTATTGGCAATAATTACCTCTATGCTTTCTGGTTTGCTCACCTCAATATACTGGCCCCCGATTATGGGCTGGCTTTCCACCGGCCACGAGGGAAGTGATTTGAATCGCAGGCTGGGCACTTATAATATGAGCTGGTCTGCGGGTCTTGCTGTAAGCCCCTTTTTTGCAGGCTTGCTCGTCGAATCAAGCCTTGTGACCGCGCTGTTTGCAGCCATAATATTTGCCGCATTGGCCTTTGTCGCAGTCACTCTTGCCCATCCACCTGAACTTCAAGAAGCACAACGAAACAGCAATTATGATTCTCAAGTATTTATTGACCCAGCAAGCTCGCTACTACCAAGATTCCGCTGGATGGCCAGAATCGCACTGGTAACTGTTTTCACTTGTGTTGGCCTGATGAAAACCCAATTGGCGCTCTTGTTTACTATGGAGCTGGGCTTTTCTAAATCGCAGTTCGGAGCAGCAACAGCTATTATGTGGCTGGTCAACTGTTTTGCGTTCTTCACTGTTTCCAAAACCCACATTTGGCAATACAGGCTTCTGCCCTCGATTCTGTCCCAGTTGGCTGTGCTTTTGAGTATGTTGATGATAATAGAAGGCTCACTGCCTATCACTTTTTTCCTTGTCGCAGTTCTCATGGGTCTCGGTCAAGCCTTCACTTACATTTCACATCAGTTCTACGCTGCTTCACAAAGCACGAAGCGCTCCGGCTCTATGGCAGTGCACGAAATACTACTTTCAGCAGGGCAGATAATAGGGTTTGTGGCAGGCGGGTATCTGGCGGATTTTTTCGGCAGAAGAGCAGTCCCCTACTGGTTTGGTTTTTTTGTTATTGTAATCGGGATAACCACACAATTAGTAGTCTGGCGGATTGTGCCTATCCGACAAACACAGAATATCCGACCATTGCAGCCAACTGCATGAAGCAGCGATGTGATACGTAAACCAGATAAGCCAAATCCCTCACGCTTCCATGCGGGGCTGGGGTGATGGTGATAGGGGACAGCTTAATCCTGCGCCGCATCGACGGATTTCGAGTTTCGGCATGCCAACCATCGCCTGGTCTCTGGAATATTTCTCTGGGTTATATTCCTCTACGATAGAGGTAGAATTCACACAATTTATTCTCCGGACCTTTCCACGGCATAGAGTTTATTCATTGTGGCAATATAGAGAACGCCGTTGGCAGCGACGGGTGTGCTGGTCGTGGGGCTGTCCAGCTCAATCATACTGATAACCCTCTTGTTCCTGCTTGCGGCCAACACCCAGAAATCTCGCCGCCGCGTGCCAACATAGACCTTTCCATCGGCCACGAGCGTCGATCCCCATATCTCTCCCTTCGTCTGGTGTGTCCAGCAGGGCTGGCCGGTGTCGGCATCCACACAATGGACCAGTCCCCCACAATCAGCAGTGAAGGCCAAGCCATCGTAAATGGACGGCGTTGAGCAACAGTGGTGCTCGAGCGGATAGGACCAAACCTCGCTCCGGCAAATATGTTCTGCCGGATTGCCGGTCCTGGTCGCATCGATACACTTCAGCCAAGCCTGGTCCTTCCCCCACCAAATATCACCTCCGACCGTCACATACACGCGATTCCTGTAGAACACCGGCATGCTCTTAATATTACTTGGGCTCTCGCTGCGGTTTCCGATGTATTGGTGCACGTCCTCTTTAGGCGCGTTGGGGTCGCAATCGAACCGCCAGACATTTTTAAGTTTCTCTACTGGTCCCGAAGCTGGAGCGGAGCGCAGCGCCTCGAAGGCGTAGCAGACACCGTCACCGCCACAGAAGAATATTAGAGTCCGACCGTTGACGTCACCCAGTGCGGGTGATGACCAGGTGCAGTGGAATATCCGAGGGCCAATCCGCTCATCATCTTGAGCCGCAAGACGCCCGGTTGTCTTGTCGAGCACGACCAGACTCGGGGCGTTAGGGGCTTGAATGCGTCGATGCGTGTTATCAACACCATTGCTCGTGTTGACATAAAGAAACTCCCCATGCAGGAGGATTGAACTATGTGCCGCATCGTGCGGATGAATTCCCACTTCAGCAGGTATATCAAACAGCCAAATGATGTCCGCGTCCGTCTTGCTCACCTCCATGGGCTCAGAGCCGCTTGGGGCTGTATGCCGGCCTTCGTTCTGGTATGGTCCATCGTTACCATTGGTCTGGCCATTGAGGTCAAGGCACATTACTTCCCCGCGATTGCTTACGATGTAGGCCTTATCGCCTTCAACAGTAGGTGACGACACAATACCGGCGTGGGGCCAATCCAGATATGGGTCGCCTCCTATCTTAGGAACGACAAGCTGCCAGCAAAGACTCCCGTCCTTCTCATCCAAGCACAATAATACGCCGCGGTCTCCCTTGTGCCGAGGGTCGCGTGGGTTGGCATTGTTCGTGCCAATCAACACCTTGCCGCCACCTACTATCGGGGTGGAGTACGTCTCCGTACCCAGCGGAACTACCCACTTGATGTTCTTGCCGGTGGTTGGGTCAAAGGTTTCAGGGAGGCCTGTTTCGGCCGACACCATGTTTCGGGAGTATCTCTGTCCCCACTGGGGCTGGTCATGTGCAGAAACAGCAGAGACGACGACTATGCCACAGAACAACGCTGGGGTTAACAATTGATAAAGTGGTCTTTTCCCTATTAACATTGCTTTGCTCTCTCAGTTCCAAACCCGAAGGCAAAAGAAACTTAAAACGTAAAACTCAAACCTAAAAACTGTTGAATTTTTGTCTTCACTCCATATTTTTTAGTTTTTCGCTTCCCAGCACTTTCCAAAAAATAGCGTTTAATTTTGCTCTTTGAAAGACCGTATTCTAACAAAAAGGCTCCTTCTTGACGATGTATTTAATAAATAAACGACACGTTGGTAAGGGAGAGCATAGTGCCTTATCGCTCATGATTTAAGGGATTGTCATTTCGCTTCCTATCTTCTCTTCGCAACTATGTCATTAGCTATCTTTCTTTCCGGCCCTCGAAGCAGCTTTGCACCTGTCCCGCTGTAAACTATGGCACCAGGAGCTGGAATTGCTTCATATATTCTCTGTGCATCCCTGATAAATTTTGTTAGAGACATAATCATCCTTCCTCACGAGTTCTTAGGAACTGCCCGTCTTTCTATTCTTCATAGTTTACCCGTCAAATCACAAACATTTGACATCTTTTGCCCTTTTCCACTTAAGTATGACGAGCGTTTCCTGGGTAATGTTCGTCCAGTTACGCCGCTAAGCTTGTGTGCTGCAAGAATACCCCCTTGCCTTGGTAATGCAACCTTTTTTGCCAGAGCTTCCGAGCAACAAAAATGCCAGGTATTCTCCCGCCTGATTGGTATGCATTCTCAAGAATTCGAATCACTTTCAGCAAAGCTCCGGCTGCAAATGGCCAAGATGGTTGCAAAACAGCTTGGCGTTTAACCGGTCATTCAAGTATTATGATATTCAGAAAGCTCGCCGAATCTGCTGAGCACAGGTTATTTGGAAAGTATCGGCTGGGATGGAGTGGGGGTTTTTGTGTATGAGTAACATTAAGACTATAGCAGTGTTGTTTTTCACCGTTCTACCGACTGGTGGAATGTGTTATGCCAATGACCGGCCCGCCATATCCGGCAGCGACATATTTGCCGGAGCGGGCTGGCCCCAATTTCGCGGCCCAAACCGTGATGGAAAGTCTGCCGAGACCGGGCTTCTGCAGAAATGGCCGGAAGGCGGCCCCAAACTTTTGTGGTCTGTCGGAGGCATAGGGGTAGGATTCTCTTCCGTAGCGGTAGCAAAGGGCCGCATCTACACAACCGGCATGCTGGATGGCTTGGGGTTCCTTTTTGCTTATGACCTCGATGGCAACTTTCAGTGGAAGGTCTCTTATGGCCCGGAGTGGAAAGGGTCCTCCCCGGGAACCCGCACCACACCAACCGTTGACGAGACCCGTGTCTATGTATTCAGCGGCACCGGAATACTTGCTTGCTTTAACGCTAAGACCGGCAAAAAGGTCTGGGATGTTGATACCCTTGAAAAGTTCCAGGCAAAGAACATCACCTGGGGCATGACCGGCTCGCCCCTTATAGACGGCCAGAAAGTGTATTGCACCCCCGGCGGCAAGAACGGCGCTGTTGTCGCACTGGACAAAATGACAGGCCAAACAATATGGGCCACTACCGGCCTAAGCGAGACTTCCGCCTATTGTTCTCCCATTCTCTTCGAGAGAGGCAGTAATCGTCTCCTGGTGACTATGATTCAGAAATCGGTTATCTGCGTGGCCGCCGATGACGGCAAGCTTATCTGGCAAATCCCATACGAAGTATCTTACGATACCGCCACTGTCACTCCCATTTACCAGGACGGTCGAATCTATGTAACCAGTGTAGTTGAATACAGATTTACTAATGGCGGGATAATGTTCGAGCTTTCGGCTGATGGCACCAATGCTGCCAAAAAATGGAGCGACCAGACATTGGACTGTCATCACGGCGGGGTCGTGCTTGTAGATGGCTATCTCTACGGCTCCAACTTTAAGGGCATCTCCAATGGCGATTGGGTCTGCCTCGAATGGGATACCGGGAAGGTTATGTACGAAGCTACATGGAATGGGAACAAAGGAGCGATTGTCTATGCCGACAATATGTTATACTGCTATGATGAAAATACCGGCGATGTGGCTCTTGTTAAAGCTTCTCCCAAGGGCTTTGAAATAGTCGGCTCTTTTCGGATTGCTCAGGGCTCCGGCAAACATTGGGCTCATCCGGCCATATCCGACGGACGGCTTTACATTCGCCACGGCGACACTCTTATGGCTTACGATATTAAAAGAAAATAGGTGTTAACGATAATACCGGCAAGCTAACAACAAACCGGGCGATGAATATGAGGAACAGATGATATGTAACGGCAACAGAGGCGACATTGCGTCGGTGCGTTGCCTGAATTGAGGGCAATGTCGCCTCGCAATCAGAATGCAGAAAGGAAGTTGATGAATTATGAAAACACAGACTCAAGCGTGCTTGGCGATGGCAGCATTGTTGGTCCTGGCGTGTCTTTTGGAGGGTTGCACAGAAGACCGGAATGCCTCTGCCACCAGGGAGGAGAAACCGGCATTGGTCGAGCAGGTCGCATCCGTGAATGAATGGGAGAACCCTGGATTGGTTGGTCAGAACCGCCTGCCGCCTCACGCGACGATGATGATTTTTCCCGATGCTGAAATCGCCAGGAAAGTTGAAGCTATAGCATCTATGGAGGACCGGTCGAAATCTCCATGGTTCCGGTCGCTCAATGGCGAATGGAAATTCCTCTGGTCCCCGAGCAAGGACGAAAGGCCAATGGACTTTTTCAAGACATCTTTCGATGACTCCGCGTGGAAGACCATCCCGGTTCCCTCGAACATAGAGGTGCAGGGCTATGGCGTCGCTATCTATACCAACATGAAGTATCCGTGGCTGAAGGACGGCGAAAAGCCGCAGCCGCCGCATATACCCAACTTCAATAACCATGTCGGCTCTTACCTCCGGACCTTCGATGTTCCGCAGGCGTGGGACGGGCGGAGAATCCACATCATCTTTGACGGTGTAAATTCCTTTTTCTACCTCTGGGTCAACGGCAAACAGATAGGTATGAGTAAAGACAGCCGCACCGTCGCCGAGTTCGACATTACCGACGTTGTAAAGCCGGGCAGGAACCGGATTGCGGTGCAGGTCTTCCGCTGGAACGACGGCTCGTGGATTGAGGACCAGGATTTCTGGCGGCTCAGCGGCATCTTCCGCGATGTGTACCTCTGGTCGCCCGGCAGACTTCACATCCGGGACTTCGAGGTCAAGACCCCGCTCGATGACAGTTACAAAAGCGGAAAACTGACGGTTGATTTGACCATCCAGAATACTAATACCCGGGTCAGGACCGTGACAGTCACGGCCGAATTGCTGGATGACGGTGGCCGTCAGGTCGCACCTGTAGTTTCGGCGTCCTGTAATGTGCCGGCCGGTCAGGAAACCAGGCAAACCCTCTCCGCCAACGTTCGCAATATTCGCAACTGGTCGGCCGAGGACCCCTACCTGTATCGTCTGCTGCTGACGCTTAAGAACACGGACGGAAAGGTTGCGGAAGTGATTCCGGTCAACGCCGGGTTCCGCAAGGTGGAGCTGAAGGACGGCAACCTGCTGGTCAATGGCCAACGCATCTTCATCAAGGGCACCAACCGGCATGAGTTTCAACCCAAACGGGGGCAATACGTGCTCCCCGAGGACATGATTGAGGACATTGTGCTGATGAAGCAACACAATCTCAATTCGGTGCGCACCAGCCATTATCCGAACACGCCGGTCTGGTATGACCTGTGCGACCGCTATGGAATATACCTGGTCGATGAAGCCAATATTGAGTGCCACGGCGCCCAACACCTCACAAACAATCCCGATTGGCAGGCGGCTTATATGGATAGGACCGTTCGCATGGTCGAGCGGGACAAAAATCACGCGTCGATTATTATTTGGTCGGTAGGCAACGAGAACGGCTGGGGACGCAACCTTGATGCTACCTCCGCCTGGATGCACCAGCGAGACCCCAACCGGCTGGTCATCTCCTGCGAAGCCGGCAGTCGTCCCAACACCGATGTTGTGTGTCCGATGTATAGTCGCCCCAGGACATTGGGGGAATATTCATCAAAACCGCAGACTCGACCTTTTATTCTGATTGAATACACCCACGCTATGGGCAATAGCAACGGCGACGTTTGGAGCTACTGGAGCCAGATTTATACCAAACCCTACCTGCAGGGCGGCTGGATATGGGACTGGGTTGACCAGTCATTCTTCCAACCCATCGTGCCGGACCGCAATGGCCGATTCCTGCCCGTCAAGATAGGTGATAAATGGTTCTGGGCCTTCGGCGGCGACTTCGGCCCCGAAGGAATACCCACAGACCAGAACTTCTGCTGTAACGGACTGGTTGCGGGTGACCGCACGCCTCATCCTGGTCTGTCGGAAGTGAAAAAGGTCTATCAGAACGTTCACGTCAAGGCGGTTGACCTGGCTAAAGCCCAACTCGAAATCAAGAATGGTTATTTCTTTACTACGCTCAGCGACCTTGTAAAGGGGACATGGACGGTTCGCGCAGATGACAAGGTTATCCGGAGCGGCACTATCGACGATTTAGGTATCAAGCCGGGCGAGTCCAAACAAATCACTCTGGAACTTAAACCGATTACTCCCGAACTTGGCGTTGAATATTTCCTGGACTTGAGTTTTGTGTTGAAGGAAAAACAACCCTGGGCGCCGGCTGGACATGAGGTGGCCTGGGAACAGTTCAAGCTGCCGGTCGAGAAACCGGCGGTCGCCCCGGACCTCGCCGGGATGCCGCCGCTAAAGCTGACCGAGCAGGACGGCATCATCCGGGTGGAAGGCAGAGATTTCTCGGTTGCCGTCAGCCGCGCATCCGGATTCCTTAGTTCGATGCGTTACAAGGACGTGGAGCTGGTGAAGGAACCGCTGGCTCCTCATTTCTGGCGTGCGCCGACCGACAACGACCGCGGTAACAATATGCTGCGTCGTTGCGGTATCTGGAAAACCGCTATGAATAGTTGGAAACCTCAGAGCGTCGAGGCAAAACAACTATCACCGCAGGAGGTCCAAATCACAGTGGTCTCTCGCATCGAGGATGTGCAGGCCGACTACAAGTTGAACTATCAGATATATGGCGACGGCTCCGTCGTTGTGGATGTGAATAGTTACGCCCAACGTGACCAGTTACCGGAGATACCGCGGTTCGGGATGAGAATGGCGCTGCCGAAGGGGTTTGAAACGCTTCGCTGGTTCGGGCGCGGCCCGCAGGAAACCTACTGGGACCGTTGCGATGCCCGTATCGATTTGTATAAAGGGGTCGTCAATGAGCAGTACTTCAACTATACCGAGCCAGGCGAGAGCGGCAATAAAGTGGATGTGCGCTGGGTAGCTTTGACCAATGACAAGGGCGTGGGACTGCTCGCGGTGGGTATGCCGCTGCTCAGTGTCTGTGCGCTTCATTATACGGCCGAAGACCTCACGACCGACGGCCACAGCGGACCCTCCCATACCTATGAGGTGCCGTATCGTGATGATGTTCACCTGAACCTGGACTGGCATCAGATGGGTGTTGGCGGGGACGACAGTTGGGGTGCCCGACCACACTCGGAGTTTGTGATACCGGGCAACAAAAAGTGCGAGTACCGTTTCTGTCTGCGTCCGTATGACCCGTCTCTGGGAGACATACAACAGGTCGCTCGCAAGACACTCCCGGTTATTCCGGAGCCTTCGTGTGGACCGGTTTCGATTATCGCGGTGACGGGCGGACGTATCATCGGCGTCGGCAATGGCCGCCCAAATGCCCCCCCTGAAAAAATCAAAGATTAAAAATTAAATATCAAAAATAAGGAAGTTCCTCAATTTTGATTTTTACATTTTGCATTTTGAGATAGTTTCTAATGCCTGGCGCAGGTGATTGTTCAATCCACGAAACAGCCCCCGCAGCTTCTTGCGAAGCAAGAGCGGGGGCGGAACTGACGATTGAATCAAAAGCCTGCACCCCGCGTCCATCGGTGCCGTTAGCACAACGCGAAATATTGAAATAATTTATTAGACGGGATTAACAAGTAATTTGAAAACTTTTAATCAAATATCCTGTAAATCCTGTCAAAAAAGCGAGTCCGGCGAGTTTGGAGTAAACCTATGCGACTGGAAAGAACCTGCACGATACAACTGGTCCTCATCATGTCCGTGCTTGTTGGAACGGTGGCTCATGCGGCCCCCGCCAACGGCCCTATCATCGTCGATGCGCACAAGCAGTTGTTCCTCGACGACTATCTCCTCGCTTCAACGACCCGCGTGCGGCGGACCGTCGAGCAGGCGCAGAAGTTTCTTGGCAATCCGGTGCTCTGGCCCACGGAAAGTTGGGAGCCGCCGATGGCAACGATTTATGGTTCGGTCATTCGCGACGGAGCGAAGTTCAAGATGTGGTATAAGTCGGGCATGGGCGTCGGCTATGCCGAGAGCGACGACGGGATCACTTGGAGCAAGCCTCGCTTGGACCTGACGCTCGTTGAGGGTCGGCCGTCCAACATCCTGTTTACCAAGAAAAGCAAAACCGAAGGGCCGGCGGCTTTCCCTTACTTCTACGAGCTGTTCGGCGTGCATCGCGACGACCGTGAGCCCGACCCGTCACGGCGATACAAAATTGGCTTTCTGGACATCGATTGGAAATACAGCGGCCCGGATGGCGACCCATGGCACAAAGGCCAGCGCCGCGGCTTGGGCGTGGCCGCCAGTCCCGACGGTATTCATTGGAAGCTCATCGATAATTGGGCCACCGAAGCCATCGTGGACGGCGCCACGCATTGGATGTTCGACTCGGCGCGCAGCCAATACCTGCTTTACGGGCGAACACGCAAAGCCTTGCCCGAAGTCGTCGCGGCCTGGTCCACCAACGACTGGTTCAAGCAATGGTTTTCTGGCCGCGCCGTGGCCCGCATTGAGTCGCCCGACTTCCTGAAGTGGGACTTCACCAAACCGGATACGGCGCCGGTCGTCCTGACGGCAGATATCCAGGACAAACCCGGCACCGAGATATATTCGATGAAGGTATTCCCTTACGAAGGCATCTACCTCGGCCTGGTGCAGGTCTTTCACGCCACGCCCGATGACAGCACGCTCGACGTGCATCTTGCCGTCAGCCGAGACAGCATCCACTTCACACGCGTGGGGGACCGCAGCCCGTTTATCCTGCTGGGGCCTATCGGTAGTTGGGACCGCTTTAATCTCTCGCTGGCCAACAACGACCCCATCGTTGTGGGCGACGACCTGCGCTTCTACTACGGCGGACGTATGTATCGTCACGGTCCATACTCCGGTCCCGACAAAGGACCAGAACGCAGCGGCATCGGCTTCGCGACCATCAAGCGCGACCGCTTCGTCGGGCTGGAATCATCCTTCGACGGCGGCGAAATCGTCACCAAACCCCTGAAGCTTGCGAGTCCCACGCTTCATCTCAACGCCAAGGCCGATTTCGGAGAAATCGTTGTCGAGCTGTTGAACACCGACGGCAAGCGGCTTGCCCAATCCAGGCCGATTCAGCGTGACGGACTGGATATTCCGGTGGAATGGAAGGAAACGCCCGCCCTGCCTTCCGATGCTCCGGTGCGCTTGCGGCTCAAGCTCAAGAATGCCCGCCTGTTTGCCTTGTGGTGCAAGTAGGCCATTGAAGCCGCGGCACCCGCGGATGAACAAATAAACACTTATCTCTCTGTGTTCTCCTTCGGCCGTGCTCAGGACAAGCCTGTGGCCGTTTTTTTTATTCTGTGTTTTTATGCCCGCCCTGAGCCGAGTCGAAGGGCCTTTTCGTGGCTATTCTTTTCTTCTCTGCCACCAAGACGCCAAGACACTAAAACTCAGCTATATTTTTCAACTTTCATTTTTCTTTGCGCCTTTGTGCCTTCGTGGCTACTTTTTTCTCTTTGGTGTTGAAATATCCGGGTTAACCGGACATATTATTTCGCAAGTTGAAAAAGACCCTCTATTCAAAAACTGTGAAAAATACGCTGAAACTACAGTTTTTCAGAGCAAAAAATGCAGTTTTTAGGACTTTTGGCTTGACTTTTTTCCCCGATATGATATACACTATATCGTATTAAAGGAGGTGTGGTGAGAAGGCCACTTTTATTCCGGCGGAGTTCTCCCACAGATAGCACAGGCGGTTTTTGCCTAACCCCAAAGCTCTTGGAGTTTGGGTAAGGAACCGTTTTGGTCGAATCCCAGGCACGGGCCAGGTCAACCCTCGGCTGAGGCCGCAATGATTATGGTCAGGCGACCCCGCCGGCAGGCAATAATTTTGTCGCCATCGCCGCAGGAGGGGGTCATAGTCTTGCCTTACGTGCGGATGAACCAACTCCGGAGGAAGTTCTTGAGCGAGCTGCTGAGACCATTGCCAATCTTGACCCAAATAACGTGAAAAATCCCAAAGCCCTGATAAACAAGATAGAGGCCGCGCTTGCGCAGCTTGACGAAGGGCTTTACCAGAACCTCTTGGATAAGTTGAAAAATGACATCCTGAAGAAAACAGACGGCTGTGCAAACACCGGCCAGCCGGATAAAAACGACTGGATATTGACCTGCGAAGACCAGCAGAAGGTATATCCGTTGGTCTTGAGGGCTATTGAGCTTCTCGAAAGACTCATCCAATAGAATGCGAACATAACGATTGCAGCTTTTGCTCTACGAACTTCTAACAAAATGAGATTGCTTCGCTTCGCTCGCAATGACTTTGTATCGCTGTCATTGCGAGGAGTCCCGATGTATCGGGACGACAAAGCAATCTCCGTAACAATAGTTTCATTTTGTTAGAGTCTTGCTCTGTTGAAAAGCCGCACCGTCATTTCGACCGAAGTCCCGACTCATCGGGACGAAGTGGAGAAATCTATTCGAAAACAGATTTCTCGACTTGCCTGCGGCTCGCTCGAAATGACATTCCGAACCCTTTTCAACAGAGCATTAGAGTCTCTTAATCTGCTCAAGGATATCCAGGGCCTGTTTTATGATAATTTCGCCGGCACCTTCGGCCAGATTAGTCCCATCCCCGGGTTCGTATCCTCCCTCTTTGTAGGCCTGTTTATGGCAGAAGTATCCGCAGGCATCATTACACAGAGAAATAATAAAAGCAGGACATCTATTAAAATTTGAGCTTGAACCCAAAAATGTTTTTGGTATTCTGATTGTGGTTTGTAACCGGGAAATTATAGTCGGCGGTCCACAATAGTGGAGGTATTTTGTAATGAGCCATTCATTAACACGTCGGTCGTTCATAAAGAAAACTTCAGCAAGCTTAGCCGGTGCAGCAGTAGCTGCTGCCGGCGCACGTTCTCTCTATGCAGATATTGTCAAAAAGACAGATACTCTCGCAATCAAAGGCGGTGCTGCTGTGCGCACTGAGCCATATCCTTCGACCTGGCCGATATTTGACCAAAATGAAGAGAAGGCCCTGCTTAAAGCGCTTCACAGTCGGAACTGGTGCTGCTTGAAAGGTAATGCAGTCTATGACTTTGAGAAAATATTTGCAAAGGCAATGGGTGTGCCATACTGCGTTTTGTCAAATGGAGGCACGACCGCTCTTGGCGCCTCTTTGCATGTGCTTGGTGTAGGCGCCGGCGATGAGGTAATCACTACCCCTAACACCTTCATCGCAACTATCAATGTTATATGCAACCTTCACGCATTGCCGGTCTTTGTTGATGTTGACCCGGACACCGGCTCGATAAATGCAGACCTTATAGAAGACGCCATAACGGAGCATACAAAGGCAATTCTGCCTGTTCACCTGGCCGGGTATCCGGCAGATATAGAGAAAATTATGTCTGTAGCCGGGAAGCATAAAATTCCGGTTGTTGAAGATGCATGCCAATCTGTGTTCGCTGAGGTAAATGGTAAGAAAGTTGGCACATTCGGCACCACAGGCTGTATCAGCTTTCAGGAGTGGAAATCTCTGGTTTGCGGTGAAGGTGGAGCCATATTGGGAAGCGATGAAGAGTTTATGCGCAGATGCGCGGCATTTGTAAACAATGGACGAGACCCCAAGAAAACCAAAAAGGGCTATCCTTATCCAGGGTCTAACCACCGGATGACAGAGTTCCAGGCGGCTATTCTTACTGAACAATTCAAGCGTTTTCTTGAGCAAGACAGGATTCGTCAGGAAAATGGAAAATACGTCGAGCAAGAGCTTTCAAAAATCCCCGGCCTTAAACCCAGAAAGCGATATTCCGACAAAACTAGAATCACATACGTGAGTTTTGAGGCAGACTACAATAAAGAGCGTTTCAACAATGTTCCAGCCTCAAAGTTCGCAGAGGCCGTTCACGCTGAAGGTGTTCCGATTTCAGGAGGGCCGAGAACATACGGAGAGGGTTGTCATAAGGAAGGGATGTTGGAAGAACACCTTAATTCGCGTGGGTTTGGGGTGGCGTTCTCGAAAGCCCGGCTTGAGAAATACCGACAATCCTTGCGTTTCCCTGTTATGGACAATATCAAATCCAGCGGCAAAGAAATGCTTTCAACGGAAAGTAAAATAATCTTTCTTGGTTCTAAAAGAGATGTGGATGACATCGTAGAGGCAGTAACAAAAGTAGCGAAGAATATTGATAAACTGACATAGCATCGATATTGGCACAGTGAAATTCAAAACGGATTTTTAGATAAGGAGAATTATTATGGGCACAGTAACCGAGATTTTAGGATTGGCCTTTTTGCTTGTTTTGATTTTGGTTTTGCCGTCGATTCGCATAATCGGGCCAACAGAAGTCGGCCTGGTGACAAAAAGGTTTTCTTTCAAGAAACTTAAAGAGGATAACCCTATCGCGTTCAAGGGAGAAGCTGGTTATCAGGCAGATTTGCTGATGCCCGGCTGGAGGGTCAAGCTTTGGGTTTTGTATTCTGTGAAGAAATTTCCCTGGGTTCAGATTCCGGCTGGTCAGATTGGTGTTGTGATTGCTCAAGTTGGCCAACCTCTGCCGATAGGAGCAAAATCTGCCGTCTATAAAAATGAATTTGGCAATTTTACCGGCCTTAAACATTTTATTGAGAACGGCGGGCAAAAGGGTGTGCAGAGACCTGTTCTTTCGCCTGGAACGTTGATTCCAATTCACCCGGTTGCTTTTTTGGTGCTCACGAAAGACAAGACCTACGGCGTTCCGGTAGCCCCTGAGTTTCAAAAGTTAGCGGATAAAAGGGGGTTTCTGACACCGGTGTCATTTGGTATTGACCCCGGCCGCTTAAATGTTGTGAGAATAGAGCCTCAGCCAAGTAGAAGCGAGGACGGTCACTTAACTGATATGGTTGGGATTGTCACCGCCTACGAAGGCCCACCTTTACCTCCAGGCAGTATTGCCGGCAGATTAGGAGGTTTTTCTGACATTGAAAATTTAGAAAGCCAAGGGGCTAATAATTCGCAACTCATTGAGGCGGTGCTTGGAAGTAAAAATGAAAAACATAATAACTACCAGGACTTTCAAGCGTTTCTCGATGAGGGCGGTAGAATTGGTCTTCAGCACGACCCTTTACTTTATGGTGCTTACAACTTGAATCCATTTCTTGTTTCTGTAGAGCTTGTTCCAATGTTAGTTGTTGAGCAGGGCGAGGTAGCAGTGATTAAGTCGTATGTTGGTTTAGTTCCTGAGGACACTTCTGGTGTCGAGTTTAAGTTTGGGACTTTGGTAAAACCAGGACACAGAGGAATTTGGGAAGAGCCACTTAGAACCGGAAAATACCCAATAAATCCTCATTGTTACCAGGCAGAAATTGTTCCAACGTGCATACTGACGCTTAACTGGGCGGAAGCTGTTTCTCAAGCCCACAAGTTAGACCAGCACCTAAAGTCGATAGTTGCAAAAAGTTGCGAGGGATTTGTATTTACAATTGACCTGCAGGTGCAGATTCACGTGGCTGATACAAAAGCACCAAAAGTTATCTCTATTGTCGGAAGTATGGCTAATCTGGTCAGTGAAGTGTTGCAGGCGGCTGTTGGAAATCATTTCAGAGACAAGATGCAAAGCATGCCTGCTGTAAAATTTATCGAGACTCGTCAGAAAGTTCAGGAAGAAGCTTATGAACATATCAGAGGAAAGCTTGAGGATTATGAAATAGAAACAAAAGGCGTTTACATTCAGGATGTTATTCTTCCTGAAGCTCTCGTTGCTGTATTAACTGACAGGGAAATTGCCAACCAGCAAAAAGCAACATTCAAAATGCAAAGAGAAGCTCAAGACCAGCGAATTGAAACAGAAAAGGCCAGAGGCACCGCTGACATGCAGGCTGACCTTGCCAAGTCTCAAGTTGGCATTCAGATAAAAACAAACAATGCTAAAGCCCGAGAAGCTGAAGGCGGAGGTGAGGCCTCTTACATTGAAAAAACAGGCAAAGCACAGGGCGCACAAGTTGAGGCCGTTGGAATGGCGCGAGCCAAGGCTTATAGGGCTCAGGTCGAAGCATTAGGGCAGATGCCTACGGCTTTAGTAAACGTTGCAACTGTGCTTTCTGATGGTAAAGCAAAGTTCATGCCTGATGTATTGGTTGCCGGTGGTGGAGGTAGTATTGATGCGTTAGCCGCGGCGCTCGTGAAATTTTTCAATACTCAGTTAGGACAAAAAACAGTTGTCCGAAATGAACCAGCCAAAAAAACAAGTAGTGAGCGGAGTCGAACTGAAGATACTAATGGGTCCCGTTAGAAAAACGAGTCCCGTTAGAAATTTCACTGACCTCGTTAGAAATTGCATTTCTAATGGGGCTAATTTCTAACGGGCTACGACTTTCTCTTCTGACGGGATGAACAAGTAATTGATTCAGAGTTCTCTGGTATAGGCAGCAGAGCGGAATGGCAGTTGGTGGCGTTTGAAATTCAGCGAAAGCGGGAAAAGGAATTTGAAAAAACGCAAATCGGCAAAAATGCAGAAGATTTCGTGTTCCGTTTCGCCATAGCTTCCAAGCTTTCCGCGCCTGTCTTCGGCGTTTTTGTCCTTGGCGATATCGGCGTGGGTTTTATTACTTGGCTTTGGAGGCGCAGAAAACTTCAAATGAGCCACGAGGCTCATGCTGCCCGCCTTGGGCGGCGTGATGGTGGGGAAAAGGAGAGGATTAACTGCATAGTGTGGCCGGCTACCACCAGGCGACGATGCCTGCTTGCAGTTCTGTTGAATAGCCAGCGAAGGTGCAAGAGAATGGTGCTATGCCAAAAACATGAATTAGCGGCTGCTGAAATCCTTGTTCATAATTTGGAATCTTATAAATGAACAAAAGAGAAGTTGTTAAGCTGGCTATTGAGGGTAGGAAGGTCCCTTATGTGCCGTGGCACTGCGGTTTTACCGTGGAAGCAGCCGAAAAATTGCGGAAACATTTTGGCCAGAACGACCTTGAAGAGGTTTTAGACAACCATTTTGTCAAACTGGGTAGTGACATAGGTTTTTTCACCGCTCTCGGCAACGAGCGTTTCCGCGATGTCTTCGGGGTTGTGTGGGACCGCACCGTGGACAAGGATATAGGCATTGTTGAGGGATGTGTTCTACCACAGCCAACGCTCCAAGTATATGAGCTTCCTGACCCGCGGGCCCCGCTTTTTTTTGAAGATATTCCAGAGAAGATATTCAGATATAAGGATTGCTTCCGCGTTTTTAAGATTGGGTTTTCACTTTATGAGCGTGCGTGGACACTTCGTGGGATGGAGAACCTGATGATGGATTTCTTAGACCATCCGGACTTTGTGCGTGGCCTGTTGCGTGCAATAGCTGACTACAACATAGCGCAGATTAAGGAATCTCTGAAATATGATATTGACGCAGTCTATTTCGGCGACGATTGGGGTCAGCAAAGAGGATTGCAGATGGGGCCGCGCATCTGGCGCCAGTTCATTCTGCCGGAGTTGAGGCGGATGTACTCAGTAGTTCGGCAGGCGGGCAAGCACGTCATGATTCATTCGTGCGGTAAGGTGGATGAGCTTTTTGATGATTTGATTGCAATCGGGGTCAATTGCTTTAATCCATTTCAGCCTGAGGTTATGAATATCTATGACCTTATGAAGAGATACAAAGGACGGCTTGCGTTTCATGGGGGATTGTCCACCCAGCAGACCCTTCCTTATGGTTCGGTTGAGGATGTCGGAAAGGAAGTAGCTAATCTACTGGAAGCCGGCAAAGGTGGTGGGTATATTTTTGCTCCGGCTCATGCTGTCGAAGGTGATGTTCCGCTCGAGAATATGCTGGTGTTTGTTGAGATGCTGCATTCCCAGCCCGGGTACAAAAGACTATAGTGGTGTACCGGCAAACCATCTCTCCAAAAACCAGCCCGCCCTTCGTAGGACTACGGGGGGCGAAGAAGGGGGTTGGTTTGAAATCCGTTTCCTTTTCTTGCCTGCTCACCTTACCTATGGTGCTGATGAGAGACAAACCGGCCGGCTGCGAGGATTGGGTAGAGGCCCGCCTACCCAAAGTGTTCGTCGGGCAGGTGATTGGAGGTAGAATTGATGACAGGCCTTGCGGAGGGCCTCCAGGTTTAGCAATATATCAAGTAGGGGCGGTTCGCGAACCGCACCCTACGTGCTGTTGACGGATATATTCAGGTGAGAATTTTGCAGAATTCGTAGGGGCAGTTCGCGAACTGCCCGTACATTCAATTATTTATTATACAGCTATGCAATAAAAAACATCCTAAATACGTCTTATTCAGGAAGAAAGGCTGTCCATCGAGTAAGGGCGGTTCGCGAACCGCCCCTACATAAATAATTTTTTAACACCATTTTAAGAAAGGAGATTTAGTATGTGTGGACGAAAAGTGTTGTTTAGCCTTGCAATTGCATGTTTTTTAGGTGCAGTATTGATAGGCCTGTCGCTATCACAGGCACAACAAGCACCTGGAGAGCGTGTGCGAGCAAGAGGGGAGCCTAATGCCCCGAGAGACCCCGAGCAGATGCAAAGGATGATGACTGAACGCCAGATAGCAAGAATTAAAGAAACACTTCAACCCAGCGCGGAAGAATGGAAGGTTCTTGAGCCGAAAGTTACGAAGGTGATAACTCTATCCCGTCAGACCGGCGGCATGGGCGGTATGGGAATGTTCTCCAGACGCCCCGGCGGGCAAGGCCCCCAGATGCCACGTGACCAGACTCAAGTAGGCAAGAGTCTTGAAGAGCTTCAAAAGATTCTGGACAACAAAGAAGCAAAACCGGAAGAAATCAAAGCGAAGCTGACGGCCCTGCGCGATGCCCGCGACAAGGCCAAAAAGGAATTGGCCAAGGCGCAACAGGAACTCCGTCAGGGGATGAGCCCTCGCCAGGAGGCTCAATTGGTATTGATTGGATTGCTCGAATAGCAACAAGCAGCATCAACACATTATTTAAAGTGATGCAGCTACAATGACTGATGGGGACACCCCAAAAATGCTTATCACATAAGGAAAGTGCTATGCAGCAAAGGGTTCTATACCCAGTAACTGAGAGCAAACGCAGTCCAAACAGACTTCGTGTGCTGTTTTTGGGGATGTATCTGGCACTGTGTTTTCAAACGGGGTGCACTCCTTCAGACTACCGGTCGAAGGCTGATAAGGCTGCCGCGGACATAATCCAGGAAAAGCAGAAACAATCGCTGGGGCGCACAGAACAGTTCAGTGTTGAGCGCCCCAGCGATATCCTTCGTCGGCGGCTTCTTGCCGGGCAGAACCTGCCCTACTCGAGCGATGCATCTTTGGGCACCGATAAATTGCAGCCCATCAAGCACTGGCCGGAGAAAGGCTATCCCGCTGCGGTATCTTCCTCGGATGTGAACATTCCTGTAGAGCCGAACAAGCCGGTCAAGCTGTCCCTGATTGATGCCCTGCAAGTAGGAGCTCGCAACAGTTCGGACTACCAATCGCGCAAAGAAGACGTTTTTCGGGCGGCATTGAGTCTTGACCTGACGCGTAACAGTTTCCGAAACATCTTCAGCGCACAGGTGCAAAGTAACCTCAGCACGAACACCACTGGAGATAGCACGGTCAGCAATCTCGATACCAGTGGGACGGCGAGCCTGACCCGCAAACTGAAGAACGGAATAGACTTGGGCACGACACTGGCGATTGACCTGGCGAATTTGCTGACCCAGGGCGGCGCATCGTCATTAGGTCTGACCGCCGATGCCACGGTTTCAGTCCCCCTGCTGAGAGGTGCCGGCCGGCATATTGTGACCGAGCTCCTGACACAGGCCGAGCGGGATGTGGTTTATCAAATATGGACCTTCGAACGTTTCAAGCGCACGTTCGCCGTCGGTATTGCCAGCCAATACTTCAATGTCCTGCGACAGATGGACGCCGTGGCAAATGCCCAGAAAAACTACAGCAGTGCGATTGCATCGGCCCGCTGGTCACGGAGGCGGGCGGACGCCGGTCGAATACGCGAAATCGAAGTGGACCAGGCAGTGCAGCGACAACTGGGCGCTCGTAACAGTTGGATATCCGCCCAGGAGCTGTTAAAGAGAAGTCTCGATTCATTCAAGAATACCATCGGTCTTCCAACCGATGCCCGAATTGAGCTTGACCCGAACAACCTGGAGCAGTTGCGAGGCCGCGCCACAAAGACCCTTGAACAGATTAGGACCACTCCGCAGGGTGAGACGTCTGAGACGGCCCCTCCCGCAGACGCTCCTGTAGAGTTGGTGGCAGCGAGCTATGAAGATGCCGGACCACTGGAAATGAACGAGCCAGTGGCGGTGAAGCTGGCTCTGGAGAACCGGCTGGATTTGCGAGTGGCCGTCGGCAGGGTCTATGATGCCCAGAGGCAGGTTGTGGTCAAGGCCGATGCCCTCGGGGCGGGGTTGACGTTGAAGGGGTCGGCCAACTTCTCGGACAACGACAATGACGGCAGCCTGAGATTTGACGGGGGCCGATATGCGGCCCTGCTCTCGTTGGATCTGCCTATCGAGAGGACCAAAGAGCGGAACGATTACCGCAACAGTCTGATAAATCTGGAGGTGGCCACGAGGAGCGTCCAAACACTTGAAGACCAAATCAAATCATACATTCGTAGTGAATTGCGGACGCTGCTGGAGTCTCGGGAGGGTCTTAAGATTCAGGCCCAGTCGGTCGTGGTTGCGGAGAAACGTGTAAAAAGCAGCACGCTCTTTCTTGAGGCGGGAAGAATACAGATACGGGATTTGCTGGATGCCCAGGACGCACTGCTGTTGGCGCAGAACAATTTGACCCAAGCGGTCGTAAATTACCGTGTAGCGGAACTGGAGCTGCAGCGGGACATAGACGTACTCAAAGTGAACGAACAGGGTTTGTGGCGGGAATTTTCGCCGGAGGAAATCGACAATGCAAAAAAGCAAAGTAATACTGACGTTTCTGCGAACTAATCGTTTCATATTGACTATCATTGTTGTCCTGGTGGTGGTAGGCGTTGGAGTGGTATTACTCAAGTGGCCTACAGCCAAAGGCGGTTCGGTAAGCGATTTGCCGACCTTTACAGTCAAGCGGGGACCATTAGTGATTAGCGTGACTGAGTCGGGAACGATTAAACCCCGCGACCAGGTGATTCTAAAAAGCGAGGTAGAAGGAAGGACGACTATCCTTTCGCTCATAAAGGAAGGCACGGTCGTGAAGAAAAACGACCTGTTAGTTGAGCTTGATGCGAGCACACTATTAGATCAGAGGATTGACCAGCAAATTATGGTGCAGAACGCCGACGCAGCATTTGTTAAAGCCAGCGAAGACCTGGCGGTGGCCGAAAATCAGGCGAAAAGCGATGTCGATAAAGCCACGTTGACACTTGAATTTGCCGGGCAGGACCTGAAAAAGTATCTGGAGGGGGACTATCCCAATTCATTGAAAGATACGGACGCTCGAATCACACTTGCTCGAGAACAGCTTACTCGTGCCCAGGAAACATTAAAATGGTCAACGCGGCTCTATGGGGAAAAATATATTTCACAGACCGAATTGCAGGCCGACCAGTTGGCTGAAACGAAAAACAAACTTGACCTTGAGCTGGCGCAAAACAATCAGGAATTGCTGAAGAAATTCACCTACAAAAGACAGGTGGCTCAACTTGAAAGTGATGTAAACCAGGCCGGAATGGCGCTTGAACGTACGCAGCGAAAGGCCAAAGCAGATGTGGTGCAAGCGCAGGCGGCACTGAAGGCCAAGGAGTCCGAATTTGGGCGTCAGCAGGACAAACTGAAAAAAACTGAAAAGAATATTGAAAAGGCCACGATTCGCTCGCCCGCGGATGGGGTGGTAGTCTATGCCACCAGTGTCGGCGGCGGTCGTTTCCGCGGCGGTATGCAGCAGACGCCCCTCGACGAGGGGCAGGAAGTTCAGGAACGACAGGAGCTGATATATCTGCCCACCGCCTTATTGGTCAAGGCCGAAATTAAGGTCCACGAATCGAGTCTGCAGAAAATCAAACTCGGTCTGCCGGTACGGATTGCAGTTGATGCAGTGCCAGGAAAGACATTTACCGGCCAGGTAGGCACCATAGCGCCTTTGCCTGACGCCGAAAGCAGTTTCTTCAACCCCGACCTGAAGGTATATACCACCAATATCTACGTGGACAGCGACGGTAACTCTCTTCGCACAGGGATGAGCTGCAGGGCGGAAATCATTGTAGCTCAATATGAGGACGTGGTATATGTCCCTGTTCAAGCCGTTCTGCGTGTCGGCAGGCAGCCTACCGTATATGTTGTGGACGGCAAGACCTTTGCACCTCGTGAAGTTGAAATTGGTCTGGACAACGGCAGAATGGTAAGAATTGTTCGGGGACTGGAAGCAGGCGAAGTTGTACTGCTCAGCCCGCCTCTGGCGGCTGCAACCGTAGAACCTCTGACAGGCAAAGAGCAGACTGAAATGGTGCCGGTCACGACTGGGAAAGTCGAAGGCGAGACTGTAGAGAAAGGTCCGTCTGAACAGAAACCTGTTCGCAAGAGTGAAGCGGTCCCGGCAGAGGGTGGTCCCCCCTCCCAGGGTATGGAGTCTCCATCTGCCGAGCAGATGCAAAAGATGCGTCAAAGATTCGAAAATATGTCGCCTGAAGAGCAGCAGAAAGAAATGGAGAAGATGAAGCAGCGCTTCGAGAACATGTCGCCAGAGGAGCGAGGACAGACGCGGCAGCGATTCCAGGGCGCAGGAGGTCGCAAACAGGGAGGACGCCAAGGCCAGGACCAGAATCAGGGCCAGAGCCAGGGGCCGGAAAGGAACCAATAGATGGCCAAACAAACCCTGTCCAATGACCACCAGGAGATTGTAAGGCTTGAAAACGCCTGCAAGGTGTACCCGATGGGGATGCAACAGGTTGCTGCCTTGGCGGGTATAAACATATCATTCAAAAAGGGGAGCTTCTGGGCGATTATGGGGCCCAGCGGCTCGGGCAAAAGCACAATGATGAATATCCTCGGCTGTCTTGACCGTTTAACCGCAGGCCATTACATCCTTGAAGGCCAGGACGTGAGCACGCTCGATGATAATTCGCTTAGCGAACTGCGGCTTCGTCACCTGGGCTTCATTTTCCAGAGTTTCAATCTGATTCCCCAATTAACCGTTCAGAGAAACATCGAGTTGCCGCTTTACTACTTGGGATGGGACTCGTCCCAAAGCGCCGAACGTGCCAAGGAACTTGCCCAAAAGGTGGGCCTTGAAGGCAGGCTGCATCATCACCCTATGGAACTGTCCGGTGGCGAGATGCAGCGGGTCGCAATCGCCAGGGCGATGGCAAATGACCCGCAGATTCTTTTGGCGGATGAGCCTACAGGTAACCTGGATACAGCAACAGGAGAGCAGATACTGGAACTGTTGGTTGAGCTTAATAATCAAGGCAAGACGATAATTATGGTAACCCACGAGCTCGACATTGCCGGATATGCCAAGAATAGGCTGCATATGAAAGACGGGGTAGTTGACAGAATTGACGGTGACGCTCGTGAAGCAAACTAACATTGTGCGAAACATTTTGTCCGGCATAGAGAACCTGCTGCTGCATAAGCTGCGGTCGTTTCTTACAATGCTGGGAGTTGTTTTCGGGGTAGGCAGTGTGGTAGCAATGCTTTCTGTGGGCGAAGGAGCCAGTAAAGAAGCGCTCAGTCAGATTCGCAAGCTTGGCAGCAACAACATTATTGTAAATTCAGTCAAGCCCGTTGAGGACGAGGCGGCCGCCAGCAGCACGCGAAGTTTTGCGAGCGTTTATGGTTTGAAATATGAGGACCATACAAGGGTAGTTGAGACTTTCAACACAGTAAAAAAAACAGCTCCTGCAAAACTTCTGCGTAAAGAAGGTCGCCTTGGTGATAAGGCACTGGAACTACGTATTGTTGGAACCACTCCTGTATGGTTTGAGCTTGTGCCAAGACCTGTTTTAGCGGGACGTGTTCTTTTGTCTTCCGACGAAAATGACCGTAAACCGGCGGCGGTTCTAACCGAATTCGGCGCCCGTAAACTATTGGCTGCTGAAAACACAATCGGTCAGTACTTTCGATTAGGTGGCAGCTCTTTCGAGATTGTAGGGATTATAAAGAGTGAAAGCGGCCAGGCAGGAAGCATCCAGATACCCGACCAGGAGGTTGATGTCTATATTCCACTCAGTGTGGCCCGTACATACTTTGGTGACAGGAACGTGCGAAGAACCTCCGGCTCAATGCAGGCAGAAGAGGTAGAATTGCATCAACTGATTGTGCAGGCAAACGATACAGCAAATGTTGAGCTGACGGCCAAAGGGATTGAAGAGATGCTAAAACGCTTTCACAAGAAGACCGATTACGTAGTGAGCGTGCCGCTGGCCTTGCTCCGGCAGGCTGAGGCCACCAAACGAACATTCAATATTGTGTTAGGGTCGATTGCCTGTATCAGTCTGCTCGTAGGAGGAATCGGCATTATGAATATAATGCTGGCTTCGGTAACGGAGCGAACGCGTGAAATAGGAATTCGGCGCGCCATTGGCGCTAAGAGGAGACAAATTATAAGTCAGTTCATAATCGAAACGGTTGTGCTCTCCACAATTGGTGGTCTTATCGGGCTCGGTATTGGCGTTCTTATACCATTAGTAATAACCTATTTTTCGAAAATGCCTACGGTCATTACACCGGAAAGCATTGTGCTGCCTTTGTTTATAAGTGCGGGCATCGGCATTGCTTTCGGATTATATCCTGCCGTGCGTGCTGCCAAGGTGGACCCGATTGTTGCACTGAGGCATGAGTAATGTAAACATAAATGTGGAATCATCTACTCTGACGGCGAGAAACGTATCTTTCACTGCGGGGCGTGGACTGGGGAACATACCTTTCCATCCCAAAGACTAATTCATAGAATATTGACAGCATTCATGATATAATATTATCTAACAATAAGAGTCGATTTTTAGGTCTTTAAATGAAAATAAGGACAGACCGAAATGAAAGTGATGAAATTTGGATCCTGATCCAGAATTGCGGAAGGAAGTTGCAGAATCAGTTGCCAAGGTTAAGAACAGAGAGGTTTTACCTGCTTTGGAAAAAGCAAGGGTAGAAGACACGGACAAAGAGGTTCGTGAGGAAGCTGATAAGGCAATCAAAAAAATTAAAGGGTCGTAACTTATAAAACACATAAGCCGAGGCTTAAAGTGTCAAAGACCCAGGATGATTAATGTTTTGTTAAGGAGATAGAGAAATGAAAAGATTAATCTTTATTTGCGCTGTGCTCTTGGGCGTTATAGTGGCGGCAGGACTATTGGTTGCAGCCGACGCGAATAGAAAAATCAAGGTGATGTTCCTCCAGGGTGGTGGGGTTCACGATTGGAAAAGCTGCACGCCTATTCTCAAGAGTGTGCTTGACCAAACAAATGACTTTGAGGTAACGTTCACCGAAAACCTCGATGACCTGAAAGAACGCATCAAGCAGTTTGATATCATCATTCAGTACACCACAGGGATGGAACTGACTAAAGAGCAGGAAAATGGTCTGTGCGACTTCATCCAGAACGGCGGCGGCTATGTGGGTATTCACAGTGCCAGTGACTCCTTTAAGAACTCCGACCGGTACTGGGAGATGCTCGGTGGACGTTTCGCTGAACACGGCTCCGGTAAATTCACTGTATATATCTACGACCACAGCCATCCCATAACCAAGGGCATGCAGGATTTCGATATCGAAGATGAGACCTACTCTCACAACTACCACCGTAACGCCCAGATGCGCTCTCTGACTCGAATGAATCGCGACAACGAAAGACAGTCGATGAGTTGGGTGTCGTCTTACGGCAAAGGAAGGGTCTTCTACACGGGTAACGGCCACGGCCGCGAAGCGTGGACCAATCCGCACTTCCAGCGCCTTGTTGTTCGCGCGGCATACTGGGCTGCCGCTCGCAAGGTAAAGGACCCTCCCAACATACGTTAAACATGTCAGGGACAAACATTGCCGTCTCCCAGGCCGGTCCGGACAAACGCCTGCCAGTCCCGTCTGGGAAAAGTGCATTGGCGATTACCTATTCTCGCGATGGTTGTGGCATAAATATTACCCGGAAAAGCCAGAAACCATATTGGTCCCCAATCGGTCGTTCCTTGCTCTGCCTTCGCTCTTTTATTTTCAGATATGGGGGTGATGAGTGGAGCTTGTTCGGAAGGTGGATGCAAAAATGGATTCAGCAGCCATTCATTGCGTCGCTTTTCCTGCGAAGCTTGGCTGGGAGATAGTGAGGAAGGAAACGCCGAGACCAGCATGTAACTGTTCTATAATGTGTGGTTAGGCATTTTGCCTGCAACTTGTTGGGTCTCGGTCGCTCGGTGAAGTCCAGTCAATTGGGCAATGAAAAAAGTCCACTATCTTTGGGATAGTAATTAAAGGATTATCCGCTTGATTGTGGTGGCCGGGATGTAGTAAAATTGCACGGATTTTATGTATTTCGCCAAACGACCAATATAATCTGAGATTTAAAGGAGCAATCACGATGCAAACCAATAAAACCTGTGCCAAGTCCGCCTGTCCGTTTATGTTAAGCCGCCGCAATTTATTAGCTTCGGCGGGTGCGTGGGGGCTGGCTGCGCAAGCCGGCGTCTTTGACTTCGCAGCGTCGCTGTTCGCTGCGGAGCCGCAGTCCGCCAAAAAGCCGCTTGTCCAGGCGGTGTTTGTGCGTCCGAAAGTTGACGGATACTGGATGGGCTGGCCCGGTGCCGGCTACGACATAAAGACACGGCAGGCCGACTACACCAAGACCCTTACCGAAGCCGCCAAAAAATTTGGAATCCAGCTTGAGGTCAGGCCCGAGCCGCTCGATACCGACAGCACCGTCAATA
>Ga0315279_10001208_pt1 | contig 43988 bp, 39 predicted proteins | sample YL17G06_20_MG_FD_203694 | JGI IMG/M metagenome (GOLD analysis project Ga0315279, IMG submission 203694) | Sediment microbial communities from Yellowstone Lake, YNP, Wyoming, USA - YL17G06_20 | ecosystem: Environmental > Aquatic > Freshwater > Lake > Sediment | place: USA: Wyoming | collected...
CGCAAGGACGCGGTGCTCTGCGGACACGCCGCGGCCGGCTCGCGCCGCTTTTACGCCCCGGACACCTACACGCCCGAGCAGGTCCGACAGGATGACGGGCGACCGTGGCAGCAGACGAAGGTCTGCTACGGCGGCAAGCGGCGCACGATTCGGTACAAGGACGTCGCGGTCGTCTATTGGCGAGGCGGGGCTCGACGACGCCCGCTGCGGCTGTTCGTCATCGCGCCGACGCCCTATCGAACACGTCAGCGCGCGCGACTCTCCTATCGGGACCCCGCCTACCTCCTCACCACCGACCTGCAGAGCCGGGCGAGGCCCCTGTTGCAGATCTACGTCGACCGCTGGCAGATTGAAGTCAATCACCGCGATGAGAAGGACACGCTCGGGGTCGGCCAGGCGCAGTTGTGGAATCCGATCGGCGTCCCCAAACAGCCCGTCCTCTCGGTCGCGGCCTACAGCGCCCTGCTGCTGGCGTCCCTCGTCGCCTACGGCACCGCCCGGGGCGACGTCTACGCAGCCTTGCCGAAGTGGCGACGACATGCCCATCGTCCGTCCTGCCTCGACATGGTGACGCTGTTGCGCAAAGAGATGGTCGAACATCCCGAGCTACTCGAAGAACTCGACGTCACCCTGACCGACCGTGCGCTCACCAGCAGCGCGGCGGCCTGAGCAAATGTAGAAACTCCAGGGCCCCGACCTCTGGTCGGGGCCTCACTCCTCACCTACCTGCCCCACCCGCCCGATCCGCAGCGAAGGCGCTCAGCCTGCGGCATGCGCGCACCTTCTACCTCGGGCGGTATCAGACTCACCCGGGACCGCCTCCAGGCGCACGGACCGACTGCGTCCCATCCATCCGAACGTACGTACAACACGTGGGCTGAACGGCGCGACGGGAAGCGTGTCGGCGATCGGGACGATCGGAAGCCGCGAGACCCTGAGGCCAAGGCTTCCGAATCCGGCGACACGACGCACCCTCCGCGCCCGTGAGCGTTTTCGCGCTCCCGCTCACCTCGGCTTTTCGTTGACAACTCGACCGGATGGGCGTGTACTGCTGCGCGTCGATCTGGAACCCATGGAGCACGAAGCACCGCCCCGGCACAGCTCCCCGCGGGGAGCGCTCGATCGCGTCTACGACCGGCTGCTCCGCGATCTTTTCGCGCGGGCGGTGCCGGGCCTGCTCCTGCTGTTGTCGCTCGCCATCTCGATCACGTCGCCCGCCGAGGTGGGGCGAGCGGTGGAGCGCGCGACGGGATGGATGTGGGTGCTGGCGTGTGGTGCCGGCTGGCTCGCGGCGTTCGGCATCCTCGAGATCGGGCGCCGCGTCGACCTCGCGCTCCTGTCCCCCGACACGATCACGGGCGAGCAGTACTGGGCGGCCGAGGAGCGATTCCGGTCCACCGCATCCCGGCGGCAGCACGCCGAGTACGAGCGCCTGGTCACCGTGCGCGACGCGACGGCCGTGGCCTCGGTGTCGCTCTTCCTGTCGCTCGCGGCGCTCGGGGCCGACTTCGTGGTGGACGTGCACCTGCACGAGAGCCCCTGGTCCGAAATCCAGAACGGGGCGACCGCGCTCGTCGTGCTGGTCGGCGTGGGTATCGCCCTGCAACTGATGCACCGCGATTGCGTCAAGAGAGCCTGGCGGTACCTGGCGTACGGCCGGAACGGTCGGCTGGAGGATCGGGGACGTTCGACACCGTCGGTGCCGTGACGTGCCGTCCTGCCGCCCGGCCCCCCCTGGCGGTCAAAGCCCCATGGAGGATCTGTGTCCACATCTTCGTCCTGGATGGTCTGGCTGTTCTACGCGCTGGCCGCGCTCGTCGTCATCGCCGGCCTGCTGGCATGGATCGTCGCGCGCAAGGACCGCCCCTTCACGACCGGCGACGTCTTTCGCGCCAGTCGCTGGACCCGCGGCAATCACCTCTTCCCGACGCAGGTGGCGATCACGTCGACCGCGGTCGTCCAGTACACGCCGCAGTGGATCGGCCGCGAGGAAGAGTCGATCCACGTGGCCCATGTCGCCTCCGTCCGCATCGACACGCACTTGGTCTTCTCCGACGTCATCATCGAAACCAGCGGCGGCACCGACCCGGTGCGCTGCCACGGTCATCACAAGGCGGACGCGATCAAGATGAAGGAACTCATCGAGCGCTACCAGAGCGAGCAGTACCGCCGCGATCCCGGCCCGGTCGCCGCGGGCCCGGGCAGGCAGTGCCCGTTCTGTGCGGAAACCATCAAGGCCGAGGCCCGGGTGTGCCGGTACTGCGGGCGCGAGCTGCCGGCGGTCTAGGCAGGGGGACGATGATGATGCGGCTTCCAGTTCATCGGTTTGCGTGTCTCCTCGGACTCGTGCTGGCACTGGTGACGCTCGTCGCGGGCTGCGGACCGACGGGCAACAAGGAGAGGTCCGGCGTGGAAAAGACCGACTTCGGCAGGACACGCGACGGGGTGCCGGTCGAGCAGTACCTGCTCCGCAACGCGAACGGCATCGTCGCCAAGGTCACGACCTACGGCGCGACGATGACCGATCTCATTGTCCCGGACCGCGACGGCAGGATGGCCAGCGTCGTGCCCGGGTTCGATCGCCTCGACGGGTATCTGGGCGAGGAGCCGTACTTCGGCTCGACCGTCGGCCGCGTCGCCAACCGCATCGCCGGCGGCACGTTCGAGTTGAACGGCCAGACCTACAAGCTGGCGACCAACAACGGCCCCAATCACCTGCACGGCGGCCTGAAGGGATTCGACAAGGTGGTCTGGCGTGCCGAGCCGCACGCCGGCACCGACGAACCGTCGGTGACCTTCAGCTACGTGAGCCGCGACGGCGAGGAAGGCTATCCCGGCAATCTGTCGGTGAGCGTCACCTACACGTTGACCAGGCAGAACGAGATCGGGCTGGACTACGCGGCGACGTCCGACAAGGCGACGCCGATCAACCTCACCAACCACAGCTACTTCAACCTGGCGGGCGAGGGCTCGGGCACGATCCTCGATCACAACCTGATGATCGCCGCCGACGAGTTCACCGAGGTCGATGCGACGCTGATTCCCACCCGACGCATGCCGGTGCGCGAGACGCCCATGGACTTCACCGCGCCGACCCGCATCGGCGCACGTATCGACCGGGTGCCCGGTCCGCCGCCGGGCGGCTACGACCACAACTACGTGCTGCGCCCGCACACGGACCTGGTGCTCGCCGCGCGCCTCGAGGATCCGAAGAGCGGCCGGGTGATGGAAGTCCTGACGACCGAACCGGGCGTGCAGCTCTACACCGGCAACTTCCTGGACGGCACCATCCGCGGCCGGAGCGGTGTTCCGTACGTCAAGCACGCGGCCCTGTGCCTCGAAACGCAGCACTTCCCGGACTCGGTGCATCGCCCGGATTTCCCCTCGACGATCCTCCAGCCCGGCCAGCGTTTCGCCAGTCGCACGGTCTATCGCTTCTCGACCACGCGGCCGTGAAGCTGTCGGGCAACGCGCAGACAGCGCGCCAGGCATTCGACGCGGGCCGGCGGGTGCGCGGGAACCCGTCGGCCCGTTCCTTCCTATCGACCATTGGCGACGTCCGTTCTACGAACATCGAAACTCGAGACGTCGTTGCGGCTGAAGCAGCCTCTTGCAGGACGCCTTGAAGCGTGCGCGATCGGGCCGCGGTCCTTTGGTATTTGGCGCCGACCTCCGGCTTTCGTTTCACTTAGGCGTGGCTGGTCTGCGCCGGGCAGCTGATCGCCGGCGTTGCGGGCTGAATGGACAGGGCCGCCTCGCGCTCGTCGAGACACGGGCCCTGGGGGTGGCAGCCGTAGCACAGGCACCGGCCGCAAATCGGGCAGGTGCGCAGGGTGCCCCAGAACACGTGGCGCTTGCCGTTGGGAGGTGACAGGCGATCGCTCATGGGTTCTCCTCGCTGGCCGGCCGGATGGCTGAATAAGTATACTCGGCGGTGAATAGAAATCAATAACGGGGCGAAGGCGACAGCACCAAATCCAACTGACCCCCGCTCTGACGCTCCCCACCGGTCACGATAGGGTATGCTCCTCCCGGCGGCGTCCCGCCGTGCAGGAGGAGCTATGTCCATCGACACCAAGACCTGGGCCGACATGTTCGCTCTCGGCCTGCCGGTGCTCGAGAAGGTCCTGCGCCCGGTGTTCGTCTACCTGTTCCTGGTTGTCGGCCTCCGGCTGGCCGGCAAGCGGGAACTAGCGCAGCTCAACCCCTTCGACCTCGTCGTCCTGCTGACCCTCTCCAACACCGTTCAGAACGCGATCATCGGCGACGACAACAGCGTCACCGGCGGCATCATCGGGGCCTCCACCCTCCTGCTCGTCAATTTCGTCGTCGTCAGGTTCCTGTACGGGCACGAGCGCCTGGATCGCCTGGTCGAAGGAGATGCAGCCCCGCTGATGGAGAACGGGCGGGTGAACGCCGCGCGGCTGAAACACGAGACGGTCACCCTCAGCGAGCTCGAAACGGCGGCGCGCAAGCAGGGTTTCGCTTCGCTCGACCAGGTCGATCGCGCGGTGCTCGAGGCGGGCGGCGGGATTACGTTCGTCGCGCGGAAGCCGGATCCCGACGAGACCCGCCACGGCGAGCTGTTGCAGCGGCTGGACCAGGTGCTCGAACAGATCCGGGCGTTGAGACGCGAAAAAGCAATGGGAAGTAGCCAGTAGAAGAAGTCAATAGTCGATAGTCAACAGTTCATCGTTGCGAAGGCGCAGGGGCAACGGTCAACTATCGACCATCAACCATCGACTGGCGTAACCAGGAGCGATCATGCAGCGAGCAGCATTCGTCTTTCTCGCCGCCGCCTTCGTCGGTGTGGCGATGACCGTGGCGGGGGCCGGGCAGGAGAAGCGGCCGCGCGCGCGGGATCTCGGCCTCGAGCCGGGCGTGTTCCCGCCCGGGTCATTGAACGCGATCACCGACGTGCAGGGCGTGAGGGTCGGTCACACGACGCTTGTGCGTGGCGACGCCGTGCGCACCGGCGTCACCGCCGTCGTTCCGCACGGCGGGAACGTGTTCCAGGAGAAGGTCCCCGGCGCGGTCTTCGTCGGGAACGCGTTCGGGAAGCTCGCCGGCTCCACGCAGGTCGCCGAGCTCGGCACGATCGAGACGCCCATCGTGCTCACCAACACGCTGAGCGTGGGAACGGCCGTCGAAGGTGTCGTGGCCTACACGCTGGCGCAGGAGGGCAACGCGAACGTTCGATCCGTGAACGCGCTCGTGGGCGAAACCAACGACGGCGGCCTCAACGACATCCGCGGGCTGCACGTGACCCGGGACGACGTGGTGGCGGCCATCCGGAACGCGCACGACGGCCCGGTGCCGGAGGGCAGCGTCGGCGCGGGCACCGGCACGCAGTGCTACGGCTGGAAGGGCGGCATCGGCACCGCCTCGCGGGTGCTGCCGCAGCGCTACGGCGGCTACACGCTGGGGGTGCTCGTCCAGACGAATTTCGGCGGCGTGCTGACGATTGGCGGGGCGCCCGTCGGGAAAGAGCTCGGCCGGTACTCGTACGCGCCCCGCGCGGCAGGCGCGACCGGCGCGCCATTGGGCGAGGAGGCCGGCGATGGCTCCTGCCTGATCGTTGTCGCCACCGACGCGCCGGTCGATGCGCGCGATCTGCGGCGGCTGGCGGCGCGCGCCGTGTACGGCCTCGGCCGGACTGGCGCCTCCTACAGCAACGGCAGCGGCGAGTTCGCCATCGCCTTCTCGACCTCGCCCGAGCTGCGCGAACGCTTCGGCAGCACGAAACCCAGGACGCAGACCGTCCTGCCGCCCGAGGGCGTGTCGCCGCTGTTCGAAGCGACGCTCGAAGCCACCGAGGAAGCCGTCTACAACTCGCTCCTCCAGGCCACGACGGTCACCGGCAACGGCCGGACGGCCGAGGCGATTTCGATCGAAAAGGTGAAGGGGATTCTCAAGAAATACGGGGTGGTGGGCAGCAAGTAGGGGCGGAGCTTGCTCCGCCCCCGTCCAACAACGGCTACATCGTGCGACGCCGCGCGGGCAGGATCGACTCGGTCGGCAGCATCTGCGGACCGTTCTCGGTGCAGATCACGTAGGTGGACGGCCGGAACGACACGCCCGCGTACTCGCCCTTCGCGTTCAGGATGTAGAAGTTGATGTCGAAGTTCGGATTGCCGGCCTCGTCCAGCAGCCGCTTCTCGATCGTGTTCTTCCTGATGCGCTGCAGGATGTCCATGCCGGCGTCCTTCGGGTGCATGCCGCGGCGCATGTTCTCGATGATCATGAACGAGCAGAGGCCGTAGAGGTTGGCCTCGCCGCGCCCGGTCGAACCGGCCGCGCCCACCTCGTTGTCCACGTAGAGGCCCGCGCCGAGGATCGGCGAATCGCCCAGCCGCCCCGGGATCTTGAACGCCAGCCCGCTGGTCGTCGTCACGCCGCAGATCTCGCCCCTGGCATTGAGCCCATCGCAGTTGATCGTGCCCCAGATGTGCTCGTATTCGATCAGGCCGTCATCGGCCATCTGCAGCGCCGCCTGCAACCCGGCCTGCTGCCGCTTTGCCGGATCCAGGTAGTGATCCGGGTCGGTGCGCCGTTTCCACTCGAGCCAGGCCTTGCGCGACTTCTCGGTGTTCAGATCGTCCTCGATCTTGAACCCCATGTTCCGCGCGAACTCCTGCGCCCCCTTGCCGACGATCAGGTGATGGTCGGTGAGATCGGCGACCGCCCTGGCGACCAGCGACGGCGTGCGGACGCCCTCGATGGCGCCGACGCCGCCCGCCCGCTTCTTCGGCCCGTGCATGCAGCACGAATCGAGCTGCACGACGCCCTCGGCATTCGGCAGGCCGCCGTAGCCGACGCCCGATTCTTCTGGATCGAGTTCCACGATGTTCACACCGGCAATCAGCGCGTCGAGCACGTCCGATCCCTGCGTGATCATCTGGAACGCCTTTTCGACGCAGGTGACGGGCCCGCCGTTCTTGTACCGGTTGCCGTTGGATGCCGAGACGATCAGCGGCCTGGCGGCCCGCGTGACGACTGCCGGGGCCTGCCCCAGCAGGGTCGTCGGCGCCGCGGCGGCGACGGCCGCGGCCGCCGCGCCGGTCTTCACGAACTCACGCCGGTTGATTCTGTTGCTCATGGGTGCTCCTCGAGGTGCTCACTGGGGCGCTTCAGTGTAAACGAAAACGGCCCCGCCCGTTCACGCCGATGCGCCGCGGGTGTGGCCGCGAGCGGGCCCCGGGACTGGCTCGGACGCGCAGATGAACCCGAGAACAGCCGGGACTGCTCGATGTCTCGGCCATCCGCGCCATTGACGAGGGTCCGCACGCCCGACTAGGATGGCCAGACACTCACCATGGAAACGTATCCGACCGTCCCGTCCTTTCCCGATCGCATCAGGCGCATCGGCGAGTTGGCGTCCGACCTCTGGTGGAGCTGGCACCCGGGCGCCCGCACGGTGTTCCGAACGCTCGATTACCCGCTGTGGCGCATCACCGCCCACAACCCCGTGCTCATGCTCCGCACGATTTCGCCCGAGCGCCTCGACCAGGTGGCGCGCGATCCGACCTTCCTCGCGCGCTACGACGAAACGATCGCGGGGCTCGATGAGACCTGCGCGACGCGCGCCACCTGGTGGCATCGGGTCGTCCCGAACGGCCAGGCGGCCGACCGGCCGATCGCGTATTTCTCGGCGGAGTTCGCGCTGCACCAGTCGCTGCCGATCTACGCCGGCGGTCTCGGCGTGCTCGCGGGCGACACGTGCAAGGAAGCCAGCGACCTCGGCATTCCCCTGGTCGGCGTGGGGTTCATGTACCCGCAGGGGTATTTCCACCAGGACGTGTCGGCCGACGGCTGGCAGCACGAAGTGTACGAACGCCTGAACTGGGCCGATGCGCCGATCGCACCGGCGCACCGGCCCGACGGCACCCCGTGCGTCATCGCCGTGCCGCTCGGCGACCGCACGGTGCTGGCGGCCGTGTTCGAGGTGAAGGTCGGACGGGCGCGTCTGTACCTGCTCGATACGGACCTCGAGGAGAACGCGCCGTGGGATCGCGAGCTGTCGGCCCGGCTGTACGGCGGGAACCACGAAACGCGCGTGCAGCAGGAAGTGGTGCTCGGCCTCGGCGGCGTCCGCGCGCTCCATGCGCTGGGGTTCGACCCTGCGCTCTGGCACCTGAACGAAGGGCACGCGGCGTTCGTCTCGGTGCAGCGGATCCGCGAGGCCATCGAAGCCGGCATCGGCTTCGAGGAGGCGCTCGAGCGAATCCGGCGCAGCACGGTGTTCACCACGCACACGCCGGTGCCGGCCGGGCACGACGCCTTCCCGTTTCACCTGGTTGAAACACACCTGGCCGGAGCATGGGGTTCACTTGGAACCCATCGCGACCAGATCCTGGCGCTCGGCGCGCACGACAACGGCGGTGGCGTCATGTTCAACATGACGGCGCTGGCGCTGCGGACCTCTGGCGCGGTCAACGGCGTCAGCCGCCTGCACGCGGAGGTGACGCGGAAGATGTGGGCCCCGATGTGGCCGGCCGTCCCCGAACAGGCGCGGCCGGTCCGCGCCATCACCAACGGGGTGCACGTCGCCACCTGGGTCGCAGCCGAGATCGCGACGCTCTTCGATCGGTACGTCGCGCCCGACTGGCGCGATCGGCTCGACGATCGCGAGATGTGGCGCCGCGTCCTCGACGTGCCGGACGAGGAGCTCTGGAACGCCCGGCAGACCCTGCGCGCCTTCCTCTTCGCGTTCTTCCGCGAACGCGGCCGCCATCGGTGGATGGCCGAGCGCGCGACGCCAGCGCAGGTCATCGCCGCGGGCACGCTGCTCAGTCCGGAGGCGCTGACGATCGGTTTTGCGCGGCGCTTCGCCGCCTACAAGCGCCCCGAGCTCGTCTTCTACGATCCCGATCGCCTGGCGCGGCTCCTCTCGGTGCCCCGGCGGCCCGTGCAGATCGTCTTCGCGGGCAAGGCGCACCCGGCCGACGAGCCGGGCAAGCATCACCTGCAGCGCATCTATCGCCGCGCGCTGGACCCGGCCTTCAGCGGCCGCATCGCGTTCGTCAACGACTACGACCTGCACGTCGCGCACTTCCTCGTGCAGGGATGCGACGTGTGGATGAACACGCCGCGCAAGCCAATGGAGGCCAGCGGCACCAGCGGGATGAAGGCGGGCGTCAACGGCGTCCCGCACCTGAGCATCGGCGACGGCTGGTGGGCCGAAGGCTACAACGGCTCGAACGGGTGGCTGATCGACGGCGGCGCACCGCCCGACGACTGGGGCGCTGCCGACGCGGCCGATGCGGACGCGCTCTACCGCCTGCTCGAGGAACAGGTCGTGCCGGCGTTCTACGAGCGCGACGAGGACGACGTCCCGCGCCGCTGGCTGCGCATCGTCAAGGAAACGATCCGCACGGTCACGCCGTCCTTCAGCACCCGGCGGATGCTGAAGGACTATGTCGAACAGATGTACGTGCCGCTGCTCTCGCAGGCGAAGGCGGGGGTCTAGGGAACGAGCGGCTGAGTCAATCGAGCTTCGCGGCGCGCACCCGCCCGACCGCCTTCTCGACCCGCGCTTTCAGAGCGCCGCTCGCTTCGCTTGCGGGCAACGTGAGCACCGATTGCAGCGCCTCCACGTACCACTTCTGCCACGCCGCGAAAATCGTCTCCTCCCTCGACCGGGCCGCCGTCCCGTCCGGCGCCGCGGCGATGGCCTCGCGCGACTGCCGCGCTTCGAGCGCGAGCCTCGCGAGCGCCGCCTGCTCGACCAGATTCGCCACCGCCCGCGCATCCTGCTCGCCGGCGGCAGCCAGCAGCCACGCCGTCGTCGCGACCGCGATCCCGACGTTCGCCATCTCGGACGGGCTCGTCTTGTCCGGCGTGTCGAGGTTCGTATGGTAGTAGCGATCGGTGAAGTGCCAGTCGAGCAGCGCGGGAATCCCTGCGGCCAGAAAGACCGAGTGGTCGCTGCCCCCTTCGTACGGGTTCGCCTTCACGACCCAGCCCGTGTCGCGTGCGCGCCGCAGGCACACCGCCAGGTGCAGGTCGTTCAGCAGGTTTCCCTTCAGCGTGCCGGCCGCCACGCTGCTCGATCCCCATTCGCTGTGCGGATCCGAGGGGCGCACCCATACCGCGGACGGGTCCGGCTGTTTCTCGATGAGGAAGGTGCCGCCGGTCCTGGCCACATCCTCGCCGGTCATGTCGAGCGAGAAGGCGTGTCGCACGGTCGCGGCGCGCGATGGATCGGCGCTCAACCACTGGCGGCTCTCGGCGATCTCGTCGCCCCAGAGAAACGTCAGCGTGCGCGCGGGCCGCGGGATGGCGCCCCGGGCGATGGCGGTCGCCAGGCCCCGCGCGATCTCGAGGAGCGTGGCGCAGCCGCTCGCGTTGTCGTTCGCGCCGGGTTCCTGCACGTGCGCCACCAGCACCACGCGCTCTTTCGGCCTGGTCCGCCCGGGGATCTCCGCCACGAGCGTCCGGTTGGGACGAGGCCGGAACCGCGCCGTGATGTCCACCTTCAGCATCACCGGGCCGGCTGCGAGGCGCTCCTTCAGGCGCCCTGCCAGGCGCCGGGAGATCTTGAACCCGAACGCGTGCAGCGTTGCGTCGTAGGGAATGCCGCTCCACTGGACGAGGTCCGGCGTCTCGTCCGGCCGCGTGTAATCGGCCGCCGCCGTCGACAGCACTCCAACGGCGCCTCGCTGGCGGACCGCCATCTCGAACAGCCGCCGCGTGTCCGCCTCGCCAAGCACGATGCTGCCGCGGATGTCGGCGTTCGCGTAGTCGGCCGGACCGGCTCCCCGCCCGACGAACACGAGCGGAGCGCGCACGCCGCCCGCAGGCGTGGAAAACGAGTTGATGCACAGCGAGACCCGATCGAGCGGACTCGACATGTCGAGTTCGACGGTATCGTTCACGGCGATGGTCGCCGCGACCGGTTCCCACGCGGGCGTGTTGGTCGGGAACTCCTCGTACCACTGGTAGCCCGCGGGGTTCCTGCCGCCCGACGTCCGACCTCCGGTGTCCGGCGCCACATGACTCTGATCTCGGACTTCGGACCCCGGACTCCCGACGACAGAGCCGACGTTGATTGCCGAAGTCACAATGCGGAGCCCGGCTTCGGCCAGCTGGCGGCTGATCAAATCCTGCGACGCTTCGAAGACGGGGTTGCCAGGCAACCGCCACCCCCTGGACATGACCGTCACGACGTCCATGGCGCGGGCGGACGAGAAGGCCTTGGCGAGCGCCCTGTAAACGTGCTCGACCCGCGGCGGAAGCCGCCGATCGAGGGCCGGCGGCTTCGATTGGCCGGAACGGGCGGAGACGGAGGGCGGTTGAAAAATGAGCAGCAGAAGCGCGACGCCCAGGCGGGCGTGAGATCGAAGCAGACGCACGCTTACCCTCCGCGAAGAGGCTCAACGAGGTTGTCGCTTCCCGACGTCAGGTAGACGTCTTCGGCATCCGATTCCCATTCGACGCGAAAGCCGGGCACCTCCGCGTAGAAGTGCTTCATCACCGGCAGATCGCGCACGTTGAGCGCGAGATGATGCAGGCCGAGCAGCAAAGGGCGCACGCGCATACATCGATCGTACCACGGCCGCCGCCACCGGTCTAAAGACCGGCGGTCCCACACTGTCGCCACCGGTCTAAAGACCGGCGGTCCCACACTGTCGCCACCGGTCTAAAGACCGGCGGTCCCGCCCTGCAGCTCCGGGCACTGGCGCGCCTCCGGGTTGCCCACGCCGTCTCCGGAGACTACAATCATCGGATGCCTCGCAAGTCAGTTGCCAAATCACGGTGTGCGTTGTGCGGCGCGAAGGAGGTGTCCGAACCGCGGGGGGAGGAGCGCTACTGCCGTGACTGCTGGGACAAGAAAATCGCCGTCGAGGAGATCGTCGCGCGCGAGTTCGCCCTGAAGCGCTACATCCGGGCGCACAGCGCCGAAAAATACCTCATCTATCACTCCACCATCAAGCGGCCATGCGGCCAGCTGGTGGTAATCGACGATGGCTACGACCTGTTCCTGACGCTGGTCCTCTACCCCAATTTCACCTGGGACGAACCCGCCTATCACCTGGAAGGCGATCCCGAGGGTCGCGGCTTCGCGGAGATCCTCGTCGACGTCGTCGCCACCGAGGTCATCGAGCCGTGGGGCGGCGGCAAGTGGCACCTCGAGATCTTCCGATCCTCGAACGCCGAGCCCGAGGACTGGAACGGTGAAATGTGACCTGCCCCGGCCCTTATTGAGCTCTTTGCGCCAACCGACCTATAATCTCCAGCAATTGCTTCGCCCGTCCGAGCAGGTCTATTCGCCCCCGGGAGGAACTCATGAATCGCTTCAATCGCGCTCTGGTGGCGCTGTCGGTCTGCGGCGGACTGTTCGTCGCCAGCCCGCTCTATGCGCAGGCGAGTGCACCTCAGACCCAGGCGCAGAAGCCCGCGACCACCCTGGGCAAGTTCATACCGCCGATTCGCGGCACCGCCGATCTCGAAGTCGCTCCGTCCAAGACGGTCATCAAGGGAAAAGAGGTCGTGACGACGATCGAAGTGAGAAACCCCAATCTGGCGCCGATCGCCGGCCTGAAATGCGACGAGGTGTGGTGGGCCAGGGACAGAACGCTGGTGCCGGGTGGTGACAGCCAGCGGCTGAAGAGGCCGCTGCAGCCCGGCGAGCGCTACGTCTTCACGCTGACGACGCTCAAAGACCCGAAGATGAACCAGAACAACTACCAGTTCTCGCACGCCTGGGGCCAGATCAGGATCAAGAGGGTCCCGAAGTTCTAGATTGTGCGGCGCGGGTCTCAGCTTTCGTCAGACACAGGAACGGGGAGCCGGAATCCGCGGCTCCCCGTTCAGCAAACCTCACGTCCCCGGCTTCAGCGCCGCGCGCACGGTGAACTGCACGTCCCGGCTCACGGGATCCGTCTTGCCCAGCGTCGACCGCGCCTCGATCCTCAGCACGTACAGCCCCGGCGGAATGTCGCGCAGCGGAATCCGCACCACGTAGCCGAAGCCCCCGCTCTTGCCGCTCAATTCAGCGCTCGACCGTTCGTCACCATGGCGAAAGACCGTGCGGCCGTCCTCGGCGAGGATGGTGGTTGCGATGTTCACCTTGTGCGGGGTGGCGGCCTGGTTGTCGTACACCTCCGCCAGCACCGCCAGTTCATCGTCGCCGAGGAACTCGCGCGCCGTGGTCGGCGGGCCGGGCAACGCCTTCGCCAGTTCCACGTCGTTGCGCGGCGTTGGTACGCGTCCCCCCCGCGCCGACGCGAGGACGAGGCCGCTCATCGAGAACGGAGCCTTCCAGAAATCGGGCACGACCAGGTCGTAGTAGACCGACCCGATGCGGCCGCCTTCGCTGTCGCGGCCGGCCACCCGCAACTGGTAGCGGCCCGGCGGCAGGTTGAGCCGCGACACCATGCGGAATCCCGCCTGCTGGACGACCGGCCGCGTCTCCGGCTTCAGTGACATGTTCAGCTTCTGCTGGTCGCCGCCGCGGATCTTCCCTTCGTGATCGACGGCGACGAGCGATACTTCGACGACATCCTCGAAACGGCCCGCCTTCTCGCGAAACTTCAGATCGCCGCCGCTGCCCTGCATGGTGACGACCACCGAGGCGTTCGGCGCCGTGCCCTTGAAGGGAGCCGCAAACGCCGACAGCGTGAACCCGGACATCGGCACCGGGCTTTCGAGCGCCTCGCGCACCTCGGGCGACGTGATCGCCTCGTGCTCGATCGGCCGGCGCGCGGGCGCCTTTCCGCTCGGCGCGGTGTATCCCTTGCGGAAGTGGACCTCGACGCCCGGGCGATTCACCTTTACGTCGATCTTGCGGAACTTGCCGTCGCGCCGCTCGTTCGCCGGGTAGTAGCCGAGGACGTAGTACGAGCTGTTCTCCTGGACGATGCGATCGAACGCGTTCCGGAAGTCATTGGTATTGAGCGCCGCAAACCCGCCGGTTTCGTCGGCCAGCACCCGCAGGCTGTCCTGTGACAGCCGCAGCTCCTGGAGCATCGTCTGCTGGCTGAGGTTGATGTCGCCATCGGAGACCGGCGACTGGATGTCGATCGCCTCGTCGCCCATGTCGGTGAGCCCGCGCGGGTCGACCGAGTAGATGTTGACGTTCGCGCGGGTCGCCGCGGAGATCGCGTCCCGGGCTGCGTCGCGGATCTCGCTCGCGTACGCGTTGGTGATCGTGTCGTAGATGTTGTAGTCCACGCCCTCGCTGACGTAGATGAGCGCCTTGCGCCGGCCGTGCACGCTGGCGAGGAAGTCGCTCAACTGGCGGATGTCGTCGAAGGCGACGCGCGCGTTGTAGGCACGCTCCGCTTCCAGCGGATCGTTGGCGGACGCGCCCAAGGGCGAGTCCCTGGTCAGGTTGTACTGGTCCAGCTTCTCGAGGGTGGGCGACCGCAGCTTCCGGCCCATGAACTTGCCGATCGCGTCGAGCAGCAACTGCTTGTTGCTGGTGAATTCCTGCGCGGCGTCGGTCCGCCCGCTGGTGCAGACCACCGCCGCCAGGTCGTTGGCGCCCATCTGCTGCTGCACGAACCGGCGCGCCGCCGCGCGCACGCGCTCGGACCGCAGCGCTCCCGTGTGCAGATCGTCGAGGACCAGCAGGTAGAGGCGGCCATCCAGCCCGCGCGCATTCGTGTGGACGTCGGGCTCGATCGGCTGCTTCACGAACAACGGCTTCTCGGCGCGCTCGACGGGGATGTTGACGAACGAGTAGGTCGCGATCTTCTCCGGCTTCCCGTCCTCGAGCAGCTCGAAGTCCTCGCGCTTCAGGTCGCGCACGAAATTGCCCTGCCGGTCCACGACGACCGCATCGACTTCGACGTAGTTCACCTCCACCTTGAAGGTGACCGGGGGCATCTGGCGATCGACCTGCACCGGCTGGGCCGGCGACGGCGGGGGCGCCTGGCCCTGTTGGGCGCGAGGAGCGGCCGTGCAGACGATGGCGAGGAGAAAGGCGGCAACGAAAAGCACGCGCGTCATGAACTGCACTCCGGTTGATCCGAGCGGAAGGCCGGCTGGCAATTGCTCAGGTGAGGACTTATAAGCAAGATTATAGCCGGCCCCGGGTCCCCGGGCGCCGGGGTCTGGCAGGGGCCTGCATCGCCGCGGCGCCACCTCGGCGCGGCAGGCGGTGGCGAGTGATGTCACCCTTTGATCACGCCAAGCGGCCGCAACTGCGCGACCTTCGTGCTCAGACCTGCCCCGTCGACGACGGCGACGACGTCCGCGACGTCCTTGTAGGCCTCGGGCATCTCCTCCGCGATCGTCGCCATGCCCGCCGCCATGACGTGGACGCCGCGCGCTCGCAACTCCTCGACGAGCGACCGGCCGCGGACGGCTCGCCTGGCCTCCGACCGGCTCATTCGCCGGCCGGCGCCGTGGCAGGTGGACCCGAAGCTCTCCGTGAAGGCGCGCTCGGTGCCCACCAGCACGTAGGAGTAGCGGCCCATGTCGCCCGGGATCAACACGGGCTGGCCCACCGCCCGGTACGCTTCGGGCGTCGCGCGGTGGCCGGGCGGATAGGCGCGCGTCGCCCCCTTGCGGTGCACGCACACGCGGCGCGACCTGCCTTCGAGGGGAAGCGTCTCGAACTTCGCGATGTTGTGGCAGACGTCGTAGACCACCGCAAGGCCGGTGCGGTCGGCGGACGTCCCGAGCGCCGCGGCGAAGCTCTCGCGAACCCAGTGGTCCATCACCTGCCGATTCGCGAACGCGAAATTCGCGGCGGCCGCCATGGCCGCCAGGTACGCCTGCCCCTCGGGCGATCGAATCGGCGCGCAACAGAGTTGACGATCCGGCAGATCGATCCCGTACTTCGCCGCAGCCCTGATCATCGTCCGCAAGTGGTCGTCGCAGACCTGGTGCCCGAGGCCGCGCGACCCGCTGTGAATCATCACCGTGACCTGGTCGCGGAACAGGCCGAAGGCCTGCGCCACCTTTTCGTCGTACACCTCCGCCACGTACTGGATTTCCGCGAAATGGTTGCCCGAACCGAGCGTGCCCAGCTGCGTGCTGCCGCGTTCAATGGCGCGATCGGACACGAGGTCGGCGTCCGCACCCTCGAGGCAGCCGCCCTCCTCGATGTGAGCGAGATCCTGCGCCCGGCCGAACCCGCGACCGACGGCCCACGCCGCACCCTGCTGCATGACGGCCCGCAACTCGGCCTGCCCGAGGCACAGGTCGCGGCGGTGCGCGCCGACGCCGGTCGGCACGTGGTTGTACATCTGCGCGACGAGGTCCGGCACCCGGCCGGCCACGTCCGTTCGGCTCAGACCTGAGCCGAGCAGCCGCACCCCTCAATTGATGTCGTAGCCGACCCCGCCCGGCGATACCACGCCTGTCTCGGCATCCATCGCCGCCACGCCGCCGATCGGAAAGCCGTAGCCCCGGTGAATGTCGGGCATCGCGAGCGAGGCGCGCAGGATGCCGGGCAGGTGCGCCACGTTCACCACCTGCTGCAAGCTCTCGTCGTCGCGGATGTCGCGCATCAGGCGCTCGTCGGCGTAGATGATGGCCTCGACCTGCATGCGCCCTTCGCGCGCGATGCGCCAGCGGTACTGGTCGATCTGCTGAAGTTTCATGCGCCTCTCGTCCCGGGCTAAAGCCCGGAACCTACGGTTGGTAGGTTCCGGCCTTCAGGCCCGACGGTCGTAGGTTCCGGCCTTCAGGCCGGGACGTCAAATATCGAACACCACGGTCGCGTGCCAGCCGTCCGCCTCTTCCCGCACCTCGAGCGTATGATAGGTGACGGCCTTGATCAGCACCTTGATGGCGTGGCGCTCGCGGTCGAATGGCTCGCCGCTGAGCGTCGCCTGCAACCTCCAGACCGGCGGCGCGTTCGACCGCCGCCGGTCTGGGTCGGGGCCCTCGACGTCGGACTCCGGACACCGGACTTCGGACGACGACCCGACGCGCTCGAGGAATACGCGCGCGTCGGCAACGAGAAACTGCTCCACCTCGAATCGATAGAGGATCTCGCTCAGCCAATCGACGAGCAGCAAATCGGGCGCCGGCGATTCCAGGGTCAGGGAAACCGAGCGGCGCGGCTCGATGCGGGCAGGATCGGTGATGGCCTCGGTGAACGCGGCTGCGGCCTCCCGAAACAGATCATCGAGCGTGCGGCCCGCGAGCCGCACGCCGATGTCGCCGGAGTGGCCGAAGAGCGCAAAGGACACGGAAGTAGTCAACTGGCTCCAGGCTCCTGGCTCCTGGCTCCGGGCTCCTGACCTCAGCCAAGGCAGGTCGTAAGCCCAAAGCCGTAAGCCTAAAGCCGATTTCTACCCGCCGGCCGTGCCCGGCGGTCCTACTGTCACGTCTTTCCGATCGATCCCTCCCCGCGTGGAGGACAGGTTCACGATCGCCTTGCCGATTCCCTTCACCTGCCAGGTGACCGTCTTCGTTTCGCCGGCCTTCAGCCAGCCGAGCTCCATGACCGGCCGCTGCTGCCGCTGGCCCTGCGGCGCCTTCAGCAACTCCTGGCCGCTGCCGGGCGTGAGCGTGCACGTATCCGGCCGGACGATCTTCACGCGCCTGGCGATATCGAGCGCCGTCGGCATCTGCCCTTCGTTGGTGAGGGTCACCGTCACGTCGTAGACACCCTCGAGCGACACGGGCGGTTCCGGTTTGGCCCCCTTCGCCGGCTTGCCCTTGGCCGGCGGCGCGGGCTTCGCCGGCGTCGCGGTCACCGACACGATCTTCACCTGCGGCAGCTGCTCGGCCATCCACACGTTCCAGAGCGCCTCGTTGCGAGCCCAGGTCTCGAGCAAATCGGGCGGCGGGTTCTGCGACCAGAACTTCGGATTCCAGCCGCCGATCTCGACATCGCCCAGCTGCGGGTGCCTGAACACGGTCCAGTTCTGGAAGTCACCCTTGCCCGCACGGTTCTCGTCGTTCCACTTCAGGACTTCGTACTCGTCGACGCGGCCGTCCTTGTCGTAGTCCACGAAGCGGCCGCCGTTCCAGATCTCGTCCCCGTACCACGGCACCCCGAAGTACGAGTACCCGAAATCCGGGCTGTGGCCGAACAGCGGCTGATCGCGCGGTCCTTCGCCGGTGACCGGGTCGACGCGCCGGCCGCCGGTCGCGTACTCGTGGTACACGTCGCCCGCGCGCGCATAGCCGGTGATCTCCTGCGCCTTCTTGTCGAACTTGCGGAAGAGCGCCAGGTCGTCGGGCGTCATCGCGACCTCGTCGCGCTCGGTCGACGGCCCGCGCAGGATCATCGGCACGGCGGTGTCGAGCGTCTGGGCGGCCGCCACGTTCGGATGCGTCATCATGAACAGGAACACGGCGCGCGTTTCGGTTTCCGACAGCGGGTACTCGCCGGCGCCCCCCTGCGTGTAGCCGCGCCGCGTCTCCTCGCGCATCGGGCGCCAGTTCTCGGGATAGTTGCGGTGCAGGTCGAGCCCGCCGATGCCGTCTTCGTTGTAGCGACCGTCGCCATCGTTGTCGATGCCTTCCGGATACATCACGTAGTCGCCTTCACCCTGCTGCCCCCGTCGCATCAGCCGCCCGCTCGGATCGCGCGGGTCCTTCGACGCGTTGCCCTTGCCCGGCCCGACGAACTTGCGTATCTGGCGGACGAAGCCGTCGCCGTCGAGATCTTCGCCCGGGTCCTCGTCCAGCAACCCGTCGTTGTCATCGTCGTTGGGCCGTACCGTGCTGCGCAGGGTCTGCGCCGTCGTGAGGTACAGCATGTTGCCGTCGGGATTGTTGTGCGGCTTGCAGTAGAGCGCCTTGGTGTCCACCAGCCTCGTGATGGCCGGGTCGGAGCCGTAGTTGGTGAGCACGTGGTTGATGAAGTACAGCGTCGCTTCGCTGCCCGTGCTCTCGCCGGCGTGCCGGCCGCCCTCGATGAAGAAGGCCGGCTTGTCGGTATCCTTGCCGGTCTTCCTGTTGGTGATCGTCATCTGCCAGATGTCGCGCCCTTCGAACGACTTGCCGACCGAGTAGATCTCGACGAGATCGGGGTACTTCTGCGCCCACAGCCTCATGAGGACGAGCGATTCGTCCGGGGTGTGATAGTGCTTGAAGTCCACCTCACCGGGCTTCAGCGGCCGCACCTGCGCGTAGTCGGTCTTGACGAAGATCGACACGCCGTCTCGGACGCCTGCGACGCGGTGCATCGGCCTGGCCGGCGCCGCCGGTCCCTGGCCGCCGCCGCGCTGGCCCATGCCCCGCTGGGCGAGCAGGTCGGGCGAGCCGGACAGCGCGAAACCGAGCGCGACCACGACGGGCACGAAACGACGAACCGTACTCATTCCATCCTCCACCGGGGGCGTGACCGGAGAACTCGTGCCGAGCCGGCGGCAGGTCGAGCCGCGCGGAGCGCGGCCTCAAGCTAGTGGACCGGACGAGCTTTGTCAATCCGGAGGTATACTGACAGGAGGCTTCAGGTCGGGCCGGAAAAGGCGACCGATCGCGTTGACGACCGGCGCGCGCTCATCAACGTCTAAGGAGGAGACGCCGCGCCCCTGAAGTCGGCGGTTCGAGTACGTCTGCCCGCGCGTAGGGCGGGTTTCAAGGACGCCTGGAGGAAGCTGATGTCGCGCAAGATCACGTTCTTCTATGCCCTGCTGATTGCCGTGGCTTCGCTGGCGGTCGGCATGGTTATCGCCTCACGCCTCGACCTGGCGCCGGAATCGTCGGCGCAGCCGCTCGCGGTCCAGCAGGGGAGCAGCGCCGCGCTGAACGGTCCGCTCGACGCCGGCACGTTCCGCACGATCGCCAAGGCGCAGACACCCGTGGTTGTCAGTATCCGCTCGGAATCGAAGCGCCAGCCATCGGACATGGTCGACTTCTTCGGCGGCAACGATCTGTTCCGCCGGTTCTTCGGGATGCCCGACGACCAGGCGCCCGGACAGGGGCAGGGCCGGGGCCGGACCCGGCAGCCGCGCCCGCAAGTGACCGCGGCGGAGGGCAGCGGCTTCATCATCAGCAAGGACGGGTACATCCTGACGAACAATCACGTGGTCGAGGGCGCGACCAACATCTTCGTCACGTTGTACTCGGACGACCACACCGACAACACCGAGTACAAGGCCAAGGTGGTCGGGCGCGACGCGCTGAGCGATAGCGCGCTGATCCAGCTGGTGGACAAGCCCTCGAGCCCGTTGAACGAGGCGAAGCTGGGTGACTCGAGCCTGATGCAGCCGGGCGACTGGGTGATGGCGATCGGCAATCCGTTCACCCTCGCGCACACCGTGTCGGTTGGCGTGATCAGCGCGAACCGGCCCGGGCAGCTCCCCGTCGCCGATTCGCGTTTCTTGGACGTGCTGCAGACCGATGCGGCGATCAACCCGGGGAATTCCGGTGGGCCGCTGCTCAACATCCGCGGCGAGGTCATCGGCATCAACACGGCCATCGTCAGCGAAGGCCAGATGGCGGGCAACGTCGGCATCGGCTTCGCGATACCCATCAACCTGGTGCGCGACCTGTTGCCGCAGCTGCGGGCGGGCAAGGTGGTCCGCGGCCGTATCGGCATCGGCCTGGCGGTCGATATGTCCGCGTCGCAGGCCACGCAGTTCGGCGTGAAGAACGGCCGCGGCGCGCTCGTCCAGACCGTGGAGCCCAATACCCCGGCCGCCAAGGCGGGGTTCCAGCCGGGCGATATCATCGTCGAGTACAACGGCCAGCCGATCAAGAACCGCGACCAGCTGATCCGGATGGTCACATCGACCAAACCGGGCACCAGCGTGCCGGTCAAGGTGATGCGCGACGGCCAGGAGAAGACGCTGAACGTGACGGTGGAGGAACTGGACCTGGAGGCCGAGGCCACGGCGCGCAACGCCGAGGGCGCGCCCGAGGAAGCCGGCGCCGATTGGGGCATGCGGCTCGGCAACGTGACGCCCGATATCGCGCGACAGCTCCGGCTGCCGCAGAGCCGGACCGGCGCCGTGGTCATGGACGTCGATTCCTACAGCGCGGCCGACAAGTCGGGGCTGCGCCAGGGCGACGTGATCCTCGAAATCAACCGGCAGCCCGTCAAGAACGCCGCCCAGGCAGGCGCCATGTTGCAGAAGGTGCCGGCGGGCGGATCCGTCGGCCTGCTGGTCTGGCGCAATGGCCAGGAAGCGTTCGTCCTTGCGAAGAAGGACTAGCCGGGGCCGGCTCATCGGGTAAGGCAAGTTGGTGGGGCGGGTGGGGCGTCCGGTTGCCCTGCTCGCCCCGCCTGACCCATTGCCCTCCTGCCCCACCCGCCCCACCTGCCCCGCATGCCTCAATTGCCCCGCATCATGAGAAACGACTGCCGCGCGCTCATCCTCGAACGGATTCGGCAGCACGGTCCGTTGTCGTTCGCCCAGTTCATGGAGTGCGCCCTCTACGATCCCGCGACCGGTTACTACGCCGGCGCGGCGCGGCGGTCGGGCCGGCGGGGCGACTTCTATACGAGCGTGGACGTCGCGCCGCTGTTTGGCGAGTTGCTCGCCGAGCAGTTCGCCGAGATGGGACGGATCCTGACATCGGACACCGAACACCGGACACCGGACGACGTAGTAGGCCCGATCGACCTGGTCGAAGCCGGCGCAGGCGACGGACGCCTGTCGCGCGACGTGCTCGACGCGCTCGAGACCAACGCTCCCGATCTCTACGCGCGCGTGCAGGTGCACCTGGTCGAGCGAAGCGCGGCCGCGCGCCAGGGGCAACGCCAGGCGCTCGGTCCTCACGCATCGAAGCTGAGATCCTCAGCCGCGGAGCTCCCTCCGTCGATTCATGGCATCATCTTCGCGAACGAACTGCTCGACGCGCTGCCGACCCACGCCGTCGTCGGCCGCGATGACGGTGTGCGCGAGATCTTCATCGACGCCGCCGGTGACGAACTGATCGAGCGCGAATGTCGGCCATCGACGCCGGCCATCGAGGAGTACCTGGCGGCACTGCAGGTGAGACTGGCTCCAGGCTGGCGGGCCGAGGTCAACCTGCGCGCCGTCGAGTGGGTGCGGCAGGCGGCGCGGGCGTTGCGCCACGGCTTTCTCGTCCTGGTCGATTATGGGCACGAGGCCAGCGTCCTCTATTCGGGCTCGCATGCAGAGGGGACGCTCGCGACGTTTTCCACGCACGTGGTCGAGACCCGGGAGGGAGGCCGGGCCGCGCCCTGGCTGCGCGATCCGGGCCGAAGCGACATCACCGCGCACGTCGACTTCACGTCGATTCGCCGGGCCGCGGAAGCCGAGGGTCTCGATGCCATCTGCACGGTCGACCAGATGCACTTCCTGATGGGCCTCGGCATCGAGACCCGCCTGCAGCAGAGCGCCGGCAGAGGGCGCGACGACGTGATGCGGCGACTGGCGCTGAAGACGCTGCTCGTCCCCGGGGGTCTGGGCACCTCGCACCACGTGCTGATCTTCGGCAGGAACGCCGGACGGCCGACACTTCGCGGATGCCGCCAGCTCCGGGCCCGCGACGCGTTGTAGCAGTGTAGGAGCCGAGCTTGCTCGGCCCGGTTCCCGTCACCATCGATGAAACGAATCCTCATCGGCCTGCTCGTGATGGTCGTCTCCGAGATCGGCATGCTGTGGAAGCTCGAGCCTTTCTGGTCGTGGCACACGCCGATCGCGTGGACCGGCTACATCGTGTTCGTCGACGGCCTGGTGTACGCGCGCCGCGGCAGTTCGTGGCTGTCCGACTCGCCCGCGCAGTTCGCGTTCCTCGCCGTCGTCTCGTTCCCGCTGTGGCTCGTCTTCGAGTTCTACAATCTCTTCATCCGCAACTGGCACTACATCAACCTGCCCGAGAGCGCATTCTGGCGCGACGTCGGCTACGTCTGGGCCTTCGCCACCATCTGGCCGGCCATCTTCGAAACCGCGGAGCTGGTCGCGAGCTTCCGCGCGCGTGAACGAAACCCGGCTGACGCCGGATCCCGCACGACCGGTCGTAGGCCCCGAGCTTCAGCTCGGGGCCAGGAAGAAGGTCGGGGCCAAGAAGGCCCCAAGCTGAAGCTCGGGGCCTACGGGAAGATTTCAATCCTGGCCGGCGCCGGGATGCTCGCCTGGCCCCTCGTGTGGCCGTCGCGGTACCTCGCCGCTCCCGTGTGGCTCGGGTTCATCTTCCTGCTCGACCCGCTGAACGCCTGCGCGGGCCGGCCGTCGCTGACCGCCGACTACGGGCTCGGCCGGCTCGAACGCGCCACCAACCTGATGGCCGGCGGCCTGGTCTGCGGTTTGGTGTGGGAGTGCTGGAATTACTGGGCACGCACGAAGTGGGTGTATACGGTCCCGATTCTCGAGCGCGTCAAGCTGTTCGAGATGCCCTTGCCCGGCTACTTCGGGTTCCCGGCCTTCGCGCTGGAGTGCTTCACGATGTACGTCACCATCCGCCTGATCCTGCGCCGGAGCCACGGCCGGGCGATCGCGTTGTAATTTCCCCCGCGAACCGGTTAAATAAGGGGTCCGGGCGCCGACGCGCCATGTGACTGGCAGGGTCACGTTGCCGTGTCCTCGAGGGGGAGGCCATGACCGTCATGCTCGAACGCGAGATCAAGCTGCAGTTCGCGGGGCCCGCCGAGACAAGAGCGGCGATCGTGCAGGCAGGGGCCACGCCGATCCGCGGCCGGCGCCTGCAGGAGGACTGCCTGCTGGATGTGCCCAGCGAACAGTTGCGGCACCGGCGTTGCGTGCTTCGCATCCGGATCGAACAGCAGAAGAGCCTCCTGACGTTCAAGGGGCCGGTCCAGCCGTCGCCGATGAAGCTGCGCGAGGAGATCGAGACGGTGGTCGGGGACGGAGAGGCGCTGCTGCACCTGTTCGAGGAACTGGGCTTCCAGGTGTGGTTCCGCTACCAGAAGTATCGCGAGGAGTTCGCGTACGGTGACGTCATCATCGCGCTCGACGAGACGCCCATCGGCACCTTCGTCGAGATCGAGGGGGGCGAGGAGGGTATCACCGACATGGCGCACACGCTCGGCCGCGGCGCGGCCGATTACATCGTCGACTCGTACCGCACGCTGTTCTGTCAGCACCGCGAGAAGCACAAGCTGGCGGCGACCGACATGCTCTTCGACGAGGCATGAAGACCGCCGGACACGCGACATGGCCGGCCCTCGTGCTGACGGCCGGCTTCGGGACCAGGCTTCGCCCGCTCTCCTACGTGCGCGCGAAACCCGCGATGCCGGTGGCCGGCGAGCCCCTGGTGCGCCGGATCCTCGCCTGGCTCGCCTCTCACGGCACACGCGACGTCGTGCTCAACCTGCACTACAAGCCGCAGACGATCACCGCCGTGGTCGGCGACGGCTCGGACCTCGGCCTGCGTGTCAGCTACTCGTTCGAGGACCCGATCCTCGGCTCGGCAGGCGGACCGCGCCAGGCGCTCCCGATGATCGACTCGCCGCGCTTCTTCATCGTCAACGGCGACACCCTGACGGACGTCGAACTCGGCGCGCTCGCCGAGAGCCACGAGGCGAGCGGGGCGCTGGTGACCATGGCGCTCGTCGTGCAGCCGGACCCGGGACACTACGGCGGCGTGAGCCTGGACGCGGAAGGCGCGGTGACCGGCTTCGTCAAGCGAGGCACGCCCAGCACCTGCCACTTCGTCGGCGTGCAGGCGGTTTCGGCCGAGGCCTTCGCCAACGTCGCTCCCGGCCAGCCGGCCGAAACAGTCGGGGCGTTGTACCCGCACCTGCTCGCCGAACGCCCGGGCTGCGTCCGGGGCTTCGTGTGCGACGCCACCTTCCATGACGTCGGGACGCCGCACGACTACCTGCTCACCTCGCTGCGGCTCGCGCGGCAGGAAGGGCGCGCCGTGCCGCTGGTCGGCCGCAACTGCGCGATCGACGACGCCGCGGCCGTCCAGGACAGTGTGCTCTGGGACGACGTGGTGGTGGAGGCGGGCGCGGCGCTCGACCGGTGTATCGTCGCGGACGGCGTGCGCGTCCCGGCGGGTGCCCGATTCGAGGAAGCCGCCCTCGTGCGGCGCCCCGCCGGCTACGCCCCGTTGTTCGGCGAGGAAATCGCCGGCAGCCTGCTCGTGCGCCGGCTCTAGACGAGGAGTCAGGATTCAGGAGTTCGGACCGGTTCCTGGGGTCCTGATTCCCGACTCCTGATTCCCGATTCCTGCCTCTCTGTCCAGGTCACTCGCACATTCCCCATTCCCCATTCCCCGTTCAACGTGCGATCATGATCCGCATGACGACCGACGCTGCCGGCGACCTGTCTCTTCCCGATCGCATCGTCTGCTATCTCGACCGCAGCCCGCTCGTCGGTGCGCAGGCTCGCGCGATTCCGTTGACCGGCGACGCCTCGGATCGCCAGTATTTCCGCGTGCTCGAGGCCGACAAGCCCTCGATCGTCCTGGCCCTGCACGGCGCGCCGTTCGAGTTCGACACGCTGCCCTTCGTCAACGTCGCCCGACTGTTCGGCGAGGCCCCGCTGCCGATCCCGTCCATCCTGGATCACGCCGACGATCTCGGCGTCCTGGCGCTCGAGGACCTGGGCGACGTGACGCTGCAGGCGCATCTCGGCGTGGCGGCGCTCGAACATCGGCGGCTGTACCGGGAAGCCGTCAGCCACATCGAGGTGCTGCAGCGGCGCGGGCAGGAACTGGCTTCCGACGCGTACATCCCCTACACCCTGGCCTTCGACGTCGCCAAACTCACGTGGGAGCTCGACTTCTTCCTGAAGCACTTCCTCGAAGGCTATCGAGGCGTGACGCTCGAAGCGTCCGAGCGCGAGGCCATCCGCGAGGAGTGGCGCCCGATCGTGGAGGAACTGGCGGCCGAGCCGCGGGTCCTCTGCCACCGTGACTACCACAGCCGCAACCTGATGCTGCACCTGGGGCAGCTCTACATCATCGATTTCCAGGACGCGCGGATGGGGCCCGACACCTACGACCTCGTCTCGCTGCTGCGCGATTCGTATGTCGATTTCACCGAGGAAGCCGTCTCCGATCTCACCGCGTACTTCCTCGCGCTCGAAGGCCGCGGCGCCGGCTACGACGAGGACTTCGAGCGGCGTTTCGACCTGATGTCGGTGCAGCGGAACCTGAAGGCGCTCGGCACCTTCGGCTACCAGACGACCGTGCGGCAGAACACGGTCTACATCCAGTACATCCCGCGCACGCTGCGCTACGTTCAGCGCAACCTGAAGCGCTATCCCCGCTTCGCCCGCCTGCACCAACTGCTGTCGGCGCATATCGAGGAACTGCGCTAGGAGCCATTGGCCCTGCCAGCCCCACCTGCCCTACCGGCCCCGCCTGCCCCAGTTGCGCGGTAGAATGTCTGGTTTGGACTTTACGACCGGGAGCGCAGCACGGTGCAGTTCGGCATCTCGACCCACCTCTTCCACGACCACCCGCTCGGCGAGCAGCATCTGCGAGACGTCGCGGCGCACGGGTTCGACCGCATCGAGCTGTTCGCCACACGGGGCCATTTCGACTATCACGACCCGGCGACCATCGCGGAACTCGGCCGCTGGCTCGGCACGACGGGTGTGCGGCTGCACTCCGTCCATGCGCCGATCGTCGCGAGCCTGATTGGCACCCGCTGGGGTCCGGCCTACTCGAACGCCACCACCGATCAGGCGGCGCGTCAGCTCGCCGTGCAGGAAGCGATCGCAGCCGTCGAGATCGCGCGAACGGTGCCCTACGAGTACCTCGTGGTGCACCTCGGCCTTCCCTCCTCGCAGGACCCGTCGCGCGCCGACAACGACCGGGAGCAGGCCAGGCGCAGCGTCGAGCAGATCCACGAGGCCGCCCGGCTGCTTGGCGTCCGCCTCGCGCTCGAAGTGATCCCCAACGAGCTGTCCACGCCCGATTCGCTGGTCCAGATGATCGAGGACGATCTCGAGTCGCCCGATATCGGCATCTGCCTGGACTTCGGTCACGCGTTCCTGATGGGCGACCTCGTCGATGCGATCGAGACGACGGCCGGGCACCTGATCACGACGCACGTGCACGACAATCGCGGACAGGCCGACGATCACCTCGCGCCTTTCGACGGCACGATCGACTGGCTCCCGGCGCTCATGGCCGTCCAGAAGATCGGCTACGAAGGGACGTTGCTGTTCGAATTGCAGAGCATCGAACCGCCCCGGACAGTGCTCGAACACGCGGCGACCGCCCGCAGGCGCTTCGAGCAGATCCTCGACGGCGAGTGGGGACCGCTGACGGTGGACCAGTAGGAAACGTGCTGGGATGAAGATCGGGTTCATTTCGCTCGGCTGCCCGAAGAACCTCGTCGATTCCGAAGTGATGCTCGGCCTCGCGGAGCAGGCCGGACACACGCTCACGCGCGATCCGTCGGATGCCGACGTGCTCGTCGTCAATACCTGCGCCTTCATCGATTCGGCGAAGCAGGAATCGATCGACGCGATCCTCGAAATGGCGGCGCACAAGCGCGACGGCGTCCGGCTGGTCGTCACGGGCTGCATGGGCGAACGCTACCGCGAGGAGCTGCGGCGCGAGATTCCCGAGATCGACGTCGTCTTGGGGACCAACGACGTGCCGAATATCGTGCAGGCGATTGCCACCGGTTTCGGCACCCCAACGCGGGGCCCCCAGCGTGGCGGCCACGCTGGGGCCCCGTCGCGGGTGCCGCGTTGGGGACCCCGCCCGACCGGCGGTCCCACAGCAATCCCTGCCACCGGTCTGAAGACCGGCGGTCCCACAGCAACGGTCCCGGTCACGTTGTTCCGACGGCACAAGGAGACTGCGACGGCGACACCTGCCTCGCCCCTGCCGAAGCTCGAGAAAACCCTGCCGACCTATCTGTATGACGCCGACACCCCCCGCGTGCTCACCACGCCGCGGCACTACGCCTACGTGAAGGTCGCCGAGGGCTGCGACTACAAGTGCGCGTTCTGCATCATCCCGAAGCTGCGCGGCGCGTATCGCAGCCGGCCGGCGGATTCGATCGTCGAGGAATCGAGGAGGCTCGTTCAGCGAGGCGTGCGCGAGATCGTGCTCATCTCGCAGGACACGACGTTCTATGGCGTCGACAGGGGCGAACGCGGCGCGCTTGCACGCCTGCTGCGGCGGTTGAACGGCGTCAAAGGCCTCGACTGGATCCGGCTGCTCTACCTGTACCCCACGACGGTCGATGAGGGGGTGCTCGACGCCATGGCCGAGTGCGAGAAGGTGTGCAGGTACGTGGATCTGCCGCTGCAGCACGCGTCGGCCGATGTGCTCAGGCGGATGAAGCGCCCGGGCAGCGGCGACAGCTACCGGCGCCTGCTCGAGCGCATCCGCCGGCGGGTGCCCGGCGTGGCGCTGCGCACGACGTTCATCGTCGGCTTTCCGGGCGAAACGGAAGCCGAATTCGGCGAGTTGGAGCGGTTCGTCCGCGAGGTTCGATTCGATCACCTCGGCGTCTTCACCTACTCGCACGAAGAGGGGACGAGCGCCTTCGGGCTGGCCGACGACGTGCCGGCAGGCGAAAAGGCAGACCGGCGGACGGCGCTGATGAGCCTCCAGCGGTCGCTCGTCGGCGAGCGCAACCGTGGACGCGTTGGCGAACGAATCCGCGTGCTCGTCGACGGGGCGGCGCCCGAACACGAGCTCGTGCTGAAGGGGCGTTTCGAGGGCCAGGCGCCCGACATCGATTCGGTCGTCTACCTCAGCGATTGCGATCCGGCGGCGGTGGCAAGCGGCTCGTTCGTCCGCGCAGAAATCGTCGATGCGCGGGATTACGATTTTGTAGCTCGACCGATCGACTGATGCCCGTAAATGTGATATTCTGGACTACTTCGGGTGTCTCGTGGGGCAGCTGGAGTCGGCGCGTGCCGGCTTTTTGTTTTTGTGGACATCCGCGGCATCGACGGTGGATCCCTGGCGGGCACCCCGATGCGCCCGGCGCGTCGGGCGGTCCCCCGCGCCCGTCGGGCGCGCCGGCCCCTGCGCCGGCTGATTGAAGCGAGGCAGAAGAGCCGAGGTGGACCCGATCGAGCGCATTCGCGCCGTCGCCCAGCGGGTCGCGCACTCGCATGGCCTGGAGATCTTCGACGTCCAGATGCGACGCGAGTCGATTGGTCCGGTGTTGCGCGTCGTCATCGATCGTCCTGCGCCGGCCGACGGGTTGCCGGAGCCGGCCGACACAGGCGTCGGCATCCGGGACTGCCAGCGCATCAGCGAAGACCTCAGTGCGATCCTCGATGTCGAGGACGTGATCGACCATCGCTACACCTTGGAGGTGTCGTCTCCGGGGCTCGACCGGCCGTTGCGCGACGGCGCCGATTACCGCCGGTTCGCCGGGCGCGCAGCCAGGATCGTGCTCAGGACGCCGATCGACGGCCAGATGCACCTCGAGGGCCGGCTGCGGGGCATGGACGGCGACAGCGTGATCGTCGACGACGAACGGGGCCGCGCGCACCGGATCCCGCTGGCACAGATCGCGCGCGGCCGGCTGGAAGTTGAGTTTTAATGCGGGCTTTTGGCTTATGACGACGAATCCACTGCAGCAGACGATCGAGGCGCTCGCCAAGGAAAAGGGGATCGAGCCCGAGGTGATCATCTCGGCGATCGAGGATGCGGTCCTCACCGCCTCCCGCAAGTACTACAAGACGAACGAGAACCTGCGGACGCGGTTCAACACCGAGACCGGCCAGGTGGAACTGTACGCCGTCAAGCAGATCGTCACCGAGGTGACCAACCCCGCAACGGAGATCTCGCTCGTCGACGCGCAGCAGCTCTACGGCGAAGAGGCCGAGGTCGACATGGAGATCGAGTTCCCCAAGCCGACCGAGGTGCTCGGGCGCATCGCGGCACAGACGGCCAAGCAGGTGATCTTCCAGAAGGTCCGCGAGGCCGAGCGCGAGAACATCTTCGCCGAGTACAACCAGCGTATCGGTGACGTCGTCAGCGGCGCGGTGAAGCGCTTCGAGAATGGCGACCTCATCGTGGAAGTCGGCCGCATCGAGGCGGTGCTGCCGCGCAAGGAACAGTCGCGCGCCGAGAGCTACTCGCCGGGCGACCGGGTGCGCGCCGTGATCAGGGCCGTGAATCGCAGCGCCAAGGGCCCGCAGATCGTGCTCTCGCGGACCGATCCGGCCCTGCTCATCAAGCTGTTCGAGCAGGAGGTGCCGGAGATCTACGACGCGACGGTGGTCATCAAGGGCGCCGTGCGCGAGGCGGGCGACCGCGCGAAGGTCGCCGTCTACTCGCGCGAGCGCGACGTCGACCCCGTGGGCGCCTGCGTCGGCATGAAGGGCACCCGGGTGCAGTCGATCATCCGCGAACTGCGCGGCGAGAAAATCGACATCGTCGAGTGGTCCGACGACGCGCAGCTGTTCGTCACCAACGCGCTCAGCCCCGCGAAAGTGCAGCGGGTCGGCATCGTGGACGAACACGAGCGCGTAATGGAAGTGGTCGTCGAGGACAAGCAGCTGTCGCTCGCGATTGGCAAGAAGGGACAGAACGTCAGGCTGGCGGCGAAGCTGACCGGCTGGCGGATCGATATCAAGAGCGAGGAAGAAATGCGCCGCGAAGTCGAAGCGCAGCTGCTCGAGCTCGAAGGCCCGGTCGAGCAGCCGGTCGAGGCGATCCCGCTCGCCCTGCCCGGCATTCACGACGAGGTCGTGGCGCAGGTGCAGGAGGCGGGCTACGCCACCGCGCAATCGATCATCGATGGCGGCATCGAGGGATTGACCGCGCACGGCCTCGACGAGGAGACGGCCCAGGCCGTGCTCGAAGCGGCGCAGGCCGTCAGGGCGGAGGAAGAAGCGGCGCAGGCCGTCAGGGCAGAGGAAGAAGCGAGGGCCGCTGAAGCGGCCGCGAACGACGCCCAGGCCGCCGCAGCGCCGGACACCGCAGAAGGCGCGGCGGCCGAAGAGGAAGAAGGCAGGACGGCCGGGACAGAGGCGGAGCCGGAAGGGTGATCACGAAGGCTCAGGGCTCAAGGCTCAAGGCCAGAGGGCGTGAGGGGTGGAGCCCAGGAAGGCCCTGAGTCATAAGCCGTAAGCCATAAGCCCTACGAGACTGAGGTACGCGTTTGGCCACTGTTCGGATCTACAAAGTCGCGGAGTTGCTCGGCACGTCGAGCCAGGAAGTGATGGCGCTGCTGAAGCGCGACCACGGCATCGAGGTGAAGAGCGCATCGAGCACGATCGAGGAGGTCGTTGGGCGGCAGTTCGTCGAGCGCCTGGCGCGGCAGCGCAGCGTGTCGCTGCCTTCGGGCGACATGTTCGCCGAGACGCCGCCGGCACGCGGCAAGCATCACCCGCCTGCCCGGAAGGTCGAACCGCCCAAGCCGGTAGCCACGCTGCCTCCCCCTCGACTCGTCAAGACGGTGAAGCCGCATCCGGTGCCGGGCACAGAGCCCGACGCACTGGGGGCGCACCCGCCCGCGCACGCGGACTCTGCCACACCGGCCGCAGTCGCCGAGTATCCTGCTCCGCTGCCAATCGAGGCGCCGCCTGAACCTGCGCCGCCGCCCGGCTCGGCAACCGCGCACGCGGTGGCGGAAAAGGAAGCCGTCACCGAAGCGGCCGCGCGGCCGGAAGGCGCGCCGGCCGTCGAAGCTCACCCGCCGGCCGCGCCAGCGCTTGTCGCCTCTGCTGCGGAACCCGCCGGGGCGGAGCCCGAAAGGCCGGCCACGCCGCCGGCTACCGCGCCGCCGCCAACGGGGCGGGTCGTGCCGCCGACCCTCCGCCTGCGCATCGAGGAATCCAGGCCGACGCCACTGCGCCAGCCGGTCCGCGAAATCCATCTGCCGACGCCGGCCCCCGCCGCCTCGGCGGGCGCCGCGCCGACGCCCCATGAACGCCCGCCGCTGCCGCCCGCGGGCCGTCCCGGGACGGCCGCGCCGCCGCGCATCGTGCGTCCGGTCGGCCCACCGGCACGACCGGCGGGAGCTCCGGCTCGTCCGGGGCCCGTGGCGCGTCCCGCCGGTGCGCCGCCGGCGCCGGCCCGACCCGCCTCGGGCGGCCCGCGGCCACTGCCGTCGCAGCCCGTGCGCCCGCCCCAGCCGGCGCGGCCCCCGGCCGGTGCGCGCCCGGCCGCGCCCGGGCCGTGGCGTCCCCCGATGCGGCCGGGCATGCGACCCGCGCCAGGCGCCCGGCGCGAGCCGATGCCGCGCCTGCCGGCGCCCGTCGCCGTCCCCGCCACCCCTCCGCCGATCACGCGGACGATCACGATGGCCGAGGGGATGACGGTCAAGGACCTGGCCGAGAAGCTCGACCTGCGCGCGAAGGACGTGCTGAAGAAGCTGCTCGACCGCCGCATCATGGTCACGATCAACACGACGCTCGACACCGAGACCGCGATGGCCATCGCGCGCGACTTCGGCGCCGACGTGCAGATGCGCAGCATCGAAGCGGAATTGCTCGACGTCGAGCCGGAGGAGGTCAAGCCGGAAGACCGGAGCATCCGCGCGCCGGTCGTCACGGTCATGGGCCACGTCGATCACGGCAAGACCACGCTGCTCGACGCGATCCGCGAGACGCGCGTCGCCGAGCGCGAAGCGGGCGGCATCACGCAGCACATCGGCGCGTACCACGTGAAGGTGCACAACCGCCCGGTCGTCTTCCTCGACACGCCGGGGCACGAAGCGTTCACCCTGATGCGCGCGCGCGGCGCGCGCGTCACCGATATCGTCATCCTGGTCGTCGCGGCCGACGACGGGGTCATGCCGCAGACCAGGGAAGCGATCGACCACGCGCGCGCGGCGAACGTGCCGATCATCGTCGCCATCAACAAGATCGACAAGCCGAACGCGAACCCCGAACGCGTGAAGAAAGAGCTGTCGGACCTCGGCCTGATGCCCGAGGAATGGGGCGGCCAGACGATCGTGGTCGAACTGTCCGCGAAGAAGCGGCAGAATCTGGATCTGCTGCTCGAGATGGTCCTCCTCGTCAGCGATATCGGCGAGCTCAAGGCCAGCACGAAGCGGAACGCCATCGGCACGGTGCTCGAGGCGAAGCTGGACAAGGGCCGCGGCCCGGTTGCGACGCTGCTCGTGCAGGACGGCACGCTCCACATCGGCGACACCTTCATCGCCGGCCCGATCATCGGCAAGGTCCGCGCGCTCATCGACGATCGCGGGCGCCACGTGAAGGCCGCCGGCCCCTCGATGCCGGTGGAAGTGCTCGGCCTCGGCGGCCTGCCGCAGCCGGGCGATCCGTTCCAGACGATCACCGACGCCGCCAAGGCCCGTCAGGTCGCCATGTTCCGCCAGGCACAGGTCAAGGAGAAGGCGCTCGGCGCGCGCACGGGCGGCCGGCTCACCCTCGAATCGCTCAAGCAGCAGATCGCCGAGGGCGAAGTCAAGGAACTGCCGATCATCATCAAGGCCGACGTCCAGGGCTCGGCCGAAGTGCTCGCCGACACGCTGGTGAAGCTGTCCGACGACAAGGTGAAGATCAAGATCATCCACTCGGGCGTCGGCTCCATCAACGAGTCGGACGTGCTGCTGGCCTCCGCGTCCAACGCGATCATCGTCGGCTTCGACGTGCGGCCCGACCGCAACGCGGGCGAGATCGCGGACCGCGAAAAGGTCGACATCCGCCTGCACTCGGTCATCTACGACGTCATCGACGAGATGAAGAAGGCGATGACCGGGCTGCTCGAGCCCACCGTCAAGGAGCAGCGCGTCGGCACCGCCGAGGTGCGCAACACCTTCAAGGTGCCGAAGTTCGGGACCATCGCCGGGTGCCTGGTCACCGAGGGGCGCGTGACGCGCAGCGGCGAGGCGCAGGCGCGGTTGCTCCGGGACAACCAGGTCGTGTTCGAGGGCAAGATCGGATCGCTGCGCCGCTTCAAGGACGACGTCAGCGAGGTCAAGGCCGGCTTCGAGTGCGGCATCGGCCTCGAACGCTTCAACGACATCAAGGTGGGCGACCTCATCGAGGTGTTCACGGTCGAGCGCGTGGCGGCGACGGTGTCGTGAGATAGCACTTCGCGATGGTTGTTGGCCTGCTCTCCATCGAGCTCTATATCCCCGGCGCGCAGTCGCTGAAAGAGAAGCGCATGGTGCTCCGGCGGGTGAAGGACCGCGTCAGGAAGTTCAACGTCGCGGTCTCGGAAGTCGAGCATCACGATCTCTGGCAGCGGGCGGGGCTGGGCATCGTGACGATCAGCACCGACCAGGCGCACGCCGACGCCGAGCTGAGCGCGGTGGTCGGCGAGATCGAACGCGTCGAGCCGGGCGCGATCACGCGAACCCAGGTGGAGTTCCTCACGTGAAGGCTCCGGGCTCCAAGCTCCGGCACGACGAACCCCAGCCATCGATCCCGAAGCCTCGACGGACGCCTGAAGCCTGGAGCCAGAAGCCCGAAGCCTGTGAGTCCGGACACCGGACATCGGACATCGGATACGAGACATCGTATGTCGCAGAGCCACCGCCCGGATCGCATCGGTGAAGAGCTTCGCATGGAGCTGAGCGACCTGCTGGCTCGTGCGGTCCGCGACCCGGGCGTCGGCTTCGTGACGCTGACGCACGTCCAGGTGACCCCCGACCTCCAGCACGCGCGCGTCTACTACACGACACTCGGGCAGGGGCCGGCGCGGCGCGAGACCGCGCACGCCCTGGGACGCGTGGCGCCTTTTCTGCGCCGGCAGATCGGACGCCGGATGCGATTGAGACGCGTGCCCGAACTCCAGTTCATCTTCGACGAAAGTGTTGAGGCCCAGGACCGGGTGGAACGACTTCTGCGGGAAATTCACGAGCAGGCACCCGAGGGAGCAGGCGCTGGCGACCCCGCCGAGGCCCCGGACACCGGGAGTCCCCCAGACGATGGCCACCACTGACGAAATCATCGGCCGAATCTGCACCGAACTGCGCGGCAGGCAGCGGTTTTTGCTCACGTCCCACGTGCGCCCCGACGGCGATTCGATCGGGTCGCAGCTCGCACTGGCCTACGCCCTCGATCGGCTGGGCAAGCAGGTGCGCATCGTCAATCGCGACCCGGCAGCCGCCGGGTTGCAGGCGTTCCCGGGCGTGAGCTCGATCGAGATCGCCGAGCAGGTCGAGGGCGACTACGATGCGGCCGTCGTCCTCGAGTGCGGCGACCTCTCCCGCACCGGGATCGCGGGCCTTGACCGCCTCTTCATCATCAACATCGACCATCATCCCGGCAACGCGTTGTTCGGGGCGATCAACTGGTTCGACCCGACCGCGGCCGCCTGCGGCGAGATGGTGTTCGACATCATCAGGGGCCTGGGCACCGGCCTCACGGTCGAGATGGCCACCCACATCTACGTGGCCATCCTGACCGACACCGGATCGTTCCACTACTCCGGCATTTCTCCACGCACGTTCGACATCTGCCGCCAAGCGCTCGAGGCCGGCATCGACCCGGTGGGCATCGCCCGCACGGTGTTCGACAACAACAACGTCGGCCGCCTGCGGTTGTTTGGCGCGGTGCTCAGCACCATCCAGCTGGACGCGAGCGGGCGCCTGGCCATCATCTACCTGGATCGCGAGATGGCACGGCAGGTGGGCGGCACCTACGACGACACCGAGGGCCTGATCAATCTCCCGTTGACCGTGAAGGAGATCCAGGCAGTCGCCTTCTTCAAGGAGTGGGACAACGGCGAATACCGCGTCAGTTTGCGGTCGAAGGGGGAGGTCGACGTCGGCCAGGTCGCGAAAGGGTTCGCCGGCGGCGGGCACAAGAACGCCTCCGGCTGCACGGTTCCCGGGCCGTACGCCCAGGCACGTGGGATCATCATGGGCCTCGTGCTCGACGCGATCGAGCGCGCGGCGGTCACGGCGTAGCCGCACTCCCGGCTCTGGACTTCCGGCCTCGGCTCTCGAGCCCCGGAGCCTGGAGCCCGGAGCCTGGAGCCCTTTGATGGACGGCGTCCTCGTCATCGACAAGCCGGCCGGCCCGACCTCGCACGACGTGGTGGCGCGCGTGCGCCGGATGACCGGCTGGAAGAAGGTCGGCCACACGGGGACGCTCGATCCCATGGCCACCGGCGTGCTGCCGCTGGTCGTCGGCCGTGCGACTCGGCTGGCGCAGTTCCTCAGCGCCAGCGACAAGGTTTACGAAGCTGAAGTGCGGCTCGGCTGGGCGACCGACACCTATGACGCGCAGGGGCAGCGCGTCGGGCCTGCACACTCGATCTCGTCATGGCCCCCGCCGGAGCGTCTCGAACCGATTCTCGATCGCTTTCGCGGGAGCTACGTGCAGGCGGCGCCGCCTTTTTCGGCCAGGAGAATCGACGGCATCCGCGCGTACGCGCTGGCGCGGGAAGGCAAGCCGGCGGAGCCGAAGGCCGCGCCGGTGACGGTGCACGAAATCTGCTGCCTCGCCCGGGAAGGCGACCGCCTCCGGTTGCGCATCCGTTGTTCGGCGGGGTTCTACGTGCGGTCGTTTGCGCACGAGCTCGGCGTGGCGCTGGGCGCCGGGGCGCACCTGTCCGCGTTGCGGCGCACCAGGAGCGGCGACTTCGAAGTGGCCCAGGCGATCGGCCTGGAACTCGTCGAACGCCAGACGCAGGCGGCGGGCGAGCGCCTGGTGCCCATCGAGCGGCTACTCGCGTCGATGCCCGCCGTCGTCGTCACCGAGGAGGGGGCGGCCAGGACGCGGCACGGCCACGACCTGCGGCCGGAGGACCTCTGCTCCCGCCCGGACGGGTCGGTTGGACGCGTCCGCGTGATCGATCGGCAGGGGACGCTGCTCGCCATCGGAGAGGTGTCCGGCACATCCGGGCTTTTGCATCCCGGCATCGTCGTAGTGTAAGATATTGAATCTTTTGGACTAAAGGTTGCCCTTCAGCGGGGCGCTGACGGCGGCCGGGTACCAGTCGGCACGGCGAACCACCGACTATTCTGGGCCGTTCGTGGAGGAATCAGGCGTGGCTTTCACGAAAGACAAGAAGACCGAGATCATCGACACGTTCAAGACGCACGAAGGTGACACCGGGTCGCCGGAAGTGCAGGTTGCGCTGCTCAGCGAGCGCATCAACTACCTGACCGAGCACTTCAAGGTGCACGGCAAGGACCACCACTCGCGCCGCGGGCTGCTACAGATGGTCGGGCAGCGGCGGCGCCTGCTCGATTACCTGAAGACCAAGGACGCTGAGCGCCACGCGGAGTTGATTCGCCGGCTTGGCCTCCGCAAGTAGTCGGCTGTTCCGCACTCTTCGGGGCGGCGGGCTTGGCGGGACGAGCAGGGCGGATCGCGACTCGCCCCTTTTTCCGCGGCCCGGCCGGCCCTGTCAGGTCTCGCGCGTGGCCAACTCGCCGAGCGACTGTCCATCCAGGTCTCGCCGCAAGGGGCTGGCCGCCGGCCAGCACGAGGGGCGACACACGGGTCGCCCCTACGCCTTCTCGTCGACACCGCACGCGCAGGTTTCCTTCATCCTCAGCGGGTCGCGTCGCTGGGGGCGCCGGCACGGCCACCGTGCTGGACGCCCCGTCGCACACGACGCGAGCAACGCACCACGCACGTTCAGAACTGGAACGCCGGCGCGGCGCTTACCGATCGGGACGGAAGACCCGCCAGTCCTGCGATCGAGGCTGTCAACATGCTCAAACGTGAATTGAACGTCGGCCAGGGGACCCTGTCGATCGAGACGGGCAAGCTGGCCAAACAGGCCAACGGTTCGGCCATCGTCCGTTTCGGGGACACGGTGGTGCTCGTCACGGCGTGCTACTCGCCGGCCGGCCGGGAGGGGATCGACTTCCTGCCGCTGACCGTCGACTACCGGGAGTACACCTACGCGTCGGGCCGCATCCCGGGGGGCTTCTTCAAGCGCGAAGGCAAGCCCACCGAGAAAGAAGTCCTGACGAGCCGTGTCATCGACCGGCCGCTGCGGCCGCTCTTCCCGCCGGGCTGGCATCACGAGACCCAGGTGATCGCGCTCGTGCTGTCGGCCGATGCGGACAACGATTCGGACGTGCTCGCCATTACCGGCGCCGGGGCCGCCCTCGCCCTCTCGGAGATTCCGTTCACCAGGACGGTTGCCGGCGTGCGCGTGGCGCTGGTCGGCGACGAGGACGAGTTCCTGGTCAATCCCACCTACGAGCAGCGCAAGCGCGCGCGGCTCGATCTGGTGGTGGCCGGCACGCGCGACGCCATCGCGATGGTCGAGGCGGGCGCGAAGGAAGTGCCCGAGGCCGACGTGGTGGCGGCGCTGGAAGTGGCGCACGAGGCCATCAGGCAGATCGTCGCGGCGATCGACCAGATGGCGCAGGAAGCCGGCAAGAAGAAGCTGCAGATCCAGAAGAAGGAGATCGGGCACGACTTCTACCGCGAGGTGGAGGAGAAGGTCTACGTTCCGCTGAGCAAGGCGATGCGGATCACCGACAAGACCGAGAGCTACGACGCCGTCGACCAGTTGCTCGAGGACCTGATCGCCTCGCTGCCCGAAGAGGAAGTCGAGCGGCGGCTGGAGGCGAAGGCGATCTTCAAGGAACTCAAGGAGAAGGTGCTGCGCGACTCGGTGCTCGAGCACGACGTGCGGCTCGACGGGCGGCAATTCGCCGAGATCCGCCCGATCTGGGCCGAGGTCGGCGTGCTGCCCCGCACGCACGGGTCGGCCGTCTTCACGCGCGGCGAAACGCAGGCGCTCGTCACCGCGACGCTCGGCACGGCCGAGGACCAGCAGAAGATCGAGATGGTCGAGGGCGACGTCTACAAGCGCTTCATGCTCCACTACAACTTCCCGCCGTTCTCGGTGGGCGAAGTCGCGTTCCTGCGCGGCCCCGGCCGCCGGGAGGTCGGGCATGGAGCGCTGGCGGAGCGCGCCGTGTCGCCGATGATTCCCGAGGAGAGCGTCTTCCCGTACACGATGCGCGTCGTCTCGGACATCCTCGAGTCGAACGGCTCGTCGTCGATGGCGACCGTCTGCGGCGCGACGCTCGCGCTGATGGACGCGGGCGTACCGCTCAAGGCGCCGGTCGCGGGGATCGCCATGGGCCTGATCATGGACGAGAAGACGGGCAAGCACGCAATCCTCACCGACATCGCGGGCGCCGAGGACCACTACGGCGACATGGACTTCAAGGTGACCGGCACCTCGCAGGGCATCACCGCCCTGCAGATGGACATCAAGGTGACGGGCGTGACCTCCGAGATCATGCGCAAGGCGCTGGAACAGGCGCGCGAAGGCCGCCTGTTCATCCTCGGCAAGATGGAGCAGGTCATCCCGGCTGCGCGCACCAACATCTCGACATTCGCGCCGCGCATCGTCACCATCCGGATTCCGGTCGACAAGATCCGCGATGTCATCGGGCCGGGCGGCAAGATGATTCGCAGCATCATCGAGCGTACCGGCGTGAAGATCGACGTCGAGGACGACGGCCGGGTGAACGTGGCGTCGGCCGACGAGGAATCGGCGCAGAAGGCGATCACGATCATCCAGGAGCTGACGGCCACGCCCGAGCTGAACAAGACCTACCTGGGGAAGGTTCAGCGCATTACCGACTTCGGCGCGTTCGTCGAGATCATGCCCGGTCTGGACGGCCTGCTCCACGTGTCCGAAATCGCGAAACACCGGGTCAAGGACGTCCGGGACGAACTGAAGGAAGGCGAGCAGCTGCTCGTGAAGGTCATCAACATCGATCCGTCAGGGAAGATCAGGCTCAGCCGCAAGGCCCTGCTCGAGGACGGCGCGGCAGGAGCCCCCGCAGGCGAGGCGCAATCGGGGCACGAGCACGCGCCGGCGCCGCACGGCCCCGGTCATGGCCACGGGCACGACCACGGGCACAAAGGCCCGCATCCCCACGAGCGCGAGCACGCCAAATAGGAGTAAGATCTAGTGACAGGAGCGCCGCGTGCGCTCCTGTCACTGGGGGGTGCCGTGAACCGAGCGACCCGTTACGCTGGCGTGCTCGCCTTGGCTGCCGTCGCCATCGCCGCCCTGTTCGTCACGGGTCGCGTGCGCGCGACGGTCGCACAGCCAACCCTGCAGGAGGCGCACCGGCCGCCAGTCGAGGTGACCGTCGTCGCCAGGAAGTATTCCTTCTCCCCCGCCCGCATCGAGGTCCGGCAGGACGATATCGTCAAGGTCACGCTGAAGACCGAGGACATCCCGCACAGCTTCACGATCGACAAGTACCGGATCGCGAAGCGCGCGGCGCCTGGCCAGCCGGTGACGTTCGAGTTCCGCGCCGACCAGGCGGGCAGCTTCGCCTATTACTGCAACCTCACCACCGACGAGCGCTGCAAGGAGATGCGCGGCGAGCTCGTCGTGCACCCGACGCGATGACCCGGTGCCTCGCGTAGGTTCCGGCCTTTGGGCCGGGGCGTCCCGGACCGAAGCCCGCAACCTACCTTGGGCCAAGCGGGTTACCTCTACTTCATCGGCACGAGCTTGTAGCCGGCCGGCACCTCGAAGGTGGATGCGGGAATGGGTGTCTTGTCCACCGCGTTCACGACGACGGTTTCCGTCATCGACTGGCCCATCATCTTGATGTTGCTGACCCTCTTCATCGGGGTGCCGTTGATTTTCTTGAATTCCTCGTACAAGCGCTTCATGTCCAGCATCGGGTTGGCAGGCGCGAGCGCCTTCATCACGTCGTAGTACATTGTGGGCGTCACGACGTCCGGCGCCACCCACAGGTCGACTTCCATCGGCCCCATGGCGACGTGGTACTTCTCGGTCGCGTAGCCGGCGATCGTCTCCCCCGCTCCGAGCTTGGTGACCGATGCCTCTCCGCCCCCGCCCATCATGCCCTTCATCTTCGCTGCGATCTCGGGAGGCAGGTTCTCCATCTGCTGGGTCGCGGCGTTGGCCATCTTCTGCAGATCGTCGAAGGTCATCTCGCTGTAGGTCTTGCGTTTGTTGTTGACCGTGATCATCTTCTGCGCGTCGAGGCGGACAATCACGTCCATCCCGTCCGCCCCGTTGTGCCTCGTGGCGGTCCTGCCGAGGAAAGTGGCGGACGGTGTGTCCTGTCCCTTGACGGTCGTCGTCTCGCGCAGCGTGAGGTCCTGGGCCTGCACCACCGCAGGCGCCAGGACGATCGCGCTCGCCAGCCCTGCCGCGACAATCCACGTTCGACTCACGCTCCGGACACGAATGTTCCGCATGACGGTTCTCCTTGTTGGCATTGATCCGGCGGCACGTCACTTCGGCGGTCGAGACACATGCCAGGTGATCGTGCGTCCGGCCGAGTCCTCGACACTTCCGGCCTGCGTCCTCGCGTGGACGACCGGCGGCTCGACGGCCGCAGGGGCCGTCGAGAGGTTAGATCTCAGCAGGTGTGGAGTCAATGCAAATGGACGCGTGGGAGGGGCGCCAGGACATGGACCGTGTCAGTCCTCGCCGCGACCGGCACGGCCGCGGCCCCGCAGCTCTTTCACCGTGCCGCGTCGCTTCTTCGACGCCAGCCGCCTCTCGCGCGAGGCCGCAGAGGGCCGGGTCGGCGTGCGCTTCCTGGGCCGCCTGGCGGCCCGCTGGAGCAGCGCGATGAGCCGCGTGCGCGCGGCTTCCCGGTTCTGCGCCTGCGTGCGGTGCTCGCGGCTGTCGATGAGCAGCACGCCGTCGGCGGTGACGCGGCGGCCGGCGAGCGCCACCAGTCGCTGCCTGACGTCGGCCGGCAAAGACGAGGCCCGGACGTCGAAGCGCAGTTCGACCGCGGTGGCGACCTTGTTCACGTTCTGGCCGCCCGGCCCGGACGCACGGACGAACCGCTCGTCCAGCTCGCGTTCGTCGAGGACGACCGCGTCGGTAATGCGGATCATCACCGGGCTCCGAGCTTCTCGAACGGCGCGTTGCCGATTCCGTAGAGCTTCCAGTCGCGGTAGTCGTAGTGCCACCATTCGTACGGGTACACCGTGAAGTTCTCGGCCTCCATCGCGCGGCGCAGGTTCGCGCGATGGTGTCGCTCGGCGTCGGTGCCGCCCGGGTAGTCGGCATAGGCGCGCTCGGTCATCTCGTCGTAGCCGCTTGGCATGCTCACCGCCTGGCCGGTCTTCAGGTCGTAGAGCGCCAGGTCCACGGCGCATCCGCGGTTGTGGCGCGATCCTTCTGCGGGATTGGCGACGAACTGTTTCTTGTCGTCGGGCGTGGCGTCCCAGAAGATCTTCGTGACGTACCAGGGCCGATACGCATCGAAGACGAGCAGGCCGTAGCCCTCGCGCCGCACGGCGCGTGCCACGCGTGCCAGGGCGTCGGCGGCCGGCCGTTGCAGGAACGCCCTGGCCTGTTCGTAGACCGGGGTGCCGAGAAAGTTGTTCGACGTGGCGTAACGGATCTCCAACCTGACGTCCGGCACCGCGCGCACGAGATCCGCGAGGTCGGGTGGCCGGAACTGGCCAGCCTCCACCGGCGGCTGCGCCGCCAGCGCCTCGCGACGCAGTTCGTCGACCGGGCGAACCGGAGTGATGCGGAAGCTTGCCTGTGTCGGCGCCTGGGCGTGCGGCAGGGCTGGCGCCAGCGATAGCAGCGCGCCAGCCACCAGTAACGCCGCCAGCAGCCGCGGTCTGTCGGATACTCTCATCGGACCCACCGCCTAGAATACGACCGCAATCGCAATCGCCAGGCCAGGATGGCGGCGGTTGTAGAGGTAGTACCCGTCATCGTACCCGTGTCGCGAATGGTCGCCCAGATTATACAGGCTTCCGATCGGGGGCGCCTCGCCGTGCATCGTGCTCAGCACGAAGCCCTGGCACCGTGACCCGTCCGGGATCCATGCTGATCACGCGAGGCGTTTACGCGCAACCTCGATTCGCTCTGCCACCGGCGGGTGGCTGTAGAAGAGGATTCTTGCGAGGCGGGACGGCTGCTGCTCGGCGAGATTCTGCGCGGCGAGGCGCCGCATGGCCGAGATGAACGCCGCGGCGTTTCGACCGAGGTCGAGCGCGTAGCGGTCGGCACTGCGCTCGAAGAGCCGCGACAGCGCGTTGGCGATCGGCACCAGCACCAGCGAGACGGCGCCGGCGCCGAGCAGCAGCAACGGCAGCCCGGCCACGTCGTTCGGACCCCGCAGCCCGGCTACCGGCGCGAGCGCGACCAGCAGGCGTGCGGCCAGGTAGAACCCGGCGAATGCGAGCGCGGTCTCGAAGACAATGCCCTTCCAGATGTCCCGATGCACGTGGTGGCCGAGCTCGTGCGCCAGGATTATCTCGATCTCGTCGTCGGAGTACTCGGCCAGCAGCGTGTCCGACACCAGGATGCGGCGCGTCCGTCCGAGCCCGGTCAGCGCCGCGTTGGCCTTCTTCGTGCGATCGCTCACACGCCATTCGAACGCGTTGACCACGCGAACGCCCGCGCGCCCGGCCAGGCTCACCAGCCGCGCTCGCAGCGCCTCGCGCGTCAGCGGCGTGATGCGATAGAAAATGGGCAGCAGCAGGACGGGCGCGATGTTCGCGAGCAGGATCGTGATGAGGGAGAACCCGGCGCCGGCCGGAAGCCACCAGCCATTCGGCCACCGATCGAGGGCCGCGTAGAGCAGGTTGACGCCGACGAGGCCGAACCCCGCCCCGAGCGCCAGGCCCTTTACCCGCTCGAGCAGCCAGTGACCGACCGTCTCGGTCGAGAGGTCGTAGCGGTGCTCGAGCCGGTAGCCGCCGTAGAAGCCGAGCGGCGCCGCGACGACCTCGTTGATCGCGCCGATGAACGCGAGGTACAGGGACAACGAGATGATGCGCACCAGCGGCGGCCATGCGCTCACCCGCTCGGCCCCCCGTTCCGCCAGGCTGCGCAGCCCGATCGAGCTACCGGTGGCTAGCAGCGCGGCGAGCAGGACGATGCCCCACGCCAGGGCGATCACGCTCGTCCAACGTTTGAGCCGGTGATACCGCGTCGCCTTGTCCTCGTTCATGAGGACGAGATGCGGATCCGGCCGTTGGTGGTGTTCAGCTCGATGCGCGGCCCGCCGCCGTTCAGCTTGCCCTCGTACCGCCGCCGGTCCGTTTCTCCCTGCGGGTTCAACCCTTTTGCGTCGAAGTCCCCGTTGGTCCAGTGCGCCGAGATGTTCGCCTTCGAGTCCGCCGGGATCCGCAGGTCGATGTTCCCATTGGTCGTATCCAGCCGGATGCCGTCCGGCCGGATCGTCGTCACCTGCACTCGCACGTTGCCATTGGTCGTCCCGGCCTCGACGACGCCGCCGAGGTCCTCGCCCACGATGCTCCCGTTGCTCGTATCGGCCCTCACCGCGCCGGACAGACCGGTGATGCGGACCTCGCCGTTCCTCG
>Ga0315279_10001209_pt1 | contig 43977 bp, 41 predicted proteins | sample YL17G06_20_MG_FD_203694 | JGI IMG/M metagenome (GOLD analysis project Ga0315279, IMG submission 203694) | Sediment microbial communities from Yellowstone Lake, YNP, Wyoming, USA - YL17G06_20 | ecosystem: Environmental > Aquatic > Freshwater > Lake > Sediment | place: USA: Wyoming | collected...
ACGGCTTGCATGCGAAAACTCTTGGTAATGTTGAATGCCATCATAGCTTCAAATGAGCCTTGGAAATATGGGAAAGTCGTTTATTAAAAAATCGACATTCCCCTCTTGACAAATAATACGGTTGCTCTCCCTCCCCTCTCCCCTTTGCCTGCCTGCCGGTAGGCAGGGGGAGAGGAAGAAGGTGAGGGGAGTCAAAATACAAAATACAAAATAAAAAAAGTTGATTCTTGGGGAAATTTAGTATAATTATTATCGAATAGTACGAATGAGACCGAATTTAACGAATCGATAAATATTCGGATTTTTCGCTATCATTCGATCTATTCGTTTAATATTCGGAGGAATCTATGCAGATCAACCCACAGATCTTCAGGGAGTATGATATTCGAGGAGTGGTTGATAAGGATTTGACACCCGATATTGTCAGGATATTGGGTCAGGGGTTCGGAACCCATATGGCCCAATTGGGCTACCGAGAACTGGTGGTCGGTAGGGATGGAAGACTCAGCTCAAAGACTTTTGAGGAGGCTTTGATCGGAGGCCTGATCTCAACAGGATGTCATGTCGTCAATATCGGGCTCTGTCCAACACCGGTCTACTATTTCTCCGTTTTCCACCTTGATAAAGATGGTGGAATGACGGTCACCGGAAGTCATAATCCGCCAGAGTTTAATGGGTTTAAAGTTTCAGTAGGAAAGAGTACCATCTTTGGAGAAGAGATTCAGAATCTGAGGCGATTGATTGAGAAGGAAGAATTTATGGTGGGTAAGGGAGTTGTTTCTAATGAAGAAATCATCCGACCTTACCAAGATTATATCAAAAAGAATATTCACATCGAAAAAAGAATGAAGGTGGTGATTGATGCTGGGAATGGGACGGCGGGGATTGTGGCTGGACCGCTTCTCAGGGATTTGGGCTGCGAGGTGGAAGAACTTTATTGCGAGGTGGATGGCCGATTCCCAAATCATTTCCCAGACCCAACCCTCCCCGGGAATTTAAAAGATCTGATCAATCGGGTGAAGAAGGATCAAGCAGATGTCGGAATTGGATATGACGGAGATGCAGATCGCATCGGCGTTGTGGATGATCATGGAAACATCATTTGGGGCGACCAATTAATGATCCTATTCTCGAGGGAGATATTAAAATATAAAAAAGGAGCCACTTTCGTGGCCGAAGTGAAATGTTCCCAGAATTTATTCGATGATATTGAGAAACACGGTGGAAAAGCGATTATGTGGAGAACAGGTCACTCTCTGATCGAGGAGAAGATGAGAGAGGAAAAAGCCGCCCTTGGCGGGGAGATGAGCGGACACATCTTTTTTGCAGACCGTTATCTGGGTTATGATGATGCCATTTATGCGTCTTGCCGCCTCATTGAACTCCTCTCAAAAACAGACAGGAAATTATCCCAACTCCTCAGTGATGTGCCCAAGACATTTATCACCCCGGAAATTCGTGTCGATTGTCCGGATGAGATCAAATTCAAAGTCGTTGAACATGTAAAAGAAGCATTGAAAAAGGACTACCCGATCATTGATGTGGACGGGGTCAGGGTCAAATTTGAGAATGGATGGGGTTTGGTGAGGGCCTCGAACACTCAACCAGCACTCGTCCTCCGATTTGAGGCCCTGACTGAAAAACGATTAAATGAGATCCGACTTCTTGTTGAGGAAAAAGTCCGATCTGCTACCGCTAACCTTGGGGGCCACTAAGATTCATCACTTAGAAAAGTATAATGGGGTTCATGAGAAGCGCAAAACTCCAAGCACCAAACCTGTTCCCCTGAGACTCCCTTGTGGAAGGAGGGGCAGGTAGGACAGGGAATGACTCTAAAGCGGGAATTTTGTTATTGACTCTTTTAATAAGAACGATTAAGATGGGGAAAGTATTCAGTTTTTCTTATTATTGTTGCGGAATGGGGATACGGATGATTATCTTATAACAAGGGAAATAAATTAAAGGGGAGGGATGAAAAATGAGAATTAGAGATATGATGACAAAGAATCCAGTGACTGTAGACAGTGAAACATTGGTGATGGATGCTCAAAAGATAATGAAAGAAAACAATGTCCGAAGACTTCCCGTTGTGGACAAAGGAAAATTGTTGGGCATTGTTACGAAACATGACATTCTCGAAGCCTCACCTTCACCGGCCACATCATTGAGCGTCCACGAATTAAATTATCTCCTTTCAAAAATGAAGGTGAAGGAAATTATGAAGAAGAATCCCGTGACCCTTACTCCGGACACTCCCTTCGAGGAGGCTCTAAAGATTGGGCAGGAGAAGAAGATCGGTTCGTTTCCTGTGGTGGAGAACGGGAAACTGGTTGGTATTGCGACCGAATCGGACATCGTCAGGTTCCTGACCCGTGCCTTAGGGGTAAGGGAGGAAGGGTCAAGAATCACCATCGAAGGATTGGGCGGGAAGTTAAGTGACCTTGAGAAAATTATTTCTATCGTGAACCAACATAATACGATCGTATTAAGTATGATCTCCTTGCCCAAAACAGAAAAGAAGGAATGGATGATCGTGCTTCGATTAAAGACGAGTAGCCCAGATCCAATTGTAAAGGATTTCAAGAAGGCCGGCTTTAATGTCACCTATTCGGCTTGGTTTCGTTGTGAAACAGGAAGTGCCTGAGGGACTTAACACTTCTTCCATGAAGAAAGGATGGAACGGTGCGTTTTCCCTGCCTACCGGCAGATAAGCGCACCGTTTTTATTTCCGCCAAAGGACCTTACCTTTCTCTCTTTCTAAAGAAATGATAGACGATCTGGGCTGATTTTCGGTTCATCTTTGGAGCTTTGGCCAATTCTTCTTCCGTGGCTTCCTTGATCTTTTCAACACTTCCAAAAAATTTCAACAACTCCTTTTGTCTCACTTTTCCGATTCCCGGGATCTCTCCCAGTACAGATTTGATTGTGTCTTTACTTCTAACTTTCTTATGAAAAATAATGGCAAAGCGATGGGCTTCATCACGAATTCGATCAAGAAGGTGAAGAACGGGTGAATGTTTTCCTAAAATGAAGGGTTCCTTATACTGAGGATGGAAAACCTTCTCTTCGCTCTTTCTCAACCTCGAAAGACGAGGTCCTTCAACAACCCTTTCCTTAGCCAGGCTGATGAGATCGACTTCTCTAATCTTCAGTTCTTTGAATACTTCCTGCGCCACATTCAACTGGCCTCTCCCTCCATCTAACAAAACCATGTCCGGAAGATCATCTTCTTCAATAGCCTTCTGATAACGGCGGAGGAGGACTTCATACATCATGGCATAATCGTCCGCTCCCTCTATCGTTTTGATCTTGAAATGACGGTATCGTTCCTTATCTGGCTTCCCATTTTCAAAAAAGATCATAGACCCAACGGCGTTTTCTCCCTGAAGGTTCGAAATATCAAAAGCCTCAATCCGATGAGGTATCTTTTTTAGATGAAGCTTCTCCTTCAAGACCTCTAGGAGCCTCCCCTCCTCCTTTTCAAGTTCATCTTTTCCAAGAAGATACTGCTCAGCATTTTCACAGGCCATTTCAAGAAGATGTCTCTTATCTCCTTTCATGGGAACAAAGATCCTAACCCTTTTTCCCTTCAGATCTGTCAACCATCGCTCGACAAGGTCTTGTTCGGGAATGGCCTCCGGAATTAAGATCTGTTCGGGAATGAATTTGCCTTCACGATAATATTGATGAAGGAAGGAGGAGAGAACCTCCTCTTCGGGAAGGCCTGTGAAGGGAAAAATGAAACCCTTGCCTCCCAAGAGCTTTCCCCCTCTGATGAAGAGAGGATAAATAACAAACGTTCGGTTTTGGCGATAAAAACCGATCACATCTTGATCAACAAAATCGCTTGAGACAATCTTTTGTTTTTCAATCACATGCTCGATATATTCAACCTGATCTCGAATCTTGGCAGCCTTCTCAAAGTGGAGTTGTTCGGATTCTTCTCCCATCTTTTTCTTCAGACTTTCAACTAAATCTTTATTCTTCCCTTCAAGGAACATTCTTACCTGATGGACCATTTCCCGGTACTGGTCCCGGTTGATCTTCCCGCAGCATGGGCCAGCACAACGATCCATTTCATAATTGATGCAGGGCCTGAGACGGCCAGAAAATTTTGTATCCAGACAGGTACGAATAGGAAATAGCCGTCTGATTAATCTCAGGGTCTCCCTAAGAGAAGTGGCAGAGGGATAGGGACCAAAGTAGAGTGAACCATCTTTTTTGATCCGTCTCACAACAGTGAGCGTGGGAAATTCTTCTCCTATGGAAAGCCTGAGACAGGGATAATTTTTATCGTCCCTCAACTTTACATTATAACGGGGATGGTGAACTTTGATGAGGTTGTTCTCCAGGATGAAAGCCTCTTTTTCTGTGTCGGTAACAATAATATCGATGTCCGTTACCTTTTCTAACATCATTAAAGTTTTCAAATCCTTTCCCGTTGGTTTCTGGAAATAGGAACTCACCCGATGTTTAATATTCCCCGCCTTCCCAACATAGAGAATGGTCCCCTTTTTATCTTTAAACAGATAGACCCCAGGATGAGTGGGTAGCCGATCAATCTTTTGGTTTAAGGATTTCATAAGGCTTTCATCGTCATTGCGAGGAGTCCGGAAGTTTCGGGCCAACGAAGCCTTGTCCTGAGCGAAGCGAAGGAACTGACTGTAAAGCAGTCATCCTGAGGCAAGGCCGAAGGATCTCAACGACCTGCCCGCCGCACAGCTATGGCAGGCGGGGATTCTTCGCGGAGTTTACCCTGAGGGAAGCGAATGGGCTCAGAATGACACTTTGTGTCAGATGACCACGCTCCGCCCTGAACGCTCTGCCTACCGCAGGCAGGCATGCGGTGCAGGGCTCCGCTCGCAATGACACCTAAAGGTGTCATCTCATCTTTAATTCCATCTCTTCAAGGTGATGGATCTTATCCCGGATCTCTGCGGCTCGTTCAAACTCTAAACGACCTGCTGCTCCCTTCATCTCCTTCTTCAGTTTCTGAATGATTGCAGGAATTTCTTTAATGGGTACATATTCCTCTTGGAAATCCGACACAGTCGGAATGGTGAAATAATCTGTTTCGTAGATTGAAGCCAAGATGTTTCGAACCGCTTTCTTTACAGTCTGTGGAGTAATATGGTGGACTTTGTTAAATTCCTCCTGAATCTTTCTTCTTCGGTTTGTTTCCAGAATCGCCTGATCCATCGATCCCGTCATTTTATCCGCATAGAGAATGACCTGGCCGTTTACATTTCGTGCGGCACGGCCAAAAGTCTGGATTAAAGATTTTTTAGATCGAAGAAAACCTTCTTTATCAGCATCCAGGATGGCCACCAGGGAAACCTCTGGAATATCGAGTCCCTCCCTCAGCAAATTAATCCCGATGAGGACATCGAATTTCCCCAGGCGAAGATCCCTGATGATCTCCACCCGATCAAGGGTATCAATATCAGAATGAAGGTACTTCACTTGAATTCCGAGATCCGCATAATATTCGGTCAGGTCCTCTGCCATCCGCTTGGTCAGGGTGGTGACAAGAACCCTCTCCTTCCTCATCACTCGCTTTCGTATTTCCTCCAGAAGATCATCCACCTGGTTCTTCGCCGGTTTCACTTCAAGGAGAGGCTCGCTCAAACCGGTGGGGCGGATGATCTGCTCTACAACTTTTCCTCGGCTCTTCTTTATTTCGTATTCACTTGGGGTCGCTGAGACATAGATGACTTGCTGGACACGTTTTTCAAACTCTTCGAACATAAGAGGTCGATTATCTAACGCAGAGGGAAGGCGGAATCCATACTCCACCAGTGTCTCTTTCCTCGACCGGTCTCCACGGTACATCCCGATCAGTTGGGGAATGGTCACATGACTTTCGTCGATGAACAAGAGATAATCTCTTGGATAGTAATCCAGTAAGATAGGGGGAGGTTCCCCAGGTTTTCTTCCGGTGAGATGACGAGAATAATTCTCAATCCCCTGACAATAACCGAGCTCTTGAAGCATCTCCAAATCAAAATTTGCCCTCTGCTCCAGCCTCTGTGCCTCGAGTGGCCGATTCTGCGATCTGAACCACCCTACCCTTTCCTTCAATTCCTCCCGGATGCCCTGAATCGCCTTCTGCAACCGGTCTGGAGGGGTGACGTAGTGGCTACCCGGATAGATGGGAACTTTATCCAGCGGTTCGATGACTCTACCCCTTAAGGGATCGATTTCTGAAATGGCATCGACCTCGTCTCCAAAGAGTTCGATCCGGATGGCCCGGTTTTCCTCGTGGGCTGGGAAGACCTCAATCACATCCCCTCGAACCCGAAAAGTTCCCCGATGAAAATCAATATCATTTCGCTCATACTGAATCTCGACCAGTTTTGAAAGGATCTCCTCCCTGGAGATACTCATTCCCTTTTCCAAATAGAGGAGCATTCCATGGTATGCCTCCGGGGATCCTAAACCATAGATGCAGGAGACGCTGGCGACGATGATCACATCGTTTCTTTCAAGAAGGGATCGGGTGGCGGAGTGTCGCATCTTATCGATGGTTTCATTGATCTGGGTGTCCTTCTCGATATAGGTATCGGTGGAGGGAATATAAGCTTCGGGTTGATAATAATCATAATAACTGACAAAAAATTCGACAGCATTCTCCGGAAAGAGTTCTTTAAATTCACCGTACAGCTGGGCGGCCAGAGTCTTGTTATGGGAGATGACCAGGGTGGGTTTCTGAACCTTCTCGATCACATTGGCCATGGTGAAGGTCTTTCCAGAACCGGTCACCCCTAAGAGGACTTGGTGTTGAGCACCTTCCAGAACTGCGTCGCTCAATGATTCAATGGCCTGAGGTTGATCGCCTTTGGGTTGAAACTCGGAGACGAGCTTGAATGAGTTCATGCAATCATTTTACAACAAAAAAGGTCAGAGGGAAAAGGGGAACAAGCTGAATAGTTGCCGCTTGGGGAGAGTCGGATGCCTGTGCGCTTGTTATCCGCCATTCTGGGCGTTTCTAGCAATAAAAACATTCCAGTCATTCTTTATCTTTAGCTTACCATCTTTATATATATAAACTGTTTTGCTGAATACTGGTGGATGTTGCTCCCTATATAGCAAAACATATCGGATATAATTTGTTTCGGGTATTCCGTATGTTATCATCAGTCCGAATCTATAATGATAATCGTAATCCAAAAACCCTCTGAGTTTTTGCTCATCTCTCAACGAAATAGACCTCTTTTTTGCTTCTAGAGCAAGCAAGTTGTGCTTATTGGTAAATCTTTTATGAATTAGGATGTCTGGTCTAGCGATAAACTCTTTACCATCAACCTGCATCGTTTTTTGAACATCAATATATTTGTCATATTCAACATCAACAGTAAACTTCACTCGTGTTGGAATGCAACTCAAATGATTTTCGAGATAAACCGCCAGTTTATGGTTAATACTTTCCTCTTTGAGTTTTTTTTCTAATAGTCCACAATCATACGTCAATAAATCTCTAATCGAAGGGACGATCAAGACTTCTTCAATATTATCTCTAGTTATTGCCATCATGTAACTCCTTGATGTGTGCCTATTCACTCAGCATCTCGTATAACGTCCAATAGCAAAAGAAGTGCAATACCATTTTGATGTCAAACATTTAGCAGTTGTTATCTGCCGGTACGCGAAAAACTTTTCGATCATCTACTCAACCTGTCCCGTGTCAAGGGCTGAACCCCATGCCATGCCTCTTTTTTTTCTCTTTAATATCTGATTCTATACTAACGGCTATATCTTCAGAAATAATGCCAGGGGACTGACCACTACCTCAAATATTGTATTCCTGCCTGATTGCAGTACGGACAATATTCGTAAGACCACGGATTCTCCATGATATCTCTTGGCGCGTCACCTCATGATCAACGTCTCGATGGGTGATTTCATTACGCAATCTCGTATAACATGTTTCCATTGCGCCAAGGTTCCTTGGATCTGGTGTTTCATCAACGTTTGGATCGATAGACCTAATTAGGTTATCGACCTCACGCTGATTTGACCGTAGCAAATACAAGATCAGATATAACATCAGGAACCTGACAACTGCATCATCATTATCCATCGCATGGCGAAATACCCTTAGTAATGAAGTTTGTTGTATTGACACATATCTTGAAAAAGCTGTCCGAAGTTCTTTGATATCATCATCCGTAAGGCTGCGGGGCTCACTATGCCCGCTGCCACTCATTCTTGCCGCTGGTAAAATACCGTGCATCTGCCCGCCTTCTCCCGGACGCGGAACCAGATTATGCCCAACCCGCCGCGTTCTGCCAACTCTGCAAGCGACGATCAATGAAAATATTTCGAGAAGCTGCTCTTTTACGCCATCAGCTATCCGGTCTGCTTCGTCAATTGAGGCAACAGGTCCCAACATCAACATCATCGTGCAGTTATTTTCTCGGCGATCATCCCTTTCCAGCCGCTTGAATCGTACTTCGGTGACTCTTCGACCAGTTAGAGGGATAGTAAAAGGCTCGAAGGTAATATCTTGAATATTAAAGGAATACTCAACATGCGCCCCTGGGTACATATCAGAATATCCACCGTCCGTTGCCATATTGTTCAACCTTCTTATAAAACGCTGAGAATCCCCAGCCTTTCGGAAACAAGACGAACTAATAGGCCGGTTCTGCTCTCATAGTTTAACACCTTCTTGTGCCTGAAATTTTATTTAACGTTATGCGTGTTTCCGAAGTATCAAAGACATTTGGGTGAGGGAAACAAAACGCAAACAAGCTGTTGGCTGTCACTAGCATCTGCGTTACCTTTCCTCCTAAATGTTAAGGGGACAGCATCCTTTCTAACAGCGTATCGGATTGAGAGATTCTTGTTCTTGTAGTCCAGAACAATAGACGAGACCTCAGACTGTTTCAAAGGCAGAGAGGCCAGAAGCCTATCGAGTTGTGCGAACTGAGAATCAAGAAGCTCGGCGACGGTGTCATCCATAGGATTTGATACCAGGACGTGGACTTCTACTTGTTTGCCGTTGTCGTTCACATAGAAACAAAAGTCCAAGATGGAATCAGGAGTCTTCTTCTTGCGATAATACCGGATGAGTGCGTCCCGGATTTTTTCGTATATGTCAGAACCAAGCTTAGACAGAAAACCTTTTGCGATGGAGCCGATGATGTATACTCCTGACGCTATCAGGAGGACTTGAATAGGTTCAAGAGCCTTCTTGACAAATTCGACTGGCTTCTCTTCTACCCCGCTCAGTTCGCGCAACTGTTGAATTAGCAATTGCCCATCTTCATCCATAAAGGTACGGTCGAATTGAATCGTAAAGGTAGGGGTTTCAGTATAATGAAGCGGAATTTCACGACTATCACCAGTGAGAATGTCGATAGAGTCGGATTCCTCAAAGATTTCGCAATTTGCTTCAAGTGCGAAATGCCCGTCGGGTAACTTGATTACCTCTCCGGAAACAACTCTTCCAAATGGAGGATAGCGAATATCGTGGTTCCATATTACGGGGATATACTTGTTCTTGAGTTGCTCGACCCCATCATCCAGAGCTTCTTTTGTTAACATGTCGCCGTGTAGATCTATGTGAGTAGTGGCTATTATTGACTTTACTATCTTCATGCAGCATCCTCTTTTGGTAGCGGCAGATAACGTGTGCGGCACAGATGAAGCCAAAAGGCAAAATATTTATTAATCATTCGTTCAATTTGTCCCGTGTCAAGGGCTGACCCCTTGGGCTTTCTCATTGTCCCCCTCCGTTTCTCCACAAGCCGAATATTTTGCCAGTGGCGGTAAGTCGGGAGAAGTGGCAGATTTGAAGAAGTATCTTATGTTGCCTTAGAGACTATGTCCCGCCGGATCAAAGATATTTAAATAACTAAGTACCTCCCCGAAATCCTTGTACACACGAGGTGAGCACCTCAACCCTTCTTTTTTGATGATTTCCCGATGATCTCCTTGTACGCCAGCACTTCTTGGAAGACTTTATAAGCATCGTGCTCTTTGGCAAACCCTTGGAGCCCTATATTATGTCTTGATTTAAATCGTCTCTCACCCCATATAGCCCAAACTAATTCATACTTGCGATCTTTAAGAAATTTATCCAGCAAATCTTTTCTGAAAAAGAAGAGTTTTTGAATCGTATGCCACTCTTCGCCCCACTTAAGTGTGATCGAAGCTCTCCGACCAGAACTATCGTAGAAATCAAAAGTCTGAGGTCTAGGTTGAAGTTGAAAATACTCTGAAAGCTCTCTCGGTGGAATATAAGCATGTTGACCGGAATTAATCATACTATGACTTGATTCCCAAGAGAATGAGACCACTGGAATCAGGACTTTATAATGTTTTTTCTTTTCAATTATCTTTTTTTCAAAACCTACCCGGGTTATTTTTATTTTGTTATCTCGAATGAAGTCATTTATGTCCTTGTCGGTCAGCTCGCCCTTGAGCCGGTCCCTCATCATCTCAAGAAATCTCATTTCTTCTTCTCTCTTTAGTCTTTTTCCGTCTTTTAAAAAACTCATCTCGTTACTTGGTACCTTCTCAATCTTTTTGCCAATGGTAAAAGTTAGGTCAGTTTCACCATTAAAATAAAATGTCTCGCACCATGGAATTTCTCCCGCAAAAACATAACTGGTTGATGGAATCTCTGGCACCCACCGGCCTCCTAAATCTTGCTTCCTTAAATAATTGACCACGTTTTCAATGTCTCGATTTTTAACGAGTAAACTACGAGGGAAAACAAACAGTCCGCGGTTAAAGTCGAGGTCTTCCTGGTTGATATAGCCGTCCAGCAAAACCCAAGGCCCTTTTTCACTTTGGAGTTTATTAACTAGGAGATAGGAGCCAAGATTAGGATTTCCACCAGTTCGTATCCATGCTGCCAAATCTGTCGTTCGGTTTCCCAGAAAATCAGTTTTAACAACCTCTATGTTATGAGGTTCCTTCGGAAAACTGGGGTCAATGTCAACTTCAAACCGCGTTACGCGATCTGTTTCCCACTCACGGCGTAATAGACCTTTGTCTTGGCGGAATCCCGCAATTTCGTAATACGCTATCCAGCAATACTTCTTGCCATATCTATCGGTCTTGCTTCCATTCGCTTCCCGTCCATGTGTATAAAAACTGTTCCTCGCAATTTCTTTGTCTATTTCACCAAATTTCTCAAGAGAGTATCCTAAGCCATATATTCTCCACCACATATTTGCTTTCACTTTGACATAATCTGGGTTATTAAAATCATAATTGCCTCTTTTCGGAATCAAATACCCAATCGTATAATTGTCGAAATCAAATCCAAGGGGGTAGTTTCCGTCTCTATACTCGTCCTTGTTCCTATCTTCTGATTCGCCCCAAACCCTAATGCCTCCATCCTCAAAAGGAGGCGTTATTCTCATTCTCTCCCTCGAATTCAATACTTTGCTGTTATGTAAAAGACCAACATCTACTGTATGTTTAGCATAGTCCCTTGTCCTAACTACCAGATCATGAGATAAAGAAGAAGGGTTAAATGGGTGACACTCCTGAGAGGAAGAAAGGAGTGAACCCATGGAGAATGTAGAGGGAGTTAAAAAGAAGAGTAAGAGGAAAGAAAGTGGGTATGGGAAGCGGTATGGATTTGAAGTCAAGCTTCGTTGTGCAAAGTTGCGATTGGAAGAAGGGATCCCAGTTTCTTTGTTGTCGAAAGAAATGGGAGCCAGTAAAGATGTCATTCGTCGTTGGGCGAAGGCGTATCAGGAACGGGGAGAAGCGGGGCTACGAAATCGGATGGTATCCCCGGGGAGTCGACGGAAGCTACCCGGTCCGGTACGCGAGAAGATCGTCGAGATCAAGAAGCAAGAGCCTCTGTTTGGTGTCAAGCGGATATCCCATCTATTGAAGCGTGTGTTCTTCCTCAGCGCCAGCCCGGAGACGGTGCGGCGGACGCTGCGGGCAGAGTCGTTGATTGTTCCCTCCAAAAAGAAACTCAAGCACAACCTAACCCGTCCTCGTTTTTTTGAGCGGTCAACGCCGAACCAATTATGGCAGGCGGACATATTTACGTTTCGTCTGGGGGGCCGGTATGCCTATTTGATCGGATTTATCGATGATTACTCGCGGTATATGGTGGGATTGGAGTTATACCGGAGCCAGACGGCGGATCAGGTGTTGGAGGTGTATCGTCGGGCGGTTGGGGAGTATGGGGTGCCGAAGGAGATGCTGACGGATCGGGGGCGTCAATATACGAACTGGCGGGGATCGACTCGGTTTGAGCGGGAGTTAGGGAAGGACCGAGTCAGGCACATTAAATCGCAGGCACACCATCCGATGACGTTGGGGAAGATAGAGAGGTTTTGGAAGACGATCTATGAGGAGTTTTTAGTGAGGGCGCAGTTTGGGAGTTTTGAGGAGGCGAGAGAGAGGATTCGGCAGTGGGTGCAGTATTACAACCACAAGCGGCCGCACCAGGGGATTGGAGGGTTGTGCCCTGCGGATCGGTATTTTGAGATCCAGGCGGAGCTAAGGAAGACAATTGGGCAAGGGATCGCAGAGAATGTGCTGGAGATGGCACTGCGGGGGAAACCACGGGAGCCATTTTACATGGTGGGGCGGATGGAGGGGCAGTCGGTGGTGTTACGAGCGGAGAAAGGAAAGCTGCGTTTAATGGTGGATGATGAGGAAGGCGGTGGAAAGCAGGAGATGGTTTATGAAGTGACTGCTAAAGAAGAAGAGAGAGATCGTTCTCTTGAAAGGGAGGGCAAAGATGGAAAAGGTGGAGAGGCCGGGGATAGAGGACAAGAAAGGACGGAAGGGTTCGGGTCATACGGCGGAGCAGAAGTGCCGGGCGGTGCTCTCGGTATGGACGGAGAGGCGCAAACCCGGAGAGGTTTGCCGGGAGTTGGGAGTCGGGTGGAGTTTGTTGAACCAGTGGCAGGATCGGGCGATGGAAGGGATGCTCTTGGCGTTGCAGCCGCGGGTTGCGATGATGGAGAAGAGAGTGGCATTGAACTCGCGTCTTGCGGTATTGTTGGAGCGGAAGAGCAAGGGGGGATCGATGAAAGGATTGGAGCGGCGTTTGGCTCGACTCCAGAGGAGTCTGGTCAAGCCGGGGGAGCTACGGGAGGTTGGTGCAGAGAAGAAGGTCTGACGATCTATAGGGAGAATCCCGATGGAACAAAGGGGACGGCGGCACAAGAGAGGTTGGGTGAAGAACAACAAAAAGCTTGCGCGGGAGCGAGCAATGGTGATCCTCCAGGTTCGCAGTAGAGTCTTAACGGCAAAGGAGGGAGCGCAGCTCTTAGGGGTGTCTCGCAAGACGTATTACGAGTGGGAGGAGAAGTCCCTAAAAGCCATGGCCCTGGCGCTGGAGAATCGTTCTGCGGGAAGGCCGCCTGTGCCTATAGACGAGGAGAAGGAGACGCTTCGGGAACGGGTCCGGGAGTTGGAGAAGAAGTTGGATCTGGCCGAGAAGACGATCGAGGTCAAAGAGCTGCTGGCGGCCTATCAGGGGGTTGGGGACAAGGGCACTAAAAAAAACCGGCGGATCGGCAAGAGGCGATAAGAAGGATTGTGGAGATTATTGAAGAGATGAAGAAACGAACGGGGATACCTTATGGGGTTATCTGCAAGACGCTTCAGCTGCCTTCGTCGAGTTTTAACCGATGGCGATTAAGAATCAGAGAAAAAGTAGAGATTCTCAATCCTCCGGGTCCGAAGAAGGTGGAGCCCTTTGATCCTTCGATTCTTGACACGGAGATTCGATTGTTAGATCATGGGATGAAGCGAAGCGCGGGAACGACAGGTTTATATCAACAGTACCGTTTCAGTGTCTCGCGGCGAGAGATGGGACGGATGGTGGAGCAGGTGCGGCAGGATCTGGTGTCAGATCACCGTACTCATCTTCGCCGGATCGAATGGCTGATGCCGGGGGTAGTGTGGGCGATGGACTTCACGGAATATGACCTGGGCATGGCTGGTAAAATCTATTTGCACAATACGCAGGATCTGGGTTCGCGCTACAAGTTTTTGCCGATGGCCGGAGGCTATCCGGTAGGAGAAGAGGTCGCTGGGTATTTGAGCGAGAAGTTTGATCGCTATGGTGCCCCTCTAGTGTTGAAACGGGATAACGAGGGGAATATGAATCATATCGCCATAAATGATGTATTAGCTGAATCATTCGTTCTGCCCTTGAACAGTCCTGGGTATTACGCGCCGTATAATGGAGCGATTGAAGAGTCGCAGCGGGAGGTGAAGAGAAGTTTACGAGAGAAACTTGTGTGGGGTTTGGCTGACTGCCGGGACCATGTCGCTGCGTATGCGGAGGCTGCGGTAAATGATCTGAACCATCGGATCCGACCCTGCCTAAATGGAAGGACCTCCTGCCAGGTCTTCTTTGTATCCACTGATAAACCAGTTTTTACCAAGCGGGAAAGGAGGGGAATCTATGATTGGGTGATGGAAAGGGTGGAAAGGATTTTATCGACAATGAATCAATCTGGACAAGCAGTTCAGGAATCGGCTTGGAGGATTGTGGTGGAGTCTTGGCTCAGATCCAAAGGATATATCAAGGTCCAAATCAAACAAAAGTGTCACCCAATTTTACCCCCTTTTTTAGCTCATGAATAGGTAGCGTGTACAACATAGGAGAAGAGGGTTTTGTTGAAAGATTTAGTCAAACGCCAGCTGGAGTTCTCAGCTTGGGACAATTGAAAAGAGAAGATGTTGAAAGCTTGGGTTTTGTTAAGATCGTGGAAATCAAAGACCCGACCCCGATAGTTCCTGGAGCTTATTTGACAGGGAGCATAGAAAGAGTGACGGATTATGAAAAAGGTTCTCCTCGTCTTTTAATCGAAAGAGGAGGGAAATTGGTGCCAGACAATTTCATAGGGGAGTATGCAGTAGTTCTGAATCTGAAAGGAAAAGGATTAATCGTCCTCGTAGGCTGTGCACACCCTGGGATTGTCAATATCGTGAAACATGCCCAAAAGATGACGGGTATTGATAAGGTTCATGCAGTGGTGGGTGGATTCCATTTGACTGGAGCTAAACCAGAGCTTATTCAGAGGACAGTAGCGGATATTAAGACTATTAATCCAGACTATATTGTTCCTACGCACTGCACGGGATATGAAGCAATTACCGTCTTTGAGAGGGAAATGCCAGGCCAGTTTATCCTAAACGCAGCTGGGACGAGATATCTGTTTACAGTTTAAGGGAGTCAAGACTCTAATCTTGTAGGGCGAGGTAGGGTGCCATTTACAGCCTGCTTCGCCTTGTTTTTGGGGGTTTACTTGGTACTCAGAATGTGTATTTCAATTTAGAAAACTCCCGGAACACTTTGCTTCAAAGGAGGATAAAAATGAGGACCTTAATTAGGTATAAATGGTTAGCGGCGCTGGTTTGGTTTCTGATTTCAGTGCAGCCGAGTTTCGCTGATGATCCCGCGAAAATTATCGGCATATGGAAACTGGTTGCTTACGAAATTGAGATTCAAACGACAGGTCAAAAGGAGCCCGTCATGGGAAAAAATCCGACGGGATACACAATCTTCGCACCTGAGGGGCGGGTGTGGTTTGTCCTAACGGGGGAAGGGCGCAAGCCAGCAAAAACCGTTGAGGATCGTGCCGAGCTGCTGAACAGCTTGGTTGCTTACACGGGTATGTATCGCATTGAAGAAGACAAGTGGATTACCAAGGTCGACGTTGCCTGGAATCCGGAATGGGTCGGCACCGAACAGAGACGTTTTTTCAAGGTGGATGGCGAGCGTCTTCAAGTTCTCACGCCGTGGCGAGTTATGCCTAACTGGCCCGAAAAGGGGATGACGCGGAGCATTGTTACGTTCGAACGGGCGAAATAGAGCATCGAACCATTTCCCAGGCGCCCTCCCTAACCTCCCCTTTATCATCGAGCCACGGCACCACTGCCTGTGGCTAATGAGGGCAATCAAACGGATGCAGCGGACAGCTTTCAGCCACCGCTGACCTCGGACGTTAAACTCGCTTTCAATCAAAAATCAACAGATCATATAGAAAGTCACTTCTCAATCTTCGTAGGTGGAAGCGTCAAATTGGACTTTTGGATCGGCTGGATTTTGGAAAAAAAGGATAACTTCCTGAAGTTTTGTTTTTATAGTTTTCTCTGGGAGTGCAAGATTTCAAGTGCAAATCCTCAATTTGGATTTGGAAACGAAGACCATTTTCAAAGGCAATTTTCTTCTTGACTGTTGGTGAACAGGAGAGTATCATTTGATCAATTATTCCTATCCTTTCCTGGTTAACCAACATTTTGTTCCTTGGCCTTCTGGAGTAGAGGATGAAACGGAATTTCTGGAAGGTGCCCATAAAAAGAGTTGTGGGGAATTTCTATTCCTTTGGAGCCATTTCTCATCTATGGCTGCAGACCGGCCTCATTACTGTTAGAGCTCACGCGCGGCCCGCGCGAAGCGATCCGAGTTCGTTGGGTCCGCTTGGCGGAAATCTCGCTTCGCAGGTAACCTGCTCGTGCATCACCGTCACTCAAAGGAGGAAACCATGAAATCGATTCGACGCGCAATGGTCTGTTCAGTTTTTGCCTTGACGATGGCCATCGGTGCCACATTGTGGGCACAAGACTCTCCCGGACGCAAAGAATTGCGTCGGGCCGATCTATCCGGTGCGCCCGGAATGGAGGTAGTGCTTTCGCTGGGAGAATATAAGCCCGGCGACGGAATTCCCTTGCATTTTCATCACGGCATTGAGACAGGATACGTTCTGGAGGGGGGCATGGTGGAGATGCCGGGGAAACCGCCATCTGCGCTTCCCACTGGAGCGCCGATCATGAATCTTCGCGATGTACCACACGGCGGATGGACTGTCGTCGGGGACAAGACAATCAAGCTCTTGACGGTTCACATCGTTGACAAAGGTAAGCCACTGTACGACTCGGTAAAGAAATAGGGCGACAACAGCGTTTCGGCCGTGCAGTCGCTGCGAGCGGTTCAGCTTCGACCTTTGTAGTCGGCAGGTGGCGAGCTCTAATTACCCGGTTAACTCGGACGTGCGCGTAAGCACCGTGCTTTGCTTAGGGTGCCGAGTTCGCGCCGGTTACCGGGAACGTTAGCCTAACTTTCAACCCCTAATCCTCAGTCTGCCAATATTGCTCCCACCAATGATTTGTAGGTGTAACATGCAATTTGGTTTATAAGGTTAAGTTGAAACCCAAACGTTTTACTATTCGGGTCAAAGACAAAGATATCCCCATTTCACCCGGGATGGCGGTGACGGCAGAGATCAAAACAGGAGAGAGAAGGGTAATATTAAATGATTCAGGGGGCATCATCCAAATGGCAACAATTGAAGAAGCCACGCCACCCAAAAAAACACTGCGAATATAAAAGCAATGGTAAAAATACGACCCATTATTTTCTCTCGAACGCCATCCCAGTGAAACCAGAAACGCCTCGCCTATCTCTCAAAGTCTTCATTTTTTGTTCGAGGGAAGATTTGCATTCCCCTTGCCCCTCTCAGGATTTCCCCCATGACAGAACCCATTTTTATCGATAGTGACATTTCATCTGGGAGATGACATTTAAATTAGAAGTGTTCTCACCTTTCCCTCTGCCATGACCTGTAAAATATTTTCGGTCGAACCCAATATTTCTTTTTCAAGATCCTTCTGAGATTGAATGGAAAGAAGCAAACATTTCAGTTTTGAAAATTCACTGCTTTCCGTAAATCGTCTGATCACCTTCTCCGCCTCTGAAGGGGATACTTCTCTTAAATGGGTCAGAGCTCCTCGGAGTTCATCTCTTGTAAACCGCTCTTGGATATCATATTCTCGCAATCGCATATGGGATTGGAGGTGATCAATCAATGTTGCCTCTCCTGACAAGATGAAGAGGGAGATGCTCCGCTTCCCATTTTGAATGACCACCCGTCTCTGCACGCACTCCAAATCGGATAAAGTTTTATAATCCAACTCGTAAAGACCCCGTAGATTTTGGAGGAGAATGGTCTGATTTTCATTGGAATGAAACCATGCAAGGGGTATACGGTGAGGGTGTCCCCCCAATGGTTCTTTCTTATCTCTAAGGTTTTTCTTTGCTTCTATCTCCTGCAAGGTGCATTCGAATTTCGAGTACAAACTCTTGGCTAAAAATGCAGATTCAAAGATCTCTTTATCGCGCTGAGGGTCCTGGCGATAATACTGCCTGTATTTGCTTTCCAGGAGTTGATTAACCCCCCTGATCTTTGTGAGTTGGTCCTGAATCTCTTTATAGGTTTGGCGAACATCGGTAATGATCCCCATTGGAACAATCCTCTCCGGGGTAACCCTCACACACAAATCCTGTAATTGCTTCATCGCGTCCGTAAGGTCAAAATGGGTATTCCTCAAGATTTGTTCTAAGCTTGCTACATAGGTTTGAAATCTTTCCCTCTCCATGGTTCACCTTCAAATAGGCCTGTTCAAAATTTCTTCTTTAATACGATCCATTTTACCATCTCTATTCCCTGCTTTTTATCTCCAAAAGGTTTTTTACACCCTTTCCAATTTTTCACTGACGACCCTTTTAAATGCTCCAACCACTTGAGGATTAAATTGTTTCCCGATGTTTGTTACAATCTCCTGAAATGCCTCCCAGGGTTGTATCCCTTTGCGGTAGGGTCCGGTCAGTCGTCATTGCATCAAAGGCATCTGCTACACCGACCACACGAGCTCCCAATGGTATCTTCATTGTGTCCCCTTTATTACCCTCCATCGTGTCCACAAAATGCTTGTGGTGGGCAATAACAATTGGGACAACCTCTTTAAGCACTGACCCTACAGCGGAAAGGATATAGGCACCTTTCACAGTATGCAAATCCATTAGTTCCTTTTCCTCCGTGCTAAGTTTTGCAGCCTTGCTTAGAATCTCGCCACTGATTTCGATCTTCCCAATATCATGGAGCAACCCAGCGACCCTGATGTTTTCAACCTCTGGCCTGGGCAACTCCATAGCAATTCCAATTTCCATGGTCAACTCTGAAACCCGGACGGAATGGCCTTTTGTATAACGATCTGTTGATTCGAGGTATTTCGAGAGTATTTCTAAGACGCCAATGTATGCATTTTTCAATTCTTTAATCCGTTGTTCGTTCCGCTCATACAAAGTCCCAACCGTGAAGCTTGCCAGGATGAGAAATCCACCCCATGAACAAAGCTGTGTTACTCCTTTCAGTATTTCTCCCGAGGTAAAGAACCGTTCAGGGAAGACTAAGAGACAGATCAGCACTGCAAGAATGGAGAAAACTGCGGCGAGAACCCCCATCCGATGCCCAAGGAAATACCCCGCCGTAAGTACAGGGAGATAATAAAAATTTAGGATGATAAACTTTTATTCGACGAGATATGTTCCAACAAAGGCAACAATAAGTAAGAATGATACCGACCAAAATCTTTTCAAAATGTACCAAAATAAATTTTTTGAACTGTTCCATACTATCTCTCCCTTTCTTAGGGGCACAAATCGATGCAAGTGCAACCCTCAGCAGAAACGTTTCAATGACTAAATGCTTATTGGTTCGTAATAAATCACATTTCTTCTTTCGATTGGGAACCTCAAAGTAATAAGGGTCCTCGGTTTCTTCAGATCGACTTCGTAGGTTATGCTTCCATGGTTCCTTTGAAGGATTTCTTTTACTAATTGTAAAATCAATTTTGCGGCTTCTTCTTTGGCGTCGGCTGACTTTACATGGATATCTTTCGATGGTTCAGTCTTTTCCTTGGCACCCATAAATCCAATGGCGGCTTCGATATAACCACTGTTCCTTTCCGGGGAGATCTTTTTATCAGGCCCGCCATTATGGAAGTCGAAGGATTTTATCAAAAAACCGATTGTTCCTTCCGAAGGAGTGGAAAGAATGGCATATTGGAGGATGGAATTCAGAATAAATTTCACCTGCTCATCATGAATAAACGTCTCGGGAAGTTCTTTCTCACATTTTTTAAATATTTTTATATTTTTGCCCTGTATCTGTTTCTCATTGGCTTCTAAAACTTCTTCAAGGACAAGAGAGATGGTATTCGATTTTGTAATAGGGGTATTGATATGGATATAATTTAAAAGACTGTTTAGCACAGAATCGATTTGCTTTATATCTTCTGTAATGCTCTTTTGAGCATATTTTCTAAATTCCACATCGTTAAATTTATCCGCTGAAAGTTGCGATGTGTTCATAATAGAGATGAGTGTATTTTTAATCGAATGGATCAATTCAGGCAGAAAAGAAGACATAAAAGAGGTATCTTGCTCTCTTGGGAGATCCTTCTCTCGAGATTCAGTATTATCTGAGCCAGATTTGTTTAGAAAGGAGTCTAATGGATTAGCCTCGGCCTCTGCCTCGAAGGGACTGTTTTCCATTGATTTACGGCCAGGGTTCTCATAGATTCCCTTTAAGTAAGGCGGCCAGTTATTTTTTTCTGCGATCGATTCGTTTTTCATGTAAAGCCTCCACTCACGTCAACCTATTCTTAAATTCTTCAATACATTTATATTTCATGCCCATCACCGAGAAGTTGCTTTAGTTTCTGATGGTCTTCCTCCAATATACGGACGAATCTTAATCCAAATTGATAGCTATCTCGACTTTCTTGCCAATAGAGATCTTTCCAAACAATCTCGGCAAATACCTCAAAGTTGGCCAATTCGAACCCTTTAGGAAACAAAACCGCAATATTTAATTTTGTACCGATGGGAATATTTTTAACGGAATGGATGAGGAGACCTGATTCACTGACATTGACAACCAATGCACCATGCGGATGCGGAGCATCTGAAAACCGATATTCCAGAGGTAAATCCATATAAACTCGTGGATGTTTTCTTCTCTCATTGATGTCATCTGAACTCTTCATCGAATCCTCCCAATGGATATTGAATGGTCAGTCCATTAAAATTTATTTTGGCTTATGGATGGAAAGATGGCATTTTGCTCCTCCTGTTTCTGATTAGAAACGAGGGGTGATTTCAACATTCTTTCTACGCCGATGCCTTTCTTTTTTTGGTAGCTTAGAATTGAATAAAAGTTTTTATATCCAAATTTCCTGCTGATGGCTGCAGGTGAAAGGGAATCATTCTTATAACATTGGAGCGCTTGGACCAACCTGTCGCTCCTTATGGTTGCAAAGTTTTTGGAAACATAACTTGCTCTCTTTAACTGATTCAGATGCCAACGACAAACCCCTTCGCTAATGTTTAGCATTTGAGTAAGCATTTTATTTGTCATCAGATCGGCCTTTTGAGCTACCTGTAAAATATTACGACAAACCTCACATTGATGAATTCTGTGATGGCGAGGTGATAATTTTGGTTTTTTGGTTGAAAATCCGAATCTTTCGGCTTTTTTTAAAATTTCGAAGATTCGCTGTTTGGAAATCCGATATTTTTTTGCTAACTGTGACATCGTATCAATCGTAGAGGTGTAACCTTCCACAATCCTTTTATCTCTGTAGCTCAACTCTTTTGCAGGTTTTCGACCTCGCCGCATAGATTTTTATCCTTTTAAAAATGCAAAACCAAATCACCTTTTTAATAACGCCATGGTACTCCAAACCTTTACTCGTGGTTTTGCTTTATCGGCCTTTTTCTGTTCTTATTGAGCAAGGATGATGCCAATCTATCAAAAAACCCATAACCTATTGAAAAATATATATTTTTAAGATTATTCCTTGACTGAAAGATTTATTTGGTATACCAAAAATTGGCTCCCCTCTATGAATCTATTAAAAGTGAAGGGAGAAAATTCTCATTGACTTCTATATAAGAAGTTTAATACATTTTTACGGAGAAGGAGGTTCTCATGGGCCCTCAGAGGAATCTTACAACGTTGAGAAGGAAAACGAGACAGACCCAAACAAAATCAAAAAAAGGCATTTTTATAGTTGAGAGAAGAAAACAACCGAGATTTAGTCTGGAGCTTCCTTTGGATTATTGTATTGAGAGAAAGGATCGCTTTGGGGGTGTTGCAGCCAATGCAAGTAGAGGGGGGCTCCTTGTCTATCTTCCTGAAGCTATTGTCGTTGGGACTTTATTGAAAATTGAGGTTCTTTTTGCAAAGGGATTGGAATTGAATTCGATCAGCGCGATTGCAAAAGTGGTTTGGTCAGATTTGCCCCCCAAGGAAATTTGGGGAGAGTATCGATATGGATTGGAATTTCAATCGTTTCAAAAAGGAGACCTCCCGAAATTGAGGAGGTTACTGAAAGAGGTGGGTGAAACACACCGTTGATATAGAGAGAGATAAATAGATAGACCCCTCGTTGACACCGAGTGATATCCATTCTTAGTCAAGCATCGAAATACTATGCCTATTGATCTTTGCCATTTTTTTCATCGTTAACCCGCAAAGCCAATTCTTCCTTCCCGCACACGAAAATTTTAACTTTGTCCCCAAATGCACCATTTCAATTATTTTATTGACAAAAAGTAATGGTTATGGGATGAAATACCCTAATTCTCGGGGGGGGGGAATATAAATTAATGCTGGGAGGGACCATGGAAAGTAGAAAAAAGTTATTGAGATTGTCTATGGCCACATTGTTTGTTCTGGTCATTTTATTTTCTTCTCCTCTTGCCTTTGCAGGAGGAGGATCGCATGTCGCTTTGGGACAGTATGCTAATCCTATGGTAGGCATCTCACCTGCCCCGGGTTTTGTTTTTACGGAATATCTTTCCTATTACACCGCGGACAAACTCAAGGATAATCACGGGCGAACCTTGAGCCTTGAAAGGGATGGGGTAGAGCTTGACCGGTCGAGTGCCTATGCTTCCGGAAACTCAATCATGTGGATCTCCAACCTAAAGATTTTGGGTGGATTTTATGGGGCACGGTTTGTTGTTCCCGTGGAACGTTTAAATACGATCATGGATGCTTTCACCCCTTTCGGGTTTAGACACCTTAGTGAAGGGGCAGGGGGGGTCGGTGATATTTATTTTGATCCTTTCATGCTTTCATGGCATGAAAAACGTGGCCTCTATCATATCACAACGGGTGTGGATATCACTGCTCCTACCGGTTCATATAATAAAAACCGTTTGATTTGTGTGGGGAGAAATCTCTGGACCTTCACGCCAGCTTTTCAATTTACGATATTTTTCCCATGGCACCCTAAACTCTCAATGGGGGTGAGGGTTGATTATAGTTTCAACACGAAGAACGACGATTTTGTTATCGGCCCTGGCACAGCCGCCAAAATTGGGAATATGGCTTTAACGGGTCTGAAAACACACATCACTCCGGGACAAGAATTCCATTTTGATTATGGTATTGGATACTCTCTCACCAAGCTTGATGCTTCCCATCAATTCAGCGTTGGAGTAGTGGGATATTACTACCAACAAATAAACGATGACAAAACAGGTTATGGGAGCATCGAGAAGGACAGGGGGCAGGTTTTTGCCGTCGGGCCTGGGGTGTGGTACAACCACAAAAAATGGAATATTGGACTCCAGGGTTTCATCGAAACGCCGGTGAAGTTTTTGAATATAGATACAAAAAATAGACCACAAGGATGGTTTGGTCTTTCTACCATCACCTACTCATTCTAAAGTTGAGATTTTGATCCGGCGCTCTTTGTAACCGATGGATGACTGCTCTTTCAAAATGATAAGAAAAATGACTGGTTCCTAAGAACCTTTCTGTTTCTGCCTGCCTTTGTTCGGGTGCTGTATTTCACCTCTCTCCCATTTCAGATTGGCTTATTGATTAATACTTGCCTTCTGTTGGTGGATACGTTGTGCCGCAGACGGATTGCAGCAGATAAAAGCCTTCCCGTTGCGAGCTAAAACCGTCGCGTTAACGGGAGGGTCTTCCGGTGTTAAATCCACAAATGCGTAATGAGAGACCATGAGGAACACTGGCGTTTGTGAGTTCCACAACCTTTCGAATTCGGATTGCTCTATATAATATCCCTCACTGTTCCCAAGGATAGGCTGGTGAAATTCGCCCGGACGTTTCAATATGCGTACTTTTCTTTTAAGATAAAAAACAACCTCAGACTGATCATCTTTAACAAAACGATGCACCACCACATCACTGGGAGAAATAAAATGCTCCACTGCTGGAATCGAATTACGAAGGCTGATGTAATCGCCGAAAACAATCAAGACCCTTGAAAATGGAATACAACTGATTAGCATAAAAACAGATAAGAACCAGAAAGCCGCTTTATAACGTTTCATGAGAACAGTGATAATGGCCATGACCACTCCAATGGCAATGCAAATACCCACTAAGAGCAAAGGCCCCAACATGTTTTTTTGAGTTTCTGAAGGAACAATTTGTCCACCCAAGTTGGGAATTACAAATATGCTTGGGGCACTAATAATGGCAACGGTTGCAAGCACCAGGGCCAGGGTCAATCGGAACTTTTTCCCATCAAGATTTTCGACCTCACTCCAGAACCATCCCACCAGAAGGGCAAAAGCCGGCAAAGCCGGAATCGTGTAGTAAAAGAGCCTTGCGTCTGTCAGGGAGAAAAAACCAACCACACTGCCCATCCACAACCACGGCAGATATCGTCCCAGCAAACCGAACTTTGAGTCGTCCTTTTTCCTGTGCCTGAAGCCCCAAATGATATGGGCAAAATATAAGCTCCATGGCAAGGCCCACACAAGAACCGAGAGCAAATATAAAGACAAAGGAGTGCCAATATAATCCTTTGGTTGACGCATGTCTAGGAAACGAAGGACTTGCTCATTCCAGAAATATTGGTAGGCAAAACCCGGCACTCGAAAAATCATATAGAGGTGCCAAGGGATCACTACAACCAAAAGACCAAGCAACGCGCCCATCACTGCCTTTTGCTTTAATAGATTCCACTGACGGGTAAAAAGGGTAAAGAGTCCGAGCGTAAAAACCGGAAACACCAACCCGATAAGACTCTTTGTAAGGACAGCCATCCCAATGCATGCGCCGGCCAGAGTCCACCAAAGGAACCTACGACGTTCCTCCATGTAGCCAAGGGAGAAACAGAGGAAAGTAGCTGTCACGCATGTCGAAAACAATATGTCCACCATCGCAAGGCGAGTAAAAATGATATGACCTATAGAACATGCTAATGCGACCGCTCCCATAAGCCCGGCCAACGAACCATAGAGTAATCGTCCCAGCAGAAACACCAAAATAATTTCGGCAATGCCAACCATTGCCAAGCCGAATCTGGCCCCGAATTCGGTATTACCGAAAAGCTTCAACCCCGGAATGGTCACCCAATAAAAAAGTGGCGGCTTGTCGGCATAAATGGAGTAATTGAAGTGCGGAACAAACAAATCACCGCTTTCAAGCATCTCTCTTGCGACCTCTGCGGTTAACCCCTCGATAGGTTGAAACAGAGGCGTTCGACTCAGGCCAATAAATGCAGCCAGGATGATCCCCAGTACAAGAGTGGTAATGCCAACGATTGTTAAAAGCCGTCCTTTAGACATGGGTTTGAAACACCTAACTCTCTTTAGACTTGTTTGATTGGAGGATGATTACACATCACCATAAAAAATTTCAATTCTTTGCTTATAGAACAAATTGCCTCTTACCGATTTAATTTAAAATATGTAGAGCGTTGGCTCTGAACGACTCCGGAGACCAACGCTCTTTCTAACCGGGCTCATCGGAAATTTTATTAACATAATTCTACAAAAACTGTCAATTTTATCCGTTGACATAAAACGTTTCGATTTTAAGAGTATGGTTGAAGTGTAAATTTCTTCCTCCTATGGTATGGAAGAATGGAGGGTTGCGGGAGTTGAGCCAAGATTCATCCTACATCCTGTCATGGCTCTCTTGAAAAAACCTAAATTCTATTCCCCAGGGTTAAGAACTCTTAATCACAATTTAATGCCGGCTTAATCTTTGTTTTATATAAGTCTATCTCAGATTTATAAGGAGAGATCGCGCCTTAAAGATGAGATGATTTTAGCCCAATCAGTTTGATGTACACTCCCTATCTAAGGGAATACCAAAGTGTCAATGGTGCCTCTACGAAAATACGCCAATAAATAACACTACGGGGAGGGAGAAATGTAGAACGATAGAAAACCACAGAAAATTTGTCGGAATCCTCGTTCTTGCAGGAGGATTATTCACCGGAACGGTTTGCTCTTATTTTTTATCCCCCGGAGGGTTATATCAACAATACAAAGAAGATGGTGACATTTACTGTGTAACGCGATATAAATAAAGGATGGAATTGGAAAGAAGGTTTTCTACCCTGAAAGTCCTATGGGATAATGGTCATGAAGAATTTTATTTTCTGCGATGATGTTAACCTCCCATGAGGAGATCCAGATTGAGTCTTATGAAGATCAGGAAAGATTTTCTGCCTTTGAGTCGACCCTCGATGGGTGAAAAGGAGATCCAGGGGGTTGTGACATGCCTAAAGTCCGGTTGGCTAACTACGGGCCCCCTCTGCCAGGCATTTGAAGAGAAATTCTGTGAACTCACAGGTGCCTCGTATGCTCTTTCCGTTTCGTCTGGCACTGCCGGCATGCACCTCATGTTGCTGAGCCTGAACATAAAACGAGGGGATGAGATTATTACCCCTTCGATGACCTTTGCCTCCACGCTGAACATGATCACGCTTTGTGGGGCAAAGCCCATTTTTGTTGACATCCATTATGATACGTTGAACATCAATGCAGACCTGATCAAAGAAAAAATAACAGAGAAAACGAAGGTCATTGTCCCTGTCCATTTTGCGGGGGCCCCTGTCGATATGGATAAAATATTGGGTATTGCCAAGAAGTATGATTTATTTATAATTGAAGATGCAGCGCACGGCCTCGGGACTTATTATAAAGGCGTCCACGTCGGAGGTTTTGGTCATCGTGCCATCTTCTCCTTCCATCCGCTTAAAAACATTACGACCGGCGAGGGGGGCATGATCACCCATAATGATGATCACCTCGAAAGCCGATTGAGGCTTCTACGATTTCATGGAATTGAAAGAGATGCATGGAAGAGGTACGGCAGGGGGGGGAATCCTGAATATGATATTCACACACCTGGATTTAAATATAATCTAACGGATATCCAGGCCGCACTGGGTCTTGCTCAACTGTCCCGGCTGGAGAAACTTAACAGCCGCAGAAGGCAGTTAGCGGATCTATACAGGAGAGGGTTAGAAGAGGTGGAGGGGTTGGAATTACCGGGTGTACCCGCCTACGCGCATACCCATGCATGGCACCTCTTTGTCATCAAAGTACTTTCTATGGATCGAGAGCGTTTTATGCAAAAGTTATCCGAATACCAGATCGGATATGGGATTCATTTCCCGGCTGGCCATCGTTTAAGTTATATCCAGCAACGATATAAAATAAAGAAGGGAGAGTTGAAAGAAACAGAACGGGCGAACGGCAAATTGGTATCCCTGCCTTTGTTTCCGGACATGAAGAAAGAGGACGTTTCCTATGTCTGTGAGGCCGTTCAGGAGATATTAAGAAATGGATAGAGAAGCAATGATTTCTTTGGTCATTCCAGTCTACAATGAAGAGGCAAACCTCTCCCATCTGATTGAGCGACTCAGGTCGGTCATGCAAAAGACGGGGAAGAATTATGAAATTATTTTCGTGGATGATGGGAGCCGGGATAACACCCTTTCGATCTTAAAAAGTTTCTTGATCTACCCTGAAGTAAAGGTCATAGAGCTAACGAGAAACTACGGGCAGCATGCCGCTATTTTTTCAGGGTTTTCTGTGGTCCGAGGTGACATCGTGATCACTCTGGATGCGGACCTTCAAAATCCCCCTGAGGAGATTCCAAATCTTGTCAGAGTGATGGAGGAAGGCGACTACGATGTGGTGGGTACGATCAGGAAGGAACGAAAGGATTCCATCTTCAGGACTTTCCCATCCCGCATGATCAATGCGATCGCACGGAAGATCACGAAAGTGAATATGTCAGATTGGGGGTGCATGCTGCGAGCTTACCGGAGAAATATTGTGGAGCGGATGGTGAACTGTCATGAACACTCCACCTTTATTCCAGCACTGGCGACCTACTTTTCAAAAAAAATTATAGAGATTGAGGTGGTTCATGAAACGAGGCATGCCGGAGAATCCCATTACTCCCTGCGAAAGCTCATCAATCTTCAGTTTGACTTGGTGTCCTCCTTCTCTGATTTTCCATTGAAGTTTATCATGTATGCGGGCATCGGGATGGCGTTCCTGGGAATCTCTTTTGGTGTCTTTTTAGGTATGGCCCGGATTGTTTACGGCGCCGGCTGGGCTGCCGAAGGTGTTTTCACGCTTTTTTCCATCCTCTTTGCTTTTGTGGGTTTTCAGTTTTTCGCTCTGGGGGTGATGGGCGAATATATCGGTCGAATATACAGGGAGGTCAGAAAAAGACCAGAGTACATGATTGAGAGGATTTATCCCGCAGATGAAAACCGTCGCATTTGCGTATCATAATATAGGAATTGTTGGCCTCGAGGCCTTAGTGCAGGGAAAATTCGATCTTCAGGCGATTTTTTCCCATCTCGATGATCCGGGAGAGAACATTTGGTTTGGATCGGTGGTCGAATGGGCAAAGAAAAATCAGATCCCCGTGTTCTGTCCTCAGAATGTCAACACACCTGAATGGATTGAGAGGATCCGTAAAACCTCGCCCGAAGTTATTTTTTCATTCTATTATAGAAAACTTTTGAGTAAAGACATCTTCATGATTCCATACGCAGGCTCTTTTAATCTCCACGGATCTTTGCTCCCAGCCTATCGGGGACGGTCTCCGATAAACTGGGTCCTTGTGAATGGGGAACAGCGTACGGGTGTTACCCTACATCATATCGTCGAAGCGCCTGATGCAGGAGATATGGTTGGGCAAAAAGAGATGCTCATTGAATTTGAAGATACTGCCTACACTCTTTATCAAAAGCTTTGTGTGAAGGAAAGGGAACTCCTTGGAGAGGTGCTTCCGCTTATCAAAAAAGGAATAGCCCCCCGCATGGCACAGGACTTAAAGCATGGAAGCTATTATGGGGGGCGGAGGCCTGAGGACGGAAAGATAGACTGGAGCTGGCCGGTCTTGCAAATTTACAATTTGGTGAGGGCTGTCACAGACCCCTATCCCGGGGCCTTCACCTATCTGCTTGAAGGTGAAAAGTTGTTCATCTGGTGGACTCTTCCTGAAAAGGACAGCGTCTCGAGATGCCCTGTGGGTACCTTAGAGTTTGAAAAGGACCATGTGTATGTCAGGGCATCGGACGGAAGGCTGAGACTGTTGGATATTGAGGTGGGGAAGGAGAGAATGAAGGGCCACAAGATTTATGAATTTTTTAAAAAACAAGAAGGGGTTGTCTTAAAATGAAAATCTTGATACTGGGCGTCAATGGTTTTATCGGACATCATTTAACCCACCAAATACTTGATACAACGCATTGGAGTGTTTACGGTATGGATCTCGCCTTCGACAGGCTGGACCGAGTCCTCAACCACTCTCGTTTCCACTTCTTAGAGGGAGATATCTCGATCAACCGGGAATGGATTGAGTATCACGTCAAAAAATGTGACGTCGTCATCCCATTGGTGGCCATCGCCACTCCGAAGCTCTATCTGACCAATCCACTGGGAGTCTTCCACCTGGATTTCGAAATGAATCTCAATATTGTGAAACAATGCGTGAGGTATGACAAAAGGATTGTCTTTCCTTCCACCTCAGAAGTTTATGGCGCCTCCTCCGATCCTGAATTCAAAGAGGATGAAACTTTTCTCGTCCTCGGCCCCATCCATAAAGAGCGGTGGATCTATGCGTGCTGCAAGCAACTTCTCGATCGGGTGATTTATGCCTACGGCACTCGGGGGCAACTGGAGTTTACGTTGTTTAGGCCCTTCAACTGGATCGGTCCGAGATTAGATTCTCTGGATGCTGCAAAGGAGGGAAGCTCCAGGGTGGTGACACAGTTCATCGCAGAACTGCTGATGAAGAAGCCCCTCTCGCTGGTGGACGGTGGCAATCAAAAACGATGTTTTACCCATGTGGATGACGGAATCAATGCATTGATGAAAATCCTAGAAAACAAGGATGGCTGTTGCAACAACCAAATCATCAATATTGGCAACCCCGATAATGAATGTTCCATCAGAGAACTTGCTTATCTTCTGAAACGAATCTTTATGGCCCATCCGAAGCATAGAGACGACAAGGTTTTTTCCGAAATCGTTGAAACGTCTTCGGACTCGTATTATGGGAAAGGCTACCAGGACATTACCACCCGAAAACCCAACATCGAAAAAGCCAAAAAGCTTCTGGGATGGACACCCAAGATCGGGCTTGAGGAATCCCTCAAAAATGCGCTGGATGCTTTCCTGGAAGAAAATGAAGGCCTTGTCAGCATCAATGAATAGACAAAACATTTTGGGCCTTAAAATTGACGTCGACACGTATGTCGGCATGAAGCAAGGTGTTCCCCGTCTTCTATCCATTTTAGCTCACTTTGGTATTCCAGCAACGTTTTATCTAAGCATGGGACCGGATGCCTCAGGGAGGGCCCTCCTTCAATTGGTAAAAAACCCGCGATTTATTAAAAAAATGTTAAGAACGAATGCAGGGCGCCTTTATGGGATCAAGACTGCCTTATATGGCAGTCTGCTTCCCTCACCCATGATTGCACTTTCTTTCCCGGAACTTGTTGAGCAAATTATCTCAGCAGGACATGAAGTGGAGTTTCATGCTTGGGATCACAGGCGTTGGCAAGATGAACTTTATACACGGTCCTCTGAATGGATTATGGATTGGTTTGAGAAGGGGATGATGGCCTATCGGAGATTGGTTAAGAAGGAACCCTCCTCTTTTGGAGCGCCTGCTTGGCTCATCGACGACAGGGTGTTAGAAATTGCAGGAAAATACCCCTTTCATTACTTGAGTTGTACACGGGCAAGGGGACCTTTTATTCATGAAATATCAGGTCTCATGGAGATCCCTTCGGATCTCCCCTGTTTCGAAGAAATCGGTGTCCCTGAAGGTGTCTCAAGGATTCTTCAAATTCTGAAGGATGGGGGAATGCACATCCTCCCCGTCCATGCCGAGGTAGAAGGGGGGATATGGGACAAGTATTTCATCGAATTATGTGAGAAGGTCCAGAGCATGGATTTCCAAATACTCCCGCTTTCAAGAATCAGGGCGCTTCTGGATCCCGAAGTATTACCCGTGCGAAAATACCGTATGGAGCTATTACCCGGGCGATCCAGTCCATGCGCGGTTTAGATCGATACTTCATTAAATAGTTTCTCTTGGCTCAGATGAGCTACACATTATTGTCAACGATCTTAAAAAAGGAGAAATAAATGAAACCCGTTTGGTTGCTCTTGATATCAGTGGGTTCGGCCACGTTAGGTCAAATATTCTTTAAAAAGGGTGTTTTTATGACAGGAGAGATAACTCTGAAGGGGTCCGTGATAGGCGAATTAATTAAACTGGTCTTTAATCCTCTCGTTTTTTTGGGATTAGTTCTTTATATCCTCAGCACAATCGTTTGGCTCATCGCCCTCTCTAAGACGACTTTAAGTTTTGTTTACCCCTTTGCGGCTCTGATATTTATCTTGGTGATGCTCTCGGCCCGAATTGTCTTCCTTGAACCTATTCCAACCTTACGCTATTTCGGGATTCTGTTGATCTGTCTTGGATTCTTGTTGTCTTCCCTCGCTTAGGATCTTTCGGATATTTCGAGGTGATTTGATTCTTGAAGTGTCGATGGACAAACAACCATTCTTTTCCTAAAGCAAGGTGTCAAACTATTGATTGAATGTTTACCCCGTAGAAAGCCCCACCATTTATGGTGGGGATGAAGAAAAAAATGTTCATTCCTTATTGAAGGTGGGGTTCAAAGCCCCGCCCTTTCTAACGGGGTTTAGCACGGAAGATCAGATTGGAATCAAATTCTTTTCAAACCTATCGTAACGAAGAACACCCCATCCAGCGGCCGTTTTTAAAACAAGGTGGGAAGAAACCCTCTCGAGCATGGTTAACCCTTCTCATTTTCACCCTGGCCTTACAAATACTCGTTATTTGGAATGGTAAACTTTCAGACCCTGATTCACCAAGGGTAGCGGGGATTGCCCGAGAGATGGCAGTGACCTCAAACTATTTGATTCCCCGACTGAATGGGGAGAACTTCCTCGAATACCCTTCATTAGGATATTGGCCCATTGCTCTCACCCTTTCGATGAGTAAAAAGCCATCGGACCTTCTCGCCTTTCTACCCATCGTATTCCTGGGAGCGGGAACAGTTCTCATCACGTTTCTCATTGGAAAAACACTGGCCGGAGAGCGAATCGGGCTGATGGGGGGATTCATCCTGTCGACCATGCTGGGATTTGTCACCCTTCACCGGCATTGCAGGGTAGATCCAGCACTTCTCTTCTTCGTAACGCTTAGCCTGTACGGTTTTGTAGCCGGTTACCGTGCGTCAAGGAAGAGCTTCCTCTTTTCCTCGGTCTTCTACCTGGCGATGGCTGGTGCTTTTCTCTCTAAGGGACTCATTGGGGTGGCCATTCCTATTGGCACCGCTGTGGTATTCCTGATCACCAAAAGAGATCTAACGACGATCCGGAAACTCCTTCTGGGCTGGGGAACTCTTCTTTTCCTGTTACCGATCCTCCTCTGGATCGGCAGCGTTTGGTTGCTCGAAGGGCCGGGCATTTTTCAGGAGATGATTCGACAAAGTCTCTGGCGCTTTTTTTCTCCTTCGGCTGACCATACAAGGCCCTTCTACTCCTATTTCATTCCCACCTTCCTGTATCTCATGCCATGGACTTTTCTCCCACTCGTTTTATTATGGTACCGATGGGGTCCAACCCAATCGAGAGAGCCAGTAGCCCACGGTTCTCTTCTCTGGTTTGCCGTTGTTTGGTTCCTGATGGTCTTTATCGGGCTCTCCCTCGCCTCCGCAAAACGGCTTCTCTACCTCGGACCGCTCTATCCTCCCTTTGCACTCCTGTCAGCCCTTGGATGGGACTACCTTCGAGAGAAGTTCCCAAGAGTGAAAAGTTTAGAGTTCTATGGCTTGACTGTCATCTTTTTGGTTTACATTGGAACTTACCTATTTTTCATTACCCCCTCAGAAAGGGAGCAGAGCTTTCAACCTGTATTCGAGGTAGTTTCAAGTCAACAGACCAATGGTCCAGTCTATCTGGTCAACCCTTCCGAGGTACTCCGAGGTGCATCATTCTTCTACCTTGGGAAAAGGGTACCTGTCTTGGATGCCCAGGATTTGTTGTTGGGACGAGTTGGAGATCAGCCGGGAACAACCTTTGTGATTTATGCCTATTGCGACAATAACCCACTCCTCTCCCATCTCCGGTCGAAGGGATATCGCCCTCTGTTCCAAAAGAAATTTGGGAAGACAAAAGTTTGTGTCTACTCGAATGCCACAGAGACTGCAGCCATTCATGAGACATCCGGCACAAGACCCTTGAACTGGATCAGCAAAATTCGAAAGTCAACTGAAACACGAGGCCGAAGTTGAGGTAAATGGCTTACAACGAAGTTCTTAAAAAGTGCAATTGACTTTGTTTTCCAATTTTTGTTGAACTCCAACTGACGATGACATTGAATGTCCATTAAAAGAGAGGTAAGGAGTGGACTGTATCATTCCTGTTGGGGAAAGGACATCGAAATGACCGATAAGATGAAGGGGACCGTTTTAGTGCTCCTATCAACCTTTCTATTATTGGCCTCGTTCGCCTTCGCTGGGGACGAGGATAAAGTCCTCGGGTTATGGGACACCCCGGAAAAGGACTGCAAAATTGAAATTTTCAAGTGTGGTGATAAATACTGTGGGAGGATCGCTTGGTTGAAAGACCCTCTCTATCCGGCTGACGATGATGGGGGGATGGCTGGTAAACCCATCGTTGACCGCGAAAATCCAAATCCGGATCTGCGGACTCGTCCACTGATGGGACTACAACTTATGGAAGGTTTTATTTATATCGGTAAGAACGTCTGGGAAAAAGGAACCATCTACAATCCTGACAGTGGTAAGACCTATAAATGCAAAATGAATCTGTCTGCTCCCAATCGTCTGGAGGTGAGAGGATTTATCGGCATCCCTTTATTGGGTGCGAATTCTATTTGGACCCGATAAGCTGAGAGGTTTGTCGCCCCCGGGATTATTTTGGCCACCCAAAAGACAGAACCGGTGTAAAGCAGGAACTCGCCTCAGTTCCCTTTCTATCTCAAGGAATACGGACTCTCAACCCGAAATCGTCGACAATTAGAAAATAAAGAGTTGGGGCATCCTGTATATGTAGTAAACGAGTACAGAAGTTTGCTCAAATGCCATTTTTAATATACACTCATAATAATTAACAGCCATGGTAAACAATATTGAATCTTCGGGTACACGTATTCTGCTTATCCGCCATGGGGAAACCCACTGGAATCGCATTCGCCGATTCCAAGGCAGGAGTGATTTGCCGCTAAACCAGAAGGGCAAAGATCAGGCGTATGCTCTGGGTTTAGCATTGAAAGACGAACCCCTCACAGCGATATATTCCAGTCCTCTGCTCCGGGCCCTAGAAACAGCTCACCTTATCAAGGACTTTCACCCTTCGGTCCCCCTTATTGAGGAAGAGGGTTTGGTTGAGATGGACCTTGGTGAGTTTGAAGGAATGGAAGCCCAGCGGTGGGCTATAGAGTACCCGGATTTTCTTAAGACCTGGATGGAGACCCCGGCTTCTGTTACAATGCCGGGCGGGGAAAGCCTCCAAGAAGTCCAGACGAGAGCCATCAATGCCCTGGAGCGTATCACAAAACTTTATTCAACTGAGAACACATTGCTGCTCTGTGGTCACAATTTTGTAAACCTCACCATCTTGTGCTATGCGTTGAAGATTCCCCTCGATCGATTTCGAGAGGTGCGGCAGGAGACCGCAGCTCTCAATGTCCTTTACATGCAGGGGCAACGGTTGTGGGCCAAAGTGGTGAATGAGCATTCCCATCTCAAAAGGGGAAATGGAAGCGAAGCTAAGTAGAATTTTAGAAAGTTGAAGTTGTGATAACAATTTTGTTATGACGAGGCAAAAACTTCTTCCTCCTGAAAGCGTTAATTCAGCAATCCACAACTCAATTGAAGATTTCGAGTGATAGTCGTCAAAAAGATAATTCTCACACACACCCCTATTTTTGGTGTTGACAAGTCAACTATTTTTGATAAAGTTGTTTCAACAATTCGGATGGAATTTTCTCTTTCCAGAGGAAGTTTCTTGATGCCACCTAAAAAGAAAGGAGGAAATGTATGAAAGTCAACAGGAGAGAGTTTCTGAAAACCGGAGTTGCCACTCTGGGCGCAGCCTCGTTGGGCATGATGGCTGCGGGAGTGGCGGGGAAGAAGGATGTTGCTGAAGCCGCGGATGCACCGGACTACAAAATCTATGCGCTAAAGTATGCCGGGCCCTTTACAGGCTCCGTGGCCATGGTTTTTTTCAATAAGGAGTGGGACAAAACGATTTCGCGGAATTATTACATCTGGGCAGTCCAGGGGGGCGGACGGACGATCGTCTTTGATTCGGGGGTACGTCCAGCTTTAGCCGCCGAGAGAAAACTTGGGGGATATGTCCCTCCTGATCAAGCCCTCGCTCGTATCGGGATTGACGCGAAGAAGGTGGAGCACCTCGTCATCTCCCACATCCACTTTGATCATGGTGGAGGAATCGAGTTATTTCCTAATGCAAAAATCTATGTTCAGAGAAAGGAATACGACTTCTGGGTTTATGATCCAATTTCCAGAAGGCTTCCTTATGCCAGCGTTGCTGACCCTGTAGCCAACAAGCAGTTCGGGGATCTGAGGGGATCGGATCGGCTTGCATTCATTGATGGAGACCAGAAGATTTTTCCTGGAATTGAGTTACTACTGACGCCTGGGCATACACCCGCATTACAGTCGATGGCGGTGAACACGGCAAAAGGGCTAGCAATCTTGACTTCTGACTGTGCTCATATTCACAGAAGTTTTGTGGAGGATAATCCAAGCTGCCTGATCACGGACCTGCCTGCTTGGTTGAATACCTATACAAGACTCCGCGATAAGGTCAAAGGCAATCTCACCATGCTCTTCCCAGGTCACGACAAGGATATGCTCGAGAAATATCCGAAGGTAGCAGAAGATGTAACCCAGTTGATTTAGCCTTATCTTTTCATTATTTCCAAAACCACTGAAAATCCGTAAAGACCCATTGGGTTTGATACCCCAATGGGTCTTTTTCCCCTTCTATGCACAAAGCTTTAAACTATATTGAGAGTTATACGTAGGCTCATTAAACATTTGCCTTGGGGTTGAGGCAGAAAAGGTTTTGCATTTTTGTCATGCCTATTTCAATCGGTAATCATTAACTCCCAGATCATCCTCCTACTGAAGATAAGTGTTATGTGCAATTCCTTTACCCAAACCTTTTATCATTCGGGTCAAAGATAAGAAAGTTCCACTCGCACCCGGGATGGCTGTGACAGCCTTTAACTCTTTTCGGTCAACGTCTCCAAAATTCCCATGAGGTAGCCGATGCTTCGACTGGCAACCGTTTGAGGGTCAGGACTGAAATCGAAAACCTCTACAGAAATATAACCTTTATAACTATTCTTGATTAGCATTTTCAAAATTGGCACGAAATCCATATCTCCAAAACCTGGACCCTTTCCATTGGCATCGTTGACATGGACATGACGGAGATATCCAGACTCCAAGGCCCGGAGAAGAGCTTCAGGGACCGACTTCTCCTGGGCCGATGCACTTCGACAGTCGAAGACCATTTTGAAATTGGGGTGTCTCACCTCCCTCACCAGTTGGGTGGCTTCTGTCACAGTATTGATGAAGTTGGTCCATAGGTGGGAAAGAGGTTCGACACAGTAGAGCACATTTCTTTCACGGGCTGTCTTAAGACATACCTTGAAGGTTTCCTTGGCAAAATCCCATGACTCTTGAAAATCCCATCCTTCCTGAACGGTCCTCTGGTGAGGAGACCCGTGAACCAGGATCCTTCCTCCGATGTCAGCACAGAAGTGGATGAGGGCCTCGATATACTCCTGGGTCTGTATACGAATGATCTCATCAGGATGGTTGATATAGAGCCCTTCTGGTTTTACCAGCAGCCAATGGAGGCCAACAATCTCGATCCCGTTCTCCTCTGCAGCTCGCCGGATGGCCTTTCGTCTCTTCGGTGAAATTTCGGTGACGGAGTCTGCCAGGGTGTAGGGAGCAATCTCCACTCCATCATAGCCCAATTGAGCCGTATACTGAAAGACTTTTTCGATGGGCCATCCCTGGAAAAGTTCATTGCAAATCGAAATCTTTATCGAATTCTTTTTTTTCATTTTCTCTTTTCCCTCTTTTCTGCCTTTTTTTTCTTGGGCGGTTGTTTCTTTTTAACAAGCCCCTGGAGAATGGAGGCCATTTCTCTGCCGAAGTGATCGTAAGCAGATTTAAATTCGAAAAGGGTCTTTTGAACTGGTCCGAATTTAGCCCAATCTTCAGGCAAAAGGCCTCTTAAACCAAAATCTCCAGAAATCCCAACTTCTCGGAAAATATTTTTCAATTCTGGATTGATCTCATAAGCCTTTCGAAAATCTTCCATCTGATTCAGCGGAATAAGAACATCAGGAGGAAAGGGGGTAGAAATGGATTCTTCATAATCTTTTAGAGCGAATTGGGGTTCTTCAGCCATTCTTCTCACATTTTCCTGATGGTCTGGAAATTCAGTATGGACGAGGTTTCGAGAAGAGAGCGTCCAATAGGTATCCAAAGGCTTCCGTTTGGAGGCGGGGAGGTAGTGGATGCGATCCATGATGAGTTGGGCTTGGTCGCGGGTGAGACCATTTTTTTTCATCAGGTAATCTATCCATTTTCCACGATTCTTCTCGGAAAAGAAAATTTCCCACATCCTTCTTGCCACAAGGGTTCCTGATTTTCCAATGGCCTCCTCCAAATTCTGAAGGGTTTCTTTTGAAGCGACTTCCTTTAAAACCTCATCGATGGGTTCATTGATGGTTTTTTGTCCATGAGTATATCGCGTAGCAGCTGCGACTTTGTCCTCATAGGTTTTTACCTGAGATACCTTCTCCTTTGTTCCGTTCGATTCGGAGAGACGTGTGATTTTTTCTATCGCCTTTTCTTCGCCTATCTTTTTTCTCAAATCCTGAAATAGTTCCACCACCTTCACTTCCCTCAAATGACTTTCCAGGCGTCCACCCATGTTGGTCATATAAATCTGGGTAGGCCGGATTCCTTTCTTGACCGATCCTGTTATCCCCTCCATCTCTTCAAGGAGGAGGGTGGCTTCCTGGCTAACGCTATAATCAAGAGTGATGTTCGACCCAAACCCGTAGGGAATGATCGTTCTGGTAATGGTTCTTGCTACAGGGGAGGTGGCAGCAACCTTGATCACCATATTGGGTCTTCCTCTCTCCCCATTGGTCCGGTAACCTGCCAATAGATATCGATCGTAGAGAGTGAGGTTTTCTGTAGCAAGTGAGAATGCCAAAAAAACCTCCTGGATGCTTTCTTCAAATAGGTGAGCGATGTTTGGATTGAGTTGGAAACTGACGACCCCACCCCCAGAGGTTTCCCTTAAATTGAAGAAGATAGGTCGAAAGACATAAAGGTTGTCCCAGAGGGCCAGAAGCGTTGCAAAGAGCGTGATTTCTTCTGCATCGCGAGAGGGATTAACAGACCACTTTTTAAAGTCCGGATGATGTTTTACCTCCTCTTTAAACGTCTCGGTAAGGCTTGGCTCATCCTGATATGCCCTTGCTGCCAGGACAGGGTTGGTTGACACCTGTTCAAAACCCAGGTGCCTGAGCCACCTCAAACCAAGCGCATAATCATTACCAAATTTGCATTTTCCCTCCTTCACCATATGGTAGTAGATATTCCCTTTAATTTCTGTCTCAGCTTTTTTCAAAAAGGAGAGAAGGAAATTATTTTCAAAGTTCAATTCGCCTTCGATGGATAAGGCTGTTTGGGCCACCATGCTATTGCCTTTTTGGACCCTTTTCATCCCGGCAAGCCATTTTTGTAAGACCGCCTGTGCGATTGAAAATTCGCCCTCTCTTCGTTCAAGATTTTCCCATTCTTCCAGGACAGAGAGGATATGTTTTAGACTTTCTGCCTTTTCTTCCTCTTGAAGCCATTGGCTCTCAAGACCATAAAAATTAAGGGCCATCTCCAGTAAGGTTTCATAGGCATATTGCCTGAGATGAACTTTTTTCTTGAATAGACCTCCCGTCTCATCGGGGATGGGTTTGGAAGAAGCAAACAGGATATTGAGTTGTTTGATCAAGCCAGAGACTGTTTTGGACAGCCTCCCATTTATTTCGGGAAAGAGGAGGTGGTCTGCAGCCAGGTGGGTCTGTCCCCACTGAGTCAGTCGGAAAATATGAATGATATGGTCGTTAGAAACTGGCGGCCTTACCTCGGGTGAAAGTCTCTCGGGAAAACTCGAGTTAACGATTTGATCAATGGTCTCTTGAGTCATGATCGACATTTTTGTTCTCTCTTTTTAACTCCAAGAGAGCTTAAATGGTTTTCAATATGTTTCTCAATAAGGGACCAATACTCTTCTTCATATTGCGTCAGGGTGTGATAGAGCTGGTCTCTAAAAAGGTTTTTTCCATTCCTGTCCTTTGCATTGAGTAGATATCCGTATGTGATGTGGAGGAGTTGCCTGGAATCCTCTTGATCGAGGAGGCTGAAGAGCTCCTGATCGTTAAGTTCTTGAAGATTCGGAATTCGGGTGAGATCGGTTGTCACATGATAAAGTCTGGATGCTTCCTTGAATTTGGATAAGGCGTAACGATGTATCTCTCTGTAGAGGGAAGGATTCCTGAGAGCGATGAGGCGTATGGCCTCCAACCAACTCGTCCCGGATGTTTTTAAATGGAGATGGCCTTCTGATAATCCTCCCATGTCAGAAAAGAGAGAGAATTTATCACTACCGGAATGGATCGATATTTTATAGTTCCCATAATCTTGGGCGATGAGAACATGTTGATAGAATTGTCTGCGAAAGGCTTCTTTATCACCGCAGTAATCGATGCCCTTCTGAAATTCTCCGACGAATCGGGGTGCTAGGGATTGAATGTGAACTCCTCGATGGCTCAATTCGAGGGCAAAGAAGAAGTGGTTTTCCGGAGAAGTTGGGAACGGTGTCTCATCCATGGATATCTCAAAATCGATGAGAGGTTGATTTCCAGTTTTGGAACAAATCAATTGATAAACCTCTTCGGTGAAATCGAGGGCCTTATAAAAGAAGAGGGTATTTCGTTTGACTCCTTCCTCATCGAAGCGAATAGAAAACTTTCCAGCAGGGCCTTTAAATACAAATTCTTTATCCAAAAATAAATGAAAAATGACCTTCGTATCCTCTTCATCAATCTCTTCCTTAAACTTTTGGTCGATCAACTCTTTTTGTTCTTGAAAGGCTTCAGAATTTAATTGATCCGATAGATCGAGTGTGACCATGGAGACACCGGTCTCCAGAGCACTTTTGACCTCCTGAAGCGATTTCAGATGATCCGCATCTGCCCCATAGCCTTTCTGGTAATTCTCCTGGAAGACTGCCCAGGCAACATCCCGAATCACTTTAAAATAATTTCTTCCGGTTTGAACATTTTCCCTGATGGATTGCTGAGCCAGAACCGGATAAGCCTGAAATCTTTTGATGGCTCGAATATGTCCGGGTGTGGCCACGCCCAGACGATCTCCAGTGCCGATGGTCATCGGATATTCCCGGAGGGAGACTGGTTTTGTGTAAGGGAAGAGGGCCATCAGGCACTCCGTATTTTCAGGAGAGAGATCGCAGACCTTGAGCGATGATGTTTGGTGAAGGCAATTTCCAAGGAAAGCGTCTTTGAGGACATGACTTCTCTCCCCCATGACAACAAATTTTTTGCCCTCTAAAGTTCTAATCAATCCGTACCATAATCCATTTTTAGAACAGAAAGACTTTGGGTAAATTTTCAGAAGGTTAATAGGAAAGGTTTTGAGGGATTGAAGTATTTCACTTGAGGAAGAGGGCTGATCTGAGCTAATCAATGTCATATCCTTTTTCTTTAAGCATCGTGGCTAAAAGAGCTTTCTGTTCTTTGGTCAAGGAATAGGGAGCACAGAGGGTTTTAAATCTCTCTCGAGAGAGGATCTTTTTCGTTCTCGTCCCTTCCAATTCTTTAAAAAATTCTTCAAAAGATTTGAGGTGAGCAAACTCAGGATGATCCCTCATCATCAACGCTTCTCCCCTTCCAGCCAGTCCCCATAAATAGAGGAGTTCGGAGACAGGAGAGGCGACCACAGGGTGGCACCCCCCTGGAATAGCAAAGAGACTCTTATCTCCAATGAGAAAAGCCTTCATCAGCTTTTTACCATCCATGAGTAACTGGACACCATAGGGTCCGATTTGATCTTTGGTTCCTTTTTTCCAATTGAAACGGTGGTAATAGATTTCTTCATGACCTGATTCTCCAGATGAGGGTTGATCTTTATCGTGGAGATGGAGAGGTGTCCCTGACCAGAAACCTGGAGGGCTGCAAGTTTCTCCCACCACCAGATTCGAACTGGCATCCTTCGGGCTGATCAGGGGAGTGACATCCCTGCGCCAGACCCAATCTCCCCTTGTGATCGGCTTCACTTCGCGATTCGATAGATAAAAGGGAGGTTTTTCTTTAAGGGCAGGGGCTTCAAAAAAAACAATCTCTCCACTGCCCCGAATCCTCAATCTGGAATTGCATGGGATGTAAAGGGCAGAGGCATTCGATTTTCTAACCCCGAGTGAAAAAGGTCCGCCGATTCTCTCCCCGGAAAATTGTTTTCCATTCACCTCAGCCTCGAACTCCCCTTCCTGAGGGACGAGAACAATCTCCTTGTCCTTTGTTTCCTTAATAATGAAACGGGAACCCAATTGATAAATTCCAAAGCCCAGGAGTTCAAGAGGTACTTCCTTTCTAAGGGGATCTAAAATCAGTCCGCTCTTTTTACCATCGTATCGGATGTGGGGATTGACTTCATTTCGTTCAATCCTCATCGCATATTTTTTCAGGGTACTTTCCATGAATGAAACCTCCTCATCCTTGATTGGAATAGACTATCCTATGCTTTTATGATCAGATTATATTACTGAAGTCTTTTCGCTGTCAATTTTCGATTATCTTGACTTTTCTCTTTTTCATAATAATAATCGAACAAAATGGTCCATCATTGGTTTAAGTAAAATTTTTACCGATAGGCAGGGTTTTCTAACCCTGCGTCAAAAATACATAATATGCCAAAATTAAAACACATATATATCAAAGATTATCCTTATGTGGTTACAACCGTTACGCTTAATAGAGAACCAATATTTAAGGAATCTAAAGCAGGTGATATTTTGCTGGAAGCTATCTTGTTTGGGAGAAGACGGCAATGGTATTATCTTTTGTCCTTTGTTATAATGCCTGACCATATGCATTTGATTATAATTCCCAGGGATAAAAATATTTCGGAATGTTTAAAATCAATTAAAGGATTTTCAGCGAGACGGATAAATTCCGTATTTGATAGGAAGGGTTCGGTCTGGCAAAATGGTTTTTATGATTACATGCTTGATAATGAAGAGAAGGTATTGAGCAGAATGAGATACATAGAGAATAATCCAGTGAGAAAGGGTATGGTTACACGTCCGGAAAGCTATCACTATAGTTCAATGGGGTACAGGGTAGAAACTGATTTTGATAAATTCTTTTAAAATGGCAGGATAAATCCCGCCAAGACGGGGTTAGAAAACCCCGTCTATCGAGTGTAAAATCTTACCATTTATTTAACTTGTAAGCTATATAGATTAAGAGAAGAAGATGATTAGAGAAGGAGTTGCCAGAGTATTAAAGGAACTTTTGAATGTTGAAGAGATACCCTTCAATGTTCCTCCCCAGCGAGAAATGGGGGATTTCTCCAGCGCCATCTGTTTGTCCATGGCAAAGCAGAGAAGGGAATCTCCAATGAAAATAGCTCAGGAGATGGCTGAGCGATTAAAATCTAAACCCCCAACTTATATTAAAGAGATAGGTGTTTCTCCTCCTGGGTACCTTAATTTCAAAGTGGATTGGCCAGGTTTGGCTCAGGACCTCATTCCACGAATCCTTCAAGAAGGTGAGTTTTTCGGAAAACCTGTTTCGCCACTGGGAAATAAGGTTTTTATCGAACACACAAGCGTGAATCCCAACAAAGCGATGCATATTGGTCACCTCAGGAATTCGGTTTTAGGAGACACGGTAGCCAGGGTCCTCAATTGGAGTGGTTTTTCAACAGAGGTTTGTAATTATATTGATGATACAGGTCTTCAGGTGGTGGATGTGGTGACGGCTCTGCTTTATCTGGATTCTCCTCTCTATATGGAAAAGTCTGATTTTAAAGCCATCTGGGCGAAGGTCCCAGGAGATCAACCCCTTGATTATTTCTGCTGGGATCTCTATGCCCGTTTCCAAATAGAACTTAAGAAGAGTCCATCCCTTCTCGAGAGAAGAGAGGAGGTTCTCCATAAGATCGAAGGAGGAATCCATCCTGTTTCCAATTTTGCTAAAGAATTAGCAACAAAGATTGTTCGATCTCATCTGGAAACAGTGGCTCAACTTTCTATCTTCTACGACCTTCTCAACTGGGAGTCAGATATCATTGCTCGGGGATTCTGGGAAGCTACTTTCGGGCTATTGAAGGAGAAGAATGCCCTTCGATTTGAAACAGAGGGTCCGAATGAAGGATGTTGGGTGGTTCCTCTCGGCGGAGTTGTTGAGACAGCTGAAGGGATGAAGAGTTTGGATAAGATCCTCGTTCGATCCAACGGAAGTGTGACCTATACAGGGAAAGATGTTGCCTACCAGCTCTGGAAGTTCGGTCTTCTCAAAAAAGATTTTTTATACAAACGCTGGGGCCCCCAGGTCAATGGAGAAATGCTCTGGACAACAGCCAGAGAGGGTGAACCAGGAGGAAAGCTTCCTAAAAATTTTGGCCATGCTGGAATGGTCATCAATGTGATTGATACCCGGCAGAGTTATCCTCAGC
>Ga0315279_10001210_pt1 | contig 43966 bp, 34 predicted proteins | sample YL17G06_20_MG_FD_203694 | JGI IMG/M metagenome (GOLD analysis project Ga0315279, IMG submission 203694) | Sediment microbial communities from Yellowstone Lake, YNP, Wyoming, USA - YL17G06_20 | ecosystem: Environmental > Aquatic > Freshwater > Lake > Sediment | place: USA: Wyoming | collected...
GGCGATTGAGCAAAGACTATGAGTCGCTGCCTGTCAGTAGTGAAGCCATGATTGAATTGGCGATGATTAACTTGATGATCCATCGACTCAAACCTGGTTGATCGGGCTTTTAATACACTTTCTTAGTTTGCGTTTCGATAAGCAGGCTCCAAACGTGAAAATGCCAAGGTCTCTGAGCATCAATACCGATAGTAGGTCGGGGACCGGTGGAACCAAGCTCTAAGTGTCACTTTCGGCCAAAGCATGGTATCGCTATTGACAATATCATAGCAGCAATTATGGGTAGCCATTTCGTTAAGTGCTATTACGATTGAACAGGAAGGTCAGGCCAGTTATTCGCTCAGGGCGTGTGCGGCTTCTTATATACGTAGACGACTCGGGAGAACGAGTCTGCCTCCTGGGTATTGACGTCTCCAGCTATTCCGAGCGTATTAATGCAGTAATTTAAAACTTCTTTTGCAGCCTGAGGTGAAGGCGTCTCCCAATAGTTCCAGCAACGGCTGTTGACTCGGTAAATGTTTATGATAATGTTTTGAATTTCTTGACAAAGTCCAGCATGCCAATGGCTGTAGTTTCCACCTCTCTCTTCTATATAAGTTAGCATGTTGTCTATGATTTCCTGTGTGCTGGCTGAAATCTTGTTATCCATTTTAATTTTCTCCGCTGCCAGCAGGTGGCGTTCTATCGTTAGCCACCAACCACCGTTCAAGGGGAAAAAGCTGTCTCCGGCGCAGAACTTTTAGCCCCAGAAACCGCGCGATAGAAGCTGAACGGCTTACTGACCGCCTTCGAAAACTCACAGGCGATGTCCACACAACGGCGAGGAGAAGGCGACCCCAACCGCTCCATTGTGGATTATCTTTTTCAAAAGAATGAGCAAAAATTTGTGACTAACCTACTGCGACAAGCTTTGCTGAATTTACCGAAATGGCCAAGGAATCGCTCAGCGGTGACGACGCAGAGCAGTGGTAAATCCATTTCTCGCGGTTGCATAATGCTTGGAGGCAGTGTAACTGTTTTCATATAGTTCATTGACTTGGCTGGCTGGTTCGAGTATAGTCTGTTACAGTGTAGCTTGGCTGGCATGGAGGAAGAATGTTCACGATATCTGCCAAAGTCGGTTCCCGGGAAGTCTTCAATCTTCACGCGGAGTCTCAGCGGTAGATATATCTGTTTGTGGAGGACCAACTTATGAGTAACTGCATACTCGTGACATTGTGGATATCACTCGTTAGTATATGCTCCACAGCTATAGGACAGGTTTCTGCAAATGTGTACCGATCGGACGGTATCACACCGTTTGAACTAGCCGATCCCAACATCCCATTCGTGTATAGGGATATTATGGTAGGAACCAAGCTTAGGATTATTATCAGCTCGGCTGCCGCTGGTTACTGGGGTGGCGATCTGGCTATTACAGGAGAAGACTACAATTACGGAGTCTTGTCAGCCAGAGACTACAGCGAGACAACTAATGACTGGGCAGGCTCGCGTCTACCAGCCGCCGGCAATGGGGCGAGGGTTTGGGAATGGCAGGAGCCCGAGGCTCAGGGATTCAGCTTGGAAGGACACCGCAGCGCACTCGCTGGCGACTGGTTTGTTATCGATTACACCGCCACCAATGTCGGTGTTTGCAAGGTGGGGTTCTATGATCATGCCATAAGCTGGGTGGACCCCATTTACTATCTTACGTTTTTTCACGTCCCCAGCCGAGACTTCAACCGTGACACCAAAGTGGACTTTGTGGACTTTGCTATATTCGCATCATGTTGGCAGGGGGTAGTTTGCAACGAGCCAGACTGGTGCGAAGGGATTGACCTGGACAGAGATCGGTCGGTTACCCTCAATGATGTGACGCTATTTGCCGATTATTGGCTCGAAACGACCGAATAGTCACAGTCGCTCAGCTTTTTCGGCAGGTAATGCATTTCTTGTAAACTCCATTTCGTACCGCAACAAATACCCGCGTCTTCCTCAGAATCGTTTTGCCATTTGGCGCTACTGAAAGCTCTCGGTCTGAATTCTGCTGCAAGGTCCTCTCCCAAGAAATTCCTGAAAAACAATCCACATTCTCCAACTCTGAATCGCCCAAGTTACTGAAAGCAAGTAACAGAGACTTTGTGTGCAAGTGGCTCGATGGTTAAGTCACCACCTTGTTAACCCGATTTTGAAGCCAAGGAGGTAATTATGTTTAGAAGACAAGTTGTGATCATAAGCGCTTTGGTGCAATTTCTTGGTAGTGTTGCCTTTGCAGACAGGTCGTTGAATAGATCCGAGATTTTAGAGATATTTGAGAAACTGACAAGTCAGCCTCGAAAGACTTGGATACCTGCCGGCATAATTGAGGCCACACACCAAGAATACAGGGCAGCAAAGACCACCGACCTCGATGAGATCAACACTCAAATCAAGCAGAAGGTTCAAGGATACCGAGATAACCCCAACAAACGCGAGTTGACCGAAGAGCTGCAAAAGATGCGGCTGGATGCCATACCATTTAACGTTCGCTACAGGTTATCCAACGAATACACAATGAATTCCACAGAGGTGGCTAAGTCTGACGGCGACAGGTTTTACTGGGAAATAAATGTGGTCTCGCGCATGGATTCTGTAAAACTGCCGCAAGACCTGCAAGGCAATTTCACGACCGAACAGTTTAATCTGGACTGGAATGCCAAACGTATATTCACCTGGGACGACGAAAAGTATACGACTTATGCTTTGCCGGGCAATCATGTCATAGTTGACACAGAAGGTCATACCCCTCACGTCATTAACGGCGCTCTAACCACAGGCATAATTCCCTGGGGATACGGCTACTACACGTATGAGAATCTTTCCGCTGCCCAGGTCTCTGCCGTTGAGCGGGACGTCGATGCTCAGCCTCAGATACATTTAACGGTCACTCGGTCAGATGGTTCGCAAATGCTTCTAGTATTGGACTCGCAAAAGGACTACGCCGTAATATCTTGTTTGGCAAATAGGGAGGACAACTCGGTTATCCACAAGCAATACGACAATTACAAACTGATATTGGACAGGTGGGTCCCGACTACCATATACATAGAACAAAACGATGCCGGAACAGGCAGACTTTTAGCCTATGATCTCTGGCAGTTTACCAAGATTAGTACCGATGTCCCCAAGATGGATAACTTTACTGTTGAATATGAGCCAGACGCACTAATAGAGTATTTCTCATACCTCACCGATAGACCTCTAATGTATTGCTACTCGCAGATCGTTGATACGGATTTCCTCTTGGCTGAAAGGTTGGCAGTTGCTGCAAACCAGAGCATCCAGCCACAAAACTGCGCCACAGTGGCAGTGAAATATGTAGCCACTCGGTTGGGCAAAAGCATAACCGATCAGCAGCTTGCTCAGTTGATAAGCGAACCTGATAAAACGACCAGTCTTTATGCAATGAAGGGATTTTTACAAAGTTTGGGGCTTTATTGCCGAGCTGGAAAGACTGACATCCAAACTCTTAAGAGTCTGGACAAAAGCTGCCAAGTAATCTTGCATATCCCAGGAAAGAACCATTTCGTTGTGCTTGCTGGCATTGATAGTCAGAACGTGCGGTGCATAGATTTAACTGACCATAAGTTTTTCTACCGGACCGACCTTAATTTCTTCGACATGGACTGGACCGAAGGCACGGCTCTTTTGATTTCGGATCAACCTGTACAAATACAGGGTACGTTTATCGAAATTAACGATATGCAGCTTCACAACATGATAGGCGGTGCAGGTTATACATGCACGCGACTCCTCCAGGAATACGATGTAATATTCTGTGCTCAACCGGCTCCAGGAGCGTGCGATGGTTACTACGAGGAGTACTATGAACGGTGGGGCTGTAAAGCTGACGCGAGCGGCAGTTGTACTAACTCAGTTATGCTCAGGATGAGGGAATCGCCCTGTATAAACCACCCTTACGATCCCTATGGTTGCTATATAACGGGCGAATGGACATTTTATTATATGAGGGCATGTAATTAAGCAACTCATCTACAGGTAGACCGGCAGGGCAAATTCCTTAGTACCGGTTTTAGTGCTCGGTTATGGTTGACCTACAGAAGAAGTGATCATAAAATAAGCCATTATGAAATGGAGAGGGTTTACCGTTATCGAATTACTCGTAGTTATTAGTCTAATTGTTCTTCTTACGGCTATATTACTCCCTTCATTGCAAAATTCAAGACGGCAAGCCAAAGCGACTCTATGTGGGTCAAATGTCAGGCAGTTGATTTTTGGCTTGATGAATTATGAAACCGAAAATGAAACCTTCCCTTATGCTTTTGATAACACTTTAATGGAACCACCTCCGGGTGGTTATCCTGGGCGCTTTGAATACGATAGAACGGGATGGTGGTGGTTTAACCATATCGTTGATTATACAATAAAAGACCTTGGAAGGACTTCAGTCGTATGGTGTCCGTCCCGACAGATAGAAAATAACAAGCTTAAATATAATGTACTACCTGGAAATTATGGTGTGAATCAGTCAGTATGCAAAAGCTCATCTGGCAGGAAAAACCAGATGGAATTTATTGGAATGCCCTTACGCGGTAGTGACATATCAAATCCCAGCCAGACTCTGCTGTTGGTGGACAGCGGCTACAGCATGATCAACTGGTGGCACGCAGCGGATTCTCCTCCAGTTCCCCTTGGTAACAGCACAATTGAAGATACCACTTACATACCTGGTCTTTGGATAAACAAAGAAAGAGCGTTATGGCCCGGCCAGGAAGAGGACGCCATAAATGGGCGCCATCCGAACAAAACGGTCAACGTAGGATTTGCAGATGGTCATGTCAGCAGCAACAAAGCCGATGATTTATGCGTTGAGAAGACTAATGACGAGTACAAAAACCTGTGTCCCCTTTGGTTGCCAAAGTGAAAAGACTTAAAAGGAGGCCTCCTCCAAAACAGCTTGGATTTCACTTTCGTTTAAATAATCCGCGACTTTTACCCCCTTCAAAGTGTACTCGTCGTCTCCAGCTTGCTTTTGATAAAGTTCGGTTCTTTGGGGAAGATTCGTTTCTGGTTGTACAAAAACGCGCCACTTTCTAAATACCACATCGCCGCCGTATTTCTTTTCCGTCCATGTCAAATCGTATGTGTCACTTCCCACGACGGCTTTTATGCTATCTTTGGGTACGCGGCGCCACTGGGCACCATCAGGGATAAGGGATATATCAGCCACCGGAACCAGCGCCCAAAAACCCGCTATGGCCTCTCGCATTTTGGCTGCTGTTTCATCGGATAAGAAGGTTATCTCAATCGAAGGCTCACCAACCTGTTTTACCCTCTCTACCCTATTCCGAATGTCCCACAAACGCACCTCATTTCCGGTTCTGGTCATATAAATACGTAACTGCCGTGATACCCAGATCTCCTGCGTCGGCTCTTCTCTATCAGGCACAAAACTTGCGATATAAACATTCGCAACTCTTTCAAGGGCCTTGTAAATCTGGTCGATCGTGGCCGCTTCTGCGCTTGGCGTTTTCACGAATAGTGCAACTGCTACCAGTATAACTGCCGCTGCTGCAAGGCCAGCTTTAATCCACGATTTTAGATTCGGCGCTGAAACTTTCTGTTTTAAAGCATCCGCAAAACTGATGGTTGAAGCTGGCTGCTCAGGCCTTAATCTGTCTTCACGGCCTACAACTTCTACCCGGATTGGGAAGCCGCTGTAAGGACTATCTGATTCGCTGGCAGCCCGAGTTTTCGTGGATTCATCTGTGCGGTATATTGTTACCACATCAGATTCAGGCCGTTCAGCAATTGCGTACACGGTGTTGTGTAGTTGCTGCATTTTGGCTAAACATGTCGGACAGCCGCGTATATGAGAAGTAAGAGGTTGCCGAAACCTTGCATACTGATCGTTGGCAGGGTCAAGCCCGTATGGAATAGCATAATCAAAGGTATCAGCGGACGAAATCTGTGCGCATAGAATCTGCTCTTGAACCCTGCCGTCACGCAGCAGTTCTTTACAGAATCCATCACGATACTGATACAGACCCTTCCGACAGTTGGGACAGATGCAAAGGTGTTTCAATACTTCTTTGGTGGTTTCCTGAAAATGCATCAATACAACCGCAAATCTGGCAGCCTGGGCTTGGTAGCAGCTAACATTATCGTCGCCGGGCTTATCTGCAAATAGCTGGCTTAACCGGCACAACTGTTTGCTATTGAGGGCCAGCTTTCGGATTGTCTCTAAATCTTCAGAGCACTCCCGGCAATGATCCAGATGCGCTGTTACCGGCGTAGGAATTCTAATCTCCAAGGCTGGGTCCAACAAGGTGGGCAAAAAAGGCCTTGCCACCTTGCAGGTTACTGGCTTGTCAATGTAGCCAAAGTGAAGTTTCAACATGGTAGTAACGGCTGAACGTATCTGGCCTTGCTCTGAATCGGGGTGGCATTCCGGTTGGGACAGCGCATCTTCAAGTTGATTCAGTTGCTGCTGGCAGTGTTCACAGCCCGTAATGTGGTTAACTATAGATTCTGGAGTAGACTCGTGGCTTTCCGCGGATAGAAAATCATAGTAATAGAGTTCAGCCTGTCTGCATAGAGAGTCAGGGTTGGGAGCGATCATTGGACTTATCCTCTTCTACGGTTAATAACTGCCGGATTTTCTTTAACCCTTTGTAAAGGTACTTACTGACGGACCTGCTGTCCACTCCCATCGTCGCCGCTACTTCTTGGACGCTAAAGTCGTCTCTATACCGCAAAGTAATCGCTCGTGTTTCGCTGGGCTGCAATCGCCCTTCAATAAGTTCAAATGTTCGATTCATTTCCTCCGCCCTTGCCAAAGTCTTTTCTGGGTCGCCGTTACCTGTGATATATCTAAGATGCTCAGCATACCTGTGTATACGGGCTCGGTACTTTTCCACGCGCCGGGTAGCATCAACCATATCATTAGTTATTGCCCTGAACAGGTAGCTTTTGATGTTCTTAACGCCAAGTGGAGGAGGCTTGGCAACAAGTGAGAGAAAGAAATCCTGGAACAAATCGTCTGCCTCAGAACAATCCTTAACTCGCGAGCGGATAACTGCGTGGATGAAATCCCCATGCTCAGTGAAAACATAGGCTGCCGTCTTAACCCCCATTGGATAGTCATTGGAATTTGAGCTTAGCAAGGCCAAGTGATTCCGTCCTAAAACAACCTTTATTCACCGAGACAGAAGTAAAGTCAGCGCTCAATCATAATTAAGAACTCCCTGTTCCCTTCGGGTCTTATTATACCAGTATGAATAATCACTGCAATTAAACTTCTGGGCGGTCAGCCAGCAGGTCTACAAATGGCGCCTGGCACAGTTGCACCAGTTATCCAGTGGGTATTGAATCGTCTAAGTGTAGGCCAATTTTTGACCGGAAGTTACCTACAATCGTTCGTGGTTGCTTATACGTTATCGAACCAGGAGCGAACTCTGGAAGCCGGCAATTGGGCACGAATACGAGCCTACCAGAGAGGCCATAAAAAATGGCAAAACCAGCCAGGAAAACCTGCCTAATGATTTAGCGGAAATCGTAGCTGTCTGGCCGAGCCTGCCAGAGCATATCAAAGCTGCAATCAAAGCGTTAGCAACCTCACATCGAGAGACAAAACGGCTCAGAAGCGGATAGTAAAAGCGGCTCAAGCGTCATCGGCTGCTGCCTCCCTGGCTGGCTAACAAAGTCTGCCTTGAAAGTCTTTGCTCCGCTTGCCGCTCAATGCGCGACAACGCTTCTCGGACGGCCTTTTCTTGGAACCGTCTCCGGCCACCCACACTCAAAACGGGTATCTGGTAGTTTCTTGCCAAGTCGCGCAAATAACTCTTTGGCAAACCAAGTGTAGCCGCCAAACACTCCAGCGATAAGTATTGCATCTTCATATCGCTGAAACTACGCAAGGTTTGGGGTGTTGTAAATGAAATGGTCGGCGTGCTACTAAAATGATACCGCGTGATACGATAATGATACGACTCGGTTACTTTTTGGCGTTGTAGTATTTCTCGATTTCGGCTCTGCTTACAAGGTGTGGGCTATTACAAGGAGCTTCAGGTTTGCGATAAGAGTGTATGTCGCCATCCTTAATCTTTCGTTTTATTGTCGGCCTTGAAACTTCGTAATCCGTCAGGGCTACGAGTAAGGTTATGAGGTCGTCCGGTGTCGTCTTTTCACTATCACTGCTGGCCGGCGGTGGGGTTACAAAAGCGTTAAGCGTCTTTTTATTCTTTATGGTGGCATCTGTTTTCGGCTGAGTCGCTTTGTTAATTATCTTTTGAGCATCTATGCACCAATTTAGCATATCGACTGGATTGCTGGTCGTGGGTACTGGTGCCAGGTCAAGCAATAGATTTTGTCCCCGAATTCTAAGTGCATTTTGCTGAAACCATAGGACTGCATCTTTGTATTCGGGAGTATCATTTATATCTTTTGGACCCGGAAAGCCTACAGGATACTCTTGTTGTATCTCCTTCAGAATGTCCGTAAAGGCATTGTAAAGTTCTGTTGGTGTGTTGACTATGAGGTTCATTTGGCGCCTGCTTTCCGGACGGCCTGGGCAGTGGTGCAGGCGCCCCTGACCACCGCCGTCAGCCGTCCCAACTTATAAGTCCTACTCGATTCTAAGCCCTCTTAATGCGTTGTCAAGTTGCGAAAAAAGACAAGCCCAGGACAAGTTTTTTCTGATAAGAGGGGAAAAACCGCGTTTTTGAATGGGCGATGCGGGATTTGAACCCACGACCATCTGATTAAGAGTCAGATGCTCTACCGGCTGAGCTAATCGCCCGAACTGACACACAAAAAACAAATTGCCGACAGATCCCGGTGCTGCAACCTTTCGGCTGCAACTCACTCTACACTCGCTGAGCCGGCATTGCAAGAAAATTAGGGCCGCAGAACGATATTGTACACATACCACATGCGATTTGAAAAATTCGATTGAATTGTCCGTCCAAGACGGTAAAATACGGGCAAGTTGTTATTTCGTGGAGTTGAAATTATGAAAGAAGGAATACATCCAAAATACAACAAGGTAGTGGTTCACTGCGGCTGTGGCAACACGTTCGAGACCCGCAGTACCGCCAAAGAAATCCATGCCGAGATTTGCTCGATGTGCCATCCCTTCTATACGGGCAAGCAGAAGTATGTCGATACTGCCGGCCGAATAGAGCGATTCCAAAAGAAGTACGGCACAAGCTACATAAAAAAGAGCAAAAAAAAAGACGAGCAGCGATAGCTGGGTTTTTGGCGATAATAGCGTTTCCTGCGAAGCGGGATGCGCTATTTTTGCTTTCAGAGAACCGCGTTTATGGTTATGCCTGAAAGAAAAGACGTTCTGCTGACCAAGCTCGACCAGATTGAGCAGCGCTACAACGAAATCCAAAAGCAGCTCGCTGAACCAGCCATCGCTGGCGATTCAGCCAGGCTGGTAGCGCTGTCTAAAGAGCAAGGCAAACTGAAATCAATAGTTGCAAAATACTCCGAGTACAAGACGACAGTGCTCCAGATTGCTGACGCCGAGCAGATATTGCAGGATAGCACGGCAGATAAGGAGCTTAGGGCTTTAGCCAAAGAAGAGCTTGACCAGCTCCAAGAGAAAAACAGCGCCCTACTTGAGCAAATCCAGGATACTCTTGTAATGGCAGATGAGATGGGCATTGATTCGATCATAGTGGAAATACGACCGGGCACAGGCGGAGAAGAGGCCGCCCTTTTTGCGCGCGACCTGTACAATATGTACGTCAGATACGCTGCCGACCGAAAATGGAAGGTCGAGCAGCTCCATTTCAGCAGCACGGAAAAAGGCGGCTTTCGTGAGGTCATCCTGAGCATAAAAGGGCTGGGCGTCTGGTCGGAATTGGGCTATGAAGGCGGCGCACACCGCGTCCAACGAGTGCCCGAAACCGAAGCCCAGGGCAGAATCCACACATCGGCAGCCACGGTTGTAGTGCTGCCTGAGCCGGAGGAGCTTGACATCCAGATAAATCCCAACGACGTTATCGAGCATGTCAGCAGGGCAAGCGGCCCAGGTGGGCAAAACGTCAACAAGGTCAGCAGCGCCATCAGGCTCGAACATATCCCAACCGGAATCACCGTTAGTATGCAGGATGAGCAAAGTCAGCACAAAAATCGTGCCAAAGCCTGGCGAATCCTGAGAACTCGAGTCTACGAACATTATGACAGCCAAAGAAGGGCCCAGCGCGAATCACAGCGCAAAACTATGATCGGCTCAGGCGACAGATCTGAAAAGATAAGAACCTATAATTTCCCACAAAACCGTGTAACCGACCATAGGATAAACCTGTCGCTGCACAGCCTGGACAAGATAATGGACGGTGACATACACGAATTGATCGCGGCACTAAAAGACCACGACATGCAGCAGAGACTGAAAAACCTCTAATTGGTTCTCACTCATGATGTTGGTAAGGGAAACCTATAAAAATAAGCGTTTGGGACGTATTTGGCCGATATGTTATAGGACAACCTATCAATTTTTGCAGAAAGGCCCAATATGCCCAAGCCAAAACAACACAAAGAACAGTATGACAGCGAACCAGCCAACTTGCCTTTGGCCTTCTTTGCCTGTCCCAACAGCGACTGTGCAGATTTCAACAACTTTGATGCCGGCAACCTTTCTATTGCCGAATGGATGGGAAAAGACAAAGCCATTCGTCGGCTGTACTGTAAAACCTGTGGAACACGTTTCAGTGAACGGCAAGGCTCACTTATGCAGGATACCAAGCTATCCCATGCTGATGTCGTACGCATTATCAAGTGTCTCAGCCACGGCTGTTCCGTCGAAGCCACTGCGGATATTTGTGAAGTCGATACCCGCAGCGTGCAGCGGCTATTGGGAAAGGCAGGTAAAAGAGCCGCCGATTTCCACCGCTTACAACTGGAAAATCTCGATGAGCCTCTTGAAGCGGTACAGATGGATGAATTACACGGCAAAACCGTCAGAAACAAACGCAACACCGAGTTGGTTGATATTCCCAAAAAACTTCGTAAACGTCTCAGTGCCTGTGGCAGAGCTAAAAAAAAGGCAAAACCTGGCTTCATACGGCTCTGGCCGTGAAGAGCAGATTTCTTCTGGAATCTATTATTGGTCCACGCACCCTCGATACGGCCCTGCAATTGACCGCTTCGGTGGCGGTGTATTCCAAAGCATGTCAAAAGTGCAGCCGAGGGGACAAAGACCCTCCGCTGATTCTTATAGACGACCATTTGCCGTATCCGCAGGCAATCTTGCAAGTATTTGGAGATATAAAGCACTGCCGTCGCAAAAATGGCAGAGGCAGATTCAAGCATCCCCGTCTCAAACCACCTGTGGATTTGCAGGTTGGCGTGGTAAAGAAGCTTCGGGACAACACAGGCAATTTGTTGAAGGTGTCGAGCAAGGCTTTGTTTGGCAGAAAGAAGGAAATTGTAAAACGAATTCAGGAGCTGGGTATCGGTCAAAAGATCAACACATCTCATATGGAACGACTCAATGGAACGATAAGGGGTCAGCAGGCTCGCCTGATAAGACGTACTCACGCTGGCTCTCATTTGCAAGAGTTGCTGCAGTATTCGATATGGCTGTGGCGGGACTTGTACAACTGGACGAGGGTGCATTATTCGTTGCTGGACGAAACGCCTGCTATGGCATTGTCTCTGACCGACGAAGTATGGACTGTTTTGAGATATATTTTGTATCCGGTTCATGTCAGCGACATTCAACGTCGGGACTGGGCCGAGCAGCGTAGCAGCGTGCTGGAATCAGCCGTTGATGCTTATAAACGTAATAAAGCTCTACCAATATCATGAGGTAGTACCAAAGTTTTACTCTTTGCTTTTCCAGGTCTGCGCCTATGCCCGATGTGCCCCGAATACCTGAAACGGCCATCTGTGCTTTGGTCACCAGGTGACCGATTCGACGACCGCAGTGCTGCTCGAGTTCCGCTGAACTTTCGAAAAGCTTCTCTGTGCTCTTGTTACCAGCGGCCTCGAGAAAGCGCATATAGGCCTCTTCATATCCGACGACACCTCGCATCCAGGATACGTGGTCGGATTTGCCTAGCGATGGCAGCAACGACTTCAACTGAACAAGTTTCCTTCGTGCAGCCTTTTGAAACGCCTGACCTGGGCGTCTTCGGTACAGTTGAACCATCTTCAATAAGAGGATGGCACCCAACCTACTGTTGACTTGCGAGTTATCGCTCAGATAACCCCAAGCGGCCTTGAGGAAAACCTCATAAGCAGACCAGTGATAGCTGTTGTATATGGCTTGGCTGTGATGAATCATGCTCTCAGTAGATTCTATCGCATGCTCAACTTCTTCAAAGAGGATGCTTCGTCTCACCTCGTCCAGTCGGACTGGACAGTGCTGCATTTGTCGAGCGAGCCAGCACTTAGCCGCATCAAGTGGTTTAAGCCACCGGTCTAGTTCAGCATCATATATTTGGCAGTTATCGTAGTGAACACGGTTATGACATGGTCGGCAAAGCCCGATTAGGTTGTCGTGCGCGTCTCTACCACCTTTCGATCGCAATATTAAATGGTGGAGATCAGCTGCCAGATTCAGGCAACCTGGCCAGGTACAGCGAAAAGAACAGCGCAGAAGCACATCCTTGCGTGTTCCAAGCGACACCCTCTTTCTTTTGTTCCACTTATCTGCCATCAACCAGACGCTGGGATCTTATAACTGCTCTTTTGGCACTGATGTGATCAATAAATGGTCATCCTGGTCAGAGCTTACGTCTTCAAATGATTTTGGTGAAGAGTGATTTCCGTCCTTACGGCGAGTAATATCTACATTCCAGTTACTTCCTCAATTCTACTAAGCAAGGTCCTGCGCAAAGGAAAAGGCCGATTGGTTTCCCGCTCGGCCCTTATAAATTCCTGGCGATGACCTACTCTCGCCGCAAAGCGACTACCATCGGCCGCACGGGCTTAGCTTCTGAGTTCGGAATGGGATCAGGCGTTTCCCCGTACGTATGGTCACCAGGAAGATCGTTTTATCAGGCAAAGCCTGATAAATTCAGAAAACAGATATCAGACAACAGAAGTCAGATTATTCCGACCTCTGACTTCCGTCTTCTGACTTCTGATAAAAAATATGCGGATGCGAATATGAGCGGCATTAGTTCATTGTTCATAGTCGATGAACGATGAACTCATAACAGCGAACTTGCCCAGTCAACCAATGATTGATATGGTCAAGTGATCGAGCGTTAGTACCGGTTAGCTGAAGCGATTTCTCGCCTTACACACCCGGCCTATCAACCTGATGGTCTATCAGGGCTCTTCATCCGCCCGAAGGCGGAATGGAATCCTCATCTTGAGGTGGGCTTCCCGCTTAGATGCTTTCAGCGGTTATCCTTTCCCGACATAGCTACCCGGCGGTGCCCTTAGCAGGACAGCCGGTACACCAGCGGTCGGTGCTTCCTGATCCTCTCGTACTAAAGAAACATCCCCTCAAGATTCCTACGCCCACGGCAGATAGGGACCGACCTGGCTCACGCCGGTCTGAACCCAGCTCGCGTACCGCTTTAATGGGCGAACAGCCCAACCCTTGGGACCGCCTTCAGCCCCAGGATGCGATGGGCCGACATCGATGTGCCAAACCTCGCCGCCGCTATGAACGCTCGGGCGAGATCAGCCTGTTATCCCCAGAGTACCTTTTATCTGTTGAGCGATGACCCTTCCACACGGAATCACCGGATCATTAGGTCCTGCTTTCGCATCTGCTCGACCTATGAGTCTCGCAGTCAAGCACACTTATACCCTTACGCTCTACACGCGATTGCCAACCGCGCTGAGTGTACCTTTGAACTCCTCCGTTACCTTTTAGGAGGAGACCGCCCCAGTCAAACTGCCCACCTAGCACTGTTCTGCGCCCGGATTCACGGGTCGCAGTTAGGTGACTAACATAGCAAGGGTGGTATTTCAACGTTGGCTCTGCTCCGACCGGAATCGAAGCTTCATCGCCTCCCACCTATCCTACGCATGATATGCCAGGCATCAATACCAGGCTACAGTAAAGGTTCACGGGGTCTTTCCGTCTTGCCGCGGGTATGCGGTACCTTCCCCGCATCTACAATTTCACCGAGTCCGTCCTTGAGACAGTGCTCCAGTCGTTACGCGGTTCATGCACGTCGGAACTTACCCGACAAGGAACTTCGCTACCTTAGGACCGTCATAGTTACGGCCGCCGTTTACCGGGGCTTCGGTCGCCAGCTTCACCCCCGAAGGGGTTAACCGCCTTCCTTAACCTTCCGGCACCGAGCACGCGTCATTCTGTATACATCCTCTTTACGAGTTAGCACAGAACTGTGTTTTTGATAAACAGTCGCCAGAGCCACTTCACTGCGCCCTCAGCGTCCGCTCAATTGGAATTAAGCGGACCTGGAGGGACCCCTTTTCGCGAACTTACGGGGTAAAATTGCCTAGTTCCTTAAGGACGGTTCTCTCGAGCGCCTTAGGATATTCTCCTCGCCTACCTGTGTCAGTTTTAGTACGGATATGCACCGTTGTCCTGTTTGAGGTTTTTCTCGGCAATGACTTTAGCTGCTCGGGCATCTTAAATCGGCCCTTGCGGTCCTTCAGCGTCTTTATGCCGGCGGATTTGCCTACCGGCGACGCCTCCGGCACGATAGCCACGACTAATCGGCTTCCAGCCTTTGCCACTGCGTCACCCCCACAGTTATAGCCTTCGGTACATAGTGCAGGAATATTAACCTGCTGTCCATCGTCTACGCCTTTCAGCCTCGACTAAGGGCCCGACTAACCCTGGGCGGATTTACCTTCCCCAGGAAACCTTAGGCTTTCGGCGAACAGGATTCTCACCTGTTTTATCGTTACTCATACCGGCATAATCACTTGCTGCCGCTCCACCGCTCGTCACCGTACGGCTTCTGCGCTGACAGCAACGCTCTCCTACCACCCCGTTCTTGCTTTCGCAAGAAAGCACGGGGTCCGCAGCTTCGGTGTCCTGCTTATTCCCGATCATTGTCGGCGCCAAACTGCTCGACCAGTAAGCTATTACGCACTTTTTAAATGGTGGCTGCCTCTAAGCCAACATCCTGGCTGTCACAGCAGTTCAACTTCCTTTAGAACTTAGCAGAACTTAGGGACCTTAGCTGGCGATCTGGGTTGTTTCCCTCTCGACTATGAAGGTTATCCCCCACAGTCTGACTCCTGAGATAGTCTTTACGGTATTCGGAGTTTGGTTGGGGCAGGTAGGCTGGTGGCCCCCAATCCCCATTCAGTAGCTCTACCCCCGTAAAGTAGTTGCTCAAGGCTAGCCCAAAAGCTATTTCGGAGAGAACGAGATATCGCCACGTTTGATTAGACTTTCACTCCTCCCCACAGCTCATCCCCTAACTTTTCAACGTTAGTGAGTTCGGTCCTCCAGGGATTTTTACATCCCCTTCAACCTGGCCATGGGTAGATCACGTGGTTTCGCGTCTACCGCCTGCGACTGGGACGCCCTGTTAAGACTCGCTTTCGCTACGGCTGCGCACCTTAAGTGCTTAGCCTTGCCACAGACGGTAACTCGCCGGTTCATTATGCAAAAGGCACGCGGTCAGGCATTATCCCGACAAGTCGGGATCATAGCCCTTCCACAGCTTGTAGGTGCGTGGTTTCAGATTCTTTTGACTCCCCTAATAGGGGTTCTTTTCATCGTTCAGTCGCCTTACTTTTCACTATCGGTCGTCGAGTAGTACTTAGCCTTGGAGGGTGGACCCCCCAGCTTCACACGGAGTTCCACGAGCTCCGTGCTACTCTGGTACGCCGGCAGTAACGCAGGGCTCTCGCTTTGGCGTACAGGACTATCACCTTCTATGGTTCCGCTTTCCAACGGATTCTGCTGGCGATGCCTTTGTAACTGCTTGCCGGCGCCCGCAACCCCGAGAAGCAAGCTTCTCGGTTTGGGCTCATCCGCTTTCGCTCGCCGCTACTAACGGAGTCTCGGTTGATTTCTTTTCCTACAGGTACTAAGATGTTTCAATTCCCTGCGTTCGCTTCGTATGGCCTATGCATTCAGCCATAGATGGCAGGAACTGGTTGCCCAGTCCTGCCGGGTTGCCCCATTCGGACATCCCGGGATTAACGGTTGCTCGGCACCTGCCCCGGGCTTATCGCAGCCTGCCACGTCCTTCATCGCCTCTCGACGCCAAGACATCCTCCACGCACCCTTAGTAACTTGACCATATCAATCTTTGATTGACAGGTTTGCCAAGTCGCCTAATGAGCGCTCATATTAACGAGTTCTTCGCTTTGCAGCGAAAAACCCATTGGGAGTGTATCCCGCATCCGCATATTTACTTGTCAAAGAACATATTCGTTCATAGTTCGTTGTTCATTGTTCATCGGTGAACTATGAACTCAGAACAATGAACTCAATCAATGGAGACGACCAGGATCGAACTGGCAACCTCCGGCTTGCAAAGCCGGCGCTCTCCCAATTGAGCTACGTCCCCGGGACCCGCTTCGCGGGAAACCCTAAATTCTAATTCCTAAATCCTAATGTTTAGGATTTAGGAATTAGAGTTTAGAATTTCCTTTGGCTAACAGCCAAAGGAATTGGGCCCGGGTAGATTCGGACTACCGACCTCACGCTTATCAGGCGTGCGCTCTAACCAACTGAGCTACGAGCCCGAACAACTGAGTTTTAAGTTCTGAGTTCTTAGTTTTGAGCCAAAAACAACTCAAAACTCCACACTAAAAACTCAAAACTATCTATGAGGTCGGTTATAACTATAAACTTAAAAAAGAGCAACAAAAAAACCGCTGCTCAAAACTGCCAGCGGTTATTCAAGTCCTTTGGTAAAGGCTTATCCGTGAGCAGTTTAAAGCCAAAAAACAAATGTTATCAACACTTCTCTCAAAATCCCGGTGTACCCTTTCTGCTGGGCTATTACGCTCCCAACTCACCTTCCTAATTAGATTCTATTACGGTATCGACACAGCGTCAAGGTTTTTTTAATTATTTTTTGTTTTTTCCTATTTGTTTATTTACGCGTAGCACCAACATATTGTTCGCACCCGGCCAAGATTTAAAATCAAGGGATTTTTCTGGACAGAAAGGGCAAATGCCGTACAATCACCTTCAAATTGGCCAGCAAGCCCAATTTTACGAGGATTTTAGCATAAGAAAGCCGGCTTAGAAGCGGGCTTTGCAGCAGGTATGGAGGGTAGAAACCAATGATAAGGGCATTTCTTATAAATCTGGCTATTACCTTGATCTTGGCCTCAGTTTGCAGCGCTGAATTTCAGGTCAACACGCACACAACCTGGGATCAAAAAGACGCGGCTGTGGCTATGGATGGACAGGGAGCTTTTGTGGTGGTCTGGAACAGCTACCGGCAGGATGGCGACTCAGGCAGCATTTTTGGCCAGCGATTTAGTGCGACCGGCGGACCGCTGGGCAGCGAATCTCAAATCAACACCACCACCTCCGGCAATCAGGCAAGCCCAACCGTAGCAATGGATGCGGCAGGCAATTTCATCGTCGTTTGGCAGGGACCCGGCCTAAGCGATGAAGATATTTTTGCCCAGCGATTCGACCCGAACGGCAAACCTCTTGGCACCGAATTCCAGGTCAACAGCTATGCCGATAGGCAGCAACTTTGCCCAGCCGTTGCAATGAATGTGGGCGGGAAATTCGTGGCTGTTTGGGAGAGTCAAAACATCGCACAAGACCCTAATAAGACGTCGATATGCGGCCAGTTATATGATGCCTCAGGCTCGACTATTGGACCGGAATTTACGGTTAACAGCCAACTCGCAACCTGCCGCTACCCGGGCGTGGCGATGGATAGCGATGGCAACTTTGCAGTTGTATGGATGAAAGAAGCCAGCAAGAATTCAATAGTGGCTCGGCTGTATAATGCCGACGGTTCTGCCGGGACAGAACCTTTTGCGGTGAACACAATCAGTTTCAACTCGATTACGCAGCCTTCTATCGCAATGGATGGCAGCGGGCATTTTGTGGTCGCTTGGGACGGCGACCCGAACCGAGCCGGCGACGATGATATTCACGCCCGGCTGTTCGAGCCGGACGGCACGCCAGTCGGCGACCAATTCATCGTGAACGCAACCCGCGCCGGCGCCCAACAAAATCCGCGACTTGCGATCAATAGCGCCAGCGAGTTCGTTATTGTATGGAACAGTCAAATCGGTCCTGAGACCAGTGAAAGGGACATCTTTGGCCAGCGGTTCGATAGCTCCGGCGGTCCCATCGGCGACGAGTTTCAGGTCAACAGTTACGTTACCGGCGACCAGAGAAACCCGGTTGTTGCTATGGGTGAAGCCAGCCAATTTGTCGCCGTCTGGCAAAGTGACGGCCAAGACGGCTCAGGCTTCGGCATCTTCGGCGAAATCGGCCCGTTTGTCGGCTCAGCGGACTGCAACGGCGATGGAATTGTGAATTTCCTCGATTATTGCGCTCTCGCCGCCGAATGGCAGAAAAACGAAAATCCGCTCGAAGCGGATTTGGTTGATGATAATAGAATCGATGGGCGCGATTTGGCTGCCTTCTGCCGGCAATGGCTCAAGTAGGGGGGCTTGCCTGGCCAGTTGGTAAGATGCCGTGAGATTCGATGCAAAAGACGAGTTTCTGGATGTAAAATAGGTCCGCTTTGCACCACGGGATGTCAAGAAATCGCTGGAGCTTATCAGGCGATTCACGAAGAATTAACGCCCGCGCGGCGAAGATTTCAGCCGACATCGTAGGAAACGCAAAGGGACACTCATTTCGCCACATTAGTTCAACGTTCCATGCCAGTGGCCAGGTCGGGCGATGGTAGTCAACGTAAACATCTATTAAGTTCCTGTGAGTATCACCGGCATATTCGGCGCAAAGCCTGCCAACCTCGGGCGTCAGATGCCTCCAGCGGCCAAAAATGGAGCGAAGGACCGGCACCTGGGTAATCAGGCCGCCCCGCGTGTGGGCAAATTCATAGGCCAAGCGCTCGCGTAGCGCCTGGCGAGTAACGCCCAGGCCTTTTTCCATCGCGGCCCCATCATTCATTTTGGCGGCAAGGCGACAGTAGGCGATCAGCCCGGCAACATAGCCATTACGGCAGTCCTCCTCCATTTTGTTTGGCGGCTGGTCAACGAGGTCCCGCAGGTCACTCCAGTCGCGCTCAATGTGGCTCCAATCACCGCTGGTGTGCGCCCACAGCCAAAGCGGATAAAGCCGGGCCACGTCGGTTCGCGTGATGTCATCGGCTATTCGGAACAATTTCTCGACGGGGACATCATACAGTGTGCGGACGGCGCCTTCGCCTGGGTCGTAACTGCGCCTGCCGATCGGCCCCGCTAAAGGTCCGCCGGCAGAACTATCCCGCGAAATGTAGTCCTTAACCTGCCGCTGAAGATCGCTATCCAGATAATTGTACGCCCGTGCCAGCGTATAGAGTGTTTCGGTAGGCTCGGTGAAGAATCGGTAGGCCTCGCGCGGATGTTTACCGGACGGAAATACCCACGGCTGCCAATCCTTGGCGATCAGCTCCCGGACGCAAGAAGACAACTTTTGTTTGAGGTCTTCACACGCGCTATTTTCCGGCATCCGCGCGCTGGGCACTTCCCAGATGATGCGGTCAAGGGAACCCCGCCATAGTGATGGCGGGGTTAACCGGTTAGCCCCCAAATTCATTTGGGGGTTCCCCTGGTCAAAAATGCCTGGAACTTTGCCGGGCAAAGCCTTGAGCACATGATTCAGCCGGGACATTCCCAGCGTGTCCCAGTCCCAGGGCATTTTCTGGACTTTTTCCCACTGCGCATCGGTCAATCTCTCGACTGCGCTCGAGACGGGCTTGGCATCCAGCGGGCGAGATTCCCTGCCCGCCGTGCCATCCGGGGCCATCTTGTATGCGATCAGGGCATCGCCGCAATTGATTTCATGGGCGGGGATATAATAAAAGCTGTCGCCCGCTACAGAGATCGGGGTGTCGATAACCGAGCCGCCGCCATAAACGGCGGTGCCTCGCGCTAACCATTCTTTGCCGACAGGCAGGAGATCACCCTGCAGAATAGTCGCCCAGATAGCGACTGCTTCGCCGGGCTGAGGCTCGTGTATATTGCGGCAGAACGGTTCCGGATAGCCCTGCAACGTATCCAAATCCATACCATTGACGTTATCCTGATGTGTGTTGATAAGCACACGCCCGGCTGCGGTCAGTTGACACTGCTCATCGTGAACCAGCAGCAGACTGTCGTGCCAACCATAAGTTCGCGACTCGTCCATAATGGGCGTGATATGGCCGGTGGAAGTATCAAGATAGCCCACGTTCAGAAACGGCGAGTAATGTTGATAGCGGCTGCGCAGCAATGCCTGGAACTTGACTATTATCTTGCCGTCAGGTGTGACGATGGGCGGTGCGCCGGTGCCGTTCATACTCTCGGCGTACACTATCGGAGCGACAAACTTCTGCTTGCCCGTCTGGGCGTCGAGAACGAAAAACGTCTGGTAGACCGGCTCTTCGGTCAGCCGGCGCTGGATGTAATCGAGCTGCGCGTGGTATGTGCCGGGCTTTTCCATCAGTTTGAAATTTTCCTGCCGCAGCCGTTCATTCTCCTCTTTGGTGTGACGCCAACTTGCAAAGTCGCCAAAGATTTCTTTGACCATATCGAGCAGGATAGGCTCAAATGAATCCAGAGAAAGGGCGGGCGTGACGGTAATCATCACCGAGCCATCTGGCGCAACTACCGGATGATAGCCGCGAAAACTCACGCCTGGCAGTTTTTCGCTACGCCAGATGATTCTTCCGCTGGAAAAATCAAATGCGTAGACGTGCATATCCTCGCTGCCGATGTAGACTCTGACCGCTGTTAGCCCTGCCACCTGTGGGCAGGGCCTGCCCCCGGCACAGGTCCGGGGGCTAACACCCGGACTGGATAGCAACGGGCCGCCGGTTAGCGCCTTCCATTTGATTCTGCCGCTGTCAGCCTCTATTGCGTAAAGCCCTCCGTCCCGACCTCCAACGATGACAACACCCTCATATACCACAGGGGCGTTCCATACTACCGGGCCAAGCGAAATGGACCAGGCAGGTGTGCCATCGGCGACGTTTACGGCGTAGACTTTGCCCTCGGCATTTCCAAAAAAGACTTTGCTCCCGGCTACGGCGCAGGTATGAAGGATTGCCCCCGCAGTCTTAAACGTCCAGACATCTTTGCCCGTCTCGCTGTCGATGGCGTGCAGCGTACCAGCCATCGTGCCAACGAAAACCTTGCCGTCCGCGACGATTGGCTGCACGCCCGCCATCAAGCCCTCGTCGGCAAACAGACGATACCACTTGCGCGCAAATGGCGGGCGGACTTCGGCGGTAGTCGCTCCAGTCCGGGCTGCATCATGTGCGAGCATGGGCCAATCCGTTTGCTGCACATCAGAGCCGTAGCAAACCTGCAAAGCCCCTGCTAAGACAGTCAGATAAACTCGGACCCTTCGCATGCCAAAACAGCCAAAAACTGCATCGGTCTGTCCATTGGTCTTTTCTCATCCTCTTTCGGGAGTCGTGGTTTGTTTCTTGTCCATCAAGGGACAGTCAGGAGTTAGGACCCAACATCTGACTTCTACCTTGTGTTGCTGTCTTTTGTCCTCTGTCCTCTCTCTTCTGGTCAGCGGTGCTGGAGCAGGCAAAGGCGTCTGTTAACGGGAAATCTTCAAGGCTGGCAGCGCCTTTTTCAACGCCTCCACCTGTTCATCTGACACTTTCGTCCCGGCAAGGTCGAGATCTTGCAGGTTTTTGAGGGCCTTTAGCAGCGTAATATCAGACACTTGGGTGCTGGCAAGGTGAAGCCATCGCAGATTCTCAAGGTCCTTTATCGGTTCAAGGTTGGAGACTTGCGTGCCGCTAAGGTCAAGCCAGTGCAGGCTTCTAAGAGCCTTCAGGTCCGGTAAATCGGAATCAGACAATTGTGTGCCCCCAAGGCCAAGGACACCCAGGCTTTCGAGTTCCTTAATGGGCGTAAGGTCAGATACTTGCGTGTCGGCAAGTATAAGAACTTCCAGGTGTTTAAGGTGCTTTAGCGGCGTAAGGTCGGATACTTTCGTGCCATCAAGGTGAAGCCATGCCAACTTGCTAAGGTCCTTTAACGGCGTAAGGTCAGATATTTGCGTGTCGCCAAGCACAAGATATTCAAGCCGTTTAAGGTGCTTTAGTGGCATAAGGTCAGATACTTTTGTGGTGTCCAGTGAAAGTGATTCCAGCTTGTTGAGGTCCTTTAACGGTGTAAGGTCAGATACCTGCGTGTGGCTAAGGTCGAGATCTTGCAGGTTTTTGAGGCCCTTTAGTACCGTAACCTCGGAAATCTCAGAACGTGATAGGTCCAATTCTGTGAGCTTTTTATAATCTTCGGCCCTGACCTGATCTGGCTTCTTGTTTAACTTTGCTCCTATGGATTCTCGAACAATATCAGCATTAGCAATCTGTTCTTTGGTCAGCGCCGGCTCTTTGCGTCTGCAACCGCTTAGCAGCAAAAGTCCTGTTGATAGAAATACCGCTGTGACAGAGATTACCTTTGTCATATCTGTGCCCTTTCACTTTATTAAATGGACCGGCACAGTTAAACTCCGCAAAAATCAGAATTCAGAGACGGGGAATCAAAATTCAGCAAATCTGCCGTCTCTTCTCTGCCCTCCGTCTTCTGACTTCTGCCTGCTGTCTACTTTTTGTCAGCCAGTGGAATCTATCAATCTGCAACCAGATATGGTTGCTCGGGCAGCCCGCGAATCCAGATATTGCGGAAGCGGACCGGATTGCCGTGGTCCTGCAATGAGATCGGTCCTTCGCCGTGAAGACTATACTTTGCTATTGTCTTATGTGCGGTGGCACCCTGGAGCTCAACGTTGTTCTGCACGACAACGCCGTTGTGAATGACGGTGATGCGTGCTTTGCGTATACAGTTGCCTTTATCATCAAATAGAGGACGCAGGAAGATGATGTCGTAGCTCTGCCACTCGCCGCCCTTACGGCAGGCGTTGACCAGCGGCGGATACTGACCATAGATGCCGGAAGCCTGACCATCGGCATAGGTCCTGTTATCCTTATAGTTGTCCGCTGTGTAGGAGTCGAGCACCTGCACCTCGTACCTGCCCATAAGGAACACGCCGCTGTTACTGCGGCTCTGGTCGGTTATCTTCGGATCGACATCGGCGGGCACCCACCACTCGATGTGCAACTGGCAGTTGCCGAACGATTTTCTCGTACGGATTCCTCCTGCCTTCTTGGCAATCTCCATGTATCCGTTCTCGACTTTCCACTTAATGTCGCCGCCTTCCTGTCTGTCTATTTCCCATTGCGAGGTATCTTTGCCATCGAACAGGATAATCGCATCCGAGGACGGCTGACCAAATTGCTGCGGCGGAGTGACTACCGGCGGACAGGGACGTTCACGGTCGTGCACCTTCCACGCCTGCGCAGCCTTCTGCGCGTAGCATACAAACTGAAAGCTAAAAGCGCAAAGTGCAAAACCAACAAACATTACCGCCAGAAGTTTTTTCGCTTTTAGTTTTAAGCTTTTAGATTCCATAACTGCCTCCTTGAAACCAGCGTAAAATTCAAAGTTGAAAACGTAAAACTGTGGAATCAACACATTTTGGGTTTTCACACCTGCTGCGGAACGACAAAAGGCTCGCGGTACGGCCGCGTCAGCAGCAGGTCAGCCTGCGCATTGCCCACGAACCTCTCGGCCTGCGGGTCGAACTTCAGCATCGGCCCAAGCTGATACGTGCTCTTGGACAAATCCAGGCCCAGCGTACCCTTGACGGTCTGCATAATCGTCTCCCAGGATTTGGCGACTTCCTCGTGGGCATCCAGCACATCGGGCCTGGTCGTGCCGGGAACCTGCTGGCCGAGGCGGTAAGAGATATTGCCCAGGTGGCAGCACGCGGCGGATGGATGCGCCTCGGTGATGTCGGCGTTAAGCTCGCTGCGGTTGCGTGTCCGCACGCAGTGAATGAAGTTGGCGAAGTTATCGCCCGGACCTCTCTGGACGTCAACGTCCACAAGGTCTTCAGCCTTATCTTTCCCCTTGGGATAGAACTTTCCGTCCCTGATCACGCCCTGCTCGAGGTAGAACTCGTTATCAACTTTGCTCGGATACTTCTTGCCGTCGACGCCCGCCTTATCAACCAGACCGATGACCTCGAATACGAGCAGCGTCCCGCCAAAGTCCATGATGGTCAGTTGACAGTTGGGAGTCTGAGCCTGGTCGGTGAAGGGCGGATAACCGGGCGTCGAGTTGACCCACCGTCCGCCCATGCTGATTACGCTCTTAGGCAGCACGCCGTCGGGGATGGCCCAGCGGGCGATGTCCATCTGGTGGACGCCCTGGTTGCCAATCTCGCCGTTGCCGAAGTCCCAGAACCAGTGCCAGTTGTAGTGCACTAAGTTAGCGTGGTATGGCTGCTTCGGCGCCGGGCCGAGCCAGATATTGAAGTCCACGTTCTCAGGCGGATCTCCAATGGGCTTAAAACCGATGCTCCATCGCCCCGATCCGGACTTGGAGGCCCAGGCCTTGGAAACCAGCAGCTTGCCATACTTACCGCTCTTAACCGCGGCGATTCGCTTAGCCCATTCACGGCCGGAACGGCTTTGCGTGCCGTGCTGCACGATCCGCTTGTACTTCTCCGCGGCCTCGACGCACTTACGGCCCTCGAAGACATTGTGGCTGCAAGGCTTCTCAACATAAACGTCTTTGCCCGCCTGACAGGCCCAAATAGTGCCCAGCGAGTGCCAGTGATTCGTCGTTGCGATGGATACAACATCGATGTTCTTGTCGTCCAGCAGCTTGCGGATATCCACGTATGTGTCCACTTTCTCGTTGCGGTCCTTGAAAGGCTTGGCGCAGCGGTCCAGTACCTTTTTGTCCACATCGCACAATGCTACGACCCGCACTCCGTCCATCTTACTAAATGCGCTGACGTGCGAGCCGCCCCGACCGTTGATGCCCATCACAGCCACACGAATGGCGTCATTTGCACCTCGCACTCGCGAATATGGGCCGGCCAGCGTCAACGCAACGCCAGCGGCAGTGCTTTTGATAAAGTCTCGACGTGTTATGTGTCTCATGGAAAACCTCCTTAACATTAACTCTTTGTCATAACTGAACTTTTGCAAAATTGAGATTAGGCACACTTTGAAAAGGAAAAATTTGTTGTCTTATTTTTCCTTTTCAAACATTAACTACTTGATAGATAATTACTTAGGTCTATTATTTAAGGAAATCAAGGAACGGATTTCCTTAAATAATATGTGCCTAATCTCCATTTTGCAAAACTCTTATCATAAGAATAACCGGCAGCGGAAAAGATGGCAAGTCAAAACATCATTTGGAACTCAGCGCAGGATTTCTTCGATTGCCAGCCCTACTATATAGTCCGGCAGCTTATTGAGTGCCGGCTCAGCCTCATACGCGGAAATAATACTCTTGTCAGGAAATGCCCCGACCTCGCCAATCAGCTCATCGGCCAATTCTTTGAGTCTTTCTTGCGTCATTTCAGCTTCAGCCTGATTCTTCACTACGCTCAGAACGGCGTCTCTGGCGGCCTGCACAAGAGCCTGAAATTCAGCCCGGCTGTCGTACCAGTTAAGCTGCAGCTCCAGCTCTAAGACTTCCTTGGCCCGGAGCCGGTCAAAGGTATATTGAATGCCAATCGGATTGTAGGTTTCTATCCGCTCATCGACAAAGGCCAGGCAGGCGTCACGGTACGCGGCGAACTTATCATCATCGAAACTCGTCTCGGCGGAGGGCCGAGCCGTAGCCGGATCGGCAAAGCTGCGCTTTGCGATCTCTTGTTTGAGCAGGTGTTCAATTTTGCCCGCCAGCAGAGCCTTATTAGCTTCCAGCCGCTGGTATAGAACTTCATAGTAGGCGTTCAAGAGCAACTTTATCTGGTCCATCCGGTAAGCTCTTTGCAGACGGCGTCAACGTAATTATCTAACCTGTCAGCGAGCGTCTGGCTTAGTGCCCGGCCCAGTGCAACGGTCTGCGGCTCGATGCCGAAGAAAACAGTCTCGCCAGGCGATTGGCCAAGCTGCTGGCAAAGGTCTATTATCCGCAGGATGTCGGCCTCGTGACAAGAGTAGTGCGCCAGCGTTTTTACGCTTTTTACCTGGTGGGGGCCGAATCTCCTGATCGTGCCGGGGGCGGTCTGCATCTTTGCACAGTCAATGATGATTGCCTTTCTGCGGTCTGCGATAAGATGCAGTATGGACATTCCGGCCGTGCCGGCGTCGATAAAATCGACATGCGGAAACTTCTTTTTTAGCCCCGACAGCCGCTCTATCAGATGAACGCCGACGCCCTCATCCGACATCAGGGGATTGCCAAGCCCGAGGACGACATCTTTTTTGCGGGTGTGCCGAGTCACCTTACAAACTGCACATTAAGCATGTGAGTTGAACATGAAATGCAGGGGTCGTAAGAACGCACGAGCATTTCCAATTTGAGCCGGATTTCATTCTCACTCTGGCCGAGAATCTCCGGCAAAAATTTCTCAAAATCTCTCTGAATGTTGGCGTGGTTCTGGTTCGTCGGGATGCAAATATCGGCTGCAGTGCAGTTGCCGTTTTTGTCAAACTCATACTCGTGAAATAATATACCTCGCGGTGCCTCTACACAGCCGACACCCTTGCCCGCCTTTGCGGCGATTGAAACCTTCTCCTCTTTAAGCCCTTTTGTCAGTAGTTCATCTATCAGAGCGATGCTTGCCTCAATAACGTGGAAGCACTCGACAAGCTGGGCGACCGTGTTCATAAATGGATTGCAGCAGTCCTTTTTCAGGCCGAACATCTTGGCGGCATCCTTGCCCATCGGCGAAAGAAGCTCGCCGTTGTTATTAAAGCGAGCTAGTGCCCCCACGGCATAACAGTCCCGGTGCCACTTTGTCCACTTGGCGGTAGACTGCGGGCAAACGTACTCATTGGTCACCTCGTGCCATTTTTCGATCGGGATGACCTGGCCATTATTGTCGGTGGACGTAACGCCTCCGTGATAGAATGTATATGCAGGAGGTTTTGTCTGCTTGAGCGATACGTATTCGGTCTGGCGCTCGAACTTCGGTATATTTGCTGCGACGCTTAAAACCGCATCTGCAATCACCTTGAGGTCCGGCACCGCATCTTTTAGGGTCTTTTTTAGCTGCCGCAGTTGCTTCTCGGTCGGTATGCGAGTCAAGCCGCCCGGCCTGAGCGTAACCGGGTGCGTCGTTCTGCCGGCAAGCAGGTCCGACCATTCGTTTGCGACTTTATGGACTCTAACGACGGTCTTAACGACATCCGCTGCTATAGCAACAAGCGGCACAACCGACGGCACGCCGAAGAAATCAGGTGCCGCAAGATACCCAACGTGGAGAATATGGCTCTGAAGCTGCTCGGAGTAGTGCATCAGTATCCGAATTTTATCGGTTTGCTCCGAGACCTGCAGGCCGAGCGCGCTTTCGACCGCCTTGGTCGAAGCCAGCGAATGTGTAATCGAGCAAATCCCACATATTCTGGAGACGACCGTCTGAATGTCTTCATAGCTTCGTCCCCTGACCATCGCCTCGAAGAACCGAGGGGCTTCGGGCACCTGCCATTGCAGCGTTTCAATCCTGCCGTCGGTGACGTTTACGACGATATTTCCGTGCCCCTCAACACGTGTTACATGATGAACGTTGATATTGACATCGTTATGCATTTGTAGGCCCTTGACCACTTCCAAAAAGAACCATTTTGCTCTTCAAAGCATCCACAGTTAACTGGTATCTCTCGATGACATCCTTTGCCGCGTTTACGTTCGGGTTGTCTATGTAGCCGCGGCAGCCGAAACATCTGAAACCTGATGACGGGCATCTCGCCCCGCAGCCGGCCCTTATAACAGGCCCCAGACAGACCTGTCCGTAATCCCAAAGGCAGGGATTGCCTTTGGCCTTGCATTCGACGCAGACCGGATACTCCGGTATCTCCGGCCGCTTACCCATAAGCAGACAGCGAACCACGTAAGTGAATTCTTTTCTGTCTATGGGACAACCGTGGATTTTGTAATCTACCTTGACCACCTCGTCGACCGCCTTTGTAGGCGCGGTATCAAGATGCGGCATATTTGCCGACTTGCCATATACGCATTGTTTGACATCCGTCAGGTCAAAATTGTTTTTGAGCTTGTTTACGCCGCCAATTGTAGCGCAGGCACCGAGAGCAATCAGGGTTTTTGCCCTTGTCCGGATAATCTCAAGACGTTTTTCGTCTTCAGGCCTTGTGATTGAACCCTCAATGATGGCTATATCGTATTCCCGGCTGCTTTCGCTCATCGCCTCACGCCATTCGACGACATTAACCGCGTCAATCAGATCAAGAATCTCCTCTTCGAGATTGACGATCTGCAACTGGCAGCCTTCACAGCACGCAAAATCAAAAACCGCCACTTTCAGCCTATCCATTTATATCGCCTCCGGGGCAACAGCCAAGTCCGAATAACGAAACACCGGCCCATCGATGCATACATATAAGTTGTTCATCTGGCAGTGTCCGCACTTGCCGACGCCGCATTTCATTTTCCTTTCAAGATTAAGAAAGATATTCTCCCGAGGCACCTTTGCCTCGTTCAGCGCGAGCAAGACGAACTTGTACATAACCGGCGGACCACAAATAAATAAAAGCGCCGAAGTAAGCTCCCTTTCAATCTTGGGGATGAGCGTTGTCACGACCCCGACGTTTCCCTGCCAGCAGTCGTCCGCCTCGTCCACGGTCTCCATAAAATGGATGTCCTTCCTGTGCGACCAGCCGTCAAGCTCGGATTGAAAGAATCGCTGAGCCATACACTTTGTGCCCAGAAGGACCGTGATCTCGCCGTAATCGTCGCGGTTATCCAGAACATAATTAACAAAAGACCTTTGTGGAACCAGTCCGATGCCGCCGCATATAAAGACAAGGTTCCTGCCCTTTGCTTCTTCCACCGGATATGCGCCGTTGCCGTAGGGGCCTCGGATGCCGACCTTGTCGCCGATCCTTAGCCTGTGAATGGCGTTTGTAACATTGCCGATTCTGCGAACCACAAGCTCAAAATACTCCTTCTGAGTCGGCGACGAAGAAACCGTGATCGGCGATTCGCCGACGCCTGGGACGGAAACCTCGACAAACTGGCCCGGCACATAGTCCAGAGGCCCTTCGTCCATCGTCAGGCGCAGATACATCTCCGTGGCGTTCATAAGCCGCCTCTTCTCGATCGCAGCCAACTGCGGCAAGTAAATATCCTTTTCAATAGTACTTGGCTTAGACATCGGCAAAACTCCGTATTCTTAACCTGAATCAAAACAATCTATTCGTTTCACTCCAGCCCCAAGTCGTCAACGAGCCTGTTATAGACATTGACGGGATTTGCTATATCCGGCAGACAGGCGTCTATACATCGTCCGCATCCGACGCAGGCGATTTCGCCGCCTATTTTCGCCGGCACGTATTTGCCCTTCCTATAAAGGCGATGCCGGAAGCGATCGGCCCGATTCTTTCTAAAATCGTGCCCTCCGGCCACCTTGGCAAAACCATCAAGCAGGCAGCCATCCCACGCCCTGTCGCGCGTGCCGCTTTTCATGTCCCAATTCACATAGTCCTGCACGTTGAAACAATAACACGTCGGGCAGACCAGATTGCACGAGCCGCAGCTAAAACACGTCTCAGCTTTCTCCTGCCAGACCGGATGGTTATATGCCTTATCCAACAGCCGGGGTATATCGCCTGGCTTGCATTTCAACTGATGCTTGTTCAACCTGCTTTGGTTTTCGGCCCATACGTCTTGCCTTTTCTTCAAATCCGATTTCGTGGCGGCGACAAGTCCATCGGCTTTTGCTGCCAGCTCTTGGCCTTTTTTGGAAGCGATTTCAGCCAGATAAGCATCGCCAATGTCGGTAATAAGTATGTCAAAACCTTCTTTGACGACAGCAGTGCCCATCGAACCGGCAAAAACATTCTTCGATGGCGTCACTACATCGGACGCAATGATAGTAGCATTGTTTCGCCTTCTCATATAATGGGCATCGTAGTTATCCTGGCTAAAAATCCTGTCCATCTGGTTTATAGCGACCATGTCGTAAGGATGGACGCCGATGATGATGAACTTGGCGTCATCAAGGACCGACTTATAGCCGGCTCCGATGTCGTACGTCAGCAGTGTCTCCACGGACGGCAAGAAGTACTTCTTCGGCGGCTGTAGCGTGTGATCGTAATCAAGCCGCAGGTCTTTTGCCGAGTCTAATGGAGCAAAGTCGAATCTGTCGCCGGTGGCCTGAACACCTATAACATTCTGGCCTTTAATAAGCTTGTCAATGAAGCTTGTGAAAATATCCTTGTTGATCCTCTTTACACTCATCTTCGACCTCTGTCTAAATATAGTATGGTAAGCGAGCAAGCTCCATAGCGATATCAATAGTTATCACTTTCACTTTTTTGGGAACCGTTATGCGAAGCGGCGAAAAGTTTAAGATGCCCTTTACGCCCGCTTTGACCAGCGCATCGGCTGTTTGCTGAGCGGCATCGCGCGGAACAGCTATGATTGCCAGGCTGATCTTTCGCCTCCTCAGTGTTCGCAGACTTGAGATGTCCTCGATGGGGACATTATTTATTTCCCTGCGAAATATGAAAAATCCTTTCTTATCTGTGAGTCGTTGACGCTTATGAAATCAGCCAGATTTCGGCTGGATACGTGCTGCTTCTGGTTTGATAGGAACAGCAGTCCCCGCAGGTAAACTGGCAACCGTCGCACGGTCTCGTCTGGAATTCGGTACCTCATCAGCTACTCTACATTATCCTCGTACTTGAGTTCACATTCACAAAACTTTAAGCTTACTAGACACTCAGATGACTGTCAAGAAGATCCCGCATTCCGGGCAACAAAATATGTCTTACTTAACCCACTTAAAAACAAGCGTTTAACGTCTATCCGGGATTTGATTTCTCAACTATTTTGAATCTACCGTATGGATTCCTGCTTTCGCAGGAATGACGCAGCGAATCGGTCAATTTGACGAAGGTTACAAACCTCTCGAAAACCAACGAGCCCATTCGGCTGCCCTATCGACAAGGCTGGACCCCATAGACGAGTCGGCAGCTCGAGCGATTACTCAAGCCAGTCCTCAGCCAGCAGGGCAAAATCAAGCATGTTTATGCCGTTTGAACCATCTATGTTGGCTGTTCCGTCCGGTTTCAGCCACTGCTGACTGAGGAGCATCAAGTCTTCCCAATCAACTATGCAATCGCTGCTGATGTCACCTGACGGACATAGCGCCTGTGCCTCAAGAACGATATGGCAGACTGTAAGAGGACCGACGCTGTAAGAGAATGAATTGTTGGTGATTTGCTGGACGGGTGAAATTTCAGATATATCGGAGCTGCTGCTATTAAAAGCCCACACTCTTGCGGAAACATATTGTCGCAGGCTGTTTATATTAAATGCCGCATTTATCGGGTAATCAAAATTCTTATTCACTACTATAAGATGCAATTTGGAGTCATTATCACCGGATACCGAAGCATAAATGGAGCTGTTCTGCTTATCACTCATTGCGGCTTTGATGCTGGTATCACCAAAAGCAGATTTGTTGCCGTCGTAGTCTCTATATATTTTGTAGGCGGCACTTACATAAGCGCCTTCGGAACCCCAGTAGGCGGTCAAATAGAGGCCGTATTTGCCGAAGATGCCAAGCACATCAGCCATTGCAATACCGCCGGAAAAATGCTCCGGTGCGCCATAGCTGAATTCAGTGACGGCAAGGCCGGTGCCGGGGTAATAAGCGGCGATGGAATTCTGTATTTTCGGCAAAAGAGGTAAGTAACTCTTACGCCACTGGCCTATCCAACTATCTTCAATATAATCAGGGTCCCACAGCGTTCTCGGTGCCTGCATTCGTGCATCAGCATTCGCTCTGGAGTAGGAGGGCAGCGAATCTGTTATTCTATTGCCGCCGCCTTTTGCCTCCGGATACCAGTGCAAATCAAGGACGTCGAGCAGTCTTCTTCTCTGTGATTCTGAATCCCGCTTCATCTGGTCAAGATAATAATCAATGAACCAGCCATATCCTGTTTTGACGCTGGACCAATCTGGTGCACTCTGAAGACTCTCGAACTCGCTAAAACCATAAGCCACTGGGCCGAAGATTTGGGCAGAGGGGTCAACGTTCTTTACTGCCGAAGCCAGAGCAACAGATTTGTTAATGAGTTCACGACATTCGGTCTTCTTGGGGTGAATTCTGGGATGCGTGCTGGGCCATAACGCGGGTTCGTTATCGAGCGAGTAGGCCTTAACGCCTGTTGGTGTAGAGGCGTTGCCGTATCGAGACACAAGAAAATTAACACACTCATCCATGTACACGTAATTGTCGGTCAAGTCCGGCTGGCCCGGAGGATTACAAAATGGGGTCGGCTTTGCATAGACAATCTCTTTCCATCGGGAAGAAGGAGCCGTTTGTTGCTGTGTTACAGTGCCGTCCTTGTCGGCTGAGACATAGCCGGCCATTTGGAGCGTGACGAGAGAATACATACCGGACTTTATGCAAGAATCCTGAAAGTTGGTTAGAACGATTCCCGGAATCCCCCTTTGCTGTTTCGGCAGATCACTGACGAGATACTGGTCGCTTTGATGGTACCAATCTGCGCCGGCATTTGAATAGTTGTTTTCCCAGTTGTATCCAGTTAGGCGATTGCCGCCAATTCGTTTTGATGCCAAATTCTGAGCCTCGCCGAGTGTAGAATTAGAGCCGTAGATATAGGGGCTAATTGGTGCTCTGTCTTCGGTCGTACTAATGTCAAAGGTCACGTTTAAGTCAGCCCATACAACCGAGGGCGAACCAATATGCGATAGCACAAAGACAAAGATGATTGTGAACTTTTTCACTGCGCGCAATAGCCTGTAAAACGGGGCTACCCTGCAAGAGTCCCTGCGCCCAGGCAGACGTATGCCGCCTCCAACCATACCCAACCGTCCCCTACACCCCAACGGCAACTACAGCGTCCAGCCCGTCCGGTATGGAGGGTCGACGAACGCGTTGGCCTCGGGGCAGTTCGTGAACTTCATGGCCTGGGCGTCCCACTCCAGTTTCGTGCCGGGCATCTTCAAGGCGATGACGCCTACCATGGCGATTTCCGTCAGTGGCCCGCCGTAGGAGAAGTCGGACCCCGCCTTGCGGCCTTGGCGGATGGCCAGGAGCCAGTCCTCGTGATGCTCTTTGACCCTGGGAATCTTCTTCTCCGGCAGCTTGTAGGCCTTCATCGCCGTCTCGGGGATGATCCGGACGCCGCCCGCGCCGTGCGAGCCATACATGATGACGCCCTTGTCGCCGTATACGTAGGCCCCCGTATCGATGCCCTTTCGGTCCGGCTCGAGTTCCTTCGCCCGCGGAATTTTCTCGGTGCCGCTGTGCCAGATGAGGGTGACGGGCCCACGTTTGCCCTTGGCCGGGAACTCGAAGGTTATGACATCGCCCTTGGGGTAGGCATCAGCCTGCGTTTTCGGGTCGTAGTTATCGGCCTGGGCCAGTACGCTGCGGGGCGCGCCCAAGTCGAGGGCCCAGAAGACGGGGTCAACTACGTGGCAGACCCAGTCGCCGAGCGTGCCGTTGCCGAACGGCACCCAGCCGCGCCACGCCGCCGGCAGGTAGGCGGGATGGTATGGCCGCTCCTTCGCTGGACCCAGCCAGAGATCCCACTCCAGTTCGGGGGGAACGTCGTGCTTCTCGCTCAGCCGCGGCAGGGCGTCGATGCCGGAGTTGACGGCCGAGCAGCCGCAGTATATCGTGTGGACGTTGCCGATGGCGCCGTCCCAGATACACTCGCAGAATAGCCGGATGGTCTCAAAGGAGTGGCCCTGGTTTCCCAGTTGGGTCACCACCTTGTACTGCTGGGCGGCCTGCATGAGGGCGCGGACCTCCCCGACGGAGTGAGCCAGAGGCTTCTCGCAGTACACGTGCTTGCCCCGCTTGATGGCGGCCATGACCGCCACGGCGTGGGTATGGTCAGGCGTGCCGACGACAACCGCATCGATATTCTTCTCCATCTCGTCGAACATCTTGCGGAAATCGCGGTAGACCTTGGCCTGGGGAAACTTCCTGATTGCAGAGGCATGTCGCAGGTCAACGTCGCACAGGGCGACGATGTTGTTGCCGCCGGACACGCCGTCGATGTCGCCAGCCCCCATGCCCCCGGCGCCGATGCCAGCGATATTCAGTCTTTCACTTGGCGGGATCGTTCCCTGCCCCAACACGTGGCGTGGCACAATCGTAAAGGCCGCAACAGTTCCAGTCGCTGTTTTCAGAAACTGACGTCGTGACGTTTTTCCGGTTTTTCCACTCATACTCATACCTCACAAAAATGATGTTACTACTTCTCGGCCTCGTCTGGACGGTCCATCGCATATCCTCTCAAACGAGCCAATCACGGACATACCAACCAAGTGTCGCCTGGTCTTAGTGTACCACAATGAGCTCTGCAAAATTGCAGGTTAGGCATATATTATTTAAGGAAATCCGGTTTTGATTTTCTTAAATAATCGCCTAACTATTTGTCAGAGAGCAGCTTACTGTTTGACGAGGAAAAAACAAAAACCGTTTTTTCCTGTCAAAGTATGCCTAACCTGCAATTTTGCAGAAGCCTTTGTACCACATATATGGGAGAAATCCAAGACAGATTATAGTGGCACAGCATCATCTTTGCTGATGCTGCTCGACTGGCCAAGCGATCGTGTTGAGACCGTTCTTAAGCTCTGCGAGTGGGCCGCAGATTGGTCGTTTATACTTTTTGCCGTTGATGTCGGCGTCCACTTCAATAGGGTTGCCGTGACGGTCCTCGATCGTTTGGCCGACGGTCGGAAAAACACCGACTAACCCAGCATTGACCCGCGGCCCTTTCACCTGGAACGGCGCATCATTCACGGAGAACGCAATCGTGGTTCCTCGTGAATGATCTTTGATGGTCAATCCTGTAACACAAGGATCGACCACGCTGTTCCCATCGCCAAAGGAGCTCTTCTGTGCCCCTTCCAGAAAGACGTTGTGATCCGATGCATAGCCTGGGGCTGTTTTCACTTGATCAAGTCCCCGTCGGACAAAGATATTGTTGAACCACTTGTCGTCCTGGGCAGTGCCGGATTTGCGTCCGGCCATTTCTGTCGTATGCGGCTTATAGTACTCAGAACGGCGTTGGGTGTCGGGGCTGTAATCGTACCCACAATCGACAAACAGATTGTGGGCAAACACCGTGGCCTCGGAATTACTCCTGACCGGCTGTCCGATCAGGATGTTGTTATCGACAAGAGTTGGGCCGTGGTCCATCTCCAGGAAAATGGTGGCTGCTTCGGTGTTGTAGATGATGTTGCGGGTGATCCGCGTGCCTTGATTGCCGAAGTCCATCCAAATCCCAAAAGCACCCTGTTCCTGTCGAAAGACACCCCGGATCAGATTTCCGCTGATGACGGTGTCCACGCTATTGTGAAACTTGATTGCGGCAGTTTCCCAACCCCCGAACTCCCTGCGATAGTTGGTATCTTCGATGAGATTGCCGTAGATCAGTGAGCGGGTGGCCCCTTTTTGGCCGGCGATGCCTGCCTGTCCGCACCGCCGGATGATGTTATTACGAATGATATGGTCTCCAAAAGCGTCAATATCGCCGTAGTCAACGCCCGGCGCATGTCCCAGAATAATACCAACGCAGCGAGCGTTGGTGATCGTACAGTTCTCGATGATCCAGTACTTTCCCATCCGCGGGCCGACAGCACCCGTTTGCAGATCCAAACCTGGCGGCGCCCAGTTTGCAGCCGCGTGCATAAAATGAAAGCCATCGACTGTGATGTATTTCAAGCCGGTGATTTCGGGCGTGAAGAGACTCTCGCGGACGTTGATCTCGGTCAGTTCCATGTTGGGATTTGCCTTGCCGAAGTTCGCCTGGACCGTCGTCACGTTTTCATCTGCCTGGCAATGCCACGTGTACTCGGCCTCTTTCACCTCCTGTGCTGTCTTTCTTTCGTAGAAGGCCTCGCCATTGAGGTAGACGTCTCCGCGATGATGCCACTGGCCGTAATTGAGCCAGCCGCCGGAAACCGTCAGCGCATAGGGATTGTATTGGCCGAAGAATGAGTTCGGTAGTTCAGCTTTCCAAACGCCGCCAACCTCGGGTTTCCAAGAGGTGATACGCTCGGAACCTTTGACGAAGACTTCCTCGCCGGGCGCCGCTCGGTAGGTGATTCGTTTGCTATCATCGGTGCCACCACGGATGGGCTTGACCCATTCGCGATACGTTCCGGCATGAACGGTGACGGTATCTCCGGGCTGTGCGCCGGATGCAGCCTTGTTGATGGTCAGATATGGTTGAGCGTAACTGCCAGAGGCCGAATCGCTCCCTGCCTTTGAGACATGTATCTGGCGTGCTGAAATGCCTTCAGATACAAAGATAACGCCGATGAATACCGCTAGCAGTAGAGGTGATTTTCTCATGCCAATGCTCCTTTCGGCAAGTATGGGCCTAGTCTTGCACCAATTCGCCATTTGACTTCATAGCCTGTGCTTTAGCGTCCTACGTGTCCTATGATACGAGGTACTGCATCCGATCTCAATACCCAGCCCATCCTGAGTCATCCGTGACGATTTTGCCCTGATTATTTATTATTGGCCTTGATTATCCGACTCTAAAAGTGTAGAATATTATCGTCCTTTTTTAGCGTGTGTTGCTGGGATGAAGATGGCAGGATTCCTTTTAGATTCGGTTCTGCTGGTGGTCTGGGCGGCCTGGCCAAGCGTCGCCGGGCATATCGCGGCAGATAGTACGAGCGACCTTGCCAATAGATATGCCGAAGCCGCTCGGTTCGACAACGGCGCAGCGCCGCTTGACTACCTTGACCTCGATGCGTTCGTCAATGACTGGCTGTGGACCGGCCGGCCGGGTGGGTGCGAGGCAGACCTCAGCTTCGATGGTGTTGTGGACGGGCTGGATTTTGCGCTCTTTGCCTCGCGATGGTCGCATAGAGAAAGGTCCGTGGCGATCATTGTCGATTCGGGCACGTACGCCGGTGCGGCAGGCGAAATCAACAGGCTGGCAGCAGACATTACTAATGACCTGGGCGTCGATGTGTTCATTTGTCCGAATGACTGGCGCGACGCCGCCGACGTCAAAAATCTGCTCACTGCAAGGTACGTTCGAAGCGGTTTAGTCGGGGCGATTCTCATAGGAGAGATTCCGACCGCCTATTCTGAATTTCGCGATGCGGACGTGATGCCTACCGACTGGTACTATCAGGACTTGAGCGATAAGTTCGTCGATTCGGACGGGGATGGCAGGTTCGAGCGCGAGTATTACAGTCTGGAAACGGATGTCACGATGAGAGACATCTGGGTCGGCAGGATAAAACCACCGGTGGGCGGAGACGAAGGCATAATGCTGTTGAAGCGATATCTTGACACAAATCACCAATACCGAACGGGCAAGCTCACGTACCGTCGACGGATGCTGTATTTCGGCTCTATCGCCATCAATCAGAACGGAATGAGCGAAACGGACTACGACCATCTCGTCGGGCAGATTAACGATTACACGGGCCTTTACGAGTCGGATGAAGATGTCAATTCGATTTATGACGCCGATCTGGAAACGCAGAAGCAGGCCTATCTTGCGGAACTGTCGAGGGACTACGAATTCGTCTTCGTGAACATTCACGGCAGCGCGACCAGTCAGTGGTTAGGCGGCTCTACCAGCATCTACTCCAGTGAGGTGATCCAGGCACAGCCCAAAGCGCTGTTCACCGTTATGGCATCCTGTTCCAATGGTGATTTCACGAGAGACTATTACCTGGCGGGCTCGTATCTGTTCAGCGGCGGCGGCTTGGTGGTCATGGCCAATAGCACGGTGGCGATGGCAGTGGGCGCGACGTCTGTGGAGTTCCTCAAAGACTACATCCCGTTGGGGTTGGGGGTGACATTTGGCCAGATGTATGAGAATGACCTATCGTCGCTGCCGGTTCATCTATTCGGCGACCCGACTCTCACGCTCAGGCCGAAACCGACCGGCGACGCGCCCAGGTTGGACTTGAACCTGTCACACCTGGATTATGACCGTGTCGCAAGAGGGACAAAATCTCGCCGATACATCGTTTTCAAAAATGCCGGACGCAGGCCGTTGAAGGTAAACTTCAAGAAGGGACAATTCTCGGTCGACGGGGAGGCGGTCAATCTTGGATACTGGGATGTTTTCTACTATGAGCATCCGGATACGGGCGATCTGTTTAGGGATTTCGAGGTTCCCGCCGGCAGCTCTAAAACGGTCCCATTTGTCTTCTATCCGAGACCGGACGCACCGGTGGGTAGATATTCGATGACCATACTGTTTCAGACGAACGCCCCAGAGTCTCCGTATCCGAGAATCCGCCTTTCGGGTGACGCGTATGCCCAGCAATAGAAGAGGAATTTTGACTCACCGGCTGCCGTTTAGCTTTCGGTCTCGGCAAGAGCGCGATTTATACGCAGAATAGCCTCATCTATTTCCGCAGCACTCTTGAAGCCTATCACAACCGCGTCTACCAAGCCGCCCTGCATGGCGAAGCGAATGGACTTCTCGCGGTCGGCGAAACTGTCCACAGGTCGAGACGACAAGCGAGGAAGGAAAAGCGATTGGGACCTCGTTACTCCTCGGCACCCATGCCGGGCTGTTCGGCGAGCGCTTCGTGGACTGGTGGGTGAGACTCGTAAAGGCATTCTGTCGCCTTTGGCCAAAGTCGATGACACCTGTTTGAGTAAGGAGAGAACGATGCTCAGACGTGAAGGAGAATATAAGCCTCCAGGCAAGCTGATTGGCGTCACATCCCCAACGTTGTATCTTGGTACGGGGGTAAGTCTTTTCATAGCTGGGGTAGTATTGCTCGCTGTTGTTCTGATTGCTCCGATGCAGCGCACCAGGAGACACCCCGAAGATCCGCACCTGCGCCGGGCAATCACGGGGGCAGGGGGCATGGTAACGGCCGTAGCTGGGGCGGCCATGTTCGTCGTGGGCTACCGACGACGCAAACGGCTGGCCCGGGAAGGGCGGACGGCGCAAGCGGTAGTGATCGGGCGCTGGTGGAGCAGGTGGGGTGGCAAGGCCAACCATTATCATGTTGCCTACGAGTTTGTGGCGCAACTTCCCGATGGCTCTACGCCGAGCGTTGCATGCCGGATATCCAATAAAAAGCTCTATGATCAAGTCCAGATTGGTGATGAGTTCACGGTTCGATACTTACCCTCGAACCTCAGGGTCGGGGACCCTGAACATTAGAGTACTGCCCCCGGCAACGGTGCTCTTGATGAATTGACGACGAGTGATTCCTTTTCTTGTCATAATACAACCCTCTGGTATAACTCTAAGCAACCTTCGCTCTGACAGGACCTGGCGCGTACCTGATTCAGGATAATGCCATATAATATCCGCAGGACACAGGCCAGGCAATCCTCAATTTGCCTGAGTCATCCCCAGTTTTGGTTTGGCTATGAAACGCCGGCAAGTTGCCAGCTCAAACTGATCACGCCCAGAAACAGCCCTTTCGGCGAAGAGCCACAGAGGACACCGAGTTCACAGAGGTAAAAACATAGAATGGTTGCTCTGAGTTCTCTGTGCTCTCCTTCGACTGGGCTCAAAGCCTGCCCTGAGCTTGCCGAAGGGACGGCGTCTGTGGCAAAAAAACAGTGCGGTCACGGCGTCACCGCCCGGTGTTGTGCTCCTGAAGACGGCGGTTGAGGTCTGATACCGTCTATGGCCCGTTTTTACTTGCCTCAGAGGGCACAATAATCGAATGCCCTAAGGGCTGCAAGGTCCAAGATGTTACATTGACAAAAAGGTCGGGCACAACCGCAACCACCGGACTCAACCTGCCGGTGGAGCAATTGGAAACTGGCGATAATACAAACCAGCAATTAAATCAAACGGTGGCCGGCTGGTATCCTGAAGAAACATTTACATGGAACACGTTCGACAATCCCGACGGCAGCACAACCTTGGCTATCAGGATATATCCGTTCATATATAATAGTGCAACCACAAACGCTAAGTTCTACAAAAGCTTCAGCTTCGGCATTATTTACACCCAGTCGGACGTGGAAATCACCGATCTAACCACCGATAAGGAGACTTACTGTCAGGGCGATATTGTCAGATTCGAAATCGACGTTAATAATCCCGGCACAGCTATGGATGTTACTTGTGAGACCGTCATAAAAGAGTACGGCGGGCCGGAGAGGGAAAGTGTTGCGGGTCTCATCTTGCGTATGCTCGATGATTTAGCCGGTCAGGCCTCGTTCAGTAGCGTATGGGACAGCAATGGCTTTGATGGCGGGCAGTACTGTGTGGAAGTTACATTAAAAGATTCCGACGAAAATATACTGGATAGACGAACCGAAATCTTGACTCTCGGCGTTTCATCCTGTGAAATTACAAATCTGGCCGCAAAGCCGAACTGTATCTCGGCAGACAAAACCGTTCAAATAGACATGACCTTCGATAACACCGGCACAACCGACCTTGAGGGAAGTGCCGTCATAAAAATCGCAGATTCAAATGAAAAAACAATCGCTGGATTTGCACATGATTTTAATAATCTCTCGCCGGCTGGTTCCGTGAGCCTCACCGACTCATGGACGGCCACAACTACTGGCACGTATAAAGTCCTCGCTTATGTCCGCTTCGACGGCGAAACATCGGCTATAGAAACGATACAATTGAGCAAATGCTGCGGCGGTCCTCTACAGGCTGATCTTAATGAAGACTGCTATGTGAACTTTCTCGACGTGGGCGTCTTAGCCTCGCGGTGGCTCGATAACCACTTCGCCGATGATTGCCCACGATGTGATATTGACCGAAGCGGCAGCGTTGACTACAAGGACCTGTCGCTTTTAGCCGACCAATGGCTGCTGTGCAATCTGAGGTAGGGCGTTGTTGCTGTTGTGCCGCTCGATAGCCGTAATGACCTGCGCCGAGGCGCTGTCGGCCGGACCGAGCACCAAGAGTAGTACTGGTACTAACATTTTTCGCTTCATTTCCTGGCCCTTTCCAGAAAATGCGATCTTGTTGCTTGGTAAGTAGATGGTTACTGTGGTGCCTTTGCCAGGCTCACTTTCAATCGAGAGCGAGCCTTTATTCAACTGCACGGCGCGGGCAAGTAGGGCAAGATGTTTTCGCATCTGGTCAATTTGTTCATCTGTTAGACCGGGCATATCTAAAATCTCCCGGTACTTGATGTGGATAGCAAAACAACTGCGTACAACCACTTGTCAAAGGTCGTTCCCGACGAACCGATAGAATCTCCTGGGCCGGTCCTGCCAGGCTCTCAGGCCAGTGCGAGCGCACGGATGACGCCCCAAAACAGCCCTTTTTGGCTTTAGCCTGATTCTTGGCCAGTTATCGTAAGTGTTTGTCAGCACTAATCTTATCTCATTTGCAACGGTTGCTACATATTCGTCGACACCGTGTTGGCGCCCAAGCAAGAAGATAGTGAAGTGGTCTTGCCCTTTCTGCTGGTTTTGAGCGTTTTGGGAGTTGACAAGATGAACCGGGAGTTTTTATGCTACAGACGGTTAAGATTTCAAGCGCCCGTAGCTCAGTAGGATAGAGCATCGGTTTCCTAAAACATGTTCAAATCTTTGTTTTTACGCAAGTGCCGTCGATTTCAGCACTTAGCAACTGGTAAATATTGCAAGATTTGGTAGATATCGCATCTTTTGGTTGTAGTTTGGTTGTAGGTTTTCCCCAAGTTACAGGTAACAATTTCGCAGTTGTTTTGCCAAAATCTTTCCGTGGGCTGACACTTTTTTGACACCGTCGCAATCGGCACCCTTCGTGCCCGTTGGCATATCAGATCACATCCCTTGGAAAGCGACGACCCTAAGCTTCCACTGAACCCGCAAAGTCCTCCACGAACTTCACGCATTTCGTCACGTCTTCGACCAACTACGGCGACAAATGTTCATACTCTATAGTCATCAGCCCACGAAATCCTTGGGCATGCAACTCCTTCAATACGTCCGTGTAGTTGGCTTTGCCTGTGCCCAACGGTACATCGCGTGCCTCAGGTTTGCCCGACTCAGCGACATCTTTCAGATGCAGGCTGATGATTCGTTTCTTGAGCTTCCTATGACACTCGACGGGGTCCAACCCTGAGCGGACCCAATGCCCGGTATCTGCAGAGGCACCAATACGTTTGCCCCGCCCTGATGCTCATTTTTTGCCTTTGCTTTGTGTGATTTGGCGTCCGAAACAGCCTTGACTGGGATACCGGCAAATGGCACTATTTGAATGGTCCACATCTTGTGTGAGCATTAGAGAGACGGCGAAATACGGCGGAGAAATTGCCAGAGCAATCTACAGAATAAACTATGGCGAAAGAAGCAAGGGCGAGAATTAAGATCAACAACCTTCTGCAAGAGAGGGATTGGCGATTTTTGGTGCCTCGACGGAACGCTTGGGGTAATCGCTTAGCCGAGGATTAGTACGAGAGAGTTGCCGTTTGGTCTTGAGAGTTGACACACTGTTGGGCAGGATTTATAATTAGTTCAACAAAAATTTAAAGCCGGAAGATGCGGAGAACCACATCTTTGCCCATCAATATTAGTCGTCCGGCAAACGTCTTTATAATATTAGAGTAGGGTAGATTGACAAATGAATAATAAAGATTTTTTTCAAGCCTTAAAAACTACCAACATTAATTATCTTCTATGTGACTTGCATGTTCATAGTATTGCTTCGGCAGATGTATTGGATAAAGTCAGATATGAACGATTGAACGCTAAGGAAAAAGCCCTTATTGAAAGCTTAAGCATTACTAAAGATGCATATAAAGAAAAGTGGAGTGAATATGATAGCTTGGTCGCAGACAAAATAAGACCTGAAGATTATTTTAATTTGATTAGAGAAAGACGTGATCACATCGCAGATTCCTATGATCTATCTGAGGGTAAAGATTGGGCTGTTATTGCGATAACGGATCACAATTCATGTAGGTTTTCATGTAGACTATCAAAGCATGCGTGGAATATAAAAAAGGAACACCGAATTATTATTCTGCCCGGGATGGAATTAGAAGTTCAATTCAAAGTACAAGACGAATATGTAAAGGTACATATTTGTCTTATCTTTGCCCCCTGTGTAGAAGATGCTCAGATTTATGGTGCAATCAATTCTGCATACAAAAATGCAACTGACACAGAAGAATCAAACTGGAATTTTGGTGATACCATCAAAGTAGAAAACATTGAAGATTTCATAAAACACTTAAGAGGAAATCCGAGTTTCCCTGCAATGTGTGTTGCTGCACATGTCGGCACTTCAAAAGGCATGTGCGAAGAAACTATAAATGTTTTTACGAGAAAGCAAGTTGAATATGCAAGATTAATTGCTGAATTGGAAGAATATTCCGCAGAAAGCAACAACAAAATCAGTAGGAAATCATATAAAAAAGGCGAAATTGAAAATAAAATATCAGCACTTGAAGGCAGTTTAGGCGATGCTAATCTTGAAGCCTTAAAACTGATAGGTAAATGTGGCTTTGATGCTTTACAAGTATCAAATATAGATGATGACACACATTACAGATGCTTGCATAGATTTAAACCAGAATATGGGAGAGCAACAACAATTTTATGCTCGGATGCTCATAGATTAGAAGATATTTTAAATTGTGGAAATAACCTTGTTTCCTATATTAAGTTTCCATCATTTAATTCTCATATTACAGAAGGAAAGTTTTTTGAATTACTAAATTATTCTATTAGATTTGGTGAAACGCGTTTTACTTCTGTGCCTGAGAATAAATTAAGTTGCTTCATTAGGGGAATTGAACTTTCACCGGATACAGCAGATGCAAAGAAATTTTGGCCTTTTAATTTAACCCCTCCCCATCGTCAAGACCAAATTCTCTTCTGTATTTGGTGTGGGTTGTAACGGTTTATACTGTTCTTTCGCTTTGCGAAGCGAAGGCGTAGCCGAAGCGGAGCAAAGCGAATCGC
>Ga0315279_10001211_pt1 | contig 43935 bp, 35 predicted proteins | sample YL17G06_20_MG_FD_203694 | JGI IMG/M metagenome (GOLD analysis project Ga0315279, IMG submission 203694) | Sediment microbial communities from Yellowstone Lake, YNP, Wyoming, USA - YL17G06_20 | ecosystem: Environmental > Aquatic > Freshwater > Lake > Sediment | place: USA: Wyoming | collected...
GGATCCTGATGTCGCAGGCTATCGAATCTATCGCAGCGAGGAAGGTGGAAAAGAGAAGCAGTTGCTTCAGCCCGGCTTGGTCACCGCACTGAGTTACAGAGACGAGAAGGCGACAGCCGGAAAGAAGCATGAATATCTCGTTACGGCCGTGGACACGCATGCAAACGAGAGTGTTCCCGCCCAGACAACGGTGGAGGTCCCATGAAACTGTGTCGATTCCTTCACAACGGTTCCGCACGTCTCGGTCGGATCGAGGGGGAGAAGGTTATCGTCTGCGAAGGCGATCTGCTCGGTTCGCTATCCCGCACAGGTGAAGTCCTGAACCTGAGCTCCGTGCGGCTTCTGGCTCCCCTGGTGCCTGGGAAGATCATCGGAATCGGCCGCAATTACGCTGAGCACGCCAGGGAATTGGGAAACATCCCGCCGGATGCGGAGCCGCTCATATTTCTGAAAGCTCCAAGCGCGCTCATTTCGCCTGGGGACCCGATTCTTCTCCCAAAGGCATCCCAGCGGGTGGACCATGAGGCGGAGCTCGGGGTGGTCATTGGTCGAATGGCCCGAGATCTATCCGAGGCTGCAAATCCTCTCGATTACGTCCTTGGCTACTCCTGCGTCAACGATGTGACGGCACGGGACCTCCAGAAGAAGGACGTCCAGTTCACACGCGCCAAGAGCTTCGACACATTCTGTCCCTTTGGACCCTGGATCGAAACGGAATTGGATCCGTCGTCGGTGCAAGTCACTGCCCGTGTTAACGGCCAGGTGCGTCAGCAGGGAAACACGCGAGAGATGATTTTTCCGGTTTCCCGCCTGATTCGCTTCCTGGCGGGGATCATGACACTGTATCCGGGCGACCTGATTGCGACCGGCACTCCTGCGGGCGTCGCACCTCTTGCCCCAGGTGACATCATCGAGGTCGAGGTCGAAGGCATCGGCGTGCTCACGAACCCAGTGATCAGTGGTCAGTGACCAGATTTCTTGAGGGGCATAATTCAATCGGAGATCCTTCTGGCCACTGGCCACTGACCACTCGTGGCAGCTTTTGGGATCTACCTTATGGACATCACCGAAAAGCTGAAGGAACTGCAGGAGCTCCACCGCCGCGCCGAAGAAGGAGGAGGTCCGGTGCGGCGCAGGCGGCAGCACGATGCTTCCAAGCTAACCGCTCGGGAGCGCATCCAATTTCTGCTGGACGAAGGAACTTTCGAAGAGCTCGACAAGTTCGTCGAGCATCGTTGTGTGGACTTCGCTATGGAGGATCAGAAGATCCCGGGCGATGGTGTTGTAACGGGCTTTGGCCGCATCGACGGGCGCATCGTCTACGTGTTTGCGCAGGACTTCACCGTATTCGGGGGAAGCCTGAGTGAGACCTACGCCGCGAAGATCTGCAAGATCATGGACATGGCCATGAAGGTGGGCGCGCCAGTTATCGGATTGAACGACTCCGGCGGCGCGCGCATCCAGGAAGGTGTCATGAGCCTCGGCGGTTACGCCGACATTTTTCTGCGCAACACCATCGCAAGCGGTGTGATTCCTCAGATCTCGGCGATCATGGGACCGTGCGCCGGCGGCGCGGTCTACTCGCCGGCCATCACGGATTTCATCCTGATGGTAAAGGACACCAGCTACATGTTCGTTACCGGACCCGACGTCATCAGAACCGTGACCCACGAGGAAGTCACCATGAACGAGCTGGGTGGAGCCATGACACACAACGCCACCAGCGGCGTGGCGCATTTCGCCGTCGCGGATGACCGCGAGTGTCTGGCGACCATCCGGGAATTGCTCGGCTTCCTTCCCAGTAACAACATGGAGGATCCGCCCAGGAAACCGAGCTCCGACCCGTGGGACCGCAGCGATGAGAAGCTGAACACGATCGTTCCAACGGATCCGAACCAGCCTTACGACATCAAAGAAATCATCAAGCTGGTTGTGGACAGACACCACTTTTTCGAAGTCCACAAGCATTTTGCCAAAAACATCGTCGTAGGTTTTGCCCGCCTGGACGGCCGAGCCGTGGGTATAGTCGCGAATCAGCCCGCCTTTCTTGCCGGAACGCTCGACATCTCCGCTTCGGTGAAGGGGGCACGCTTCGTGCGTTTCTGCGATGCGTTCAACATTCCGCTGATTACTTTCGAGGATGTTCCGGGCTTTCTGCCCGGCACCGCACAAGAGTACGGAGGTATCATTAAAAACGGCGCCAAGCTGCTCTTTGCATTTGCGGAGGCGACCGTTCCGAAGATTACCGTGATCACGCGGAAGGCCTACGGCGGCGCATATTGCGTCATGGCTTCCAAGCACATCCGGACCGATTTGAACTATGCTTATCCGACCGCCGAGATCGCAGTTATGGGGCCGGAAGGGGCGGTTAATATTCTCTACCGGAATGAGCTGAAAGGAGCCGTTGATCCGGCGAAGTTCCGTGCGGAAAAAGTTGAGGAATTCCGCGCGAAATTCGCATCGCCTTACATTGCCGCACAGCGCGGTTATATCGACGAGGTGATCGAGCCATGCTTCACGCGCGCGAAAGTGATCACAGGGCTGCGCATGCTCGAGAACAAGAGAGACACCAACCCTGTCAAAAAGCACGGGAATATCCCTCTCTGATTCTTCCGGAAAAGGCCTACAGGTGTCTTACTGAGGTCAAAAATGACGAATGACGAATTACGAATGACGAATAAAGCACTCCGGTTTTTCATTCGTCATTCGTCATTCCTTGTGTTGGGTGGTTTCGACTCATCATGTTTCGTAAGGTGCTGGTTGCCAACCGAGGCGAAATAGCCGTTCGTATAATACGGGCGTGTCGGGATCTCGGCATCTCGCCTGTTGCTGTCTATTCCGAGGTGGACCGAGCCTCCCTGCACGTTCGCCTTGCGGATGAAGCCTATCTGTTGGGTCCTGCGCCTTCCTCGGACAGCTATCTGGTGATTGAGAAGATCATCGACGCGGCTAAGAAGTCGAAGGCCGATGCCATCCACCCGGGCTATGGCTTCTTGTCGGAGAATCCGCGTTTTGCTGCGGCCTGTGCCGATGCGGGCATTCCGATGGTCGGACCCTCTGCGAACTCCATGCAAATGATGGGTAGCAAGACTGGTGCCCGATCGATTTTGCATCGCTCCGGCGTGCCCCTTGTCCCCGGAACCTATCGTGCCTTGAAGTCGGCAGAGGAAGCCCTCGAGGAGGCGAGGCTCCTCGGCTATCCAGTGATGCTCAAGGCAGCAGCTGGAGGCGGCGGCAAAGGGATGCGTCTGATGGAGGATGAGTCGCGCATGGCACGCGACTTCCAGAACGCAAGCTCCGAGGCGCTGCGCGCTTTCGGCGACGCTTCCGTCTACCTGGAGAAATACATCGCTCGGCCGCGCCATGTGGAAATCCAGGTGCTTGCGGACCGTTACGGGAACGCCATTTATCTGGGGGAGCGGGAATGCTCCATCCAACGGCGCCATCAGAAGGTGCTGGAGGAGTGTCCCAGCCCGATTCTCGACGAGGGTCTGCGGCGCCAAATGGGCGAAGCCGCAATCCGGGTGCTCAAGGCCGCCAAGTATGAAAATGCCGGGACGGTCGAGTTTCTGATGGATCACGACCGGCACTTTTACTTTCTGGAGATGAACACTCGGCTCCAGGTGGAGCATCCGGTAACCGAGGCCGTCACGGGTCTCGATATTGTTCAGGAACAATTCCGCATCGCCGCGGGAGAGCCGTTGAAGCTGTGCCAGGAAGATGTCCGCCTGCGAGGCTGGGCTCTCGAATGCCGCATTTACGCCGAGGATCCGGAACGCAACTTCTTCCCCTCGCCGGGGGTCATTCGCAAACTGGTCGAGCCGCAGGGTCCCGGCGTGCGCGTCGATTCGGGGGTTTACCAGGGGTGGGAGGTGCCCATCCATTACGATCCCCTTATTGCGAAACTGGTGACGTTCGGCTCAGACAGGAACCAGGCGATTGCCCGGATGAGACGCGCGCTCCAGGAATACCGGATCGAAGGCATCAAGACGAACCTGAAGTTTTTTTCAGAGCTTTTGTCCGATCCGGAGTTTGTAGCCGGCGACCTCTCGACAGGCTTCATCGAGGAGTATTTGCGCCGCAAGGCACCAGTGAAAGAAGAATCCCCAGACCGTTTTCGCGCCCACGCGGTTGCGGCCGCCCTCGCTTACTCCGAGAGGGCGTGCAGCTCGGAACCTTCCGAGCCGGCCCAGAAGGAGAGCGCCTGGAAACTCTCCGCACGGCCCGGCGCCGTGAGGTTGCGACATGGATGGAGAAGGTAAACAATTGACGATTGACGATTGACGATTTACGATTTACGATCGAAGTCGCGGGCAGGGAATTGTCAATCGTCCATACGAACTTAATCCAGGAGTTGCAGTGAAGCTGGAGATTAGCTCCGGGCCTGAGCACTTCGAAGTTGAGATTACTGGGGCCTCAGGCCATAGGAGAGTAAGAGTTGGCGACCATGAGGCTATCTGTAACTGGATGCGCCTGTCTGATGAACAGTACTCTCTGATTCTTGACGGTCGTGTCTACGACCTCTCCGTAAACTTCGATACGGATTCCTGCTCGGTGGCTGGCCGAACGGGCACCCACCAGTTCCAAATCTCCGATCCCCGCCGCTTGAGCCATCAGCAAGACATCGAGGAAGGTCAAGCAGGGTTGCAGCGCATTTGCGCCGAGATGCCAGGCAAGGTCATTCGTCTGCTTGTCAAGCAGGGGGACTCGGTTGCATACGACCACGGCCTCCTGGTTCTTGAAGCGATGAAGATGCAGAACGAAATACGGGCCCCAAAGAGCGGTGTTGTTAAGGAGATCGGTGTACGGGACGGTCTCGCCGTCAACACCGGCGACTTTCTCCTCAGCATCGAATGACGGTGATCAGTGACCAGACCTCACATGCGACGTATCCCGGCAAGGTATTTTCCGGCCACTGGCCACTGATCACTGATTTTCAGTCCTGACCAGCGGCAACAATTCTCCGAGCAGATACAGCGAACCAGTTACGACCACCAGCCCCTTGTGGGTACACTCCTGCCATGCTGACTGCAGTGCCTCCTTCGAGGACCCATGAATTCGTATCTTCGGAGCGAATTGTCTGAACATGGCGAGGATAGTCTCAGGGTCGGTGGTCCGTGAATTGTCCAGCGGCGCCAGATGAATGGTGCAGGCAAGCGGAAAAAGGCAGCTTCCCATTTTCCGGATGTCTTTATCGCGAAGAGCGCCGAAGACGAGATGAACCTCCCTTTCGTGCCGGCTCTCGAGATAGGTGCGCAGTGACTGCGCACCCTCCGGGTTGTGGGCCCCCTCCATCAGTGTCCGCCGGCGGGCGTGATATTCGTCCAGTCTTCCCGGCCAGCAGGTGTTCGCGAGACCTCGCCGAACGTCGAGGATTTGCACCGGAAAAGAGCGGAGCGCTTCAACCGCGCAGACGGCCAGCGCGGCATTTCGTATCTGGTGCTCGCCAGCGAGTGAGGGTCTCAGATTTCTATAGCTCCGGTGCGATGTCTTCAGGTCGAAAGCGTAGCGCCCTCCGCGCTTCCCGAGGATTCGAATCTTGCAGTCCCGGTCGACTTCGAGAAGCGGGGCCCCCGTGATACGGGCGACACTGCGGATGACGCGCAAGGCGGCAGGAGAATGACAGGCGGTTATTGCAGGAACTCCCGGCTTTAGAATGCCCGCCTTTTCCCTGGCAATAGTGGCCAGGGTAGTCCCCAGCAGGTTCTGGTGATCATGGGACACGCCTGTGATGACGCAAGCCTCCGGGTGAACGATGTTGGTCGCGTCCAGTGTGCCACCCAGCCCTACCTCCACAATAGCAACGTCCACCATCTTCTCCGCGAAATAGAGGAATGCGCAGCAAGTGATGAGCTCGAAGTAGGTGAGGGGGTGATCGAGACGTTTCCTGCGCAAGAGGGATACCTCTGCATCGCATATGTGCGAAACGAGTGTCGCGAATCGACGAGGCGAGATGTCGCGGCCTTCCGTGCGAATGCGCTCCTCAATTCTGACGAGGTGGGGAGAGGTGTAGAGACCTGTTTTCCACCCGGCATGACGGAGGATCGATTCCGACATGGCGGACACGCTCCCCTTGCCGTTTGTTCCGGCGATGTGGAGCACCGCATACTTTCGATGCGGGTTCCCCAGAGCTTCCATGACGGACAGAGTACGGTGCAGGCCGAGATGAATGCCCTGCACCTCGTTGCCGCGGCGATTCAGAAATTCAAGGGAGTCGCTGTAATTCAAGTCGTTCTTTTGGAGGGCGCCTCACTTCGCGGGACGCCTTCGTTTGGTTCCGCTCACTTCGCATCGAAGGCGCTCCCCGAAGCGGGACGCACTCCAAATGAGCGCCCTGTCGTGCTCAGGGCAAGAAAAAGTTCAGAGCGTTGATCAGGTAGTTTCGCAGGTTGCGTCGGTCGACGATGGCATCCAGCATGCCATGCTGCAGAAGGAACTCCGAGCGTTGAAATCCCTTGGGAAGTTTTTGGCGAATTGTTTGCTCGATCACCCGTGGACCTGCGAATCCGATGAGCGCACCAGGTTCGCCGATGTTCAGGTCGCCCAGCATCGCATAACTGGCCGTCACGCCTCCGGTGGTCGGATCCGTGAGCACCGAGATGAAGGGCATGCGAGCTTCGTCCAGGCGCGCCAGAGCGGCGCTGACCTTGCCCATCTGCATCAGGGACAGCGCGCCCTCGTGCATGCGAGCGCCGCCCGAAGCGGAAACGATGATGAGTGGCAGCCTGTCGTGCAAGGCTTTTTCGACGGCAAGGGTCACCATCTCGCCCACGATGGAACCCATCGAGCCGCCGATGAATGTGTACTCCATGGCCGAAATCAGGCTGGGGCGCCCGCCGAGTTTCCCCTCTGCATTGATCATGGCATCGTTTAGTCCGGTGGACCGGCGGGCAGAGACCAGCTTCTCCGCGTACGGCTGCCGATCGACGAACTTCAGCGGATCCGGTGAGATTATGTCATTGTGGAGAGTCTCGTATTTTCCGTCATCGAAGAGCATTTGAAGGCGTTCCCGGGCGCTGACCTTGAAGTGGAAGTTACACTTCGGGCAGACCTTTTCGTTCGCCTCCAGGTCCTTCTTCCAGATGGCGGCCCGGCAATTATCGCACTTGATGAACAGTCCCTCGGTCCGCACGGTTTTCTCCTCTTCCTTGGGGCTGGCGAGCGGACTCTTTTCTTTTTTGAACCAGGTCATAAAGGATCCTGCTTCGGGCTCTGCACGAAGCCCTGCTTGGATTGTCTTCCGCGATCGCGATCCCCATCAGAGCCCCGCCTCAATGGTTGCGCGCAGTGGCGTTGGGCTTGGCCTTCGACATGCTGCGCATGAGATTGACCAGGCCCCATCGTTCTTCCTCGGTTAGCTTGGACTCGAAGGCCGGCATCGGCTTCCGGCCTTTCGATCATTCACTTTTGTCCTCCCAGAATATCCATGTATCCACCCGATACAGGCAGTGCACTATAACACATTTCCTGCCCAGGTAATTAGACTCACCCAATTCGATTGTAGTTGCGAGAGGATCAAGGGAACATTCCGATTTTCCAGCATTGCCTCGCTTGTCCGAAGAGATCAGGCAAGCGCACAGGTGTCTTATATCAGTACACGACGGCCGGAGAATCGGAATGACCCGTGCGCCGGGGCAAACCGGCATGAAGTCGAGAAGGAAAGAGTCTCATAGGAAAGGAGTAGGGAACCCCCCTGAGCAAAGCAGGTTTTTGGAATTTCGTGACAGGCTGCCCTTTTCCCGATTGGGGGTATGCACATGACTCCAGTAACTAGCGATGTTGCGATCCCAGTCTGGGCTGAAAGGAATCCTTGGCGATTCTTGGCGTCTTTGAGCCTTTGCGGTGGTTTTTAATAACCCCACCACAAAGACGCAAAGGCGCGAAGATTCGCAAAGGCTCATCTGGCTCAGACCGGATCGTTCAGGCAGTCCTTACTGGAGTCAAATGCATAGCCCCATTCCCGATTTCCGAGTGGGGTACGCGCCACCTGCCATAATTCCATTGCTCTCCACATCTCGACGAGTTAGAAATGCTTATTACTCATGGAGGGAAGTCATGGCTCACGATTTTTCTATCACACGGCGGGAATTTGGCATGACGGTGGCTGCTGCATTGGCAAGATTCGCAGCGGCGGGCGCTGCAACCGATATTGAAGCGGGTCCGTGGTCGGGCGCGGCCATTGTGAAGAAGGTGTACGTTGGCGTGGCGAAGCCTACCTGGCCGCGACCGGATCTCGATTTCAAACAAGAAATCGCCGGCATTGACGCGAGTCTCGCCGAACTGGAGCGCAAGCACGCAGGATTGGTGCGCTTCACGGGCGGCGAATGGCTAAAGGAGCCGTCTGAGGTGGAGGCCTGGGCCAGGAGCGTCGGCGATGCGGACGCCCTTCTTGTGCTCGATCTGACTTCCAGTACCAGTGCGCTGCTGCGCCCGCTTGACACAGTCGATATCCCAAAGCTGTTGTTCACCCGGCCGCTGACCGGGTGGTCGTTCATGGACGGCGCCCGCTGGATCCAACAGGGGCTGAAAGCCGACATGATCGCGTCCAGCCGCTTCGAGGATGTGGCTGGGCATCTGCCATTGATGCGTGCTATTCACCACTTACGCTACAGCAGGATCCTGATGGTGAACTCGAATCAGAAGGATGCCGCTGCTGAGAGCTATACTCAGCAGTTCGGCACGCGGATCGCATTCGTCAGCTATCAGGAATTGAAGGCGGCGTATGAGGCCGCCGATCCGCAAGAGGCCGAACATGAAGCCGCTGAACTGAGGCGAACGGCGCTCCGGGTTGTCGAGCCGTCACCGGCCGAAATACGTGATGCCGCGCGGTTTTACTTGGCTGTCCAGGCGGTTCTGCGAAAGCAGCAGGCCAATGCCATCACCATCGATTGCCTGGGTGGCTTCCGCCGCGGCGACTTGACGGCCTATCCGTGCGTTGCCTGGAGCAAGCTGAACGACCGCGGGCTGTACGGCGTGTGCGAGAGTGACCTGGCCTCAACCATGACGCAGTTGCTGGTTACGGGTTATTGCGGCAGACCGGGCTTTGTCTCTGACCCAACCTTTGATGTCAGTCGCAACGAGGTGATACACGCTCACTGCGTCGCCGCGACTCGCCTGCATGGCCCGACAGCGCCCGCCTCGCGTTACATCCTGCGCTCGCACATGGAGGACAACAAGGGCGTCTCTGTGCAGGTGAAGATGCCGGAAGCGGAGAGCGTCACGGTCGGTAAGTTCCGCGACCCAAAGACATTTCTTATATCCACCGGCCAGGTCCTAGAGAACCTCGACAGCGCACGCGGCTGCCGCACTAAGATCCTCACTCGCATAACGGATGCTCGCAGGATGGTCGAAGGCTACACGGGAGGGTTACACCGGGTGGTGTTTTACGGGGACCATGTGGCAGCCATCGAGCGCATGGGGCGCTTGATGGGTTTCAAGGTCATCCACGAAGGGTAATTCAAACACGCAGCGCGGCCGACAGCCGCAACCATATAGGGCGGTTTAGCCCCCGAGCCGGCCGCGCTGAGCGGTCAGCCTTCAGCTATCAGCCCTCAGCTGGATGTTTCTCCAACAATGGCTGTGCGGTCCCGTGATGGATCGTTCAGAGCCGCGTGCGAAGCAAGCGGGGATGATGAACAGTCTTGTGTGACATCCCCGCTCCCTGCCGGTCGCGGCTCTGAATACTTGTTGATGAGGCAACGGCCGCAATAATGGCCGCACAAAAACTCTGTCAAAACAGCAGAGTTTTGCCTGTTTGTTGTATAGAGGGTGCACGGCGGACGGCCATCCTTGCGGCAAGAGATCAGCAGCCGAACGATCTCCTAGCCCTGGATCATCACGCGGCCTTCCAAGGACGGGCTGACGAGCTCCTTCAAGGGCATAGGCTGCACTGTCAGAGTGAACCACACCTTGTCCTGGCCTGCCCGCACCCAGCTATCACTCAATATGAATCCCCTTTCGGTGAATCAACCACGGGTTGATCTATACCAAGATTATAGGTACTATTTGAGAGTCGGAATGTGACCCTTTTCATCCCAAAACTTCGGGCTGGCTTTAGTTGATTTTCACTGCTGTGGTGTATTTAACAAATGTGTCGGCGGGCTTTGGAAACCCAACTGCTCGGGTAAGGGGAAGCCTGCCAATAGCGGAGTGCCTCGAATATGCCTTCCACCGGGTTGAGAAAGCTTCTCATAGGACTTGCCATAGCTGTAGCTTCGACCCTGGCGGCCCTCCTGCTCTATCAGATACCACTGCTAAGAACAATGGAGTGGAAGATCTACGATCTCGAGTTCCGATCGCTCACCAATGCGTCGAAGGCGAGCCCTGACATCGTGATGATCAAAATCGACGATGAGAGCGTTGAGAGGATGGACCAGGCTTTGGATTTGGGACGATTCCCCTGGCCACGGGACGTCTACAGGGACCTCCTGAACTACCTCGAGCGGGCTCGGCCCCGGGCGATCACCTTCGACATTTTGTTCATTGAGCGGGACAAGAGCGCCGAAGGGCCGGCACGCGATCAGGATTTCGTCGAGGCGACGCGGGGCCTGGGGAATGTTATCCATGCCATCGAAGTCGATGACACTGTCAACCGCACGCCCAAGTCTTCGATCGCCCAAGAATACCAGCTCAGTACGGAGGTCGAGGAGCACAGCAGCATAAAGCTTCCGTTTGACTCTCTTGCCAAGGCAAGCAGAATGCTGGGCAGCACTTTCATGGCCCTTGATGCGGACGGCCCGGTTCGCCGTTTGGTGCCGTTTGTCCGACAGGGGAGCACCCATTATCCTGCACTTGCCATCGCCACGGCCATGGTCGCCCTCAACCTCCAACCAACAGACATTCGACTCGACTCTGCAGGACTTCATCTTGGCGAGCGTCTCATCCCGCTCATGGAGGTACGGCCTGAATACGCAGAGCGCATTCGCACACGTCACATGCTGGTGAACTATCGCGGACCGGCCTACGCGGACCCGGAGCGCAAGACGACGACCTACAGAAGCTACCGTTTCTGCGATGTCTATCTTTCCGAACTGCAGATTGAAGCGGGAGAAAAGCCAAGCGTCGATCCTCAGGTGTTCCGGGACAAGATCATTTTCATTGGCACAACTGCCGCCGGCCTGCACGACCTCTTTCAGACCCCCTTCGGATCGGAGGGGAAGATGCCTGGCATGCAGATCCATGCCTCGGTCGTCGACAACATACTAAGCCGGTCTTTCCTGCGTCCTGCCCGTCCTGTCTGGTCAGTCGCGCTGCTGGTGGTTTCCACACTCTTCGTGGGCCTGCTCGGGGTCTACCTTGGGTTCTGGTGGGCGTTGCTGGCCTGCCTCATCGTCGGCTTTTCAGGCGCCGGCGCGGCAGCCCTCTCCTTCCGAAATGGGATCTGGCTCCCCTGCGTGCCGACTGTCGCCGGCCTCATCATTGCGCAGTTCTCCAGCGTCGCTTACAAGTACTTTGTCGAAGACCGCGCCAAGAGGCAGGTCAAGGCTCTCTTCTCCCGCTACGTCTCTCCCGCGGTCGTAAGGGAGTTGATCGAGGATCCCTCCAAGGCACGCTTGGGAGGCCATCGGCGCGAGATGACGGTGCTTTTCTCGGATATCCGCGGCTTCACGACCTTTTCAGAGGCCGGCAAGCCGGAGGACGTCATCAAGCAGCTGAACGAATACTTCAGCCGCATGGTCGAACTTCTCTTCCAGCATCAGGGGACTCTCGACAAGTTTGTGGGTGACATGATCATGGGATTGTTTAACGCCCCCGTGCTTGACCCGGAGCACGCAGATCATGCGGTTCAAATGGCCCTGGCGATGCTGCGGGAGCTGAGAGTTCTGAACGAGCGCTGGCGCAGCGAAGGGAGGCCCACTTTCGATATCGGGGTCGGTGTCAATACCGGCGACATGATCGTCGGCAACGTCGGTTCCGAGAGGACCCTGAGTTATACAGTCATCGGGGATAACGTTAACTTGGGCTCGCGCCTCGAATCACTAAACAAGGAATTCAAGAGCCACATCATTATCAGCGAGTTTACGAAGAACAAGATCAAGGGAAGCTACTTCATAAGACCGCTTGGCAGTGCAAAGGTCAAAGGAAAGACCAAAGAGGTCTCAATCTTTGAGGTCTGCGTTTCCGAAGAGGAATATAGGCAAAAGGAGGCAGCGGCGACTCAACCATCCCAAAGTGCCGCTCGCTGACGCCTTCCTTTCAGCTCTGATGGAGAATCGCAAGACATCATGGCGCGACCAGCCAACGGGAAATCAGAACCGCGAGCGCCAGGAAGCGGGAAGATTTTTACAGTACTGTGCGGGACCCCTGCTTGCTTGCACACGCGGCTCTGATTAGGTTCGAGATGCTATCTTGGGTGGAGAGTTTTCGCAACGTCACCATGTTTTGTGGAGATTCAACGGTTGTAGGGAGGGAAAATGCGATACAGAGTTTTGGTTTTAATGGTCATCCTGTTCTTCGCCTGTCAGGCGGCCCTGGCCCAGTTCCCGCGCGGCATCAAGGGCAAGATTGACAGCGTGGCAGCGAAGTACAAGGACATTGAGATTACCGATCAGGAGGAAGTTCGGCTGGGCGCCAACATCAGCGAGAGGATACGAGCCAAGTACGGAGTGGTTCAGGATCCTGCGATTCACAAGTATGTGACGCTGGCCGGCATGGTGCTGGCGAAGAAGAGCAGCAGGCCCAATATTCCCTATCAGTTCATCGTTCTGGACACGGATGGGGTCAACGCCTTCGCGGCGCCGGGCGGGTTTGTGCACATTACACGTGGCGCCCTGGCCCTGATGAAAAACGAGGCCGAACTTGCCGGAGTCCTCGGGCATGAGCTTGCGCACATAACCGAGAAACACACGATCCGGGCCGTCCAGAAGAATAAAGCGTTCCAGATGGCCGCTAGCCAAAAAAGCGTGTCCGCAGACCCTGCGCTCCTGCGCCGACTCGAGGACGAGATGTTCAAGATCGTTTTTGCGGGTTTCGGAAGGGCGGACGAGTTGGACGCCGACGAGCACGGGCTGGCCGTGACGGCGAACGCCGGGTACGATGCCACTGGCCTGAAGCAATTCCTGACGACCTTGAAGGAGAGAAATACGGGCTCGGAGATAAAGCAGGGCCTTTTTGCTTCGCATCCGGAAATGGACGAGCGCCTCCAGAAAATCGACTCCACAATTCAGAGAAGCAACTGGAGCGGCGGCGCAGTCGACCAGGCGAGGCTCCAGAAGTATGTCAAATATAAACCGGTTCCTCTGGCCGAAATAGCCGTGGTCCAGGCAGGTGCCGCGGGACTTGCCGGGGGCGGCAAGGAGGGCGAGGAAAAGAAGAAGGATGACGAACAACAGGAACCCAAGAAGAAAAGCCGCTTCAGCCTGGCCAAGCTCAAGAATCCTCTGGGGGGCGGGGAGGAGAAAACGCAAAGCGCGGAGGTGACAGGATCCGGCGGCTCGCGAGGCGTGGACAAGGAACGCCTGGCCAAGGGAGGTTCCAACCCGGCGCTCGTAGCTGTCACCGTAACCGACCAGGAAATCCAGGCCTTCATTAAGGAAGGGAACCTCAAGGCCTAAATCCCTCTATCACCACGGAGACACGGAAGTCACGGAGACTCTCTCTGTGCACTTTATGTCTCTGTGGTGTGTCTTCAGTCGAGTTGGGCGGCAAGCTCGGTGGGGCTGGTGACGGGGGCCTTGCAGGTGTAGTTCTCACAGACAAAAGCCGTCGGTAGACCATTCACGCGGGACCTACCTAAGAGGAGGAAGAGTTCATCGCTCAATCCGCAGGCCACGACCTTGTTCGGCAGATAGCGGTGGAAAACCTCTCTTAGCAGAGCCCGGGTTGCCTCCTCCATCGGATCGCCGATGATCACTATTTCCTTCGGCCCGGACAGATAGAAATCCAGGGCGCAAAGCAGATTGCTGAATGCGGCAGGGTACCGGGACATTGGCAACGCCATTGTTTCGAGGACAGGCCGGGCCTCTTGCGACCATCTCTCTTCACCTGTGAGCTTCCAGAGCCGGAGGAGCGCATATACGGCGACGGAGTTTCCCGAAGGAGTGGCGTTGTCGTAAAACTCCTTCGGGCGCCGGATAAGGCGCTCGTGATCGTCCGACGTGAAGTAGAAACCGTCGCCGGCGGGATCTCGGAATTTCTCGATCATCACACCGGCCAGGCTTTCGGCTTCGGAAATCCAGCGCTGGTCAAAGGTGGCTTCGTAAAGCGAGAGCAGGCCGTCGGTGATGCAGGCGTAATCCTCCAGATAGGCGTTGTGCTTTGCCTGTCCGTCTTTGAAGGTGCGCAACAGGCGACCATCGCGCCGGAGTCTCGACAGCAGGAATTCAGCGTTGCGGACCGCCGTCCGGCAGTAGTCATCGCGGTCAAGCCCGTTGGCGGCCTCGGCGAAGCTCCGCAGCATCAAACCGTTCCATGAGGTCAAAATCTTCTCATCGCGCCCTGGCTTGACCCGTTTTTCCCTGCACTCGAAAAGGAGCTGCCTTCCTCGGTCTATTGCCTGCCGCAGGCGCTCCTCCGAAACGTGACACAGACGGGCGACGAGACTCTCAGACCGCGGCACGTTGAGTATATTCTGTCCCTCGAAGTTCCCGTCAGGACTGACCCCGTAGTAAGTGCAGAACAATTCGGCATCGGCTTCGCCTAGAATTGCCTCGATCTCTTTTGGGGTCCATAGGTAGTACTTTCCTTCGTGCCCCTCGCTGTCGGCGTCCTCCGTCGAGTAGAAGCCGCCTTTGGGCGAGGTCATCTCCCGCATCACGTAGTCTAGCGTTCCCTGACTGATTCGCCGGTAGAGGGTATTCCTCGTCAACAGATAGGCGTCCAGGTAAATACGGCTCAGCAGGGCGTTGTCATAGAGCATCTTCTCGAAGTGGGGTACGAGCCAGAATGCATCCACCGAGTAGCGGTGAAAACCGCCGCCGATCTGGTCGTAAATCCCTCCGCACGCCATCCTCGTCAGCGTCTGTTCGACAACCTCGAGGAGGTGCTTCTTCCCGGTCCGCTGGTGCGAGCGCAGCAAAAAGGTCAGCGCCATGGAGGGAGGGAACTTGGGAGCGCGTCCGAAGCCTCCATTCTGCGCATCGTAGTTTGCGACCATATTGGAAACGGCCGTATCCAGGATATTGGCGGTCAGCTCTCGCGTTGCTGCGCCGGAGGGATCCGCCTTCTCCAGTTCCGCGACAATGGTAGCTGCATCGTTGAGAATCGCATCTTTCTTTGTGCGGTAGGCATGAGCAACGCTCGACAGCACGCGCGGGAAGCCCGGCATGCCGTGCCTGTTCTCGGGAGGGAAGTAGGTTCCTCCGTAAAAGGGAACCTGATCCGGTGTCAGGAATACGGTCATGGGCCAACCGCCGCCGCCGGTCATCATCTGCACGGCGGTCATATAGATCGCATCCAGGTCAGGCCGCTCTTCTCGATCGACCTTGATATTGATGAAGTTTTCGTTCATCAACCTGGCGATTTCTTCATTCTCGAACGACTCGTGTTCCATGACGTGGCACCAGTGGCACGCCGAGTAGCCGATGCTGAGCAGAATGGGTTTGTCTTCTTCCCTTGCTCGATGCAGTGCCTCCTCACCCCAGGGATACCACTGGACCGGGTTGTGGGCATGCTGCAGCAGGTAGGGACTGGTCTCCCTAGACAGTGCGTTCGTGTATTTGTGTTCCGACATACGGTGCAGATTATGCCCTGAGGCACGGCCGGTCAACATCGAATGACGAATGACGAATTACGAATGAAAAACCGAGGCGCAACTACGCTTCACACAGTTCCTGATAGGATTGATTTTGGTGCCCACCTGCCGGGAAGTTGCGAACGATAAATGAGATTGACCGTCAGGGCGGCTTTCATTCGTCATTTCTTTCGATAGGTCGCTTCGACGCGGCTCTGAATCCCGCCGCGGGGCGTGAACTCCCCCCGCACTCTCATATAGACAGGTTTGCAGGCCGACACGAGGTCGCGCAGAATGCGATTCACGGCATTTTCGTAAAAAATCCCGACATTGCGATAGGCCGTGATGTATTCCTTCAGAGACTTCAACTCCAGACACCACTGGTCCGGAGTGTAGTTGATGTAAATCGTGCCGAAGTCAGGCAAACCCGTTTTGGGGCAGATGGCTGTGTACTCCGGGATAACTATTTCGATTTCGTAACCGGGGTACTGATTCTCCCAGCACTCTATCGATGGCAGTTTGGCGTGAATGCCGGATTTAGCATGCCGCTCAGTATATCGTCTCATAAACAAAATCTATCACGCCAGTCGGGGTCGCATCCGCAAAAATCAAAAATCGACCGACAAAACAGCGCGACGTAACCACTCAACCGGAAAACAGAGCCGCGACCGCTAGGGAGCGGGAAGATGTCACAGATCTGTTCAGAACTCCGTCCTGCTACGACTTCCGAAAGATGAAGTTATCGGAATCGGGGTTATCGGCCCACGCCGCCAGGGTATAGCCGTTTCTGTCTTTATCCGTCATCAACGACGTCCCTGAAACGATGGCGTCGAAACGATTCTTTAATTCCGGGTCACACCAGGACCAGTCGATATCTGGTGCGAGAGGAGAGATGCCCGCTTCGCAGCCGGGACTGTATTCGCCGGAACAGAAATACTCGATGAGGGAGTTTTCCTTGAAGAAGTTCCCGTGGGCGAAGCCGGGAGGTACCCATATCCATTCCGCAAAATCAAGATTCGGGTTTGTCGGCATATCATAAGCGAGGATCTTTCCGAAGGTCGGAGAGCCCTTACGGATATCCAATACCATGTCGATCATGTGGCCGCTCAAAGTCCGGACCAGCTTTCCCATGTAAGGATTCCACTGAAAGTGCAAGCCTCGGATGGTTCCAGGCTTGGAATAGCTCTCGTTGCACTGGCTGAACTCCACACTTTTCATGGATGGCAACTGGTTCAGGAAATCGCTTTTCCTGAAAAGCTCGGTGAAGTACCCACGATTGTCAGCGAACCGTGCAAAGCGGATCACCTTGATGTCCGGTATCACCAGGCTTTTCACATCCAAGATCTTCACCCTCTGTCCTCCTCCGGTAAGGAGCATGCGCTGGCGTGCCCTCCAGCACTAAAAGCAGAACTGCGACCTCAGGGACACACCCACTGCAAGGCAGCAATAGTACCAGAATTCCCCACCCGCGAGACTAGGACATCGTTTGCGCGGCCCCATGCCTCGACGAGTTGTCCTGCTGGCAAGGATCACAGAGACCAAGGCAGTGTTCTCTGTGCCTCTGTGGTGTGATGCTTTGCGCCCGAATCCTACAGCCATTAAATGAATTAATTCGAGCCTCCTGGCCCGATCGGAAGTCACTGAAGAACAAACTCTAAAGTTATCAGTTTGTTCCGACGATGAGGCCGTCGTTGTTCTGGGAGTTGGTTGATGACCTGGTACCCTGAACCATTCATTGAGTAAAAGCAATGCGAACGGAAGTGCTCCAAGGACTTTACCTCCCGACGCCCAAACTGAACCAGCTCCACATCCTGAAGCAAATCGCTTCGAATCCGGATATCACCCAGGCAGAACTGGCACAGCGGTGCATGTTGTCGGTGGCGATGGTCAACAACTACATGAAGGAATTCTGCAGCGAAGGACTCCTCGAATACCGCCGGAAGAGTTCAAAAACCATCTCGTACCATCTCACGGCTGCGGGTCGATCAGCGGCGGATTCGACAGAATGTGATTTGCTGCGGGAGCTGCTGATCCATTATGCCGAGGCCAAAGAGCGGGTGCGCCAGGTTATCCTGAGCCAGGCGAAAGGGAATCTCCAGCGGGTTGTGTTATTCGGCAGGGGTGACCTGGCAGAACTGGCCTTTCACGCGCTCGAATCCGCAGGGGTGAGCGTCGTTGGAGTCTGCGACGACGATCCTGCTGTAATTGGCCGTGATTGGTGTGGCCGCGAGATACTGAATGCATCCCAGATCCGATATATCGATCCTGATTCAGTGGTAGTAGCGAGCACCGGTCGCTCGGAGGAGCTCTGCAGATCCTTGAGCCACCTCGAGGATCGAGGCATTCGGCTCATACGCCTGGAGTTCGCAGGTATCGGCGGCCCGCGTCAAGAATCGTCGGAGCCTTCGGAAGCGCCGGAGGTTCTCCTCATGTCCCCGAACAAGCAGGCAGTCTAGGTTGGAATGAAACTCGCGAACGCTGAGAGAGAAACAGAAAACAGGCTCGCGGCTGTCCTCCGACAAGTCTTCAGCGTGCGGCTTCCTGGCTACTCCAAAGAAGAATCGGGATTGCTCCATACGGTCCTGCGGGATGATCGTGGCAATATTTATTACAGCGATGAAATCAACCACGCCGTAGTCTCGCTGGATGAGAAGGGGATGTTGCGCTGGCGCCGGGGAGGGAAGGGAAATAAACCCGAAGAGTTTCAATATCCCCGGGGCATCGCACTTGGCCGGACCCTGCATGACGGTGTTCTTCAACAAAGCCTCTGCGTGTGCGATGCCTGGAACAATCGTGTTCAGGTGCTTGATCCTGACGGCTCCTACCGAGGCTCCTGGCGCGATGCGGGGGATCTCAGCTTCAATGATGTCAGCGATATTCGTTATATGGAAGAGAGCCCGCGGGGCGGGGAAGTCTACTGGCTAGTCCTGGATCGCGGGAACCACAGGCTCTGCGCGCTCGCGCCGGACGGCCGGTTGCTTTTTCAAATCGGACACGCATACAGCCCCAGTCTCGAAACGCAATGGCTGAAGGGGTGCCTGGAGCCGCCGATTGATCCTGCTCCGGACGGGATTGTGCATGACTACTATGCTTTCGATCCGCTTTACTACCCTACCAGGATCCTGGGCAAAACAGAGGCTGCTCTTTTTATCTATGAGCCAAATCCGGGCAGGTTGAAACAGCTATTCCTGGGAAACCTCTTTCCACTCACGATACACCCGCCGCACGCCGCAGAGTGGGTTGCCTCCGACGGGAGCCTTCTGCTGGCATGGAGCCCGCCAGCGCGACGCCTGATCTGGTTTGATGCAGCGGGAAATCCGCTGCTCGAAGCCCCGGTGGATGGGCGTCCGGTGACGTCCGACGGTTGGCCCGGCGAAGTTTGGGTACAAGCTGGTGATCAGCTCCGGCTACTCCGGCTCGATCGACCCGATCCCCATCTCGCATCATCGCAGGAAATCGAGCCTTACCCGGCTTTGTTGCGTTCGGCCCTGGATGAGCTCGCTTCACTTCCGGAAAATTCAGAGCAAAGTCTTTTCGGGGATCTGTTGGCGGTGTCGAACGACTTCCTGGATGCCTGTGAAGAGCTGCTGGTCCGGGCGAAAGAACTGCACGCCGAGATCTCGCCCTTGGAAAAGACGCGCGAAAGGGCAGTATTGATTCTTGGCAAGCTCGGGGAAGTGCGGATCCGTACCAACAAAGCGGTTCATCCGCTGTTTCTGGCTGGATTGAAACTTCGCCTGCTTGGCCAGTGTTTCCCGGGCGCAGCGATCGGTACGGCCGGGGAATGCGCGGGCGCGGCCTTCGGCAGGCATACGCAGCCGGTCGCATCGGCCCTGGTCCATGCCGTGCGCTCCTTGGAGGAGACTTCGCGCCAGCGTCTGCGTCTCTGGGAATTGCCTGCCGGTGTCTCCGAAGCGCTGGGTTCCATGCTGGCAGATCAGTGCAATGATCTGGTCCTCCTTATAAGCGAACTGCAGCGTTGGTCCGGAACTGTCTTCTTCACCACCGATTTTCTGATCCTGCCGCCCGCCGCGCGCAATCGCGTTGGAGCGACGGCAGAAGGCGAGCCGGGCTGCTGGATACGCCGGCCGGTTGCGCGGCCTGCGAAGGCATCGTCTCGCTGCCTGAGTGAACTGGACCGTATTCCCTTGATGGCTGCGCACGGCGCGTGTTCCTCGAATCCAAGTTGCATTGCCAGGGGTTCGAATGGGGACTTCTTTGTGGGATTCTACGATTCCGGAAGCCTTCTTCATCTGGATATTGCGGGCCGCATCCTTCGGGAAGTATTTGGTCCGGCCAGTCCAAGAGGACCACTTTCCGGTCCGCTCGGGATAGCCGTCGATGAGAAGGGCAGGCTCTGGATTGCCGAGTTCCTGGCCCACCGCATTCGAATATTCGATCCTGTCACCGAGGAGCAAAAGACGATAAGAGAATCGAGTGCCGGCGCGGCCGCATTATCCCTGCCGGTGGGAATATGCATCGGGCCCGCCGATTCCATGGCAGTGGCCGACAGCGGCAACGATCGCATCGCTGCAATTACGGAAGCAGGGGCTATCCGCACGCTTGTGGGTAAATCAGGAACGCGACCTGGCGAGTTCCGCCATCCCCTGTCTCTATGCGTCGACGCTGCAAATCCGGGCAGCGCATTCTGGGTGGTGGACGAAGGAAATCACCGGCTGCAGAAATTTGACGAGCTGGGTCTGTGCCTTGGACAAATCGGAAGGTGCGGATCCGGCCCCGGATGCTTTATCTTTCCGCAGCAGGTTGCACAGTTCCCGGACGGAATGCTTATTGTCAGCCAGTTTCGCCTGGATCGCAGCCTCAAGCTGCTCTCTCCTCGAGGCGAAGAATTGGATCGACTGTTTCTTGACTATGCTCCGGGCGGGATTTTGGTGAACGAAGGCTTGCTCCTTGTCACGGAGTTAAATGGCCAGCACATACGCGTCTACAAGAGAACATAGGGGCATATTTCTCCTGCGCGATTTGGTGAAAGGATTTTCCGTATGGGAAAAATCATAATTTTCGGGGCCGGAGTGGGGGGAACCAGGGCTGTCGAAGCCCTCAAGGATAGATTCTCGATACAATGCTTATCGGATAACGATCCCCAAAAACACGGCACCAGGCTCCTGGATCTGCCTGTCATCCCCCCGGCCGAGATCTCCGGCCAAGAATACGATCTCGTGGTGATAGCCAGCCTTTATGCAAATGAGATACGCGCCCAGCTGCTCAACATTGGGGTCGATTGTGATCGGATCCATTTGTTCGACGTGGATCAGGCCGGGTTTTCGCTCACCGAGGAAATGACTCGAATCGAGAGCGAAGTAGCAGCCCTGCAAAACGAAGTGTGCGAGAAAATCATTATCTTCGGCACGGGCGCTCGCGCCAGGATGGCGTGGGAAGAACTCTGCTCTCGCTTTGAGATCCTGTGCTTTGCCGATAACGATGCGAAAAAGCACGGAACTGTCTTTCTCGGAAGACGGATCATCAAGCCGGCTGAAATCATCCAACATCAATTTGACAAGATTGTCGTTGCCAGCATCTATACGCGCGAGATCCTTCCGCAGCTCAAGGAGATCGGTATCGAGAGGCAGCGGATTCAATGTTATTAGGGGCCGTTTGTAGGAGCGTCAAACGCGCTGAAGAGTTATTCGCGAATTTCATGCCTGTGGCTGATTACAGGTAGTTTTGGTGGCTCATGAGGGATCGACAGGCAGGTCAGGAAACTCTCATTTCACCGATCGATCAAGCTTATTAGGCACGGGAGCATCTCCATGGTTGAAGCAAATCCCTTGAAGATTGATGTTGACGGCATCATGCGGCGCATACGATCTGAAGTCGCAGCACGCAAGACCGGCGCGGGCGAGGTTTATACCGGCGTCCAGAAGGCGAATCCGCAGCCCCAGGTGTCGAGCAGCCCGAATCCCATTGGCCGTCCCGCCACCGCGACGCGCTATCTGCGCTTGTTCGGGCTCTTTGGCGAAGCGCTCAAAAAGCTCAATCCTTTCATCCAGAGTCTAGCCCGGCAAACGGCGTCACTTTCGCTGTCGGCGGCCTCAACGGAACGTCGGGTGGATCAGCTGCAGGCCTTGGTGGCAGCGGGATTGCAGCGGGAAAACGAATTGCGTGCCTGGTCGCAGGACCTGGGTCAACGGGAGAATGAACTGCGCGCTGCATACATGCAAACAAACGGATATCTGAAGGTTGTTGAAGAGAAGGTGCACAATCTAACCCAGCAATCCAGCAATCACGCCCACGATATTGCTTATCTCAAAGGCGATCTCAGCCTGCATCGGATGGCGCTGGCTCAGGCCGTGAACCGTCCCGAGAGTGGGCCGCGTGAATCCAGGCAGGAAGAACCGGGTTCAGCCAAAATGCGGCGTGAGGACGATTCACCTGCTCCGCGCCTGACCATGCAGGATCCGAAGGCCTTCGATCACTTCTACCTGGCCCTGGAGAATCGGTTCCGGGGATGCCGCGATAACGTCAAAGAGCGCATCGAGACATACCTCGCGCGCCTGGCTCCGGTTGCCGCGGAACGCAAGAGCGGGAAGCTCGAGATCCTGGACCTCGGATGTGGGCGCGGCGAGTGGCTCGAGATGGTCAGGGAAAAGGGACATACGGCGCAGGGCGTAGACTCGAGCGCCGCCATGGCGGAGGAATGCCAAGCCCGCGGCCTGGATGTAACGGTGGCAGATGCCATCGGCTTTCTGCAGACCCTGCCGGCAAGCAGTCTCGACGTGGTGACGGCATTTCACCTCATCGAGCACCTTCCCTTTCAGGCACTGATGGAATTGCTCCTGCAAACTTACAGGGTGTTGCGCAATAGAGGATTGGCTATCGTTGAAACTCCCAATCCCGAGAACATGATTGTCGCAACCAACACTTTTTTCCTGGATCCAACCCACATGCATATTTTGCCGGCCAAATATACCGCATTTCTTTTCGAGCATATCGGCTTCCACACAACCGAAGTTGTGCCGCTCAACCCGGCGGCCGTGGAAAATCCCGACGCCGAGACTACTGAGGCCGGCCAGATCCTTAACAGACTGCTTTATGGGCCTCAGGACTACGCAGTGATCGCCGGCAAATGAGGATCGGATTGGAATCAAGGGGACACTATGACCAGGATAGCCATCATCACCCCTGAACACGTGAGCGAAGACAAAGGAGGCGCTGAAAGGCTGTATGAAGGACTGCGGCTGGCCCTCGTATCAGTCGGAGTGACAGTCGATCAGCTCAATATCCGGAGTGATGAATCCACATTCTCGGCGATCCAGGAAACTCTTCTGCGCTTTTATGATCTGGATTTATCTCCCTATGATGGCGTTATCTCCACCAAGACGCCTTCCTACTGCGTCCGGCATCCGAATCATGTCTGCTATCTGGTTCACACCATGCGTGTTTTCTACGACATGTTTGATTCCGAGTACCCCAATCCCACTCAGGAAAAGTTTGACCAGAGGAAACTGATTCAGGAACTCGATACGGGTTTCCTAGCGCGCACACGCAGGCTTTTTGCCATTGGCAATGAAGTCCGGCAGCGGCTGCTCCGATGGAACGGCCTGGACGCAGAAGTCCTCCATCCGGGAATGCAGATGGATGGATTCAGGACCGCCGGTTTCAACTATGTGTTCATCCCTTCGCGTTTGCACCGCTGGAAGCGCATCGATCTTGTAGTCAAAGCCTTCCAGTACGTGCGCGCCCCCATAAGCCTCAAGATAGCCGGCGTCGGCGAAGATGAGGCGTTATTGAAACAACTGGCCCAGGGCGATTCGCGCATCGAGTTTCTGGGTTATATCAGCGATGCGGAACTCATTGAGCACTATGCCAACGCGCTAGTGGTGCCTTTCTGCCCGATAAGGGAGGACTACGGATATGTTACCCTCGAGGCCTTTCAAAGTGGAAAGCCCGTAATCACCTGCGAAGACTCCGGCGAACCCGCATGGTTTGTAAATGACGGAATAACGGGATTCCTCTGCCCTCCCGATCCGAGGATCATCGCAGAGAGGATCGACAGGCTGTATGCCGACCCCGAGCTCGGACGCAGGATGGGGCAGAATGGCAAAGGCTCTATAAGTCACATACGCTGGGATAATATCGCCCGCTCGCTTCTAAGCGCCCTAAACCTTAGCCCGCATTGATGGTGGACCAAATGATGATTGATCCGCATTGCAGAGTTCTGGTCCTGGACATGCAGCCGATCAGCCCTCCGGTTGGTGGGGGCAGGTTGAGGTTGTTCGGTCTATATCATGCCCTCGGCACGAATCGCCCCACCACCTACATCGGTACCTATGACTGGCCGGGAGAAAAATTTCGAAGACATTTTATCAGTCCCACGCTGGAGGAGATAACGGTGCCGCTTTCCGATGCTCATTTCTCTCAGGCGAAGGCCTGGCAGGAACGGGCCGGCGGCAAGAACGTCATCGATACTTCATTCCCTCTGCTCGCTCACCTGTCGTCCGAATTCCTCGACACCGTGAAACAGGCTGTTCCGCTGGCGGATGTCGTAGTGTTTTCACACCCGTGGGTGTTTCCACTGGTCCGGGAGGTTATCGAACGCGATCGACAATTGGTTGTCTATGACTCTCATAACGTGGAAGGTTACCTGAGAACCACCTTGCTCGACGACGGTGAATTCGGCACGGAGGTTGTTCGGGAAGTGATTAAGGTCGAGTGCGAACTCTGCCGGTCAGCCGATCTTGTGTTGGCCTGCAGCCGCGAAGACCTGGACCTCTTTGTGCGGCTGTACGATGTTACACCGGAACAATGCCGCGTGATACCCAACGGGGTGTTTGTCACACAACTGACACCGGCGTCACAAGAGACAAAAAAACAGATCAAGCGGGAACTTGGATTGCCGGAAAGGCCGACCGCGATTTTTATCGGCAGCTACTATGAACCTAATTCCCAGGCGGCGGCCTTCCTTGCTTTCGATATTGCTCCTCACGCCTCGGATATCAATGTGGTCATCGCCGGAGGGGTCGGTGATCCAAAACTGGCGGCGCAGGTCAAGGACGCAGGATTGGATAATGTTCATATTACCGGGAGAATTTGCGAGGAGGTCAAGCGCCGCTATCTTCAGGCGTCTGACTTCGCGCTCAACCCCATGTTCGGGGGCTCCGGCACCAACATCAAAATGTTCGACTACATGGCCGCGGGACTGCCATGTATTACTACTCCCATCGGTGCCAGAGGTATCGAATGGTTTAACGATGATCCGATGGTTGTCTGCGAGAAAGCCGATTTCCTTGCCAACATTCACCGGTTGCTGGAATCACCCGAACTGCTCCACAGCCTCGGGGAGGCTGCAAGATCCCTTGCGCTGGAGAGTTATTCGTTTGAACGCATATCCGCTGACCTGGGAGTCATGTTGGCACGGCAGCACAAGAACCTCAAAGGTCCCGCGCCACGATTTTCGGTGATTGTGCCAAGCTATGCCCGCCATGATTTCTTTCTCAGGCTTTGCGGTATTTTGAGAGAGCAGATCTGCCGGGACTTTGAGGTAATTGTCGTCGATCAAAGCACAACCGAGTGGCCCCAGAGAGACTCCGATTTCGGATTCGACCTTCTCTACTTCCATACGGATGTCAGGGGTGCAGCCAGGGCAAGGAACACCGGCGCGCAGCTGGCGCGCGGCCAAATCCTTGCCTTCACGGATGACGATTGCCTTCCCCAGAAGGATTGGTTATCCAACGCGCTCCGTTATTTTGATGATGCATCCACAGTCGGGCTGGAAGGGCTTGTAAGGTCCGACAAAAGGGATTCGGCTGCTTTCCGGACGGTAACCAATGAGTCCATGGAGATTCAAGGTTTTCTCACGGCGAACCTGATGATTCGTTCACGCACATTCCACGCCCTGGGAGGGTTTGATCAGCGATTTGACAATCCCCATTTCCGGGAGGATACCGATCTTGGCTGGCGTGCCCTGGAGTATGGATCCATTCCGTTCGCGCGTGATGTGGTGGTCTACCACCCGCCTCATGAGAGGACAATCGCCCGTGAATCGCTTTCGGCGCGGGACCGTTTTTTCGAAAAGGATCCCTTGTTGTTTAAAAAGCATCCGGAAAGAGCGATTCGCCTTTTCAGACAGGAAGGCCATTTCCTGAAGCAGGAATATTGGAATGCCGTGCAGCGCGGCTGCCGGAAATATCAAGTCGATTACCTTTCATTCCGGTGCATGCTGGAATCCGCCCTCGTGGAGTGCTGACACCGAATATTTCGATTTATCTCAGTTTCTATGGAAAATAATCATCACCAGTTTTCGGATTTTGGCATTCGGTCGATTTTCGTAGAGATCACCAATATCTGCAACATGCATTGCGTCTTCTGCCCGACCGACCACATTCAAAAGAAAAAAGGCAGGATGGACTTTGCGACCTTTTCCCGCATTATCGACGAGATCGCAAGCCTCGAGCCGGAGGTGGCAATCTCGCTGAATGTTCTTGGCGAGCCCTTGATGCATCCCGATATTTTCAAGTTTATGGATTATTGCCACGGCCGGAAGGTCCAGGTCTACCTTTTCACCAATGGCACGCTCACCGCGGAAGATATTCGTGAGATCTGCCAACGAGACAACATCGCGGCCCTGGTGTTGAGCTATCAGACGCCCGATGTACACTCCTACCGTCTGCGGGGCTGCCGAACACCTTTCGAGCAGTACCGGGAGGGCGTGATCGGAGCGCTCGATTATGTCATTAAAACGAAGACTCATGAAAAGATGAGGGTCGAGCTTCACTTGGCAAACACCAGGCACCTGCCGATCCCTGATTGGAAAGTATTGGACGACAATGCCGTCGCCCTCAGTGTCATGCATGAACTGGCAGGAATCATAAAGAAGATGTATGCCAGGCACATCTCCGGCAGCATTGACCTGGAGTCCATCCACAGGGCCATCGAGGATGACTTCAAATCCGTACCGGAAAACATTCTGGATTTGCGCGATTGGCACTACTGGGGGTACGAGGCTTCCCCGAACATCTTCATCCGCATGAAGTATCTTGGAACATTTGGTGCGATTCCGGAGGCTCTGCCCAAATCCATCGAAATTGTCGAGCGTTGTGAGCCGATAAAATGCGACATGCTGCAGCAGGGAATTTGCATTCACTGTGACGGAACCATCACAAACTGCTGCTTGGATGTAAATGGCGAGATCGCCTTGGGCAACATCAAGAGCCATACGCTGCTGCAGGCGCTGCAGTCCGAGAAGAGAGCCGCATCGATCGAGAATGCGACGATCCATGCGCTCTGTCGAAGGTGCCTGGGCACAATCATTTACAATCCGACTCCCGATAATAAGGAGATTTCATGAGCGAAAGCGTGAAGAACAACAATTCGTTTATTCAGGAATTGGTTTTTTGCGATGAAGGCGACTTCAACACAATTGCGTCCGAAGGGGATGTTTTCAACTGCTTTCGGTTGATTCTGGGACGCCTGCCCAAACGTGAGGAGTGGACCGGGCATTCCATGGCTGCCGGACACGAATTGAGTGCCGTGGTGAGACCATTCCTCAATTCGCTCGAATTTTCCAACAGGGGGATGCTGCAGGAAAAATCCTTGGATGACATCGAGCTGGTGACACTGGACGATTTTTCCATTTATGTGTCGCCACGCGATCTTGCGGTAGGGGCTGTTATCCAGCAGACCCGCAATTATGAACCGCACATTTCGAATGAATTCCGAAGAGTGTTGCGTCCGGGCATGAGGGTTCTCGATGTAGGTGCGAACATCGGGTACTACACCATGCTCGCGGCAAGCGCAGTCGGCAAGGAGGGATGCTGTCTTGCCGTGGAGCCGAATGTGCACAACGTCAAATTGCTTGCTGCCAGCAAAGAAGTGAACGGCTTTGAATGCATTAACATCTTCCAGGGAGCCGCGACAAATCAATGGGGCCTCCTCTATCTGAATACCAGTCATTCCAACGGCGTGATTTCGAAGGCTATCGGCAAGATCGGGGAATTAATGAGCCGAGAGATCGTGATGGGTATGAAACTCGATGACCTCCTGGGCGGACTCCACCGTCTCGATGTGCTCAAAATCGATGTAGAAGGCGCGGAATACCTTGCCCTGAGCGGAGCAATCGGGGCTATTGAGAGATACAAACCGATCATATTCAGCGAGTTTTCGCCGCCTGCCTTGCCCGGAATTTCAGGCGTCAGCCCGGAGGTGTATCTGAGCTTGTTTCTTGAACGAGGATACGAGATCTCCGTACTCAGCCCAGACTCAAAGGTGGAGTGTGGAAAGGATGCCGCTAAGGTGATGGATCTATTTCGGGCGAGCGGGACAGATCATATTGATATTCTGGCGATGCCTGCAGCGTAAGGGCTTGTTCAGGAACAATGGACCAATGGAAGTTTTGCGTTTCCAGTCCGCGGAGTAATGGGGCGTGATTCAGGAAATACTCAAAAAATGGCGTCAGTGCGATTTTGACTTTCGCATATTCACCTGTCCTGAGGATGAATTGAGCCACCATTTCGACAGTTGGGTGCCCTATTACCGGCTGAAATATGCCATCGCTCAGGTGCTTGACCCGCAAACAATTCTCGAGATAGGCGTGCGCTACGGATACTCCGCGGCGGCATTCATGAATGCCTGCCCGTCTGCGACCTATACGGGAATTGACCTGGATGTGGATACCTACGGCGGGACCAAGGGAGCGATTGACTGGGCGCGAAAAATTCTGCCGCCGGAAAGAAGCAACCTTATTGTGGCGGATACACAGAAAATGAGCAGGTTGCCAGGTGGTCACTACGACCTGATCCACGTCGATGGACAGCAGGACGAAGAGGCGGTGTATCACGACTTGGAAATGGCACTCAACCAAAGCAGCCACGCCCTTGTGGATGGATACCTGTGGACCGAAAAAAACTTCCGCGGCGTAAATGAATTTATCCTGCATCATAAAGATCTGATTGAATTCTACTGGGTCATTCCGGGATATGCGGGGGAACTCCTCATCAAGTTTCAGGACAGCCGCGCTAAATGGAATGAATGTAATTTGGAGTCTGCTGCTCGGACAACCTCAAGCGGAGTTCTTCGCTCGTCATACACAGAGGCCTATTTCCTTCAGGACTGTGACGGTTACGACAGTTTTAAGCACACGAAAGGAAAGGGAATTACGAACCCCCGACTACAAAGCATGCTCGAACTCGGAAACCTCTCGCAGCCAAAGCGGCTACTGGACCTGGGATGCGGCAGGGGCGAGCTCGCCTACCAATTTGCCAAGATCGGCTGCGAAGTGACCGCAGTTGATTATTCCGAGGCGGCCATCTCGCTCGCAAAGAGCTGCTTCACAGGTGAGTCTGAAGTTGAGGACAGAGTCCGATTTCTTTGCGGCAATGCCTGCGAGATGGTCTTCGATGGCGAGTTTGACGCAATTCTCGCCAGCGATCTTATCGAGCACCTGTCCCCTGAAGAGGTTTTGAGGCTGTACGAGAACGTTGCACGGAACCTGGCGGAAGGTGGACTTTTTGGCGTCCATACCTATCCCAATAAATGGTTTTATCAATATGAGCATGCCCGGAAACGACGCATCGCAAAAACGATTGGCGCCTACCTCCCGGTCAATCCACGTTCGCGCTATGAAAGGATGATGCACATAAACGAGCAATCACCGCGCGTTCTCAAGAAGCAGTTATCAGAGTACTTTCCGCACGTATTGATGTGGTTTGGATCACCTTCCGACTCGGGCGGCTCCCTCCTGCGAGACTACACGATCAAGGATCTCGCAGCAGCGCGGGATTTGTTCGCGCTGGCTTCCACTCGTCCGATCGACCAGCCGGAGGTGATGAGTCTGTGGCAAATGCAGCGTTTGGAGAATGAGGCAGCCCGGCATATCGAGCTCAAGTTGGTTCATTGCCCGGACGCTATCCGGCGCGGGGAATTCTTTCAGGTTCAAGTCGAGATCCGAAACCTGTCGCGGCGCCGCTTATCCAACTGCCAGCCATATCCCGTCCATATCGCTTACCATTGGTGGAACCCATGCACGGGTGAGTATTCGGTCTTCGACGGCAGGCGGTCTGGGATCATTCCTTCGCTCGCCGCGGGCCAAACGCGGATCTTCGATGCCGATATAACGGCTCCGGAATGCACTGAACACCTGGTTTTGCAAATGCGACTTGTTCAGGAGAATGTTCTTTGGATCGAGGCTTCGGAGGCAGCAGATCATCCGATGCGGGTCAGTCTGTAATCGGGTGAGCGCCAATGGACCTCAATGACCGTGGGACCTTAAGGGGGAATCGGGGGTTTTGTGCCGGTAAGCACTGATTCGAGGATGTCGAAAGCAACCAGCCAATGCTCGATTGCGCTGACAATCAGCCTCAGCATTGTCCAACCAGGCTGGCCGCTGGCCGCGAAGAAATCGTTCACCAAAAGGGAGGACTAAAGATGGAGTTGGTCAGGCCTGTCTACTTCATGCACATCCCGAAGACGGCCGGCACGAGTGTTCATCGTTTCCTGGCGGATGCGCTCGGCGACGATATCGTATCGCCGCCGATGCTCTGGGACTCGCTGGTCGGAGAGGCTGCGCCCGGAGCCGACCGATGGAAGGTATGGGTGGGGCATTTCAGCGGCCTGTTTCCCCTCTGGCTGGGGAAGTGGCCCATCATCTTCACTGTTTTGCGTGATCCGATCGCGCGCTCGATTTCTCACATCAATCATGTCCAGCGGGTGCCAGAGCATCCTCTCCACGAGCAGGCTAAGGGCCTGTCGGTGGCCGAGTACTGCGCCTCTCCGCGGCTTCTCCGCACGGTGGAAAACTACCAGGCACGCTACCTCGCCTCGCTCAGTTTCTCGATCGATCTCATGCGGCCGAACCAGGAGCGCGCATACGCGGCGGTCATGCTCAGCCTTGACGACGACCTCTGGGCCCTGGACCGCGGGACGGGTCTCCTGCCGAACGCGCTCCGTGCACTGGATCATATCGATGTGGTCGGGATCTCTGAGGCGAGTTGCGCGTTCCTCGAACGGCTGTCGCAGGCACTGGAAATCCCGGCTCCCGCAGGGGAATACCGACTCAACACCGCTGGGGCGGCTGACCGCTCGGCAGCCGATCTCTCTCCAGCGGATCTGGAAGCCCTCCGGCTTGCTACGGAAATCGATCAGGTCGTATACGAGGCGGCGATTGCGAGGTTCCGGGGCGACTGCGAACGGCACGGGATCCGGTACTCCGGGCTTCCCCTATCTCCCAACTGCGAATCCCTTCGCAGCGTTCTTCGCGATTTTTGAAAGATGCCCTGATCCGAGAGCGAGACTGCCTGTTCAGGAGTTCCTACCCTCCAGGCAAAGGTCATTGAACATATGCCCCGGCAATGCGCCACACGTTGTTTACCGTGTTGCCGTTGTTAAGGTATGCGGTGCCGGAAATCGTGGTGCCGTTCATATACCAGATGAGCACTCTTCCATCTGTGTGACGCCATAGTACATCAGGAGAACCGTCCCCGTTGAAGTCGGCTACACCAGCCGCACTCCAGTTGCTGTTCACCGGATCCCCGTTGTTGAGCCATGCACTGCCGGAAATCGCCGTGCCATTCATATACCAGACGATGAGTCTCCCATCCGTGTGCCGCCAGAGAATATCCGCATTCCCGTCTTTATTGAAATCTCCGGTTCCGACCACGCTCCAGACGTTGCTGATCGGATTCCCGTTGTTGAGCCACGCGCTGCCGGAGATCGTGGTGCCATTCATATACCAGACGAGGAGTCTCCCATCCGTGTGCCGCCAGAGAATATCCACATTACCGTCCTTGTTGATGTCGGCAGTCCCGGCCAGGCTCCAGACGTTGCTGATTGGGTTTCCTCCATTAAACCACGCACTCCCGGAAATCGTGGCGCCATTCATAAACCAGACGAGCAGCCTTCCATCCGCGTGCCGCCAGAGAATATCCGCCTTTCCGTCCTTGTTGAAATCATCGGTCCCGACGAGGGTCCAGACATTGTTGACGAAATTCCCGTTATTGACCCATGAGGTGCCGGAAATCGTGGTGCCGTTCATATACCAAACGAGCACCCTCCCATCCGTGTGTCGCCACAGTATTTGGGTAGGCAAAGCGATAGCGGCAAGCGCCGCGTCTACCTTGATCCGTGGCTTGGCGATGCCATTCCTGCTGTCGGTGATCAAAACGCCCGTATTTGTCAAGGCAGCCAGCACTTCGTCCACCGTCGCCGTGGGCTTCTTCGATTTGAGGACTGCCCAGGCGCCCGTCACGTGAGGGATCGCCACGGAAGTGCCGCTGAGATAGGTATAAATACCGCCGGGGACTGAAGAATAGATGGACGAACCCGGAGCGAGCAGATTGAGTATGGAGGCGCTGTTGGAATAGCCGGCGACCACATCGGATTTGGTCGTGGCCCCGACACTGACAGCCGACGAGACACAGGCCGGAGCGCTGATGCTGTTGGAGAGCGACCCATTGCCGGACGCTATTACGGTCGCGACGCCAACAGAACGAAGATTATCGATTGCCGCTTTGATGGCGGTTTGCGAGGAATCGCAATAAGTGCTGTAGGCGCCGCCGCCCAAGCTCATATTGACTGCGGCAATCGCGTAGGTATTCCTTAGGGCGTAGACGCGATCCAGGCCGGCAATTTGGTCGGAAGACCAGGAGAGAACACAGGGTGCATATCCGCCGCAATCAGAGTTACTGGTAGAATTTGAAAAGACCTGAATGGAAATGATGGACGCGTCCTTAGCCACACCGGACATTCCGGTCCCTTTGCCTGCAGCTATCCCCGCCACATGGGTGCCATGGTAACAGCCGGCGTTGGTGTTGCCGCAATTGACGCCGGCCCCAGGTCCGACCTGAGAACTTTGCCCATTCGGGCACAGCGATTGTGAATTTGATCCTGTCGTCGAATAGCACGCTTCGTCAACCACCTTTCCTGAAAGGAAAGGGTGAGTTTTGTCCACCCCCGTGTCTAGGATGGCAACAGTCATGCCGGAACCCGTGAACCCTGAGAAGGTGCCGCTGCCGTCTGCGCCAATCAATGGAACGCTTTCGGTGAGGAGCGGGGGAACCGCAACATCCTGTTCCACAAGGTCGACTTCGGGTGAATTCAATATGCTGAAGAAATCCAACGCGTCAGAATCCAGCGCCATATACGGGATGAACTGAAACTTCTTGGCATGGGCCGCCGCGTGGTAGGAGATGTTTCGCAGGACTCTTTCCTGCTGCCTGGCAATCATCTCATGTTGCATCTGAATGGTCCGCGCGCCCTCCTGTTCAGGTCCCCCCATGATTTCCTGTGGACGGTCAGGCGGCGCTTTGAGCCGAACAATGACACGAACCCGCCCCTTTTCGATAACATCGCTGTAGAGTTTGTCAAACTGTGGAACGCTCACCGGTGACTCAAGCGGACGGAAGGGAGTTGCCCAAGAGGGAGGGCGTTGATCCTGTGCCGGATCTTCCCCATACAAGGCATTGGGGACAGGTGTGATTGAGACAAAGATCAGGCCGACAAAGAAGAGGCGTCTCATCGACATCCCAGGGTTATACCCAGTCATTCATCAGTAATAGGATTGCCCTGAATAAATCGGCCTAAAACGCATAATCTTTAGGGGTAACTGTGAATTCTGTGAGCCGATGCCACGACCCAATGAAATGCCAATGCTAAGGCGGCGAAGAGATCACGATCTTTTCCAACCGCTCGATACAAAGCTCCCATTCGCAGATCAGCGAAATCACTCAAGTATTGAGTGAATCTGCCGATCCAATTAATGACCCGTGGTATGGGCTGCTCCTTTTTAACGGAACAAGGGTGCGGTCCCAAGAGCAGAATCGCAGGAAGCAGCAATTCATCAGGTTTGTAACGTCAAATGACGGCACACAGGGCGCCTGGGAGACCAGAACCCTTTCCAACTCAGTGGACAAAATCGCATGGAACTGGCAGAACTTAGATTTACTTGGGATGAGCTTGGAAGACAAGATCCCCTCTGGGCTATCCTGACAAATCCGGCCAAAAAGGGAAAAAAATGGGACAAGGAAGAGTTCTTTCAAACCGGAGAATATGACATCAAATCTGTTTTGGATTACACAGGCGCACTGAAACTTCGATATCCACGGGCCAGAGCGCTGGATTTTGGATGCGGTGTAGGAAGGCTGACTCAAGCACTCTGCAATCATTTCCAGGAGTGCTGGGGCGTAGATATCGCCCAATCCATGATTGATTTTGCCAGGCAGTATAATCAGCATGGTAGCCGATGTAAGTATTATGTCAATGAATCCGATGATTTAGGGTTATTTGAGGACGACAGCTTCGACTTTATTTACACCAATATAGTTCTCCAGCATATTGATCCAAGCTATAGCAAGAACTACATTAAAGAGTTTTTGCGTACTCTAAGACCCACAGGGGTCGTTATATTCGCCTTGCCAAGTGATCCGATCATTCTCGAATCAATGCCAGATTCAGCTTATCGAGCGCAAATCACAACTCCGGATGCAGCAGCTAATATGGAAGCTGGATCGCAAGCAACCCTGAAAGTCAAAGTCAAAAATATCAGCGATTCTACCTGGTTGAGCTGGGCGGATTCGCAAGGGAAGTCGAATATTCATTTGGGCAATCATTGGCTGAGTCCCACACGACAGCTTCTTGTGCATCATGATGCCAGGGCGAGCTTGCCTCAGAGCCTGAAACCAGGAATGGAATCGGAATTACAACTGACTGTCACTGCGCCTAATGAGCCAGGGAATTACATCATGGTGTTGGATATGGTTTTGGAAGGCATCACATGGTTTCATGATAAAGGATCTGACACTACAGATCTGCGAGTATGCGTCACGGGAAGTTCTCGATGGCGGATGGCAATGCCGGAGCCTGCCATGAAAATGCACAACATTCCAAAGTCCGAGGTTATAGATCTTATTCAGCGCTGTAATGGAACATTAATCGATATTCAGCCCGACAATTCCGCCCCTGGGTGGGTAGGTTACCGCTACTGTGTAACAAAATAGATTGAAATGCTAGCCGACCCAGAGGGCTTTTTGGCTGCTTAGCCTTGGGTGCTTAGTACGGGTTTGGTGTGTTTAATCAGTGTCCTAAAAACACCATCGTATTCTCCCACCGTGACAGTCCACGAAAACTCCTCTCTGATGGTCTGACGCGCATTCTCACCCAGTCGAATGCGCATATTGGGATCCGAGTGGATCTCACTCATGGCTTTCGCAAGACGTTTGAAGTCGCCCACCGGAATGACACGGGCATTACGGCCGTCCTCCACGAAGTCCCTGTGGCCGGCCACCGGCGTGCATATCACCGGCAGGCCGTAAGACATCGCTTCCAGCACCGCCAGGCCGAGTCCCTCGTCTCTCGATGTCGAAACGAACAAGTCCGCAGTGCGGTATCGGGCATCCAGGTCCTTGACCTTGCCCAGAAATCGAACTTGCCGCTCCCATCCGTTCTGCTTTGCCCTGTGCCTCAGCCGCTCGTGGTATTCCCGGTCACCGACAGGGCCTGCCAAATAGAGTTCCGATTCCGGGAACCGCTTTCGTAAGAGCGCAAAACCGCGCAGCAGCGTCTCCTGATCCTTGCGTGGTTCCAGCCGGCCCACGCTCAGCACCCGGAACGGGCGATTTGCCGGGCCTCCGATGGTGAGACACCCGCACGCGGGGATATCGATGCCAAGATGGATGGTTTCGCTCTTTTTCTTGTCCAGGCCCCAGGCTTCAAGCTCTTCCTGGTACGAAGATGAAACCGTAATGACATGATCGCAGCGATTGAGGGCCCAGATGTCGGCATGGTTCATCCAGGCAGGGCGATCCGGGTTCCAGCTATGGAAAGTGGCAACGATCGGGAATCCTATGCCGAGCCGATCTCGCGCGACCAGGGCGGCAAAGGCGGGAACACCGGCATGCACGTGAACCAGGTGGAAGCGTTTCGATTGAATCAACTCGGTTAGTTTGTGCGCACTCTGCCAGAATCGCTCCGGGGTGCGGTCGAAGAAGTCAATCGCATGATAACGGATCCCTGCACTGCGCAGAGCCCGAACATACTCCGGCCAATCCGATAATCCGCGGCTCCTGCCGCTCGATACAATTTCGAAGCGGTAGCCCTTCGTTCTCAGATCCAGGATCAAACGGACAATTGCCTTCCCGGCGCCGCTCCACAGAAACGGGGTGATGACGAGCACTCGTACTGGTTTTCGCATAGGTTCGCCTAATGCCCGGCGGCTTCAATCAGGATCCGGAGCAGGTCCTGCCCCGCTCGCTGCCAGGTGAAATGTCTGGCTCTGGATATTCCGCGGGCCGCCAGTTCTTCGCGCAGGGATGCATCGCCGAACAGGCGCTCCATTCCCGCGCGTATTTCCTCGGTATCCCATGGATTGACGTAAAGCGCGGATTCCCCGGCCACCTCGGGCAGGGAAGAAGCGTTCGAAACCAGCACGGCCGTTCCGGACGCCATGGCTTCCAGCACCGGGAGGCCAAAGCCTTCATAAAGAGAGGCGTAAACAAAAAACAGGGCTCCCCGATAAAGCGCAGGCAAATCTTCCTCAGGAATATAGTTCAATATGCGTACGTGTGATTGCAGATGACACTCCTCGATCTGGCGCAGTAATTCATCGCTGCCCCAGCGGGGAGCGCCCGCCAGTACCAGTGGGATTCGTCCACAGAGAGAGGAGCCGGCATATGCTCGTGCAGTTCGCGGGAGGTTTTTGCGCGATTCGAGATTGCCCAGGAACAAAAGGTATTGCCTGGATTTCAGTCCATATCTGGCCAGGACGCCAGAAATCTCTTCCGCATTCATGTCGGAGAAAAAGCGATCTTCAACACCGAGTGGGATGACCGAGATCCGGGGTGTGGCGAGGGGAAACACTTCTGCCAGATCTGATGCCGTCTGCCTCGAATCTGCTACCAGGGTAATTCCGCCCTCCAGGCTTTCAGGCAGCGCCTCTTTCAGATATTGAACTGTGGATTCCAGATGCAGTTCGGGATACTTGAAAGCCGTAAGATCATGGATGGTGAGGACCCGGGGGACCCGAGCTCCGGAAGGCACTGGCGAATACGGGGAGAAGAATACGTTCACCGGGCTCTCGTTGATTTCACTGCAGAAAAGGCCCCGCTCCGCGCAGAGATCTCCAAAGGACGCCTGTGAGATTCTGATCTCCATTGATGATCCGGAATGCGGGGGAAAAGCCGCAGCGGTCTTCTGATTGGAAAGCCAGACAACGAACCTGCTTTCCTTACTCTCATTCAGGATGGCATGGAGAATATTGCGACAGTACCGTCCGAGGCCGCTGCGGAAAAAATAAGTACGCGCGTCGATCCCAATGGTAATCATTAGGGTGTCAGAGGAGGTTTAAGCGGGAGCCTGTGCTCACTCGCCTCCACCGGCGATGCGTGCCGGCGGCTCCTCAAGCGTATCCTCCTTCATTTTGCTGAGACCCCGTCAATATACTACATCTGAAACTCGCCGTGCGAACGCAATCTTCATTGCAGAAAGCGTTTCCGGACGGGTATCGAATGCCTTACAATCGCGGTTACTGGAGGAGTGCATGAGCAAGCTGGCAGAAGTGTGGAAAAACTCCATGTTCCATGACAGTACTGTCCGGTTAAAAGGTGAATAAATCCAACTGGTTATGAACTGCACTATTCTCCATTGTGATCGATTCCTGCGAAAAAGCCCGAAAAATCGGGGTTTTCTCGAGAAGACTGATGCTGAGAATTTGCAGAATTTCGCCGAGACTCCTCTCGATTTTCAGTTCCTTCCGGACAATCGCGGCCAGGACATATACGCATATGGCGATCCATATTTTCGTCTTGACCGCATTGATCGTGGTGCCGTAGAAGGCCTTGATCCGCAGATACTGTTTGATCCACTTGAAGAACAATTCCATCTGCCAGCGACACTTGTACAGTTGTGCGATGGTCAGCGCCGGCAGAGCAAAGTTGTTTGTAAGGAACACGAATCTCTTGTCGATATCCGCGGCGTAATAGCTGATGCGACGAAGCTCGGTTGGGTAAAGCCCAGAGGTTTTCGGCCCACACAGAATGATTGTTTGATCGCTTCGCAATCCCGTGGATTTGTCCACGGTTCGATACGACCGTCGCGCACACTCGAGGTCCCGCTTGGCTCGAATGACGAAGAAGGCCAGGCCCTGGGTGAAGGCATACAAGCGTCGAAAGTCCGTGTAGCCGCGGTCCATCACGTAGAACGCCCCGGGCTCGATAGGCAAATCGTCCGGGGCTGTAACATCCGCCACGCGACCGCTCGTGATATGCACAAAACAAGCGATATTGCCGCGCAGATCGATCAACGTGTGCAACTTCACGGCACTCTTGTGTCGACGGAATTGTGCCCACGGAAACAGCGAAAGGCACAGATCGACCGTGGTGGAATCGAAGGCGTAGGCAGTTTGTTCCAGGGCCAGACCAAAGTCGTCTTGGAGATACAACGCCCTGGCCTTGCGTATCAGCACGGCTGCAAAGTCGGCATAGATTCGGCAGTCGCGAGTTTCGTTGGCGTCCGCCAAGGTGCTGCGCGAGATTTGGCCGCGAATGCCCATATGATAGAGCTTGGATTGCATCGCACGGAGACAGGTTTCGATATCGCGCAGGCTCTCGCGATAGGTCAACTGCACGAAGGCCATGCAGAGAAACTGGTCCAGACAGGAGAACCTCCGAACTCTGCGGTTGCCTTGATATCGGCGAACACAAAGGTTGAATTCGTGCCTGTGCAGAAAATCGAGCACCTGAGCAAAAACGATTCTTCCGGTGTGCATGTGGCTGTCCTTTCAGTATTGAACCGGAGGGATCATCCACTGAAACCTGAACAGCGTTGAAATCGAAAACGGGCAAGACAGGTCCTAACTGATTGAAATATTTTCTATTAGGCGAATACTCAAAATCCTTAACCGGACAGTACTGGGTGCATATTGCTCGGGGTTCCTTCCTCACGCGGTAGTCATCAGCTACCATGCCGGGATGATAAATAAATGGGTACGGTTTCAACGGCAAAAAGGAATATTCCAATATGAACAATAAACAACGGTTACAAGCAGTGTTCGAAGGTGGAATACCCGACAAAGTGCCGACATTCGAACTGCTCTTCCAGATACCGGAACAAGCGTTCAACAAATCGTGGCCGTCCCAGGAGCAACTTAACAAAGCCTCCGAGAAAGAACGAGAACAGTTGCTTGACGAATATTTCACCATTTGTGAGCTCATCATTGACAAATATAACTGGTCAGCAATCCACGTGCCGATGAGTTACGCCAGCTATTTTGAAGGAAAAGTCATCCCCTTGGGCAAAGAACGGTTTGGTGACAAAGCCATGATTTTCGATTTTAACGGGCGTGGCACATTCTGGATGCCAAGGGGAAATGACATGATGGATTTTACGGTAAAACTCTTTGAGCAGCCGGAACTCATTCACGAACAAGCAAAACAAAAGATGGCTGATTCCATCAGCCTTGCCCGGCGACAGGTTGATCAGGGGGTTGATTTCATTTGTATAAACAGCGATTATGGGTACAACTCAGGCCCGTTCATGAGCCCAAAGATGTTTTCTGAGTTTGTCACCCCATACCTGGCGGAAATAGTAGACAAAATGCACGGATTTGGCACCAAAGCAATATTGCACTCCGACGGCGACTTGCGGCTTATACTTGGCCAATTGGTTTCGACCGGTCTTGACGGATACCAGTCGATTGACCCCCAGGGGAACATGGACATTGCTGAAGTAAAAAAACAATATGGCGATAAACTTATCCTGATGGGTAACGTACGAACGGCCTGTCTGCAGGACGCTGACGACACCTTGATAAGAAGCTCGGTTAAATATTGCATGACACATGGTAAACCCGGTGGCAGGTACATATTTTCAACGTCCAACTGTTTGTTTGCAGGGATGCCGTTGAAAAGCTACCAAATCATGCTTGACGAATACGAAAAACACGCCTGGTACTGATCCTTAATATCGCCTTTATTGCCTTGCCTAGCGGTTTACCAAAATCCTGTTTTGGCCTGAATAAAAATAGAACCCAAGACGGTCGTATCACTAACTATAGGAAGCATCCGCTACTGAGTGAATTCTAACGGAATTTCGCAGTCTGCGTTGACAGTCTTACCGCCGCATGACCTCGCAAAGCGTGTGGAAATCCTCCGTACCCAATCCTGATGGAAGCTGTTGTGGAAGCCGAGGTGGATCTTGTGGCGCAGTCCCAGTCTCACGATGGGGCCTTTGGCCACGTGCTCCGCCTCGAACAGCAGGATCTCGCACCTGTTTCGCTCGGCGTCGATGAACTCGTTGATGACGACGGCGTCTTCCGGATCCTTCGGGTTTGACACGGGGCGAGGCTCGCCGCCCAGTACTGCCCCGGCGCCGTCTGATAAATGTCATCAACTGCTCTGCGCTCCCAGCTGCCGTGGGCCAGTTGATCGAAGAACTTGCGGCCCGTCTTCCCTGAAGCGGAGATCCCGAGCATCCAGAAATCGCTGTAGGGCTTGCCGCCGAGGTGCTTGTAAGGCGTGGGAAAATCCGGGCTGCGGTCGTAGGCCATGGCGCTGCGTTCAACCAGCGATTTGGACTTGAGGTCGATCACAAAACGCACCGGACTGCAGGGCGTGACGGTCGGAAACATGTCCGGCACAGGCTGATATTTGGGATAAGCCGGGGCCTCCAGTTCCAAAATATCCACCGTGATCTCCATAATGATGTGCATCTGTCCGGTGGAGATTTTTCAACCAATCTGATCGGCGCGCGCCTCGGCTATGCCTTCAGCACTGCGCATTTCTTCAATGCCCTGATTCAATACGACAGCGATACCAAGGATGTGAGCAGCAACCTCCGGCTCAATCTATTCCACACACCGACCGGCGATTTCTATCTGGTCTACAATGAGTGTAGGTCCTCCGTAGGAAAGGTATTGGATCGGGCGATTATCTGCAAGCTCACCCACATCTTCAGTTTCTGATTGAAACCGATCCGGATAACCTCAGGTCCATATTTCAATGCGCGATGGCTGGACTGCTTCAAGGTCTTTGAGGTTTTGGCGCTTTACGCAACCCGTTCGCATGTCGAAGGCGTGCTTTGGAGTGAGGCGGCACGACTCGTGTGCTCCACATTTGTTCTTGCCGGTTCGTACTGACCAAGCGCCAGATAGCTCTTTCCACTCAAGCTGAATGCTAGGTGCGAATAGTTAGCTTCATGGATTTCATCGGCGAGGCGCCCTGCAGAGGCCGATAGCTCTATCGATTTTTCGCAATCTCCGAGGTCATAGCTCGCTCGTCCGTCTGCCGGCTGGATAACATAGGCCTTCATCCTGGGCATCTAGATCCCAGGCGTGCTCCGAACCGCACGCAACGGCTTTTCCACGTGCGATGGGTCCCGCGCCTCGGCGAGACAAGCTCTCGATCGCCGCGGGTGGAGTGCCGGGTGCCTCCTCGAATCCGGTCCAGGAACGCCTGGGCGATACGCCCGTTCCGCCTGGCCCCAACGAGAAAACTCGGCTCGAATCGCCCGCCGGCAGTTAGGCGCTTAGTAAAACCGGATCGACAAAAAATTGTCGATGCAGTTTTTTGAATTGCGTCACGATTGCGATCTGACTGCTGACACCTGACGGCTGACAGCTCCGGCCCCGAAGGGGCTCTCGTTCGGGGCGGAGTCCCCGAACGAGCCTAGACCGTTATGCGAAGCGTAACGGGAATTTTGTTCTCGTTGCGCGTTTCGGCATGTTGGATTTTACAGCCGCGGAAGCAGTGGAGTCATGTTCAACTGGGGATTTTGGGGTTAAAGAGCGACGAGGAGCGCTGCGCCCGACCGAGAAGACCGGGCATTCAATCGTCGGTGAGCGAGCCAACCGTCGAGGCAGGGTTGCAGACAGGCTTTGGCATCCGAACAGGTGGGATGCTCAGTGTGGCATCGAGTGTCTTTCAAGCTGCTGTAAGGCCGACAGCCTGGAAGAGGTGGTCAAGTGCGATCACGACAGCCCGGTAGAGTCTATCGAGGCGGGTCATCTTGGCTTTCGACAAACTGGAGTCGCCCGGGAAGGGCGCGAACAATCCGGCGGTGAGGGGCGCGTAGATCTTCTCGAACAACTTGAGGAAGACAACGCAAAGGCGATAACCCTCGGGAAGGAGTTTATATCTGCGGGATCGCGGCATTCTCTGGACCAACCCCCTGGCGCGAAGTTTAGACAGATCATATCGGAGGCAGCTGAGTTTGTACTCATTTATGGAATAGCCGAGGGCCGCGGCAGCCTTCGGGTGAATGCCCTTCGTGGTGAACGTGTCGCCGGCTGCGAGGTGACGGAAGCGCACCAGAGCCTGCATTACAGCAAGCTGCCTTGGGTTGTCCAGCTTCAGTGCGGGGATTCGTTTTCCGCCCGAGGTTATGGTGGGCTTGCTGAAGCGAAGGAGTTGCCCACGGCCGGCGAAGGTTTCGAGGATATCCTGTTGAACATCCAAGTATCTCTCCGTGATCTGGCGTAGGGTTTTGTGAGCCTTGGGCAGATTTTCGACCGTCTTACCGATACCGAGTTCGGGAAGGTTATAGGAAGTGGCCTCGGTGCGCACCTGAAGGCGGTCGCGCACGCATTGCCTGACAGAGTGCTTCTTGTAATCGGTTCGGATGACGGCATTGCCCAGATTGAGATCGTGAATGGTGGTTTCAAGAATGTCGCCGAAGCGTTTCGTGATGCGACGGCCGAAAATGACGCTGATTTTATCGGGTTGGCCAATCGTGCGGTAGGCATCGAGTAAGCGCTCGGTCAACGCGTCCAATGTTGCACGACGGCGAAAGACCAGATTGTTAGAATACTCGACCTGTGAGAGGAAGAGGCGGTGTTGGCAGCCGGTGAGGCTGCGCTCTTTGGCTGTGAAGAAGGGAACGAGATAGGTCAGCCACTTCTGTCCGCAAGTGATGAGGTTATAGGGCAGCAAGGAATCTGCCAACTGCTGCAGCCTCTTGGGATCGCTGCAACGGAGGAAGGCGTTGGCACACTGCCGAAAGGAGACGCCCTCTTCAGCCATTCGGTTGGCAAGCCAGTAATGCTGGTTAATGTAGATGCGGGCCGGAAACGGGAAGTAGGGACAGACGCGGACGAACATGCGTCCGAACCTGCAGTCGTTGAGGTAGAAATTGAACTGATTGACCCAACGGTTCTTGAACTCGAGGTGGTAGCGGCCGATTTTTTTCTTGCCGATGCTGACGAGGATCCGGGCGGGTTCTCGCGCCTTGATGATGCCAACGATCTGGTCCGGACGCGCATCTGTAAAGTAGGATTCCATGAAATCGTCGCGTCGCTCTTCGGGGTCGTCCAAAATGGGGGAGTTCCAGTAGAGGGAACAATTCGTGACCCAGTTCTGATACTGGCTGGCGATGTCACGGAGCGTATCCCGACTTACCTATTCGGTTTGGCGGAAGTCCCTGAAGAAGTACACGATCCGGATCGGTTCCTGGAAAGTCTGGATGCTGGCGTTGATCAGGATTCGATCGAAGCACGGATAATGGAAACTGATGTTATCCCTGTGATGTTGGTAGAAGGCGTTCATGGATTCCTCCTCTTGGTTTGGTCGACCTCGGGAAGGATACACCGTGAACGTCTTCGCCATTCATGGAGGATCGTGCAATGGCAGGAAAGATGCCGGCGGCGAGATCGTTTCGGGACTTGGTTGTATGGCAGAAGGCACATGAGCTCGTGCTGGGTGTCTATCGACTGACCGGCGGATTCCCCAAGCAAGAGATCTACGGTTTGGCACTGCAGATGAGACGCGCTGGCGTTTCGATTCCTGCCAACATTGCAGAGGGATTCACACGGCGGGGCAATGCTGAAAAGGTCAGGTTCTTCAATATAGCGGAGGGTTCAATAGAAGAGAGCCGCTATTATCTCATCCTGACACAGGACCTGGGTTATGGCGAAACGGGGTCGTTGATCAGTCTGCTGGAGGAAGTAAGTCGATTGCTGAAAGCTTACGCAAAGGCGATTCTGGCTACTGGCTCCTGACTCCTGGATTCTCATATCCCGCTGCTTTTTGGCGGGATATCAAGGGCGCAGCCCTTGCCTAGATTCTAGATTCTTAAATCCCGCAGGGATTTCAAGAGGCGCAGCCCCTGGCTAGATCTTGGTGGTTCCTTTTGACCACGGGAGTCTTTAGAATAACCCTCTATGGTTTCGTACTCTCTTTCCCACCTGGAGTATCTCGAATCTGAATCGATCCACATTTTCCGTGAGGTGGTGGCCGAGTTTAGAAACCCCGTCATGCTCTACTCGGCCGGGAAGGATTCGAGCGTGATGGTCCGCCTTGCGCAGAAGGCCTTCTACCCAGGCAAGATAG
>Ga0315279_10001212_pt1 | contig 43792 bp, 38 predicted proteins | sample YL17G06_20_MG_FD_203694 | JGI IMG/M metagenome (GOLD analysis project Ga0315279, IMG submission 203694) | Sediment microbial communities from Yellowstone Lake, YNP, Wyoming, USA - YL17G06_20 | ecosystem: Environmental > Aquatic > Freshwater > Lake > Sediment | place: USA: Wyoming | collected...
TCATTCCGACTCCTGTAAAGTTTTTTTCTACATTACAGGAGTTCTCAGCCCATGGGAATTCCATTTACCCTGCCTATGGGATTTCTGTTTACCGTGACCATGGGAATTCTGCTTACCATAGGTCTAGCAATTCAGCTTACCATTTCCACGCCGGCCCACATTCTGGCCGGACTGGCTCATAGCGCCGCGATCCAGCCCCTCGATACTGCGGGCCGTCCCAATCCTGCCGGTCGCTATGTCCTTTTGTCGGTCGGCATGTCCAATACGACGCAGGAGTTCTGGGCGGCCAATCAAAGAGGGCCCGCCACCTCGTGGTCCTTCGCGGGCCAGGCCGCAGCCAACTCCATCGTCAACCACACGACCTTGGCCATCGTCGATGGGGCCATGGGCGGCCAAGCCGCTAATGTCTGGGTCTCTCCCTCGGCCTCAAATTATAATCGCGTGCGGGACGAACAACTCGCCCCGCTCGGCCTCACCGAGGCCCAGGTGCAAGCCATCTGGCTGAAACAGGCGGATATCCAGCCGACCGTTGCCCTTCCGAGTGCTAACGCCGACGCCTTCATCTTGGAAAAGGCCTTGGGCGACATCGTGCGAGCTTGCAAGATCCGCTATCCGAATCTGCAGGTCGTGTTCCTCTCCAGCCGGATCTACGCCGGCTACGCCACGACGCTCCTAAATCCGGAGCCATACGCCTACGAATCGGGATTCTCCGTCCAGCGTTTGGTCCAAGCCCAAATCAACCAGATGGCCATCGGGCAAGTCGACCCGATCGCCGGAGACCTGAACCACGACAGCGGCGCAGCGCCATGGATCGCCTGGGGGCCTTATCTTTGGGCAGACGGCACGACTCCCCGCAGTGACAGCTTAACCTGGTTTCCGGGCGATTTCGAAAACGACGGCACCCATCCCTCGAAGTCAGGACAGCAAAAGGTCGGGACGATGCTCCTCGAGTATCTGCTTGAATCGCCATTTTCGCGAACCTGGTTCAGAAACTACATCCCCGGCGACATCAATGCCGACGGCACGGTCAATATCCTTGACCTGATGATTCTCGCAGTCAGTTGGCAAAAACTGGCCAGCCAACGGGGTTACGACCTCCGTGCCGACCTGAACGGCGACAATCGGGTGGACGTTTTCGACCTGCAGATCATGGCAGCCCACTGGGGAAACAATAGGACTCCCCAAAAAATAACCTTCTGGCTCGTTAATTCATATATTTTCAATAAAATAGAAGAAAATCGATCTGGAATTAAAAATTGGGGGAACTTTTTTAACTTTTCTACCTTGACATATAGCTTAAAATTTAATAGTGTAATTAATTCTTGGATTTCAAGAATCACGCTTTGGTGAACCTTTTTAGAGTGGTGCAAAATGGGGACTTCTGATACGACTTCGATACACACCGACATGCAACGGGCTTCTTTTGGGCACAATGCTTGCCTCTACCTCGCGGGGACTATACGAGCCGATGATATTGAGAGACGATTGGGCCAGTATTATGGGGTTGGGACCGGTTCAGGTCCTTTATTACTTGATTTTACAGATGCAGAATATATAGATATCGCCGCGTTGGTTAATTGTATAGCTCTCATGTTACATAGATACGAGGCAAAACAACTTACGTTCTTTGCTCATCCTGCGAAAAAAGCTGTCCGGGACTTCCTCCAAGTCTGGCGATTCCCAGAAGCAGTATCTGATGCTATTGGCGTCCCTTTCTCTAACTTTCTTCTCGCTAATGACCTCCATTATTTAAATGAACCGCAGACGACCTATACAGGCCGAGGAGATGGCATTGATGCGCTGGAATACGATCCTGACTGGTCTCCCCAGAGTGATTCTCCGCGGAATTTCTTCGAGTTTTTATCGTTCTTTAAGCAGGACCGTCAAGCTATTTCCCCAGAAGGACAATTCCTTTATGCACCCCGTCGAGTAAGCCGCCGTTGGGCGGAACCATCTATTTTGGAGGTATTGGCGACACACATGTCTGGCGATTCGCCAAAGGAGGAAATTGCGCGCATCTTAATTTTCGAGGCGGTTAGCAACGCAGTGCGGCACCCAAGCGCTCGTGTCATACAGGTAGTATCGAAGTTCGAGCGAAAGTTTCATAAAAAGAGTCCGGCCCATGGTTCCGACACATCGCATTCAGAAAAAGGTTGGGCTACCAATAAGGAGGCTCTTAGGATCTGTGTTTGGGATGATGGCGAATCGATTGACATGACACTTCGGAACGCTCTTGAATTGGGGCCAATACAGGCGTTTCCGATCCCGCCCTTCCTTTGTGAGAGGATTTTTGTCCAATTAAGAGACTTTGAAGGGAATAAGAAATATGAGGGCGTTGTTGATGAATCCGATAGGTTGACATCTCGGAGCGTGCATTCGGCTCGATTGTTGTTAATGAGCCTCTTTCCCGGTGTATCTCGGGCAATTTCTCAGAGGGTGCCACAAGTAAAGCCTTTTGAGGATCCCGATGAAACTGCTCCACGGAAGAAGCTAATGGAGGGCCATTTAGCGCAAATCACTGCCCCTAAGCCTAATCTTGAGGCTGAGGGTGTGGGGTTTGAGATATCCTACGATGGCAAACCACAATTAGGGAAAGAGATTGAAAAACATTCGGAAAAGAAAAACGATATAAATCAAATTAGTAGTTACTTGGCTTCTGGTCCCGGAATGGGGCTGTATGCGCTTAGACGTACGGTACTTGACCAGTTCCAAGGAACTCTTTTTATCAGAAGCGGGCGATATCGTCTCATTATCGAGGTTGCACACGACGCATTCCGGAAACAATATAATGTTAGGTACAAGTGCAAGATAACGGAATACCCTAAATGGATTCCGTCCTTTCGAGGAAACTTATTAATCCTTCAACTGCCAACGCTATGCGCAAGACAGTAGCATGAGCTTCGTATCGCTTGAAATACTGATAGGTTCCGCGGGATATCGAAGAATCGAACCAAGGATAGTGAACTTTCATAATAATATTGCGCCTCTTCTTTTTCCAAACTTAATGCCTGGTGATCGCCTCGGTTTGACCCATTCCTGTTCTATCGACCATCGTCGATCACTATACGAGCCAGTAACGCTCGGAACTATATTAAGCGAAGCGCTATCCCATTGCATCGGAGAGAAAAACGATATAGACATGTGTATAGTTGATCTTAGTTCCAATCCATTCATATCCGTCAGGGAACCTCTTCTTTTGGTTCTCGTCGACTGGATTGTAGTTGAGTGTAAGAAAGGTCGCTGCAATAGTTTTGTCGTTCTCCTTCCCGGGCTTCCCGGCGAACGTGGCGTTACGACACGACAATTGAACAACTTGAGTCAGTTATTACCAGACAGTCGTTGGGATGTTATATTGGTAGCACCTTCAGGTGAAACCAGAGCTTATTCGCCGAGTGCACACGCAGTTCCCAATATAAGAACACAATATTTCAATCTTTTCAAAGAGGCCCATGATTCAGCCGATAACCGAATTAAGAAAAAAATTGTGCGAAGACTAGGGCATTTTCGGACATTATATCCGAGGGAAGGACGCTCGAAATGCCGCCAGTACTCTTTCTATCTTCATGACTGCGCTGAAGAAATGGGGTACATGCTCTCAAAGTGGTGGGAAGAAAAGGAAGGCGATTGCGTGGGAGTACTCTATGACCTGAAGAACAATCCATCCTTTCGACATGTTCTTCGTTCGTTTGCAGATGCCCGATCACTTCGCGCCGAACGCATTACAGACGTATGTCAGGATCCGGAACTGGCAAAAGAACTTTCTCGTTTTGGTCTATTCGCGCTTGTATTAGATGTACTGGACTCTGGCACGACGCTTCGCCAGCATATAGAAGATCTAAGTAACTTAGGGATTAAGTTGTCAAAGAATGTCTTGGTTGGAATCAACAAGAGTGGGCATGTTGACTCAGCTTGTGACGAGTTTCGCGTAAACGGCTTTGTATCGGCGACTAGGGAAGCCGAGGAAGAGAAATGTATCCAATGTCAGCTTGGTCTTGCCATTTCGGATGATGCGGAAGATCCGTATTTGAAGATTCGCTCTTACGACATGTTGTCAGTGGCCCTGGAGCATCCCTGGGTATCAGAACCCATTCTGGAAGTGCCAGGCCATATTGGCTATGGCTATGATTTAATCCCGGACTTTACCTCTATTCTTCGTGAACATGGCCGCTGGTTGTCCTACAAGATTCACAGGTTTTTAAAGGAGGGGAATTGTCCAGACGATTGGTTCGTGGTTCATCCTAATGAACCAGATTCTTCGTCGATAACTGATTCTCTTCAAGAATGGTGCAATGGAGCCCTGGCAGTCGTACGGATACCCCGACCGGAAATCACTAAGACACAAGAGGCTGGTAATGATTGGGATAGCGTCTTGTCCACCGCTGCTGAAGAAGACTGGGTGGAGCAACTCAACAGCCTTTCCGATACTGGCGCGCTGATCGTTGATGTGTTCAACGCTTCCGGGTCCACGGCTCGTTCACTTGCAGCGTTATTGCGGCACATGAAGATTGTCCCTTTTGGTTATTTTTGCTTAGTCAATTTTGCACCAGGAAGAGATATCGGTGGTGTACCTAATTTCGCACTATACGACTGGTACAATCCACGCAAACTAAAGACAAAGGCATAGACTCATGCATCTGAAATATAGCAGCGAACATGAAAGCGAGAATTGCCGTTCCATCGTTTACTTCCTTGACCGCGCAACAAGCCCACAAGCTGAGACTATAGTCCGGGACCTCTGCTGGCGAGCAAAATACGTCGATCCTCTCAATAGAGCGTTCGTGCTGGCGCAAACATTCCATGCCTTCTTGCCTGAACATCTTAGAAGCCTTTTCCCGAAGGACACTTTGGGACTTGTGGACCTTCCTAGCACCCCTCAAGGGAAAAAAGAGCATAAAGATTTGGCAATTGTCACCGTAATTGGCCCAGAGCTGAAGGCGTTGTTGAGAATATTAGGAAAACTCCCGACTGCAATGGCAGATCAAAAAAGCGGGGACTATTCATATTGGTTTGCCAAAGTCGCCAGGCCTAACAACACATCTTTGGATATTGTATTGACCGTTGTAGCTGAGCAACGCAACGTTCCTTGCGCGCTAGCGGTCGATCACATTTTGGCCGATTTCGATGCAAGATTGATCATGTTGATTGGCATTGCAGGAGGAGTTTATGGGAAGGTCAATTTGGGCGATGTTGTATATGCGCTCCAGGTCTATGATTATGAGGGATGTCGGCTTGAAATGGTGAAATACCTTTGGTTCTTGCATAAGCTAATCAAAAGACCACGGCCAAGATTTTGGAACACATCTAGGCGAATCAATGTGGCTATGCAACAGTTCGATGAGAGGCAAATGCGCCAAATTTTGCATGAGTCGATGCGAAATGTAAATCCTGATGAGTTGCCTTCAGAATGGCGTGATCTCGAGCCCAAAGTTCACCTTGGGTCGGTTGCGGCAGGGGAGAAGCTAATTGCAGATGGAAGTCTGAAACGTATGCGTTGGATTGTTGACGATTTGATTAGGGCAGGAACGATGGAAGATAGTGGATTTGCTCAGGCCGCGGAGCATAACAAAGTAGAATGGTGTATCTTCAGAGGGGTGTCAGACTTCGCTAATCCCCGCAAGGATGACAAATGGCAGGCAACAGCTGCCCTATCAGCGAGTGCTGCGGGCATTACCGCAGCGAAAATGCTTTTATAGGTTTGACCAGTTACATAAAAAATGATATCTGAAAATCCTTACTTGCGTTGACAGAAGGGTTAATATCATGTCAGCCGAAGGTCAAGAATTCCAGAATTCAGAATAAGTCATAAAAGTTTTTGCTTTCTTTTTAAATACTCGCACCACTGACAATCAATGGCAGACTCCGGCGGTTGCGGCGACTCGAGTAATCCGAGCGCGTCCTCGATAAATCTAAGGTATTCCTTATTATTTCTTTCTACGTTTATCAGATGAATATCCGAATCAAAAGAGAGCGATTTCAGATTCTTCTGGCTTACCGAAGTTGGATGAAAATACAACAGCCCCATCATGGATACCGGAGCCAGGTTTAAAGAGCCCGGCGCCGGATTTTCCAAGGCATAAGCGTAAGAATGCAGCTGCCGGCCATATAATTTCGAAGCCCCACCTTCAGGATTACCGGTCTTATAGTCAATCACCCCATAAGTCCCATCATCGAATTCGAGAACAACATCAAAACGGCCCTTTATGTAGCAAGTGTCTCTATGATTCTCAAAACTGAATATTTTTGATCCAATATGTCTTTCTCCATATTTAACTATTCCCGGCGGCAATCCTGGATGGAGCTCTTCAGTTCGCTTTCCATCATAATATTCCTTTAAAAGCCCGGCGATCTTGGTAAATATAGAAGGAAGGGGGATTGATGGCTGCGCAATGCTATGTTTCACTTTAAAATAAAAACATTTCTTACAGCCGTCATACAGAAAAGTCAGATCAGACGGACTCAGTTTGTAGTTCATAATACTCCCCTCTTCATGGCGCAATCCTAAATATTACACATCCTGATTATTTTCGAGAAAGAATTCGCGATTTATTCAACATTATCCTGAAAACTTCGACCTCTTTTTCGGAGAAATAATTTTTATTCTGTAAATATTGGCAATTTCCAACCATTACCAATTGTTCCTTAGCACGAGAAAGCGCAACATTTATCAATTCCCATTTGGCCGTAAGACGGGTAGGTTTTACGTTATCGTCGCTGAAATCTACAATAATCGCGCGCCTCTCCTGTCCTTGAAAGGAATGCACTGTCGATACTTTTAAGCCGTGCACATTTAATCTTTCATGATGAGATAATTCCCTAATTTTTTGAAGAGTCTTTACAACTTGAGCGTTATAGGGAGCGATAATTCCTATTTCAGAAGGTTTAAAATAAGGCATTAATTCCAGGAGAGCAATCCTTGCAGCAGATTCGGCGTGCACCTCATTATAGCGACGTTGCTCTTCCGTATCGAAGAATGTTCTCCCGACCATTTCAACACAGCCAGGACTGTGGAAAAATACTACCCGGCCTCCTAAATCTCCCAGGAGAGGCAAAGGCCCAGTTCCTGTCTTCAACTCCCCGCCGTAGAACATCTGACTAACAAGATCTCCAATCTCCTTCTGCATACGGTACTGTGTATCCAAGAACGCGACCCTCGGATCGGTTCTTTTATTTACTCCCGCTATTTTGAAGATATTATCACGGAACCATTCGTTCGGCTCTTCTGCATCTTCTGGATAGATCGGCGGTAGTTGATGAGGGTCTCCTCCAACAACCAGTCCGTCCTTCGCAAAGAAGCTAGCGGCCGCTAAGGATGGAATATTTGCCATCGATACTTCATCAGCTATCACATAATCAAATTGTCCGGGATTCGTTGCTCGGGGAAAAGTGAGCATAGTAAAATTGCCGGCCACTAATGATGCCAATTTAACATGTTCACTCCACCTCATTCCTGCTCTTTTCGCTTCAAAACCGGATCCATTGAACAGATCCCGGCTGAATCCCCGACACTTTTCGTCCATTGCGCTTCCTAAGCGAGCGATCGATGTAAGCAATGAGGCATTCTTAAGCATTTCTTTCGTTGATAAAAGAAGCTGATCCAAAGCCATATTTGAAAGTGCCGTAAGTAGAACTCTCTTCCCTTTCTGAATAAGACTCGCCGCAAGAGCAGCCATCGTTTTAGTCTTTCCAGTTCCGGGAGGTCCCCAGAAGAACGTAACCTTCTGCCCGAGAGCTTTTTCTATGCCCTCCTTCTGTGATGCGTTCAAATCGTTATCTAACAATGCTCCTGCAATAGGTTTCGTCGGAACGGGCTTTGCGTTCTGAATTAACGGAACCAAAAATTGGTTACCCGTATGCTGTCTCACATCAAGAAAATTCATTAGATGATCTGTCAATTCTCGGTTATCCATGACATAATCAATTCCGATTTCCGTAATTCGCTTCAAGGCTTCGATATCGACATTCAGCCTGGCTATTTCCTCAGAGCTAATGGATATATTTATTCCGTTTGGAGCCGTGTCCATTATCGCTTCAGCATAAATATCGCCTATCTTGAACAAAGACAGCGTATTTCGTCCTGCCGACCATCTGGCGTCTCTATGAACACGGTCCGGCACATTTTCAAAAGTCACTGTATAAGCCTTCTTGTCATGCCGTTCGTCCACTTTTCCAAACATGAAGTATCTAGAACGGTTCTTTGGTTCCTCGATGCGATTGCGCTCTTGTATCGTCGCGCTTATTAAATCCCCCATTATTTTTTCAGACATGGGAAGAGTCCTGTTTATTACGCTCTTTGGCTCGGTACACGGGCAAACGTTCCTTCGCAAACTGCACGCTTTTGGGGAGTTCGATTCGAAAAAACGTGCATTTGAGGCATGCTGTTTGCCCATAATATATAACGGAATTATAATAATATCAAGACATTATGGAAAGTTTTGGCTTTTTCATCAGACCCTAAATAACAATTTTAAATATCTATAATTTCTGTATTTTGCGCGGATAAAATATCTATTGGATACAATTCAATTTTCATAGGTGTTTTATCGCATAAGAAATTATAAATACCTAATGATATCTGATAAATGTTCCAATAAATATTTGCGCTAGCAATAACCGGAATCAAAAAGACAATATCAACACTAATATAATTGTTATCTGGCAATATTTTTGATGACCTTATTAACTTAACGAAATATTCTTTTATACTTTTTGTTATTTCTGAATTAAATATATTCTCAATTTTTTCAATATATTCGTTTAATCTTAATAGTAATTGTTGGATTTTTCCGATGGTGAATTCTCCTTTTTCTCTGTTATATTCTAAGAATATCCCGCTTTTTATTGCTTCTTTAAGTGCATAACTTCCAAAATCAAACCTAAACAGAATATATGCAATAGCCAAGGGAAATAACCATTTTTTTTCTATATCAAGCTTATCTGTTGTCTTATCAATATTAATAATGTTTTTTATTTTTAAAATACGAACAATATTTCCTGAATATATACCATCTTTAATCTGAATATCGGATTTAATAAGATTCCTCTCCAATTCATCTTTCAAGCTGCATTTAATAGCTTTTTCTCTTAAATCTCCAGAGAGATTTAGATGTATTTTCAAAGCATCAAGTATATCTTTAAAATTATTAAATAAATAAATCCAATTATTTGGAGGATAACCAGATTCTCCTTCAATAGCTTGCTTCATTTCTTCTGCACATCTAACTTCATCTATAAAAGGAAATATGAACTCAGGATCTTCTACCAGTTTGCTTTTAATATTATCAGTATCTTCACTTTTAATCTCATTTTTAATTGCTTTCCTATCTTCCTTAATGTTCCAAATAGATTTTCTTATGAAAGTAATTATTTTTATATTGCCTTTTTTGGCAATTTCATAAGCTGTTCTATATTCTTGCTGAGTAATACTTATTTTTTCTCTTTCATTGAACCACACCCCCTTTCTTCCACCAATCAATAAAATGAGATAATCACATTTATTAATTGATTCTAAACAAGCTTGAAAGGAATTAAGGTTAAGATTTACTTCAAAATCATTAAACTCGCTCATTTGGACTTCGAAATCAAATTCTTCAAGCCAATATTTTAGAGCTGAACGTAAATCAGCAAAGTCAAAAATAGTGGAGCTAACATAAATACGTGGCTTATTTGACATGTTTTCTATAGGGGATCATTCTTTCTTTAGAAATTAATCGCGAACATATCCATATCTCGACATGAATAGGGACTATTTCCAATTTATTACGGCTGCTGTACATGGCTGTTTCCTCGATTCATAACAGCTTCTTTCACTTAAAACTTATTTTAATCCTTTCGCCTCATAAAATAATCTCTTATAGCTTTTCGATATTTCTGATTTAAATAAAATACCCATCCATCGGCATCGACATCGATTAGCATCTCTTTCTCTAGCTTTTTTTCTGTCCTGGTAACTCCAGATAAGATACCTCCAAATTGATGGTAATTAATTGTTCTACCTGACAATTTCCCGATCTTCTCAGCCAAATCATAATAACCTACTTCTCCCTCTGCTTCGGACAATATTTTAAAAGACAATAGCTCAAAGGGCGCCGTTGTGTCGATTTGTTCAAATATTCCTACAGCTCTCCTTTATTCCATTCACCCTGTTTTTGATTTAAGAAGTCTTTATCCTCCTTGGGTTTGGGGCCGTTCTGGTAATTCAAGATTTGTCTTACAATATCAAAAATCTCTTTTCTTCTTTTTAATATAAAATCTTCAAAGTTTTCTGGCTTTAGCAATCTTTTATCTTCCGGAATCATATTTCTTGCCAAATAATCTTCCTGTTCATTTATCGCCGCTTCAAAATATTCTTCAGGTAATTTATCTTTTTTCTCAATATTTAGGCTCTTATCTAGAAACATATAGTTGCCAATATTATTAACTAAACTTGAGCTATATCGAAAATCTTTTCCAAGCATTTTGCTTTTCGGGAATATATGGTCAACTTCGGGATTATGCCCGACAAGAATTGGATGAAAATTTATAATCTGCTTATTAAAAAGATAAATCAGATTTAGAACAAGATAAATATTACCATCGATAATATTTTCATTTACATCTACTACTCTGTTAAACTTTGTTTTGATAGATTCCTCAATCTCAAAAAAGGGAAAATAATCATCTTGCGATTTATCTTTTATAATATCTACACAACTATCGATAATTTGGTCAGATTGACCTCCAAAATTTCCATTTAAGAGAACCTTATAAAGCCAGGTCTGAATATTCGCTTTTACTTTATTGGACTTAATCTTGCATTCATGGAGATAAGCATAATAAATGATAGGAATTAAAGCATTATAGCTGGGCAGGATTTCATGGGACTCTATTCTTGCATACTTAAGAAAATCCTTAAGCCAACCGAAGCTCGCTTTTATTGTCTCCCAGCGGCCTTTGAGAAATGATAGATTCTTCTCTCCCTCTTCTCCCTTGAATTTTTTTACCTCAAATCTTGCTTTCTTGCCCATTATTACCAGAGCCGTCTTTAATATGAAATCGTTATCAAACCTAAATGATCCCGGATGATTTAAAGACTTCAATAGTTTCTCAAATTCTTCCTCGGCCTCTTCCCAGCCCAACTTTATTAAAGAAAACATTAAATCTGATTTTGTTAATATGGTGCCGCCCGAATTTGCTCTAATAAATATTTCTAAGATTTCTTCATAATCAGTTATTTTACCGACAGTGCTATCGATTGGGTAATAATAGATAAGGTCTATCTCAGAAAAAAGATTCTTTATTAAAGACACATTATTATCCACGGTTTTCTCGATATCTGCATTAATTTCTATTCCGTTCTTCATATCTGCCAGTATTCTTCTCCTGATTTCAGTTGCATTTTCATCGCTTAAAACAATATCTTTTAACAATACCCAATATTTCGATGCAATCCTCTTCCTATTTTGATCCTTAGCTTTCTCTTTTGTAAGATATTCAAAGTCATATTTAAATTCCTCGGCTCCTTCAAAAAATAATTCTGAACCACTTAAGACATCAAAATAAAATTCTTTATTGTTATAAGTGCCCTTTATTGCAATATAAAGTGCCTGCAGTCTTTGCTGTCCATCCAGAACGAGTGTCTTCTTTCTATTTTTAAATTCATTTGTTTTAACATAAAAGTCTTTTATTTCAATATCGTCCCGATAGTTCTCTATGAAATTTCTAAGGCGTATATCATCCCTAGTTATCCAAAACAAAAAAGTACCGAAGGGAAACCCTCGCATTATCGTATCAAAAAAGCGTTGCACCTGATTATGTGTTCTGTCCTGTTTCCAAACGAATGGTCTTTGGATATGAGGCAGCAGCAATTCTTTATCTGAGATCATCTGTATAGCTTTTTTAATACTTATGCTTTCATATTTCATGTTTGTGCCTCCTATATCTAGTCTTCCTCCAGCGGCTCTGGAACATAGACTTTTCTCAATGGCAACAAGCCTTTATATCTTGAATCAAACTTTTCATAATGCTGCAAGATAAGGCTAATTAGCTCATCTCCATCGATTAGACGTAGATTGCTTTTATTGCGAGCAAAATTTTTTGCTTGGTTCGTAAATGAACCTAAGGCGACAACCATGCCATATTCCGGCTTTTCCACTTTTCCGTAAAGCTGAGATATAATCGGATCTCCGATGTTGCCATCTGAGCTTTTGACTTGAACTTTAATGATTGGAGGCTCAAAGCCAAGCTCATCCTTGTGAGCCATGATATCAATTCCTCCATCCGGACCTTCCGGAGCCAGCCTTATCCTATAGCCCATCTTTTCTAATAAATGGGCCACAAATTCTGCTAAAGAGTGTCCTTTTAATTCTTGAGTTAGTCTTTTAAATATAAAATCTCTTGTGTTCTGTTCTATGTCCGCCGCAACATAGGCAATCGATTCATCCTTCTCCACAGGTTTCCCAATCTTTTTTCCGCTCAAAGCCGTCAAAAACTCGTCTGCGAAATTCTTTATTTTGAAAAAGCTCATCGCGGAGCCAATTTCGTAAAGTGCGCCCTGCGAAAACTTTGCTCTAGGAAAAGAATTCAGCCATTTTACGGCCCGTTGTTGAGGAAAGTGGGGATCCAAAGTTGGATTATGTTTATATTCGCCAATAATCTCGCCTATATATATTTTTTGTTCAAACCTATAAGGATAAACAACAAGATCTCCAATTTTGGCCTCATGAGCAAAACGGTATAATTGGCCGCTTGCGATAGGATAGTATCCCTCTTTTTTGCCAGGAAAAGCTTCTTGTAGTTTTTTCTTAATTCCTTCCCGATTAGGAGGCAATATTTTAAGGTTACCCATTTCTAGCCAACCCAACGCGATGACATTATGCTTTATGAATAGATCTCCAGCTTCTCCTGCCCTTCCTGCATGAATGCCCCAAAGAGCTTTTTCGTCTTTGCTCATATTTAGCCTCCGCCTAAGTTCTGATAAAAATTAAATGCCACAAAAAAATAGCTGCTTTCACCCATTTATTCTAAGATGCTTCTATGTTGATTTTATTCGGTCGCCCACTCCTCCGACAACACCTCCGCCTGTTCCAGCACCGTCTGAGTTGCCTTCTCTTGCTTATCCGGCGGATACCCGTGCTTCCGAAGGATTCGTTTCACCAATACCCGCAATTGCGCCCTCACATTCTCGCGCACGGTCCAGTCTATCGTCACGTTGGCCCGAACGGTCGCGACGAGTTCCTGGGCGATCTTCCTTAGTGTCACATCCCCAAGGATCTTCACAGCGCTGTCGTTTGTTTCTAGCGCATCATAGAAGGCGAGCTCGTCCTCGCCCATCCCCAATTGCTCCCCCCGGGCATTAGCCTCCCGCATCTTCTTCGCTAAGCTGATCAGTTCTTCAATGACCTGGGCCGCTTCGATAGCCCGATTCTGATAGCGTTTTATCGCAAGCTCCAACATTTCGGCAAACGATCGAGCCTGCACGACATTCTTTCTCCCCCTTGCCTTAATCTCTCCCGCCAGCAACTTACGCAGCAGCTCCACGGCAAGGTTTCGCTGCGGCATACCCCGGACTTCCGCCAGGAACCCCTCGGACAAGATTGAAATGTCCGGTTTCTTAAGCCCAGCCGCAGCAAAGATATCCACCACGCCTTCGGACGCCACCGCTCTTGAGACGATCTGCCGGACTGCCAAGTCAAGCTCTTCTTCCGGTTTCGCATCGCCAGGCGCCCGCTTCGCCAGCACGGCCCTCACTGCCTGGAAAAAGGCCACTTCGTCCCGGATTTCAAGGGCTTTCTCATGCGGTACTGCCAGAGCGAACGCCTGTGAAAGATCGCGGACCGCGTCCAAGAGACGATCTTTGCCATTCTCCTGGGCCAAGATATGTTCTTGCGCCTCAGGCAGGAGTCCCAGCCGCCGCTCGGCGGTTCCCGATATCCACTTCGACCAATCAAATCCGTGGAATAGTCCGCAACACACCTCGTGCTTCTCCAGCATGACCGCGACGGCCTCCTCCTGGTCAATTGCCGTCTTCCCCGTGCCACCGCTCTCCGTATAGGTCCCCAGCGCCTGTTTCAGCTCCGCCGCGAGCCCAAGGTAATCAACGACCAGGCCTCCCGGTTTATCATGGAAGACCCGGTTGACCCGCGCGATCGCCTGCATCAGGCCATGCCCGCGCATCGGCTTATCCGCGTACATCGTGTGCAGTGAAGGCGCGTCGAAGCCAGTGAGCCACATATCCCGCACAATGACAACCTTGAATGGATCGTTTGGGTCTCTGAATCGCTTCGCCAGAATCTCCCGACGCTGCTTATTTCGGATATGCGGCTGCCAATCCGGCAAGTCGGACGCCGATCCGGTCATCACGACTTTGATCATTCCCTCGTCGTCCTCGGCGTGATTCCAGTCCGGCCGGAGGGCGACGATCTCTCGATACAACTCCACGCATATGCGGCGGCTCATGCACACGATCATGGCCTTGCCGTCCATGGCTTCGAGCCTATTTTCAAAATGCGAAACGATATCCCGCGCGACGAGCTTCAAGCGTTTTTCGGCCCCGACGACGGCCTCGAGCTGGGCCCACTTCGTCTTGAGTCTTTCCTTGCGCTCGATTTCCTCGCCCTCAGTCACGTCTTCGAAATCCGGGTCTATTTTCGGGCGCTCCGCTTCATCCAGCTCGAGCTTCGCCAACCGGCTTTCGTAGTAGATCGGGACCGTCGCCTTGTCCTCGACGGCCCTTTGGATATCGTAGATGCTGATGTAATCGCCGAAAACAGCTCTCGTGCTTTTATCCGTCAACTCAATCGGCGTGCCCGTAAACCCGATATAGGAAGCATTGGGCAGAGCATCATGCATGTGTCTCGCGAACCCGTCGATAAAGTCATACTGGCTCCGGTGCGCTTCATCGGCGATGACGACGACATTGCGCCGCGTCGAAAGAACAGGATAGCGATCCCCTTTTTCCTCCGGCAGAAATTTTTGAATGGTCGTAAAAACCACTCCACCCGCATCGACTCGGAGCTTTTCGCGGAGGTCGGCTCGGCTCTCAACTTGGACCGGCGGCTGCCGCAAGAGATCCTGACATCGAGAGAACGTTCCGAAGAGTTGGCCATCGAGGTCGTTGCGGTCGGTGATCACGACAATCGTCGGGTTCTCCATCGCGGGCTCTCGAATGATGCGCCCGGCATAGAAGGCCATGGTGAGGCTCTTCCCCGCGCCCTGGGTATGCCAAACGACGCCGATCCTGCGGTCCCCCGGCTCACCTCCGGGTTGATGACCTGACTTATAAATCCCCGCCGGGTACCGAATGTCTTTTCTACCGGACGCACGTAGTGTTTCCTGAATTGCGGCATTGACGGCATGGTATTGGTGATAGCCCGCCATCTTCTTGTTGAGCGTTCCTCCGCCGAGGTCTTCGAAAACGATGAAATACCGGACCAAGTCGAGAAACCGCCGCTTATCAAAAACCCCTCGGATAAGAACGTCCAACTCGGGTGTTTTGGAGTCAGCTAGGCTTCCACCTTCGATCGTCCGCCATGGTTTGAACCATTCGCGGCCGGCGCCCACGGTTCCAATGCGCGCCTCTATACCATCGGAGACTACAAGGGCGGCGTTATAGGAAAAAAGAGATGGGATTTCCTGCTGATAGGTTTGGAGCTGATGGAAGGCCGTCCAGATCGTCGCACTTTCATCAGCGGCGTTCTTTAGCTCGATCACGACGAGAGGCAAGCCGTTGACGAACAGCACGATATCCGGACGGCGGTTATGCTTGTTTTCAGCGACGGTGAACTGGTTGATCGCTAACCAATCGTTGTTGTCCGGGTCGTCAAAGTCGAGGACGCACGCTTGAGCGCCGGCAATTGAGCCGTCGGCGCGGCGATACTCAACCGTTACGCCGTCCACAAGCCAACGATGAATCGCGCGGTTGCGCGCATCGAGCGTAGGACCTTCGGGCCGTAGAATTTTTCGGAAAGCATCGTCTAGAGCCTCGTCCGGCAAATCAGGATTTAGACGGGCCAAACCCTGATGAAGACGATCTTCGAGGATAACTTGGGCATAATCTCGGCGCTCTGAATAGAGTTCACCGGGAGCAATATCCAGGCCGTTTTTAACCGTATAGATCAGACGCCGCAGCCATTCGAGCGCGGCGTCTTCGACAATTGATTCAACAAATTTGGCCATGCAATTCCAGCGAGTTCTTAATCTATTTTCTTAATTATCGGCGCGAATACTTTATAAAATATTTCAAGATTCTTGCGAAGCCACTCATGTTGTTGCGGCCAAAGCTGCGGGTCAAGAAAATTCGCGTTCATTCGCGCATAAATGCGACATACATTCTTATCTTCCGGATTATGCCATTTGAGCGGAAAGCCAATAGCGTCCTCTATTTCTTGCCGCCTGTTTTCCAGGACAGCATAATTCTGTTTCGAATTATTTCCATCCATCGTTAGTTCCACGCGGATCTCGGGATCATTAATATTAGTCTCGGAGTTCCACATCGAGGCAATCGAACTCATATGGAATCCGCTTTTCCCGATCGAATGATTCATCCAATGCTGCGGGGCTGGCTTTTGGCAACGTATTTTGCTATTTGCTTCCATGTATTCTTTGAAGGCAGTCCAAAAATGGAGTTGAGTACGCTTGTGTTCGGAAATATCTCCCTCTGCAGCCTTTTGGATAGTACGCGTCCAATCATTCGGCTTGCTGATGATATTGAATTTGGGAGCTATTGACGAATCTCCTATACGCCAGAGTTCAATTTCAAGTCCAAATAAGTTGATCTTCTCGTCGGTCCGCTCATTAAGCCAATCGAGGGTTGCGCGGTGTTCTTCGGTGAAGTGCTCCGCGATCCATACAATAGTAACGGCTTCGAGTCCGGCTGCGTAGGTAAGTATCTGGCCCAGATGCAAATGGTCGGTCTTAGTCAGCTGGTTTTCGACAAGAACCCAGTTGTCGTTAGCTGTGTCCTTACAGAGAAGATCCGCTCTAAAGGGGCCCACCTCCTTCTCTTGGGCTTCAAGTTCAAGATCGATGCCTATGGCTTCGCCTAATAGCTTAAGGTTTTCGGATTGCGCAAGCCAGGGCGTGAACTCTCCAGATTCATTCGTCCATACGCTTCTGAGTTCCTTTTTTTCCAATCTGCCGAGGTTTTTCTCATTCATGGTCGTTCCATCTCCTTCTAGATTCCTCCATAATTATTCGGCCGGAATTCTGACCATAAAGAACTCGGAAAAATCTGCATGGTTAGGTCTCCGTTGGGCGCAATTTTGGAACCATGTAGGCCGATACGGTTTGAGCCTGTGCGCTTGCAATTGAGCCATCGGCACGGCGATACTCAACCGTTATGCCGTCCACGAGCCAACAGTGTATAGCACGGTAGCGCGGATCGTGCGTAGGCCCTTCGGTCCATAGTATCTTACGGAAGGCATCGTCTATAGCCTCGATCGGATGCTCAGGATTTAGACGGGCCAAACCCTGCCGAAGACGATCTTCGAGAATAACCCCGGCATAAGCTAGGCGCTCTGAATGAAGCTCACCGGGAGCAATATCAGGGCTGTTTTTGACCGTATATCTCAGATTATGCAGCCATCTTAGGGCGGCATCCTCAACAACGGATTCGAAGAATTTACTCATTCTATTAATTTCACGTTTTTAAAAAAGCATCTCTTCATTTCTTTATCAATATGACAGTCATCGTTCAATCTCCCTGCTCGTACAACGGTGGCACTTTCAATGATAATTTCTGGTATCCGCGTCATGGCAATTATTCATTCACTATTACAAAAGGTTGTTTATCAACGATGGCAGAATTTACTTTGGATTTGAGCCACTGTTTTAAATCACTTTCCCGATCGAGGCACAATACAAACTCCTGGAGCGTAGATAAAACAACAACTGCGCCGCGACTGAGAGCATCGCGACATTGGGCAATCGCGGGATCGGTGAAATCTGTATAAGAAATAAAGAGACCTCGAGCCTGCCCCCCCCGATTAAAAACACGTACAAGGTGTGGAGCAATATCACTTACGCCTATTGTCGTATTCCACCATTTGACTTCGACGAGGTAGAGGTGGCCTTCAAGCTCGATAAGTCCGTCAATTTGTTCGATTACCCCATCCCCGCATTTCCCCTTAATTGCGAAAGCCTCTCTAACCAATATATCAAAACAACTAAAGAGATTATTTAAGGTTTTCTCTAGTGCTTTGCCTCGTTTATGGGCATCTTTCTCGCCAAAAAGTGCACAGAGCTCATCCTTAACCGCCTGCCGCCGATCTCTCTTCTTGCTCGCCGCAATCGCAACTGACTCCTGTTGAGCTAATCGTCGCCGTTTTTCTTCATCTTTTTCGATTCGCATTCTTGTAAAACTATCTTTCACGTTGATCAAGTCGCGAATTTGCGCAACCAAACCTCGGGCTGCTGCTTGGTCCTTTTCCCAGCATACACTGAAGTCATCAAACTCCGTAATTCTTTTGAGCAGCTCCCGCCTTATTTGGAGAGTTTTCTCACCCTGCTCATTCAACTTCGTTAATATCTCGCGTGTGACGGGATATTTGTTGAATGAACCCTTATTCGCTTTTAAAAGCCGTTCATATGGCTCCAGGACCGTCTTAGAAACTCCCGCACCCTGAAAGAATAAAAGAAGATCTTGCTTCGACTTACATAGCTTTGGTAGCACCTCAATAAGAAGCGAAAGTAGCTCAGGCGGATAATGAAAAATAATATCCATATTTAATACCCGGCAATTAATTCCACGTTCATTATTCGTATATTTCTTAAGACCATTTCAGTCAATAACATATCTTACGTGCCTTTTTTATTGCATTTTATCTGCATTAAATAATCTCTTTGTGAGAGTCAAAAAGAAACGAAACCACCGTTATTGCTGCTCCGGCTGCAAGCTTGGCATGGCGCGGCGTCAAGCCCTTTGCTTTTCCATCTTTGCCATGTCCAGTTCCATAAAGCCCTCGAAGCTCCGCCAATCCTTGGGGGATTGTAGCGAGATTACTAAGAAGAATTTTTATCGTCTTAGCTCCTTTTGCATTCTCGGGAACGCCCTCAGGCACGAGCTTCAATGCTTTATATACCGTCTTTGTCAACGTCGATATATTGGCAGTTCCCTCAAACGATACTTTACGTTCGTTTAAAATGGTTTTACAGCAGGTCTCAATCAGTTCCTTTGCAGTACCTATGACAAGAGCAGGATCAGTATCAATGGACTTTTCGATGCGCTTTATCTGCTCCGCAAGGTAATCCGCATTATACTCATTTGCAGTTTCCTTTAGGGGGATAAAATCCGGCCCTCCCGAAAGCAATCGGTCCGCGATCTCTTTGCATCGATCGGCTTGTGCCCTGTCTTCCGGATTTGAGGGCAGCAATGTCCATTGTTCGATAAGCGCAAGAAGGATCTTCCCAACCAGTGGATCTGGTTCGCGTCGCCAGAATTCGCGAAGCTTATTTGCTTTGGAGGCCCCCCGGGCAATATAGGACTCTGAGTGAATGTCAATACCTGCAACATCAATAAAAAGATCTGCAAATGTCGAGTTAGAAAAATTGAGGACATAGCCAGATGACATTCCGAACAACTTCTCTAATTGCCGCTTTTCGACAGCACTAAGAGAACTCATGTAATAATTACTCCTGTTAACCGTTCAACATCCTTCACCCTTAGGACTCCGGAGATGAGCTTGGGCAGCAGCGTATCGCGCAGGGCGGCAAGAGTGCGGGATTCTCTCGTCGCGGCATAGACGCGACTGAAGAGCGGCATGATGAGTTGACCGAACAACTCGGCAATCTCCTTTGGCGGAGATACCACCAAGAAATGCGAGAGCGCCTCCGGGGGCACGCGTTGCCGGCCGCTTGAGCCCGTCATACTCTGGATCGCGAAATCGCGAAACTCATTACTACGCGCCAAGCAGTAGGCATACTCCGTTGGGAGCGGCGGCTTGGGACGCAGGACGACGTATTCAGTTGAGCCCCAGCCAACCTGATCGTCCTTAAGAAAATCAACGTAGGCGGTCTTCCCGTTCTCAAGGCAGGGCGTAATGCGAGCAACCAGAGTATCGCCGCTAATAAAACGCATCCCTGAGCCGAAGGCGCGTTCGGTCACCGCGTCTGGCGAATGGCCGCGCGTTGGCATGTTTGCCATGTCGAGGTACGGCGCTATATCTCCTTTGCGCAATCGGCGCACCGGGTTTATCTCGATAACCTCGGGCAGTGGTACCACCTCCCACCCTTTTGGAATCTCCCCCAGCTCTGAGTCCTCAAAGGAATCGGGGAAGAGGTCGGCGATGTGCTTGGGCAAGCCGAGGTCGCGGCCTTCAGCTTTGGCGCGGACGGGGTCTAAGTCCACGAACCACGACTTGAAGAGCGCCCGCGCTATTGCCTCCAGCGTCTCATTCATCCGCCGGTTCAGCTCGATCTTGTCGTCTAGCGTGCCGAGGATGTGGGCGATGGCGCGTTGTAGTGCTTTGTCCGGAACTCCGACCTCGATCTCTTCTAGGTCCTTTCTCGTTACGTGGCCCAGTCCCGTCGTTTGCTTGTTGCGAGCGATGCCGATAAAGTGCGGCTTTAGATACTTCAGAAGGTAGAAGAAGAAATCACTCCGACACTGAGAAAGATCTGGATCGACCTTGAAAACATGCTGGTTCAGCCAACCCTCTGGACCACGCCACCAGAATGCGTCGATCGAGGACTCGGGCTGCCCGGACCACGAGAATAACATATCGCCCTCGCGCATTAGATATACGCTGTCATAATCGGCATCGGTGAACTGAGTCTGGCCGGAGATTCCGTTCTTGATTTCTGCGATCTTGATTACGGGCCGGCCGGCGGGTGAGAAGTTTATATTTCGGAAGGCCATGCCGTTCGTCCATCGGGCGAGCGGGTAAAGTTTCGACCTTCGCCATGAGCCGGGAAAGGTCGGCCGGTACAACCATCCAAGGTCCGGCAAGGTCGCAGTTAGCTTACCCGCCATATCCCAGCTCCTTCATATTACGAGCAATTAGTTCGTCTAACTTGCGCGCTTCGGCCTTCTGCTCGCGTAGCTGGGCAACCAGCCGCTTCATCTTCTCCTCGAACGGCTCGCCGTCGTCTTCCTGCGCTTCCGCGCCGACGTAGCGCCCGGGTGTGAGAATATGTCCGTGTTTGCGTATCTCATCGAGCGGCGCGCTCTTACAGAATCCAGACACGTCTCCGTACTTGCCCGAGGCCTTCTCACCGCGCCAGGCGTGGTAGGTGCCGGCGATGCGTGCTATATCCTCGTCCGTTAGCTCGCGGTGAGTGCGGTCAACCATCCGGCCGAGTTTTCGGGTATCAAGGAAGAGCACCTCGCCGCGACGGTCACGGAAACGGCTGTTCTTCTTATCGCGCGCCAGAAACCAAAGGCAAGCCGGGATCTGCGTCGAATAAAAGAGCTGGGCGGGGAGTGCCACCATGCAATCCGCAAGGTCGGCCTCCAGGATATTTTTACGGATCTCGCCCTCGCCAGATTGGTTGGAGGACATAGAACCGTTGGCAAGGACGAATCCCGCCAGTCCCGTCGGCGCGAGGTGGTGGATCATGTGCTGGACCCAGGCGAAGTTGGCGTTGCCCGGGGGCGGCACACCATGCTTCCAGCGCTTGTCGTCTTTCAACAGTTCGCCGCGCCAGTCGCTCACGTTGAAGGGCGGATTGGCAAGGATGAAGTCGGCCTTGAGATCCGGGTGGCGGTCGTTATGGAAGCTGTCGCCGTGAGCGATCTGGCCTTCGATGCCGCGGATGGCGAGGTTCATGCGGGCCAGGCGCCAAGTCGTGTAATTCGACTCCTGGCCGTAGATACTGAGATCGCTTATCCGGCCGCCATGAGCCGCGATGAACTCTTCTGACTGAACGAACATCCCGGAGGAGCCGCAACAGGGGTCGTATACCCTCCCTTTGTACGGCTCCAGCATCTCGACGAGCAGGCGCACAATACACCGCGGGGTGTAGAACTCGCCGCCCTTCTTGCCCTCGGCGCTGGCGAACTGAGATAGAAAATATTCGTAGACGCGGCCGAGGATGTCTTTCGAGCGGCTCTCGTCGTCACCGAGCTGGATGTTGGTGACGAGGTCGATGATCTGGCCGAGACGCTGTTTGTCGAGGGCCGGGCGGGCGTAGTCCTTGGGGAGGACGCCTTTGAGCGAAGGATTGTCGCGCTCGATGCCAGCCATCGCGTCATCGACGAGCTTGCCGATCGTGGGCTGTTTGGCCTGGGCTTTGAGAAAAGGCCAGCGCGCTTCGGGCGGAACCCAGAAGATGTTTTTGGCGCGGTATTCGTCCGGGTCCTCGGGGTCGGCGCCTTGGGAGCGGTCGGTCACGAGCTTCGCGTGATATTCTACGAAGGCATCAGAGATGTATTTGAGGAATATGAGGCCCAGGACGACATGCTTATATTCGGCGGCGTCCATGGAGCCTCGCAGGGCGTCGGCCGTAGCCCAGAGCTTGGCTTCGAAGCCGAGGGTGGCGCCGTTCTTGGCGGATTGGGCTTTGGGTTTCTTTTGTCTAGGGGACATATCTTTCTTCTCTTTGCTAAACATTCTTCATGCTCTAAAAATATTATCATTATGCCAAGAAAGAAGTTCCTTAAGAGGGCGATCGTTTGGGGATTCAGGCAAATGACTCAGGGAATAGCCATGGAAGGGATAATAAGATCGGCCGTTTGCGAATTCGTCTTTGAGACGGCGGCTGATTTCGATGCGATATTCCGGCGTGACGGTAATATAGCCGCGATCAAAAAGGCGGTGGAAATCGCTGCGTAGAAGGAGTCCGTTGTTCACGGCGTGCGGCCCGCTCTCGTTAAAAGGCTTGATATGGGCAGCCTCGAGCGCGGGGAGGGAATGCTCTTCTGTAATCGCGCAGGCACGGTGGTAGGCATCCGTAACAAGGACGCGAAAAGCGCCCTGGCCCAGGCGCGGTGTGATTGTGGTTTCTTTACCGTATCGGGCCCTTTCCTCCTCGACACGATGGGCTTCCCTATCCAGGTCAAAAACCCCCTGATGCGCCCACGCGTGTTGCAGATTTTTCCAGATGAATTGGCCGGCTTCTTTATCGAGCTCATATCCTTTGGCCTTGCCGCGGACGATCGACGCGCTCCAATCCGGCGCGGGAAACCACATCGATTCGTCGAAGAAGAACGGCTGGGTTAGGATGATACAGCCGACCTGGAAGTCTTCATTGGGATTGTCGAGAATTCTCCTGTGATGGATGAGGCGCGCGCGCAATTCAGCATAGGAGGCGGCCCCGTTTCGCTTTTCGAAGGCCTCCCAGGCAAGGCTTATGGGGAGGACCGAAAAGGAGGCGAAGACTCCTCCCCCGGCGATTAGATCCTGGGTATGCGTTCGTTCGCTTCGATGAAGCTTGAAAAGAAAGAGATCGCCCGGGCTAAGAACCCGGAACTCGGCACTTGCAGACGGCTGCCAGAAGTTGACTTCATCGACGGCCGGCAGGGATTTCAGGTAATCGAACCAGTCATGATCCGTGACGCCGACATAAAATTTAATCGCGGTCCCTCTTTATTGATTGCTGGACTGAGTTCCGCCCTCAGCGTGAGAAAAATGATATATTCCAAATGATAGCTTGTCAAGACCGATTGTCATAGGTTTGGTTGAGAATCCGATCTGAGCAGGCAAGTTAAGAACGGTCCTCTCGTTCCGGTTCGGCCGCGGCCAAGCGCGCCAGTTGGAGGCGGTTCTTCACTCCCAGCTTGCGGTAGATGCTGTAGAGGTGGCTTTCGATGGTCCGTCGGCCGATGAGCAACTCTCGCTCGCCGGTTTACGTCTATTAAGATGAGTGGTCGCAAGGCCGCAAAAAAAATCCATCATGGAGGTGTCGGAACATGAAAAAAGGACGATTCGGGCGCGGAGCGGCACTGTGGGGGCTATGGGGAGGCCGATATTTTCGGGCTCCTATGGTCCATGAAACCGGTGAATTCGAATTCCCAAAAACGCATCGGCTATCGTGACGACGAGGTCAACGGCTGGACGGTGGATTTCTCGGTCACCGATTCGGCCGGAGCAACGGCCTCGACGCGGTTCCGCTGCGTGTACCAGATGCCGGGCCAAGGACTTGTCCGCGTCCCCCTCGAAAAGGACGGTCTCTGCGGATTCCTCTACTATCCGGACCAAGGCGGCCCGTTCCCCGGCGTCATCATCCTGGGGGGATCGAACGGCGGTCTTTACGAGTGGCTGGCCCAGGCCTTCGCCTCCAACGGCTTCGCGGCCTTGACCCTGGCCTATTTCCAATATCCGAATCTTCCCCCCGAGCTGGTCGAAATACCCCTTGAGTATTTTATGCGGGCCGCGGCCTGGATGAAGACCCAGCCCAAGGTCGCGGCGAAGTGCTTGGGGCTCGCCGGAGGCTCCAAGGGCGGCGAACTGGCCCTTCTTTTAGCCTCTCAAACCGATGATTTTCGAGCGGTCGTCGCCTGGACCCCGGCGGCGCACGTCTGGGAAGGGCTCAGCCAAAAATTCTTTGCCCCGGACTACCGGCCGGTGTCTTCCTGGAGCCTCAACGGACGGCCGCTTCCTTTTATGCCCTTCAAGGCCTCTCCCGAGGATAAAGCGAAGGAAATGAAAGGGGAACTCTCCTCCTATGTCGCGTTTCACAAGGATTCTTTAGCCCAGACCGACCCGGCGACGATCGAGAAGGCGGCGATCCCCGTCGAAAAGATCCGCGCTCCGATCCTGCTCGTTTCGGGGACCGACGACCAGACCTGGCCGGCTGGTGAGTTCTGCGCGGCCATCATGGCCAGGCTGAAAAAAGCCGGCTTTTCCTACGAGGTCAAGCACATCGTCAACGAGAAAGGGGGCCATCAGTCCTTCCTTCCTTATGTGGTCACGGCCAATCGGGGCGGGATAAGCGGCGGGACGCCTCAGGCGGACGCCTGGGGAGGCTATCGGTCGTGGGCCGAAACGATGGCCTTTCTCCATCGCCATCTGGACCGACTCGAAACCGACCTCGTCGTCGAAGATGGAACTGCTCTCCGCTGGCTGACCCTCATTCAGCCTTAAAAAGGGATCAGATCAAAATCGTTCTGGACCGTATTACCCAATTCATTACCCATATTAATGGGTATTATCCAATATTCCATTTGTTGGTCTTGCGCCATTGGGCGTTTTGGCCGCGCCCCAGACATTCCACTTGCCCCTGTGCTCGAAAGTTTTTCAAGATGCGCCTGATCAAGTCCATGCTCACACCCGGACATTGTTTCCGAATATCAGAGACGTTGAAAATGTCGAGTGCCCCGGCAATGGCATGAATTACCAAACCCGTTTTTTCACCTCGCGGGCTCTTGATCCTCTCTAACCTGTTCTCGAATTCCCGGTATGCCGTCTTCAGGATATAAAGAAGATAGCCAATGTATGGCCAGGGATTATGATTGCCCTCATGCCAGCCTTGTGAGCTTTGTCGTAAAGTTTCGTAATACCGTTCCTTGTTTTTTTCGATCAGGCGCTCCAGGCTGATGTATCTTCCGACCTCAAAGCCCAAATGATAACACTGCAGGAGCATAAGCAAGCGCGAAGCACGGCCGTTGCCGTCACGAAAAGGATGGATACATAAGAAATCCAGGTTGAATGCCGCCAGGAGGATCAAGGGATGCACTTTTCGGTTCACTAATTCTGCTTCCCATAAGGAGACCGATTCCCGGATTGCTTCGGGTGTCTTCAGGGCCGATAAAGGCTTAAACCTTATGCGCGAAGTTCCATCCGAGTATCTTTCAATGATTTCGCCGTCCTTTTCCTTATAATGTCCGGCGTCCCATGCTTGACCGCGCGCCAGCTTGTGCAGTGAGAGGATCGTTTCTTCAGAAATCGGCAGGTCCGCGCCGCGTTCATGGATGAGCTTGAGGGCTTCACGATACCCGTGCAACTCTTCCTCGTTCCTGTCTCGAAGCACCGGTTCACCAAAGATGATGGTGCCGACTCGCTCTTTGGCCACCTCCACACCTTCGATACGGTTGGAAGATACGGCGCTCTCGATCAAAGCATGTTCACGCAGAACCTTCAGCCGCTGAGGCGACTGCTGGATAAAAAGCTCCTGTTTCCCGCGCGCCTCGCTGATGTCGGCAAGATACCACGAAATTTCGGATGGAACTGTCTCGTGTTTTGCGGCTATCTGTCGTAAAGTCATCATTTTTTTTTAAGCAATCACAAAAGTATCGTAATTAAAGCGACATGAGCCGCATCCCCTAAGATAATTATGGGAATAAATATAACGCCTGGTAAGGAGAGAGTCAAGAGACAAGAAACTTGACACGGAAAATCATTATGGATTCAAAAGTAGCCCTTTTTCTCCTTTTTATCGGTGCGGGCGATATTCCGGCTGTAGGGAGAGATCAAGAAAAACGCGTTTTAAAATTTAGCTAACAGACCGATTGTCATAAGTAACGAAAAGAACGCTTATGGGGGGAAATAGTCCTTAATGTACTGCAAAACGGACGCGCTGCCAGGCCGTCGGGCTACGATCCCTTTTTCAGCTCGAGATGGAACCAGCCGGCTTCGTCTTTCCGGGAAATGACCTCGAAGCCCGATGTTTTGGCCAATTCAAGAAAATGATCCGCCCGCTGCCCTTCGGCGATCCTCACGCCGTAGCCGGTGTTGATCTCTTTTCCGGGCAGTCGGATATGGAGGGGATACATAACACGCGGCTTACTCGGATCGGCCTTGGGCGGGAACACGACGTCCCAAATGAGGAGCCGCCCCCCGGGCCGGAGCACGCGGCGGATTTCCTGGAAGACCTTGGCGTGGTCGGCCGGCGCGATGTACATGAAGGTGAAAAAAACGGTGGCCGTATCGAATGTCTTGTCCAGGAACTTGAGGTCCCGGGCGTCCATGACGATCTTGAGCAACGGTTCGCCCGGAGCATCTTCGAGCTCGCGCTTGCTGAGGTCGACGGCGACGACCTGCTTGCCCTTGAGCTGGCCGATGACCCCTTCCCCGCCGCCCCCGATATCCAGGATGAGGCCTTCAGCCCGGAAATCGGGTACGACGACCTCGAGCTTAGGATGCACTAGGAACTGTCCCGGATTGGGCCTCTCCTGGGCGGCGAGGACGAGCACGGCGGCGATAAGGACGGCGGAAAGCGCCCTCGCGGTGATGTGTCGATTCCATTTCATGAACATAGGTCCCTCCTGGAATGGTTTGAGTGGCAGGTCTTATACCCTCCACTCTACCTATACGGTTCTGTTGGGCAAAATGTTCCCGGAGGCGACGGGGCGGGGCGGCGGAGAGGGGCGGCGATTGAACTCCGCATCGATCAAGACTGAAAGCGGGCAAGGCCGAGGATTTTTAATGACGGCTAATATCGAGTTGGTCTCTCGGCGGCTCCCGATGCTTCTCCAGGATAAGCTTCCCCGCGCGAAAGTCGAAATGGACGCGGTACGGCCAGAGGACCGGGTTGCCCAGAAGGCCCGCAAGGCAACCCTGTCAAACTCGTCGGACTGGACATCGACGGCACGCCGCGCGACGAATCGCCCCGCGATAAATAACGCTTTTAGCATTTCTCGAGCCTAACGCGGCGAGGGCTTATATTCTTTCAGCCGCCCGCGGCCGTTTCCCGCTCGGCCGCGGAGCATGGAGCCTCAACTGGCTGGATGCTCTGGGAAGATAGCCCGTGATCCGCACTCGAATCTGCCGGCTTTAGGGGCTTTTTTGAAAATGAGAAGCGTAGAAGTCGATCACCTTTCGAAATGCTGAGGTGAGTTCTCAGACACGCACCGGACTCGCGTATTGCGTAAAAGAATTCAGCGACATTTTTTCTTCAAATTATTGCATGCGTCCGCGAAACGGCCCAAGAGGTCTTCTTCGATAGCCTTTTCGAATTCCCGCAGCCATTTTTTTATGTACGCCGCATCGAAATCCGAGTTTTTAAGAAGAATGGACACGACGTCTTCCATATCTCGATGCCGGCCGGCGATGATCTTATGGATGACGACGTCTTCTAACGACGCGAACCGGATGACCACACGCCCGAGTTTTGCGGGTTTTGCCCTTTCCAGCGCCTGCCGCTCATACGGGGAGAACGAGAGAATGAAGTCCACACGGATGCCGCTGCTCCGCTCGACGACGGGAACGACCATGGTCTCGCGGGCAAAGTCATCCGGATTCTCGACAAGATAGGTCAACCTCAACGATTCAATCGCCCGCTTGAGAACGGAGAGACCCTCGATTCCGATTCCCAGCGTGATGTCGATATCCTTGGTCGCGCGCGGTTCGCCGTAGCGAAGCACCGCCTGTCCCCCGATGACCATATAGGGGATTTTGTGTTTAGCGAGCGCGGAGGCGATTCTTGCGAGGAGTCGTTTGAACACTGTTTATGGCCTTGGCGAATTTGATGTCAATGTCCAGCCCTTCCAGAGGGTTCTTCGGCGGGAAGACGCCCAGGGATTGCGCTTCTTTGATCAACGCGTTTGCGATCTCAAGGTTTTTGCGCCAATCCGGTTTCGTCGAACGGATGAGACTCCGTTCGAACTCGAGTAAATGACGCGAATCTTTAATCATCCGAATCAATCTCTTTATGTATAATTATAGCAGATTCTTGGAGTTCTGTCCCGACAGATTCATATAAATATTTCTGCTTGCCCCAGCCGAATGGAGAATGGCCAGATACCTGTGTCAGGCGAAGAACCGGCTCGCGGAAATCCGACTCCGCCTCGTGGAAAATTCGTTGCTGACCAAATATAGTTTCGCCTTACAAGAAAATCAGCCGCAGATGTGTCGAGTCGATTGGATTATAGAAATTGCATAAATTCTTCGTCTGTCATCTCACAATCGTTGAGGATCTTTCTCATCAAACCACGACCGATAGTTTCACCTCCATGGACAGCGACAACCGTGCAACGACCATCTTGGTGTCTAAGGAAGTGGTGACTTCCTTTAATTCGGATCACTTCAAAGCCGGCTTTACGCAGTGTCGAAATGACTTTCTTGCCGGTAATCTTCGGAATTCCGGTCATGCGCCAACCACAACCCGTTGAACTCCGACGAATTCAGAATGGGAAATCTTCCTCCCTTCGACTTCAAGGCACAATTCGATCGCTTCACGAACCCGCTTCATAAGCACGTCCAGAGTTTTTGCCTGGGTATGACATCCTTTTAATTCCGGGACCGTGGCCACAAAAAATCCGTCTTCATCTCGTTCAATGATGACATTGAATTCCCTTTTCATAAATCACCTCATCATCATTATATCTCTTGGAATTTAGTGTTACAAGTGTCCAACGGCGCTGCCTGCCGCGTCCGCTTATCCAATATTCTATTTTTGCCAATTTTTTTCCGCCTTGTTTGTCTAAAAGATTGAGAAGATCGATAATAAACTCCGGAAAACAAAGGAGGCGCCGTGACATAAAACCCGGCGCACCGCCGCTCTTGGTCATTCACGGCACCGCCGACAAGCTTGTCCCGTTCAGTATGGCGGAACGCCTCGTTCAACGAGCGAAGGAGGTCCGTGTCATCTGCGAATTCCATCCCCTCGAGGGAAAGGGCCACGCCGCCTGGGGGATGATGAACGAATGCGCCGTTTCTCTACGACAACGTCATCAACGACCGGCGCAGGTCTGGTCGGTCTTGACGAGCTTATTCGCGAATTCTTTAACAAATCGGCTCTATGACGAATAGTGTGGTGGATCCTGGCCATATTTGATCTCAAATTGCTCTGAACCGTCCCCTAGAGAACTAAGTTCAGCTTATATTGTTTTGAAACCCGATGATTTCATCTCCGCGGAATAGAAACGCACCTTCCTTTGCGGCCAGATCCGTCATCCCTTTTGTAAATCCTCTTCTTGAGAAAAGCATATAGAATTGAGCTGTTTTCTCATCGCCCCATTCGACTTTCTTCGCTTTGGCTCTAAGTTCTTCAAAAACATTCACACCGACGAGTCTCTGGCTCCATTTGGCTTCTCCAAATAGTATGGCGTTCTTCTCTTCGCTCAATCCGACAATATCAATTTCTTCATTTTTATTCCACCACCTTCCCAGGCGCTCAAAATTAAAAAATAAATCCATGTTATTCATGACAATTTCACGAGCGACTTTTTCATAAATGAACGAAAGGTAATCGGGAATTTCCTGTTTGATATTTTCTATGACTCTATCAACATTGTCCATTTCGAGTTCTGATCTTCTTGGAAAGACAAAACGGAACCAGAATTGGAAAAACTCATCCTTGATTTTGTACAGACCTTTTTTGCTTTTGAGCGGTTTATCTTCAGTTACAGGCACTTCTCTCTCAACAATATCAAGGTCGGAAAGAACGCCAAGATATTTGTTGGCTGTAGGCTGCTGGATACCCGTCGCATTCACAATTTCCGAGAGTCTTCTTTTTCCCTGAGCGATTGCCTGCAATAAAGAAAAATAATACCGCGGCTCTCTCAGCTCCTCTCGAAGGATGAACTCCACTTCATCATAGAAAGGTTCCCCTTTTTTCAGGACATGATTTCTTAGATTTTGATAAAAATCATTCCCCTTTGAAAACCAGAGCCAATAAGCAGGAGTCCCGCCACACACAGAGTAATGAAGGATCTGATCCTCAAAAGATTTTGATCGTCTGAAGTCTTTGATTTCAGCAAAAGGCATGGCCTGGATCTTCCACTGTCCTGTTCGCCTTCCATAGAGAGGAGCTTTATAGCCAAGAACTTCTGTCTCCATCATCGCGACACTCGACCCCAGCAAAATGAGAAAAACAAGGCTGCTGGACAGATATTCATCCCACGCGCGTTGGAAAATGCTCGGTATGCCACTTTTAGATTGAATAAGATAAGGAAATTCATCGATCACAAGCACAAATCTTTGGTTGTTCTCTCTAATGTATCGAAAACCTTCGTCCCAATTGTCAAATCCTCTGGTGATAAGTAGAGGCTCCTTAAAGAATCCTCCAAGAATTAATGAAAACCTCCGAAGCTGCTCTCTTTCATGAGTGCTTTCGGCAAGGAAATAAATGTGGGGCTTATTCATTATGAATTGCTTAACAAGCTCTGTTTTTCCGACTCTTCTTTTTCCCCAGAGCACAATCAGCTGGGCTTTAGACTCTCTCCATTTCTGCTCAAGAAATGCCAGTTCTTTTTCCCTGTCAATGAACATGCTTACCTCCCGGGAGACATATATTTATACTCTAGAGTATTATACTCATAAGTATATTTTGTCAAGGGGTGTGAATAATTCGCTTCAAGAGGCGGCTGCTCCACCAGTTGAGCTAGTTGCTCATGCCTACGCCGTATGCTTCGCCGTGGGGAGGCCTTCTGCCTTCCAGCTTTAGGGGCTTTTTTGAAAATGAGAAGCGTAGAAGTCGATCACCTTTCGAATCATTTTCTGGTATGACGTTTTCTGTTTCTTGGCTTCCCTTTTAAAAAATTCAACGCTGTCTTTGCTCAACGAAATCGTGACTTTCACCTTATCGTCTTTTAAAACCAACAAATTCGGCGGCGGCAGAAAATCCTTGATGATTTTCGTTTTCCCCAAGGGTTCATTTGTATATTTTATATGGCTTTTTATCACGATCAGAGCATATCATATCTTTCATGATTATTGCAATATATTTGTATGGTATTTTATATGGCATATTTGCCAAAGAATCTGCCCAGGTCTTCCCTATATTCTTCTGTAAATTCTTTCATAATATTAAATATTTTACAGATTCATATAAATATTTCTGCTTGCCCCAGCCGAATGAAGAATGGCCAGATACCTGTGTCAGGCGAAGAATCGGCTCGCGGAAATTCGATAGGCCGTTCGGTCCTGTTTCCGGAAAACGCGGCCGTTCTGAACGACCAGGATCAAGGGAATATCTCCCAGAGCCTGGGCGTGGTGGAAATGGTGACTGGGAATGGAGCCGTCTTCGATCTTGGCCTCGAAGAGGCACCAAGGTTCGTTGTTCCGCGTCACGAGGAAATCCGTCTCTTTTCCATCCCGAGATCGGACGTACATCAGGCTGAAATCGCCGATGCCTTTGTCATGCCAAAGGTCGGTCAGGGCCTTGAGTTCACACCCGACATAGTTCTCGAATCTCTTGGCCGGATCGGTGCATCGGCCCCAGTCAAAAAAGTAGCCCTTTTTCTCCTTTTTAACGGTGCGGGCGATATTCCGGCTGTAGGGAGAGATCAAGAAAAACGCGTACGTCAGCTGTAGAGCTGAAATGGCGCTCCTGACGGCGGAATATCCGATGCCGATATCTTCCCGGAGCGCGTTCAACGAAAGCGGAGAACCGATCCGGTCCGGAAGGATCTGCATCAGCGTCGCGACATGTTCAACATCGAGAATCCGGGTCAAGTCCCTGACGTCCTCCCGAGTCAGACGGTCGACCATATCTCTCTGCCAACGGCGATAAAACGGCGCATCCGCTTTGAGGAACGGCTCAGGAAATCCGCTGTAGTTGAGGAGTTGAGAAAGAGCCTCCTCCTCATATCGGACCCGGCCAGCTTTTTTTTCCATGAATTCGTGGGCGCTCTCGCTTGGCGCCGGTTCAGCAAGAAGGCTTCCGGCGGCCTCTGACAACGTCAACGGGTTTAGACGAAACAGGAAATAGCGTCCGGCGAGGGAGTCACCCGACCGGCGGAACCAATCCAGCCGCGCGCTCCCGGTCACGAGGAATCGTGCCTCGGCTTCATGCTTATCGAAGTAGCTTTTCAGGATATCTTTCCAACGGGGCATCTTATGGATTTCGTCAAAGCACACCCAGGGGAAATGGCCTTGGGACTGGGCGTCACGCAGGGGCGTCTCGAAGAAACCGAAATCGGCCTTAAACCTATCCCGGACCTCACGGAGGTCCCAGTTGAAATACAAATCTTCCGATCGGTTCATGGCCAAGATACGCTGGGCCAGCGTGGTTTTCCCCGCTTGCCTGGGCCCGGCAATGAATCGCATTTGCCGCCCGATCGTCGGATCGGCCACGATCCTTTCAAGATGACGTTCAATCATATGACAATTTTAGCGTATCCGATAAAAAAGTCAAGACTTTTTTATCGGTATACAAAAAAAAGCCAGCAACTGAGGTAAATCATGGCTCGCGGGATCTTATAGAAAGCGGCGATTTTCTTTGATTTTGAATGAAAAATAAAAGGCGGCGGGCGAGACCGAGGATTTTTAATGACGGCTAATATCGAGTTGGTCTCTCGGCGGTTCCCGATGCTTCTCCAGGATAAGCTTCCCCGCGCGAAAGTCGAAATGGACGCGGTACGGCCAGAGGACCGAATTGCCCAGAAGGCCCGCAGTGTATCGGCCCGTTATCGAATTCAATTCGTCCATTGAGAATTCGTTCACTTCCTGTCAATAACTCAAGATCGCTTTTTATTGACACTTAACGACACCTTTCTTTATGATTACAGGTGCTATGGGGGATACCGTCCATAACATCGAATGTCCGAAATGCAGCGCCTCCAATCCTTCGGACAGCAGTTTTTGTAATAAATGCGGCGCCGCATTTGAAAAAAAGCCTGCGACTCTGACTTATCCCGCCATTCAAACCAGCAGTCGTGAGGAAGCTCTTCATTTTTCCCCGGGAGACAGCTTTGGCAAACGATACAGGATCATCGAAGAAATCGGCCGGGGAGGAATGGGCCGGGTCTACAAAGCCGAAGACCGAGAGTTGGGGATCACGGTGGCTCTGAAAATGATCCGGCCTGAGTACTCCTCCAGCCGGACGATGATAGAACTGTTTAAAAAAGAAACCCTTTTAGCGAGATCTATTTCTCACGAGAACGTGGTCCGGACCCATGATTTGGGAGAGATCGATGGCATCAAATACATCTCCATGGATTTTATCAAAGGAGGAAATTTAAGAGATCTGATCCAGACGTCGAAGACCTTGAGCCTGGGCACGTGCCTTCAGATCATGCTCCAGATTTGCCGTGCGCTCGAGGCTGCCCATCAGAAAGGAATCGTTCACCAAGACCTCAAGCCCCAGAACATCATGATCGACAATTCCGGCAAGGTCTATGTCACCGACTTCGGCCTGGCCAAATCCCTCGCCGGCCAGGAAAAACCATCATCCAAAAAAGCCTACGGAACTCCCCAATATTTTTCGCCCGAACAAGCCCGCGGCGAGGAAGCGGACGAAAGATCCGATATTTATTCCATGGGCGTCATCCTCTTCGAGATGGCCACAGGAAAACCTCCCTTTCAAGCGAAAACGACCGAAGGCTACATCCAGAAGCATACATCGGAAATACCCGTTTCTCCTTCGAAAATGAACCGCGCCCTTCCGCCTCTCTTGGAAAAAATCATCCTGAAATGTCTGGAGAAGAAAAAAGAAAACAGATACCAGAGCGTCGAGGAACTTCGCAAAGACCTGGAGGCGCAAAAAGGAGCTCCGGGCCGAATCGAGGCCCGGCCAAAGCTAAGCATGTTCCGGCGAATGGCGTATGCCGCGGCTCTGGTTCTCATCGTGGCGATAGGCTTTTATCTGATAAAAACGAAAAAACAGCCGGCAGGCCCCTCCCCTTCTCCAGACCGTAGAAACTCGGTCGCCGTCTTGTATTCGGTCAACAACACCGGGGATAAAAGTCTGGACCATTTACGCTGGGAAATCGCGGATCTGATGATTACCGGCCTCGCCCAGTCCAAATACCTCAACATTCTGCCTGAAGACCGGCTCAGGCAAATGCTCGAGAGAATGAAGCATCCGGATGAAGACCAGCACTCTTCCGAGACTCTCGATAAGATCGCTGCAGCCGAGAATATAGACTATTTTCTTCTGCCCAGTTTCGCCAAAGCCGGAGATAATTTATGGATCAGCATTAAAATCAGAAAAGCAAGAACAAAAGAAATCGTCGACACGGCCAGCGTCCAGGGGAAGGGCTTGGAAAACCTTTTTGCCATGATGGACGAATTAATCCTGAAGGCAAAATCGATTTTCATCCCCTCTCCCGGCGATCAGGCCGGCGATTCTCACCAAGAACTGGGCAAGATTACGACGAACTCGCTCGAAGCGTTGAAATTTTATGTTGAAAGCGAAAGACTCTATGCTCAGTACGATTTCGAGGGAAGCATTCGGGCTCTAGAAAAAGCCGTCAAGGAAGACCCCGCTTATGGACTCGCTTATTGGAAAATGGCCTTGGACTATAATTACCTGGGAAATTATGATCAATCCAAGAAATATATCGAGAAGGCCTTGAATTTGTTGAATCGCGTCTCCAAACGTGATGGTTACTTGATTGAGGGATATGCTTCCTATTTTTTGGATGAATCGCCGGTCAAGGCTATCCAAAGCTATAAAAAACTATTGGAGCTCTATCCTCTTGATGAAGCCGGCCTCTCTTATCTGGGAGCGATTTATCGAAACATAGAGGAATGGGATCTGGCCATTGAACAGTTTGAGGGGATTTTGAAGATCGATAAAAGCAATATGCTTGCTTATGAAAACTTGGCCTTCATCTTCACGGCTAAAGGCTGGTATGAGAAAGCCGTCGATCTCATTCGAAACAGCGAACAAATTTTTCCCGAGGTGGCTTTCTTTCCCAATCAATTGTCTTTGATTTTTCTCATTCAAGGCAAATTCGACCTTGCTTCCGCCGAGCTTGAAAAAGCCTTTCGGCTGGCGCCTCAAGACCTTGACAATTTTGAGCGCCAAAGCAACATCTATCATCTCCAAGGGGATTTCCTATCCGCCCGGAAGTTTTATTCGCGGCTCGAGCAAAGAGAAAAAGCGCCGCCCGGCCTGCTCGCCCAATTCTGGCTGGGACATCTTCATTTGATGCAGGGCGAATATGAACAAAGCAAAAAAGCAGTCCTCCAGGGAATTGAAATGGCCCGGATATCAAAGAGGGATAATGAAGGCCTTGAACTTCGTTTGCTCCTGGGTTATCTCAACATCCAGCTCAAGCGTTTTCCCGAGGCCGTCGAGGCTCTCAAAACGGTCATTGAATTATCTGAAAAAATCCAAAAATCACCAAGAAAAAAATCAGCTCTCCATTTTTTAGGGCTCGCCTATCTCGGGCTGGGCCAGATAGAAGAAGCCAAGAAAACGGCTCAACAACTTTATTACTTCATAGAAAAGACCGGATGTCTCAAGCACCTGAGACATTATTATCATCTCGCAGGAAAAATAGCTTTGGCGGAAGGGCATTCGGCGGAGGCTCTCAAAGATCTGGAGCGGGCGATCTCCTTGCTGCCTTCTGAACGGGAGACCCGGGACGAGCATGCCTTATATTTTGATGCCCTGGCCGCAGCCTGCTATCGAGCCGGCGATTTTGAAAAGGCCTTGGAGTCTTACACAAAAATTATTTCTCTGACAACGGGAAGGCTTATCTGGGGAGATATTTATGTTCGCAGCTACTACTGGCTGGGCAAAATTTTCCAGAAAACAGGGATGGCCGCCGAGGCCGCCGCCCACTACGAAAAGTTCCTCGAGCTTTGGAAAAATGCCGACGCCGGCCTCCCCGAAATTGAAGACGCGAGAAAACAATTGGTTCTGCTCAAGAAAGACGCTCGGCCCTAGATTTTGGATACCGGCTTTGCTTTTTTCTCTTCAAATTCTTTCAAAAAGAACTTCTTTTCTGTCCTCAACATTTTAGCCATCCGGCATGTCTCACCGGAAATCCTGCCTAGAGTCCGGCTTGAAAAAGCGGCCGAGACGGGACAAATCCAACACCCCTCGACCTCATCGCACATGACGCAGGGAGCACCATTTACATAGAAATTGTCCATCCGGAGGAATGAATAATTCGCCAGGATTCGCTGATAGATATTTTTATGATTTTTTATGAATGAACCGACGTCTCCAAAACAATATTTTTCGTAATCCTCATCTCTTTTTCTTTCTTTGAAATAATGGGGAAAAAGAAAACATCCCCAGAGAGTTCCGTCGGCCGCTAGGGCCATCTGGTCCCTGCCCGCACCACAGTAGTAAATCGTTTTCTTGTATTCCTTTGTCAGATCGGTCCAAGGGATATCCGTTTTTCGCTCATACGCCGAGAGGAAATATTTCCGGGCGAGGGCCATTTCCCCTCTTAAGCGGACAAGGGAGGAAGACGTCCATCGGGGTCGATTAGAGAAACCGATATTCATGTTTTGAACGCCCATTTGAGCTATCAATTCGATGGATTTCGAAAGATAGCCGATCGTCTCCGAGGTAAAGACGCTGTTCGTCTCCAGCCTGATATTCTGCTTCTTGAGTATCTTCGGAACGATCGAAACAATGAAATCGAAACTGCCTTTTTTTCTTGCAATATCCTGAGCCAACCCGTCAAAGCTCAACAAAAGAAAAAATCTATGTTCGTCCAAGAACTCCAAAATATGATCGTCGAGAAGACTGCCGTTGGTCGAGAGAGAATAATGTATCTTTTTTTCCCGCTCTCTTTTTAATCCCTCCAAATAGGTGACCGATTGCTTTATCCGCTCAAAGGCCAGAAGAGGTTCTCCCCCATAAAAATTAAGATAGAATTCTTTGCCAAAAAATGGATAAAAAAAACGAAGAGATTTCGTTAAGGCGGCAATGTCCAGCCGCCGTATTCCCTTTTTTTGATAGCAATAGGAACAATTAAAATTACAGCGATCCGTCAGGATGACCGTGAAAGCGGACAGCTCCATTCCCAGCTTACAGAAATCTTCTCTCAGAAAAATGAGCTATTTTAATAAGAAAATCGGACCTCGGCTACCGCAGACAATCAACCTTTTTACATGGGGGGGATGATTCTTAGGGGTGGGCCTGGACATTCAAAAGGATCGGGCTCAGTATAAATAATCGTAAGTATGTCTCCCATTGCTTCTCTCGCTTTTCCCAATTGTGCTGCTTTAGCTGGATCTTCGATTTCTAAATTCTTAAGGAACGTGTAAACTCTTTTGAACAACAAAGGCAAATTTGACAAATTTTTTGTTTCCATTTTTTCCCTCCTCTTCAATAAATCTTGTTTATATCATCGAGCGGGATAGCCTTAATGTCAAGCGAAATTTTGTCGCGCCCGGCGCCCCGGTCTATTTCTTTTTTTAGAATTGAGGAGAAATGGAAGATGGCCCCATGAGCCAACCTCTGCGGCAATTGACATCCTCGATTCGCCCCAATACGATACTGGACAGGTCCATGATTCCCGTTCGAGCAAGCCATTGGAACACCGAAGAATCGGATTTGGGTTCCGTTCTCCGCATTTCGCGGACCTGCAAGGAAGGTGAAAGATGAAACGAATCCCTATGACTGCTCTTATCGTCTTTTTAGTTCTCGCCATTACCGTCGGCGCGCAGACCAAGCCGCCAGCGACTTTCGCCGATTACGGCAAATGGGAGACCCTGGCCCCGGCGGGCGCGCGGGGAGGGTTCTCGCCGGACGGCCGGTGGCTCGTCTACGCCATCAACCGCTCCAACCGCGAGAACGAGCTGCGCATCACCAAGCTCGCCGACGGCACGACGAAAGTCGCCGCCTTCGGCGCCCAGCCGGTCTACTCCGCCGACTCGAAGTGGCTGGCCTACAGCATCGGCCAATCCGAAGCCGAGCAGGAGAAGCTGCGAAGCGAGCAAAAGCCCGTTCAGAATAAACTCGGCCTGTTGAACCTCGCTGCGGGTGAGACCTCGACGCTCGAGGGCATCGAGTCGTTCGCCTTCAGTTCCGACGGCGCCTTCCTGGCCATGCAGCGCTACGCGCCCGCTCGGCCTTCGGCTTCCGCGGCTCCCGCGGCCCGGACCGGTCCCGGCGCTACGGGCGGGCCGGACGCAGCCGAGGAACGGCCCGGCACGACGCTCATCGTCCGCCAACTCGCTTCCGGCCGCGACACGACCTTTGGAAACGTCTCCCAGTTCGCCTGGCAGGATGCCGAGCGCACCCACCTCCTGGCGATGATCATCAGCGCCGAGGGCAAAACGGGAAACGGCGTGCAGCTCTTCGATCCGGCGACGACCGCGCTGCGCGTCCTGGATTCATCGCCCTCGATCTACACGGACCTCGCCTGGCGGAAGGAGGCGGCCGATCTGGCTGTCTTCCGGGCCAAGACCGATGAGCGCAAGGACGGCCCGACGCAGGTCCTGCTGTCCTGGACGGAGCTCGGCGCAAAAGCCGAACGCCAGCGGACCTACGATCCCACAGCCGATCCCACGTTTCCGGCCGGGATGAGGACCGTATCGTTCCGCCGGCTATCCTGGTCGGATGACGGTAAAATGATTTTCCTCGGGATGGCCAAGTGGGACGACAAGCCCGCGCCCCCGGCTAAGGCGGAAAAAGGGGCCGACACCGCCGCGGACAAGGAGCCGTTGGCGCGGACGGCCCGAAGCGGCGCCACCGCCGCCGTCGATGAGCCTTCGACCGTCGAGATCTGGCACGCCAAGGACGTCTTCGTCATGCCCCGCCAGAAGCTGAGCGCCGCCGCTGACCGGCGGCGGAGCATGCTTGCCGCCTGGCACCTTGACAGCGGCAAGTTCGTCCCGCTCGGCAAAGATCTGGTCAACGAGCAGGTTACGCCGATCCGGCGGACGCATTTCGCCTGCGTCGCCGAGTGGTCGAAGTACGCCTTTGACCGGACGATCGGCCGTCCGGCCGCCGACCTCTATCTCGTCGATATCACGACCGGCGCGCGGACGAAGCTCAAAGACAACATCATCGACGGCTACGTCCAGGCGAGCCCGGGCGGAAAATATCTCCTTTTCCTGCAGAACGATCACTACTGGACGGTCGATCCGGCCACGCGGGCGATCACGAACATCACCAAATCCGCGCCGGTGTCCTTCATCAACAAGGAGTCGGACGTGACGATCAAACAGAAGCCGCCTTTCGGTGTGGCGGGCTGGACGAAGGACGACGCGGCCGTCCTGCTTTACGCTAAGTACGACCTCTGGAAGGTCGCGGCCGACGGTTCGAAAGCCCAGAAGCTGACCAGCGGCGCGGCCGAACAGGTCCGCCATCGGCTGGTCCGATTGGAGCCCGCGCGCGGCGGCGGAAGGGGGATGGCTGAGTTCGGTCCGTCCACCGCCGAGGAGGGGATTGATCTCGGCAAACCTCAGTACTTGAGCCTATACGGGGAATGGACGAAGAAGTCCGGCTACGCCCTTCTCAAGCCGGGCGGAGAGGTCACCCGATTGATCTGGCTCGACAGGAGCATCGGCTCGCTGGCCAAAGCCAAAGAGGCCGAGATCTATGAGTATATCCTACAGGATTACGACGTCTCGCCCAACATTTTCGTCGGCGGCCCGGACTTCAAGGATGCGAAACCGGCGACCAAAACCAATCCCTTCCAGAGCAATCATGCCTGGGGCCGGAGCGAGCTCATCGAGTATAGGACGGACAAAGGCCGGCGGCTGCAAGGAGCTTTGCTCTATCCGGCCGGCTATGAGCCGGACAAAAAGTATCCGATGATCGTCTACAATTATGAGCTGCTCTCGCAGAACGTCCATAACTACGTCTCGCCGTCCGATCGCAGCTACTACAACCTCAGCGTCTTCACCAGCCAGGGCTACCTCGTCCTGGAACCAGACATCGTCTTCCGGCCGCGCCAGCCCGGATGGTCGGTCGTGGAGTGCATCACGGCCGGGGTGCGGAAGGTGATCCAGATGGGCGTCGTCGATCCCAAACGCATCGGCATCGTCGGGCACTCGATGGGCGGGTTCGATACGGCGTTCATCGCCACGAACACGCACGGGATCTTCGCCGCCGCGGTCGCCGGAGCGCCGATCATCGATATGGTCAGCTATTACGGCGACCATCACTGGAGTTCGGGCATCGCCGAAACCGATCACATCGAAACCGGCCAGGAGCGCATGGAAGTCCCGCTCTACGAGGACCTGAAGGACTACATCAGCAATTCCCCGTATTTCAACGCCCACAACATGACCGTCCCCCTCCTCCTCGAAGTCGGCGACCAGGACGGGACCGTGGCCTGGCATCAAAGCATCGAGCTGTACAACGTCGCCCGGCGGGCCCAAAAGAACGTCGTCATGCTGGCTTATATGGGCGAGGACCACGGCCTGCGCCAGGCGAAAAACCAGACCGATTACCAGCGCCGCATCCTGGCCTGGTTCGGGCATTACCTTAAAGGAGAACCCGCCGAGCCGTGGATCGTGAACGGCCAGAGCTTTCTCGACAGAGAGGCGGAGATCAAGCGGCAGACGGCGAAAAAATAAGGGCCATTTTTGCCAATTATCCCTTCGAGTTGACTTCGGAAGTCCGGATTCGCTATGGTAGACAGGTGGATTCCTGGATAAAATTTCTCAGCTATATCAACCTGGCCGGAGCGATCCATGCTCTGATCCAGTCGATGTTGCTGTTCTTTATTCGAAGGGGCAATCGCCGAGCCAACAAAATCATGGCCTTTTTCCTCCTGGCCCTGGCGATCGGCATGGCCAACGGGATTGTCTCGCTCCTCGGCCTTTACGATGTCTGGCCCGCCCTCGCGATCCTCATGGGCTCCGTGATCCTGACCTACGGCCCGCTGTTCTATTTTTATATCCGAGCGATGACCGTCAAGGATCGCCGCTGGACGGCCATCGACGTCCTCCATGGGGTTCCCTTCCTCCTGGGAATGCTCGTCTACGGTGCTTACTTGAGATTGCCCGGGAGCGGTTCGGCTTTGTCGGGCGTTGTCGGATTTGCGGTCCGATCTCCCTGGCTCGTTGTCCTGACCCTGTCGATCCTTCAAACGATCGGATACGTCTTCTCCATCATCCGTCTCCTCCGGGAGCATTCCGAGAGGATCAAGGCGGCGTATTCCACGATCGATCGGATCAACCTCGGCTGGCTCCGGCGGCGCCTGGTCGTTTACGCCGCCATCTGGGCCGTCGGCCTGGCGATGGTGGCTGCGGTCAGGCTCGAGAGCCGGGCGATCGGCCTGGTCGGTCAGATCGTTTTCTTTCTCATCGCCTTGAACACGTTCGTGACGGGATACCTGGCCATGCTCCAACCCGAGATCTTCTTCGGCCCCTTCGAGGCCAGGCCGGCCCGACGGTACGAGCGCTCGTCCCTGACGCCGGAAAACGCCGCGCTCCACAAAGCGCGTTTGCTCGAGCTGATAGAGCGCGAAAAATCCTTTTTAGATCCCGAAATCACCCTCCCCAAGCTGGCCCAGGCCCTCGAAATTCCGGTCGCTCATCTTTCCCGCGTCATCAACGACCTTCTCGGCCGGAATTTCTACGAGTTCATCAATCATTACCGCGTCGAGGCCGCCAAGCGGCGGCTGGCGATGCCCGAAGCGGGACGGGAAAAGCTGATCACCGTCGCCCTGGACTGCGGGTTCAATTCCGTGGCCACCTTTAACCGGGTTTTCAAGGAATTGGCCGGCCGGACTCCCTCGGATTATCGGAAGAATCCGACCGCGCCGTAAGCCGTCTGTCCGCCCCGAAATAAATTCCCTTTCGACGCCGGGCGGCTTTCCGCCCGCTCTTCGGCCGCCAACAGAGCGACCTTGGTTGAAAAAAGCGATCCGCTCCGGCTCTGACGGGAAAATCGATCTTGAAAACGTCAACATGACGGCCGATCCGAGGCATAAATCGTTCCTCACCGCATACGCTGAGGAGAATACGGCCGACATTTCGGGTATCGTGTCTCCGGATGGACAAGATTCCATTACTTTCGATATGGAGGACATCATGATCAAAAACACCCGTTCCGGGACGAAAACCGGAGAAATCGGAGGGAAAAGGGGGCGAGCCGGCCTGGGGGCGTTTCTCGTTTTCATCCTGGGCGCAGCGCTCGCGGCCGCGGGACAAACCGCGGGACAGACCCCTCCTCTGCCTAAAGCCGAATCGATTCTCGACGCTTTTGTCGAAAAATCGGGCGGCCGGGCGGTTTTCGACAAAATTGCCAACAGGCGGACGACGTCGACGATGAAGCTCTCCGTGCTCCCCGCTCCGGCCGAAGTGACGACCATCCTGACCAAGGCCGGGCCTTATCGCTGCGTCGTCAATTCCCAAGCCTTCGGCAAAGTCGAATTCGGTTCGGACGGCCGGACCGTCTGGGAAATCAATCCGATGACCGGGCCTCAGATCAAGGAAGGGTTGGAGAGTAAGAGATTTCAATTTCTTTACAGCCTGGATCTTCCGATGCGCTGGCGGGAGGTTTTCAAAAAGGTCGAGTGTACGGGCCTCGAAACCGTCGAAGAAAGACCGGCCTTCAAGGTCACGGCCGTTTCTTTCGATGATTACCCCGTAGCGTATTATTTTGACCAAGTCTCGGGGCTTCTCGTCAAAATCGAATATCCGATGGAAACGACGATCGGACGGAGCCTCCAGGAGATCATTCTACGCGATTACAGGAGTGTGGACGGGACCTTGTTTCCCTATCTCCAGATCAGGCGGGAACTCGGCCGGGAGATGACTCTTACGTTCAAAAGCGTCGAATATAACGTGGAGATTACGGAGGGCATGTTGGCCCTGCCCGAAGCGATCCGGAAAATCAGCAAGACCGGGAAATAGAAAATGCGGCTCGCTATGAACGTCTCCTCCTTCGGCCTCGTCCGTTTCCTCGTCGTCCTCCTTTCTCTCGTTACGGCCGCGGCCGGCCCCGCTCAGGAGCGGCCGGCCGCGTGGCGGATGGAATTCACGGATTTGAAGATCGAGATCGATCCGGGCCATGGACAGCTGAGGGGAGACGCCCGGCTTCGATTGGCGAGCCTCGGGTCCGGCGCTGAAGAGGTCTCGCTTGAACTCAACCATGAGCTCGTCGTTCTCACCGTCACCGACGGGACGGGCCGTCCCCTGGATTACGATCGAAACGGCGGAAACCTGACCGTCCGTCGCGGCAAACGCTTTTCCGAAACGGAAAACGACATTGTCCGCATCCGTTATCAAGGTTCGTTCTCAGACCGGGTTCCGGAGCTTAATTTTTTCAACGCCTGGATCGGCCCCGATATCTCTTATGCTTTGTACCCCGGCCGATGGTATCCGGAAATGTCGGGACCGGCCCGCCG